>Ga0302320_10018789_pt1 | contig 13923 bp, 16 predicted proteins | sample Bog_T0_3_FD_202130 | JGI IMG/M metagenome (GOLD analysis project Ga0302320, IMG submission 202130) | Peat permafrost microbial communities from Stordalen Mire near Abisko, Sweden - Bog_T0_3 | ecosystem: Environmental > Terrestrial > Soil > Wetlands > Peat | place: Sweden: Abisko, Stordalen Mire... | reverse complement strand
TGGAAGGACTTGAGGAAGGAGCAGGAATCGGAGGAGGAAAGACTCGCCGGGCGGGTGGATCTTCCGAATAGCCTGCGCCAAAACCTTGAGTCCGGAACTCCCCGGCGGTTCGTAACTGGCCGCCGGGATTTTTTTAGAACAGGCTCAATTGTTCGGACGGTGGCAGATGAAAATGAGCGCGGAGTTCGGCGGCATCGCTGTACCATTCCCAGTGTTCACAGATCCAGACCAGTTCGCGAGCGCAGGATTCGGGGTCGGCGCCGATGTCGAAGAGATGGCGGAGCAGTTCCCAGGCTTCGGCGAAGCGCTTTGCAGTTGCCAGTTCGCGGGCGTATTTCAGGGTCTCCGGCGTGGTGAGGATCCGGATGGGTTCGGTAGAGATCAGGATTGACGACCGTTGGGCGGGAAGCAGCGCATCGAGCGGCTCGACGGGCGCGTCGAAGATGACGAGGCAGCGCTTTGCGGAGAGGAGTTCGCGGATGCGCCGACAGTTTTCTTCGAGCGGGCCGTCGAGAACCATACCGAGTTGAGCGCCGAGTTCGCCTGCGATTTGCGCGAGCGTTCTGCCGTGCGCGGGGATTTGTAACACCGCCGCGAAATCGTGCGAAGCTTCCCGCGCGAATCTTTGGGCGAGATCCGCGGAGGCGGTGAGTTGTCCGGCGCGGTCTGCCAGGCCGGCGTATAAGGGTTCCAGATCGGCGGAGAACACGGTGAGTGGTTCGGTGCGATGTTCGATCCCCAGAAGCCAGCGTTTGAGCAGACGGAGAGCCTGGATCGGGTTTTCCGTGGCGTCGAAGAATTTGAGTTTGCGGCGCAGGAGTTGAGGAAACTCACAGGGATCGAGAAGCATTACCGCGACTCGGGTACCGGATTCTTCCGCCTGAGCGAACAGGAGCGGCTCCCAGATTTCGCGCGCCCATCTGCGGAGGGTCGAGGCGCCCGAGAGCAGCAGGATCAGGATGTCGGTGGAAAGGCCTCTTTCCGCGGCTGTGAGCAGGTCTCGGCGCGGTTCGATGGCGGCCTCTGAAGTGAAGCACGTGACATCGCAGCCGGCTTCGAGGAAGCTGGCGAGGCGCTGGGCGAAGGGGGCGTCGGACGGGGCGTGGACCGGGAAGACGGAGAGCAATTCTCAGTATAGGGACGCGCCGGATACATGCTAAAGTCCGGTAGAGGTGACCCGATGCCTTTTTTCTTTTCACGGCCCGTCGGTTCTGTTGTCTGTCTCTGTTTCTGCCTCGGCATATCCGCGTCGGCAACTCCGAAGCTGACGCCCGCGGTCGCCGGACCGTATCGGGTTTCCGGGTCCCGAATCTTCGATGCGCATGGCGAAGAATACCTGCTCAGAGGAACCCGCCTTGCACCCGTAACGGGAGCTGCATCCGATCTTACCGGAGCACCTGGCGAGTTCGGGCCGCTGTCGGCGACCACGATCGTGACCATCCGCCAGCGCGTGAATATGAATACGGTTCGTTTGCCTCTGGACGCCGCTCAGTACCTCGATCGGAAGGCTTACCGCGACATCGCCCGAACCGTTGCCGAAACATCGAATCGTCTGGAACTGCTGGTGGTTCTGGAAGCTTCCACAGATTCACCCGCTTTTTGGACCGCGCTTGCGAAAGACTTCCGCGACAATCCTAATGTCTTCTTCGCGCTTCCCCGCAACCTTTCCTCCGGTAAGTCGCGGCGCGCGTTCGAAGTGATACGCAACGCGGGCGCGGCGCAACCGGTTGTTGTGGGAGTGAGGGATCTGCGTGGCCGGAATCTTGTTGTTGAGGTGGAACCGAAGTATGCGGCGCGTCCGGAAGATCTCGCGAAGTTCGCCCGGCTCGCGGAAAGCGTGCCCGTTCTCGCCGACGGCATGGATCCCGAGTTCTTCACGGGCTCCGCCGAATGCCGGGCTTTTCCCGAGGATCCCGCCTCCGCCGCGGAGCTTCTGGAAAAACGTCTGGCCTTCTTCGACGAACACAAAATCTCCTGGACGATTTCGTCATTCCAGCCCGGCAGGATGATCTCCGATTACCGCTACCTGATCGGCACGCGGCTTGAGGGCGGCTGGGGATGCGGCGGGAAGCGCGACCTCGCAGTGGGCATTGGCGTCGCAGTGCTTTCCCACCTCTGGGACACCTCACCCACCGGTCTGTTTCCCGTCAACTGCATGCTGGGCGGTTTCGCGGTCGCTCGCGGTGCCGTGGTCTCGACCTACGGCCGCACGCTTGCCGATCGTCTTGAACAGCACAGACCAGGCGAGTATCCGACTCAACTCGGCGGCGTGTCGATACGTATTACCGATTCGAAGGGCGTGGCGCGGCTGGCGCCAATGCTCTATGCGGGCGGGGGCTGGGCGATTATCAGCTTCGTGGTTCCCGACGAGAGCGCTCTCGGGCCTGCCGCGGTGACCATCGTCCGCGACGACGGTTCGCAAACCGAAGGCAGGATCGTGGTGACCGATCTCGGGCCGGGACTTTGGACGAAGAACGCGGAGAGCCGGGGCGAGGTCAACGGGCGAGTCACGCAACGCTTCGATAACGGAGAGGTGCGCGAATTCGACGCGACGGCCTGCGATGCGCACGGTTGCCGCACGGTGCCGATTCCCGTGTCCGAACATGTGAAGACCACCGTTCGAATGCTGGGTACGGGGTTTCGCTTTACGAAGGCGAATCCCCGGATTCAGGTGATGATCGGCGGCAGAAGCGTGCCGGTGCTTTCCTTTGGACCTGCCGCGAGCAGCGAACCGGGGCAGGATCCGTTTAACGATCAACTCACCGTTGAGATTCCCGCCGATTTGAAGGGCGCTGGCGAAGTGGATCTCTGGTTCACGGTGGATGGCGTGCTTTCTAATGTGGTTCGCCTCAACATCGGGGCATGATGCGGCGTGAGTTCCCTGCCGCTGTTTGCCTCGCAGCCGCGGCAATGCTCTGCTTAACGGCGAACCCGGCCCGGCCTGACGGGTCGCAATCGGAGCAGGTTCAGCTCGGACGCTATCTTTTTTACGATAAGCGCATCTCGGTCAATGGAACGTATTCCTGTGCTTCATGCCATAAACAGGAGCTGGCATTTACCGACGGCCGGGCGCAGGCGCTGGGGGCTACCGGTCAATTGCATCCCCGCGGCGCGATGAGCCTGGTCGATCTGGCATCGGCCACGGCGTTTAACTGGGCCGATCCCACTGTGCGCTCGCTTGAAGAACAGGCGCTAAAGCCGATGTTTTCGACCGAGCCCGTCGAACTCGGCGCGAGCGAAGAGCGATTAAGCTCGCTGATCTCGACGGATTCCGTTTACCGGCGTCTCTTCCCTCTGGCGTTTCCCGGTGAACAGCCCTGGACGAAGCTGCATGTCGCGAACGCAATCGCAGCCTTCGAGCGAACCATTGTCTCGAACAATTCCCCTTATGACCGATATCACCTGCGAGGGGAGCAGAATGCGATCTCCGAAGCGGCCAAAAGGGGAGAGATGCAGTTCTTCCTCGAAGGGCCGTCCTGCTTCCGCTGCCATGGAGGCAATTCATTCAGCGGGCGGGCGCGGGACGAATTCCATAACACCGCGCTTTATAATCTCGCCGGACCATTCCGTTTTCCGGCCCCGAACTTCGGCCTGTTTACCCACACGAAGCGCGAGGAAGATATGGGGAAATTCAAGGCTCCGACGCTGCGCAGTATCGCTCTGACGGCGCCTTACATGCATGACGGCAGCATCGCCACGCTGGGCGAGGTGCTGGATCATTATGCGGCAGGCGGGCGGGCGCATGACAATCCGCAAAAGGACGTCCTGATGAAGGGCTTTCGGATGACGGCGCAGAACCGTTCGGATCTGATTGCGTTTCTGGACTCGCTGACCGATGAGAGTTTGATTCATGATCCCGCGTTCGGCGATCCGTGGGTTATGAGGGCGAAGTAAATCGGCCCACGGGCACTGGTGGCGCATCACCCGGATTCCGGAAAACCTGAACCTGGAACGTAGGAACCTCGTAGTTTGGTAACAATGAGCCCGATCTCGCGTCGCGCCGGAAGTGTCGACTGCGGGCATCGCGTCTTCGACGTCTCGGGGGCCGCGGCATGACGCTTCAGGCGCCAAATTTTTTGCTTCACGAAATCACAGTTCCGGCCTTCATTCTTCACGTCGGCGCAGGGGCGGTCAGCCTCGTCTCGGGGACCGTGGCAGCATTTGCGCCCAAGGGCGGGCGCCTCCACCGAAGGGCCGGAACCTTGTTTGTTATTTCCATGCTGGTTATGGCGACCTTCGCCGTCTGCCTTGCTATTGCGATTCCCGACCAGATCGTCAATGTGTTTATCGGCATTCTCGTTTTGTACCTCGCGGCGACTGGATGGTTGACCGTCCACCGACCGGAGGGCACGACCGGCATCTCTGAAAGGATCGCCGTCTTTGTCGCTTTCTGTCTCTTCGCTCCCTTTGGGGTTTTGTCCTTTCATCTTGCGACCGGCTTAACCCCGGTTGTTCAAAAGCGGGGTGCCGTTCAAAGGCCCTGTCCTCATCGCGATTTATTGCTTTACGTCTGTGCTCGCGCTCGCGGGGATCGGCGACGCCAGAGTTGTGCTGGCCGGCGGCGCCTCGGGCGCGCCACGTATTGCGCGGCATCTGTGGCGTATGTGCCTGGCGCTTACACTGGCAACGGGTTCGGCATTCACCAACGGATTCGCGCGGCTCCTGCCCGGCCCTCACCATGTGCCGCCGGCCTTCTTCCTTCCCCAGTTGCTGCCGTTGTTTGCTGGTCTTTTGGATGATCCGCGTGCGGTACATGCAGTGATATCCAACAGCGGCGCGACCGCTTCGCAGTTAGATTGCCAAATGCTGCAGCGACTCCGATCGTTGAACACTTAGAGAAGGGCAAACACTCCCAATAATCGATATCATCGACTCGTCAATGTACTTTGAGATTTGCGGCGAGATTTCCGGCGTTGAAACTCTCGCCGGCGGAAAATCGACCCGCGATCTTCTGCGATTGCGTGAAGTTCATGGCAAAGGCCGCTGGAGGAAGCGAAAGGGTTTCGCTTTGGTCAGTCTGCCCAATGGCATTATCCGAACGGCCGAACTTCACTGGTATGAGGCATCGGGCGTCGGCAGGAACGAGTTTAAGATCGCACGATTTGTAGGGTAGCTATATGCAATCTCCCCGCGGGAAAAGCCGGGACTTCGCCGTCTGCATTCGCAATACCGGCTATCCCGCGTCGCTGGAGATCAGAAAGCTGTACGCGATCGTGAAGGATCCCGATGCGGAAGAGAACGATCTGATCCGCGTGATCGATGAATCGGGCGAAGACTACGTGTATCCCGTCGAGTTCTTTCAGCGACTCGCGCTTCCTGTCGAACTTCAGCGTGTCCTGACCCTCGCTTGATTAACTCGGCCTCTCGCCCGTCGCGCCCACCTCGTCCGGACGCACCACTCCCCGCGCTGCACGCGGCTTCACCAGCAACCGAATCGCCGCGCCGAGCAGCGCCGCTATCGGTCCGCAGCCCGCCACGGTAGTCTCATACCAACCCGGCCGCGCCGCCCCCGCCTGCCGCATCGAAACCAAACTCATCGTCACCATCACCAGCCCCAGTCCGGCCGCATGCGCCAGTTCGTGCCCCTCCGCCGCAAACGCCGTCACCAGCCCGCCCATCAGCGAAGCTGCCGCGACACAGGCAGCGCTCAAGAGAAAATAATCGATCCCCTCAGCAGGTGCCGGCGCGCAGCAACGAAGCACCAGTAGCATCGCCGCATAACCCGCCGCCACCGCCATCGCGCCGCGAACCCACCTCACTTATTCGCCTCCGCCTGGATCGCATCCAGTTCCCGGCCAGCCTCCGCCCACTTGCCCTGGCTCGCCAGTTCCCGATAACGCTGCAGATGTTGTCGAATACTCTGAATCCTCGGATCCGTCGAAGGCGGCTCCGGAGCCAATGCCGCCGCAGCAGCAGCCGCAGCCGGCACCGGAGCCGCATTATTCGTATTCGACCCTCCACTGCCCGCCAGCATCGTCAGAGCCTGCTCATAGGTGTCCGCGTAAATCAGCCGATTCCCCACCGCCAGCACCACCTTCTTCAACTGCGGCATCCGCGCCTGCGTCGCCTGCAGATACAACGGCGAAACATACAGGAAGTTGTCCCCCACCGGCAGCACCAGCGTCTGCCCCTGCAGCACCTGCGACCCCTGCTGGTTCCACAACGTCAAATCCTTCGAAATATTCTGATCCTGATTAATCCGCGCATTGATCTGCATCGGCCCCAGAATCAACTCCTGCTTCGATAACTGCAGCACCACGATCTCACCGAAATGCGCGCCATCGCATCTGGCCAGCATCACGCCGATCAAGTTCTCTTTCGAAAACGGCGTGAACGTCGTCATCAGCAGAAATTCCGGCTTCGTCTCGCCGGGCACCGTCGCAAACACATACGTCGGCGTCACCGGCTTCGGCTCCCCGTTGCCCGACGAATACCGCGCCAGTTCCCAAACGTCCTCGTTGTTATAAAACGCCTGCGGATTCTTCATGTGATAAACCCGGTAAAGTTCGCTCTGCACACGGAACATGTCCTCCGGATACCGCACATGCGCCCGCAGCGCCGCGGGCATCTTCGAAGCATCCTCATACAGGGCGGGGAAGAGCGTGCGATAAGCATTGATAATCGGGTCCGTCGTATCGAACACGTAGAGATGTGTCTCGCCGTCGTAAGCGTCGATGGTGGCTTTCACGGCATTGCGAATGTAATTAATCCCCCCGAGCGCTTCCGATTCGCGCGAGAACGGATGCGATTCCGAAGTCGTATACCCATCCACCATCCACACCAGCCGCCCTTCCGGCGTCACGATCAGATAAGGATCGTGATCCCAGCTCAGATACGGCGCCAGTGTGTCCAGCCGTTCCCTTACTCGCCGATGAATCATCATCCGGCTGTGCTCGGTCAGATAGCTCGTCAGGATCATGTTCGAATCCCCGAAATGCACCGCCGCCGCGGCCCGCATCAGGAACGACGAAATCGGAAACCCGCCCTTGCCCTGATACCGGTTCATCGCATTATCCGAACCCGACGGATAATTGAACTCCTGCTGAGCCGTATCCACGAAAACCGGCTCATGCTGTTTCTCGCCGTAATAAAGTTCCGGCCGCTCCACTTTCAAACTTGGCGTCTTCACCACCGGCGGCATGTCCTGGATCAGGTAAACCGGCTGGCCATCCGGCGTCAGCTTATTCACCTCCGCCAGCACCAGCCCGTAGCCGTGTGTATAGATGAAATGCGAATTGATCGAATTCGCCTGCGACCCCGGTAACTGCGTAATATCGAGTTCCCTGGGCGAAAGCATCACCTGTCGGTACTGCCCGTCGATCGTATACCGGTCCACATCGGTGTCGTTAAAGTCGTAATAAGGCCGCAGCGCCTGCATCTGCGTGACCGTATCGTGGAACGGCCGCCAGTCCCACAGGCGAACGTTATCGAGCAGTGGAGCATTCTTCGTCAGATCGATTGTCGCATTGGGACTGGTATGCATTTCGATTTCTTTGGTCCGCGCGGTAAGCCCGTACGCAGCCCGCGTCGCTTCGATGTGCGAATCGATGTAAGGCTTTTCGAGCGAGATCTCATTCGGCCTCACGAACAGCGAGCCTGCGACCATGGGAACCAAATTCATCAGCACGAAACCCGCGCCCACCGCAATCGCCGCCGGGATCCATTTCTTCATACCGATCAGCGCCGCGCCCGCGAATAAGCAAACGATCATGACCCAATAAAACGGCAGCGCGAAATGCTCTTCCGTATAGTCGATCCCGACCATGAAGCGGTGCTGATTCCACACCATCTCGAAGCGCGCCAGATAATATCGCGCCGCCATCGCGACCAGAAAGACCGCCAGCGCGCCCCGCAGAAATCGCGATTCGAGTCCCCCGCTCAGATGCAGGAACGAAAGGTCCACCGCGCCCTGCCGCAAATCCGGCATCGAGAAGCGCAGCTGCCAACCGCGCGCCACCAGCCAGTAAACCACGATCGTCACGATCACAACGGTGAGCAGATAAACTCGCAGATCGCTCCAGAAAGGAAGATCGAACAGATAGAACGTCGCTGCTTTGCCGAAAATCGGATCGTGGAAAGTCCCTGCGCCATCCATGGCCCGGCTCCCGGCAAACCGAAGCACCGTCCAGTTATCGATGGTCGCGCCCGCGATGAAGAACGAAAGCAGCAGCATGGCCAGCATCGCCAGCCGGGAGTAAAGCGGATAATCGGTCACCTGCCCGCCCGCGAAACGCACCGCGCGAGAATGCGCGATCAGCAGCGCAATCCAGGCCACAATCGTTCCGCCAAATACCGGCAGCGTCGAATAGGCGTAGAGATCGATCCACGTCTTGACCTGCCCCGCCTCCTGCCACCACGAATAATCGATCAGCAGCGAAGCCGCCCATTTCGCTCCGGCCAGCACCACGAAAAAAAGGACGACCAGACCGATACAGCCAATGCGAAACGCCGGATGCGGCGCCTGTCTTCCGCCGGTGATTACTCTCGGTGCCATTTAACGACTCCTCCCACGATGGTTGCTACGGGGCCACCGCGGAAGCGCCGTCCGTGAAACGGTGAGTTGCGGCTCTTGGAACAGGATTGCTGCGCATCGTACTGCCATTCGAACTCCGTGTCGAACACTGTGATGTCCGCAACAGTACCCGGCTTCAGAGTACCTCGCTCCAGCCCAAGAATGTTAGCCGGTCCGGTAGTAAACAGCTCAATCATGCGAGCCACCGAGATCCGGCCCTTATGCACCAGCTCGGAAAGCGAGAGCCCGATCGCCGTCTCAAGACCCGTGATTCCGAACGGACACCGCTCGAATTCCTGCATCTTCTCGCTGCCCGCGTGCGGCGCATGGTCCGTCGCAATCGCATCGATCACGCCGCTCACAATGCCTTCGATCACCGCCTCCACATCGTGCTCGCAGCGCAGCGGAGGCTTCATTTTGTAATTGCTGTCGTAAGTCGCAAGCTCGTCGTCGGTAATGGCGAAGTGATGCGGAGTCACCTCGCAGCTCACCCGCAGCCCTTTGCTCTTCGCATACGCCACCATCGCCACCGACCGTGACGTAGAAAGATGCGCCACATGAAAACGCGCGCCCGTCAGCTCCGCCAGCAGCAAATCGCGCGCCACCATCACGTCTTCCGACGCCGAAGGAATCCCGCGCAGCCCCAGCCGCACAGACTGCGCGCCTTCATGCATATCGCCGCCCGCGCTCAGATTCAGGTCCTCGCAATGGTCGATCACCGGAATGTCGAGCGCGCGCGCCAGTTCCATCGCCCGCCGCATCACCCGCGAATTCATCACCGGACGCCCATCGTCCGAGATGGCGACAATCCCCGCTTCCCTCATCGATTCGATGGCCGCGAGTTCCTCTCCCAGGCTGCCCTTCGTAATCGCCCCGATCGGAAACACATTCACCGCCGCTACCTGCTTCGCGCGCTGGATGATGTAGCTTGTAACCGTGTCGCTGTCGTTTACCGGCATGGTGTTCGGCATGCAGCAGATCGTGGTGAACCCGCCCGCTGCGGCCGCGCGCGCGCCCGTTTCGATTGTCTCCGCGTGCTCGATACCCGGCTCGCGCAGATGCACGTGCATATCGATGAACCCCGGCGCCACGATCGCGCCCTTCGCATCGAGCACGGCAACGCCCTCCGCCGCGAGGCCCGTTCCCACCGCTTCGGTCTTCCCATCGCGAACCAGCACATCGGCAATCGCATCGAACCCCGATGCCGGATCGATCACGCGGCCGCCTTTAATCAGAAGGGACGACATCAGCCCAGAACTCTTTCCAGTACCGCCATCCGCACTGCCACCCCGTTTTCCACCTGATTCAGAATCACCGAACTCTGGCTGTCGGCCACTTCCGAACTCAGCTCGCGGCCCCGATTGATCGGCCCCGGATGCATTACGATCGCATCGGGCTTAGCCAGTTTCAGATGTTCCAGTCGCAGCCCGTAGAACCGGAAATACTCGCTCGCGGCCATCGGCGCTTCATGCTGCCGCTCCAGCTGCACGCGCAGCATCATGATCACGTCCGCATCTTTCAGCGCTTCGTTCATGTTGAATGCCAGGCTGACGCCCGGAGCCAGTTGTTCCAGCTCGCGCGGCACCAGTTGAGGAGGTCCGCAAAGCACGATCTTCGCCCCGAACTTCGAGAGCAGATGAACGTTGGAACGCGCCACCCGGCTGTGCGCAATATCGCCGATGATCGCTACACGCAAACCCTCGATCCTCGGCCTCTGATCGAGAATCGTGCGCGCGTCCAGCAGCGCCTGCGTCGGATGCTCGTGTGTTCCGTCGCCCGCATTCACAATCGGAATCTGCAGATGCCGCGCCAGAAACTGAGGTGCGCCTGAAGCCGCATGCCGCATCACAATCGCATGCGGTCGCATCGCCGCGAGCGTGTTCAGCGTATCCACTAACGATTCGCCCTTCGATACGCTCGATCCCGAAGCCGCAATCGAAAGCGTGTCCGCGCCCAGCCGCTTTGCCGCAATCTCGAAACTCACGCGCGTGCGGGTGGATGCTTCGAAAAACAGGTTCACGATCGTCTTGCCGCGCAGCACGTCAAGCCGTCGATAAGTTTCGTTCGGAGGAGGCTGAAAAAATCGGGCTCGTTCGAGAATGGCTTCAATCTCGGGGCGGGGAAGACTTTCGATATCGAGCAGTCCGTGCATTATCAGGCCGCGGGGGCTTCAGCTCGCTCGCACAGCAGCACCTTCTCCATGTCGTCGATTTCCTGAAACTTCACTTCGATGATCTCCGCATCCGAAGTCTGCACCGTCCGTCCTACATAGCGCGCTTCGATCGGCAGTTCGCGATGCCCGCGGTCGATCAGCACCAGCAGTTGCACGCGCGAAGGCCGGCCTTGATCGAACAGCGCATCGAGTGCGGCGCGAATCGTGCGGCCGGTATACAGCACGTCGTCCATCAGAATAATTTCTTTGCCAGTGACCGAAAACGGAATCTCCGTGGCATTCAGCTGCGGCTTTGAACCCACCGTGCTGAGGTCGTCGCGATAGAGATTGATATCGAGAATCCCGACCGGGATTTTCCGCTTCTCCAACGCCGAGATCTTCGCCGAAAGCCGCTGCGCCAAAGGTACGCCGCGCCGCCGAATCCCGATAAACGCCAGCTGATCCAGGTCCTTCGTCTTCTCCAGTATTTCGTGCGCCAGGCGAACCAGCGTGCGGTCGATCTCCGACGCGCTCATCAGTTGCGACTTTACCTCGGTCAGAGCCATCGAAGGGATTGTAGCGCACGCGTCATACGTAAACTGGAGATGCTATGGCTGGCACGGAAGTCGTGACTCTCGGAGGCGGTTGTTTCTGGTGTCTGGAGGCCGTCTATCACGATATGAAGGGTGTGGAATCGGCGATCTCCGGGTATATGGGCGGGAAAAGCGTGCATCCCACGTATCAGGAAGTCTGCGGGGGGCGCTCCGGCCATGTGGAAGTCGTGCAGGTGAAGTTCGATTCCTCGCTGGTTTCTTTCCGCGAAATCCTTGAAGTGTTTTTTGCGATTCACGATCCCACCACGCTGAACCGCCAGGGCAACGATGTCGGAACTCAGTACCGCTCCGTGATCTATTACTCAACGTCGGAGCAGCGCGAGACTGCTCAGGCGATGATCGCCGAACTGACGGCCGATAAGGTCTTCGAAGACCCTATCGTGACGACGGTTGAAGAAGCCCGGCAATTCTGGGTAGGCGAACCATACCATCAGGACTATCTGGCCAACAACCCCATGCAGCCGTACTGCGCCTTTGTCGTGGCGCCTAAGCTCAACAAGTTCCGAAAGAAATTCGGAGAGTTGCGCAAGACGGGCGCTTAGTCATTCGATCAGCGAATCTCTGTACCTTTGGCTGCCATTCCGGGTCTGAGAAAGGTCTTCGGCAGTTCGCCGTCGCCAGCCAATGTGAAATTTGAAAACCGCTTGAACCATTGCCCCTCCGGTACCTCGATATCAGATTCGAGCCACTGCTTCAACTCCGTGAAGTCCTTAATATCGATTCGCCCGTCGCGAAATCTTTCCAGCAGATGTTTCATAATGCCTGCCGGGGGAGGGCGCAGGACCTTAGGCATTCTCGAACTGCTTATGAAAAACCAGTCGTTCGATCCTTTCGGACAGCAACCGAATTTCCGCCAGATCCGTGGCAACTCGAAGGCGGGTCAGCAACTCCGCCAGCGCATGATCGGAAATCCCGCTGGCCGAAACCGAATCGGCAACTTCTGTAGCAGCCGGTTTCCCTGCCTTCGCCCACCGCGCACGAACGGCTTTACGTGCACTGGCGCTCCGCTCCTCGGCCGTAAGATTCGCAGCCCGCGCGACGCCACCCTTAAGCCCGCCCTTCCGTCCCAGCGTTACTGCTGCCCGATTTTTCCTCATACAGTCAGTATACGTGACCGGTCTCGTATCACCCGGGCTGTTGCTGTGTCATGCAATGCAAAGTCCCTAACCCCCAAACCAGCTCAACACAATTAATCCCCACAACCTGCCGCCCCGGAAAACACTCCGCCAGAACATTCAACGCGACCCGATCGTTCGCATCGTTAAACACCGGCACCAGCACTGTCCCATTCGCGATATAAAAATTCGCATAACTCGCCGGCAAACGAACTCCATCGAACCAGAGCGGCGCCGGCATCGGCAGCGTCCGCACCTTAAGCCCGGTCTGCCGCAAAAGCGCCAGATTCTCCCGCAAAGGCGCATAGTTCGCATCCTCGGGATCCTCCTCCGACACAGTCACCACGCTGTCGCGCCCCACGAAGCGAGCCAGATCGTCGATATGCCCATGCGTATCGTCCCCCGCAATCCCGTTACGCAGCCAGATCACCCGATCCACAGCCAAATACTCGCCCACCATCTGCTCCACGCCGGCACGATCCACCCCCGGATTCCGCGCCTGAACCGGAGACAGCAAACACTCCTCGGTAGTCATCAAAATCCCTGCCCCGTTGACATCGATCGACCCGCCTTCCAGCACGAAATCCGGAGCCATCGTCTCAACTTCCGCGAACCCGGCAATCGCATGCCCCGCCGCCTCATCGCGCAGATGATTGTCATACTTCGCCCAACCGTTAAACCGCCACTTCACGGCGGCTACATCCCCCGCCTCGCCCCGTACAAACATAGGACCGAAATCCCGCGCCCACACCCGATCCGTCGCCTGTGCAAAAAACTCCACAGCCTCCAGATTCGCGCCCGATTTCATCAGAATATTCCGCGCCGAATCCTCCACCTCGCCGTTCTGCACCAGGATCCGCACCTGCTCCACCTGCGAGAGTTTCCGCACGATTTCCCCATAAACCCACGGAATCGGTGCAAATCGCCCCGGCCAGTCTTCTTCATTGTGGGGCCACGCAATCCAGGTGGCTTCATGCGGCTCCCACTCCGCCGGCATGCGATACCTCACGACAAAAACCGGCTCGTAATCGGTCCGTAAGCATCAATCCGCCGATCCCTCAGAAAAGGCCAGTTCCGCCGTACCTCTTCCATCTTCTTCACATCGCACTCGACCACCAGAATCTCTTCTTTGTCCTGCGAAGCTTCCGCAATCACCCGCCCGAAAGGATCGCTCACAAACGACGCTCCCCAGAACTCCAGACCCTTATCCGACGGCCCTTCGAACCCCACCCGATTCACCGCCGCCACATAAATCCCGTTCGCGATCGCATGCGCTCGCTGCGCCGTTCGCCACGCATCGTGCTGCGCCGCGCCCCACTCGGCCTTCTCCGCCGGATGCCACCCGATCGCCGTCGGATAGAACAGAATATTCGCGCCGGTCAGCGAAGCCAGCCGCGCCGCCTCCGGATACCACTGATCCCAGCAAACCAGCGTCGCGATGCGCCCGAACTTCGTATCGAAAGCCCTGAACCCCAGATCCCCCGGCGTGAAATAAAACTTCTCGAAGAACAGCGGATCGTCCGGAATATG
>Ga0302320_10018787_pt1 | contig 13924 bp, 14 predicted proteins | sample Bog_T0_3_FD_202130 | JGI IMG/M metagenome (GOLD analysis project Ga0302320, IMG submission 202130) | Peat permafrost microbial communities from Stordalen Mire near Abisko, Sweden - Bog_T0_3 | ecosystem: Environmental > Terrestrial > Soil > Wetlands > Peat | place: Sweden: Abisko, Stordalen Mire... | reverse complement strand
TGCGGCCATCTGCCTGATGGTGGATGGCGAACCCCGAAACCACGACATCGAAGGGGCCTTTGTCCGCCACGGCGTCCAACCAGGAAGGATCTGAGAAATCTGCCTTGAGGACAGTCGCTCTCGATGAGTTTGCGAGCTTGGCCCGAACTGCCGCGAGCATGGGGTCCGAAAAGTCAGTGAATGTCACACGAACGCTTGGGAACTTCTCCAGCAACATGCGACCCAGAATGCCGTCGCCACATCCAACATCGAGGATTCGTGAAGGCCGGGGGATCCACAGTTCCACGATCTTCCCCATGACCTCCAGCTGAAGGTCGGCCCCTGGAATGGCACCACGCACCCCCTGAAGAAACGCTGTGGCCAGTTCTTCTGTCTGCCATTGACTCTTTGATTCAGTCATTCTGTGTCTTCAACAATTACCCGAGTCGGCAATGTTGTCGCGTTCGTTTGGCCGAAGCCATTGGAGCCGCCGCCCGAGCATCCATAACGAAGGCGGCCCTGCTCACTCGCTCGGCTCCGGGTTGATCGGCGAAGAAAACCCGCAGATAGACCCGCCCTTATTTCTTCACATGCCCGGAGACCAGCTTCGTCATCTCAAACATGCTGACCTGCTTCTTGCCGTTGAACACGGCTTTCAGCGCCTCGTCAGCATTGATGAGGGTCTTCTTTTTTGCATCCTGCAAACCATTCTTGCGGATATAAGCCCAAAGCTTTTTCGTCAACTCCGTCCGTGGAAGGGGTTTGTCGCCAATTACTTTGGCGAGCGCCTCGTCCGGCGTGACCGGTTTCATGAATGCTGCATTCGGTGTTCTTTTCGCTTTTTTTGGTGTTTTAGCCATGCCTTCATCTGCCTGGTTGATGCGCGGAAGGCAATCTTAATATTCTGGTGCCAGGGAGAAGCAAAAACATCATCTCCCGCCTTTGGAAATCCAACTTCGCCTTCGCCCAAACTCAGCCCTGGTGCTAAGGTTGACCCGCCATGAACATTCATTCCAGCAGCCGTCCGCATTTATTTGAGCCGATGACCATCAAATCCGTCACGTTGCGCAACCGCATCGGCGTGTCGCCCATGTGCGAGTACTCTTCCGTGGACGGCGCGGCGACGGATTGGCACCTGGTGCATCTGGGATCGCGCGCGGTGGGCGGGGCGGGTTTGGTCGTGGCCGAAGCCAGCGCGGTTTCGCCGGAAGGCCGGATCACCCCCGGCGATGCCGGCATCTGGGCGGACAAACACGTCGAACCGGTGGCGCGCATCAATCGCTTCGTCAAAGAGCATGGGGCGGTGCCGGGGATTCAGATCGCGCACGCGGGTCGCAAGGCCTCGGCCGCGCGACCGTGGAAAGGCGGCGCGCACCTGGCGGACGACGCGGGCGGCTGGCCGGTCATCGCGCCGAGCGCGCTGGCTTTTGGTGGTGAATTGACCAAGGTTCCACGCGCGATGAGCCTGGCGGACATCGCCCGCGTGCAAAGCGAATTTGTCGTGGCGGCGGAGCGGTCGCTGGCGGCGGGCTGTGAGTGGCTGGAGTTGCACGCGGCGCATGGTTATTTGGTTCATGAATTTCTTTCGCCAATTTCCAACCAGCGCGCGGATCGTTACGGTGGCAGTTTCGAGAATCGCATCCGCTTTTTGCTGGAGACGACGCGCGCGGTCCGGGCCGTTTGGCCGGAACGATTGCCTTTGGCGGTGCGGATTTCCTGCACGGATTGGGTGGAAGGCGGCTGGGACATCGAGCAGAGCGTTGAACTGGCGCGACACTTGAAAGCGGAGGGGGTGGATTTGGTGGATTGCAGTTCAGGCGGAACCGTGCCGGACGCGAAAATTCCCGCCGGGCCGGGTTATCAGGTGCCGTTTGCCGAACGCATCCGGCGGGAAGCGGGCATCGCCACGGCGGCCGTCGGCGGCATCACCGAACCAACCCACGCGGACGAGATCATCCGCAACGGTCGCGCGGACATGGTGTTGTTGGCGCGGGAATTCTTGCGTGAGCCGTACTGGCCGCGCCTGGCCGCGCGCGCTTTGGGCCGCAAGGATGCGGTTTCCGGGCCGGTTCAATACCGGAGAGCGTGGTGATCGCAGTCATGAGTGGTATTTGATTCCCGATTGACGCTGCCGCAGAATCTCATATCAACTAATCCGAATATTTGAATTTGAGTGAAGTAAAAAAATCCAAAATATTTTCAAATAGTAGTTGACGACATGAACATGCCATGATAGCTTTCGCATAAGTTCAATGAAAACTTGCTTAAACATATCAACCACGAGTTGGCCGATTACGTCGGTCCCAATGACCATTGGGACACGTCATAGCCGGTATAACCCGGGTAGTGTGTTTAGCCTCAGCCTATCCAGGACCGCGTCGGAACAACAGGTCAAATTGGATAGACTCATGGCAAGCAGGTAACGAACGAAATAGAACTTTTCCCACCCTGCTTGCCGAAATGCAAGCAGGGTTTTTGTTTTCCCTGAATAGCACATGAATAGAAACGAGTGACGACGAAAGACGGACAATCTGTGAACAAGAACAAAGCGACATCCAGGTGATGTCTTCTGGCGACAAATTGAATTTGGCGAGGACGAGCAGAGAAGCCTCACCGATGGGGTCTGCCCACGACCGGAAGACAGCGTCATCAAGACGAGCGAGACGAATTTTAGATTTACATATCAAGGGCTTCGCAGGAGGTGTGCCCCTAAACACCGAAACAGCCGCCGTGAAACCGCGGGTTGGGATCGCATAGATCGCCAAGAGGTGTTTGTTCTTTGTTGAAATGGCATGGGCCGGGAGCTTGAACGCTCCCGGCCCTTTTACTTTCGCGGCTGTGATTTAACAGCAGAATATCTCCTCGCCATGGAGGAAGTCCGGGCGCAACTCCCGGCAGCCGCACCATTCATGCACAGGCTGAGCGTCAGCACGCGGCCGAGTTTCCAAAACTCAGCTTACTCCGGGCAGCACGGAGGCAGCCTGCCATTTTCCAGGGTCGTGGCAGACAAGCAATGCACCGGCCCTGCAAGCAGGTTGATATGGGCGCGCTACCCACCGACTCCACCATTTCACTGCGGGGAGAATGAGATTCAGGCGAGCCCCATAAGCTCAGCCTCCGTGGGCGCAACTCCCACCCCCGCTACCAATTTCCGGGAAGTGATCCGGCAATCCGGCCGTAACCCGGACGTCTCAAAACATGTCGGAAGCGACGACTGGAGCATTACCAGCACTTCCCACCATCCTTCGCTAAAGCTACGGATGGCAGTCCATCTACTTCTGGACTCGTAGCTCAATCAGGAGAGCGCCCCGTTGTCTGCGGGAGGGTTGAGGGTGCAACTCCCTTCGAGTCCGCCATTTTTCACGGAATGTAGCTCAGTCTTGAGAGCACCCGGCTTGGGACCGGGAGGCCGCAGGTGAAAATCCTGCCATTCCGACCATTTCCACGCTGCCGTGGCCGAATAAATCAGGCATCCGTCTTCTAAGCGGATAGATGCAGGTGAGAATCCTGCCGGCAGCGCCATTGCCAGATGGTGTCAAAGTAGCACGGCGGCCTGTTAAGCCGCTTGTCTTGGTGCGAGTCCAAGTCTGGCAGCCAATATTACGGAGGGCAGGCAGATATAAGCTGGCTGCGCCTGTCTCGAAAACAGAATCGGCTCAAACCCGAGGTCGGAGCGTTACCGACGCCTTCCGCCAATTCTAAACAGTCAACGAAAGGAAAACCCATGAAGCCCGTTCTCCGCTATCAAAGCCAATTGCTCTTTCGCAGGAGTTATAAACCACGTCGTGCCATCCGCATCCGGCCCATCGGGAAGCTGAACATCGCTTTCCGCCCTGCGAAACGGTTCGGCTTGAAACCGCAATTGGCTACCGTCCTGTAGCTCAAAAGCAGAGCCTCCGGTCGATAACCGGAAGAAGCAGGAGCGTTACCTGCCGGGACGACCAGCCTTCGCTCGCCGAACTACGCCTTGACGAGCCATTTCCCCGAGTAGCTGAGGCAGATTAGCGCCTCCCCGAAGAGAAGGAGACGTTGGCGCGATACCAACCTCGGGGGCCATTGTTAGCCCTACGCAAGTAGTCCGTGAATGCAAAGCAGATCGAGCAGCCGGTCTTTCAAGCCGGGCCTAATCGGTGCGAGTCCGATCACGGATGCCAATTGTCCGCGTAGCTCAGTCAGATCAGAGCGCCACCGCGCGAAGGTGGAGGTCGCAGGCGCAATTCCTGCCGTGGACGCCATTTTGCCCCCGTGCCTCAGCAGCAACAGGGCGAGTTTCGTAAACTCGTAATCGTCGGTGCAAGTCCGACCAGGGGCTCCAGCCCTCGCTCTCCGAGCTACGGCTCGGCAAGCCAGCTTCCGTCTGCCGGCCAAGTCTTGGCAGGCCATCAGGATTGTGGTGTAACAGTAGCATCTCCGCCCGTGAAGCGGACGGTCCGGGTGCGAATCCCGGCTTCCTGACCGATTTCGATGGGCCGATGATTGTTGGTTATCCTCCACCATAGGAGGGGGTAGCTTAATTGCGAGAGAGCGCCTGAGCGAAAACTCAGGAGGTGCAGGTTCGAATCCTGCCAATTGGAGTCCCTCTGCCAATGTCGTTCCTTGTCCATCGAGTTCTTTCGGCGGGCCGTTGAGTTTGGGTTATCGGTAAGCGGTTGATCCGCGAGCGGGCTCGTATCCCGCGCCATCGGGCAACTGATGGATTCCCATCTCGCCTCTTGTCCGTCGTTTCCTTTGATCGGGCCGAATGATGTTGGTTATCCAGCTCATTGGCAGAGCGCTCCGTGCGGACGGAGCGGCAGCGGGTTCGAACCCCGCGGTTCCAACGCAGACTCTTGCCAGATTGGCATTTTCGACGGGTCGCAGGATTGGGTTATCGTCTCCTAAGCGCGTGGTCGCGGGTTCGACTCCCGCCTCCGGCTCCAGCCTTCGCCTGCCGCAACGCGGCAAGTAAGGGGTGCCCACCGTAGCTTCAGCGAAGGTGGGCCTTCCGTTCAACCTGCGCGGGTTCGGCTCGCAGGCGAGATGCCGGGGTAGCTCAACGGATAGAGCGCGTAAATTCCCAGTTCGTTTTTTTTCCGTCGGTTCTCTTTAACGGGCCGAAGATTGTGGCCCACCGTAAGCTATGGGCGGCGGGAGGGGGAACGGAGGAGTTTTACGCTCGCCAGGCGGTTTAGCCATCTGCTTCTCTAGCTCGCGACACCAGGCTATGGAATCAAAAATATCGGGCGGCCGTGGTCGCTCAAAAAACGCCGAGAATTCTCCCAGGAGCGTGAGACTGGTAACTGTCTCTTCCGGCCTCCATTTTAGGTCGGCCTTCCACAGTTCCCCCAGCGCCGATGGCGCTGGATAGTCGTCGAGCAGAAATTTGTTTCCAAGGCGTTCTCTGGCTTCCGCCAAGACCTCATCCCACTTCGCGGATAGTTCGTCAAGGGATGTCAGGAGAAGGTCGCGGCCGCTACGCCACTGGGCAAAGGTGTCACTAACCCAAAAATAGGTATCGACGAGCCTGTAATCTTCTCCAAGCACACACAGAGTTTGTTCGTCCTTCCAAGACTCACAAATCGCCAACGCTTGATTGACCCTCCCTAAAAATGCTGCGGAGATGAGAGGTTCGTTGTGATCGCTCGACCGGTTGTGCCAGCGCTTGAGGCTCAAGTAGCATTTGTAGAAAAGCGGCGACTTGTCAGACTCGATGGATGTGTTCATGGTTATCCGTGCCCCATTTTGGTGTGAGGGCCGATTTCAAATGCTTCCCAGTGCGTTTGACCGGCCACAGGCCGCAGGTGCGCGCGGAAGTTGTGGCCCAGACGAAGGCTGAAATGGTCTCGGAAATTCTCAAATTCGGGATGGCGCGGGAGCATCAGTTTCAACTGTTCTTTTTTCCTATTCCACCGTTTTTGGATGTCGTGCGGCATCTGCGAGAAGAGCTTCTGAAACAACTCCGTTTCCACAATTTCGGGAATGCATTTTAGGAACCGGACTGAAATTTCAGGAATGCCAAAGCGCGCGAGATCCTTGACGATCTGGATCGGGCATCGGCCGCCCGGGACGCTCGGATAAACGGGGAAAATGCTTGCGTAATCGAAGCACGGTGAGAAGACGTTTAACCCGCGCTCGGATGCGTGGATCGCAACGTAGGTTTTAGCCAATTCCGCTAAACCTGTGCCGAACTTTCCTTTTTCCACATATTCGCCTGCATTATTGTAACCGGAAGGCTGACGACAGGTGAATCTCTCAACCGCTTTTAGAACTGGTATGTTCCACCTTACGTTAAGACGTCGCAGCATATAAGCATTTGCCAAAGATTCCTCAAGTTTGATGTAGGGTAGTCCCTTTTCACGCCGTCGTTGCATCAACGACCGCCAGCACGGCGCATGGAGCAAGACTTCCCATTGGGCGCATGCATAATCAACCGCAAAATGGAGCATTTCGTGCTCCAGCAGCATCTCAAGTGCAACCTGCCGCTTCGCTGCTTGTTCGAGACGCAACGAGTTAAGGTGCCGCAGTTCCAAATAAACCAGGCTCGATGTCGGAATGAAGATCCCCCAGGTCCCCCTCGATACGTGAAATGAAACGTACCAAGCCAGCGCGTCAATGCCTCGTCCCTGCTGCGAGTCGATCCCGATCTCCCGATCCTTAGCCGCCAAGAACTCCTGGTCGAGGAACGCTGGATACGCCGCCGATTGTGGTCCCTCAGCGAAGATTCGTTCACCATCCTCGATTGCCAATGTCTCAATCCGGTCCAGCGGGTATCGCGGCCGCTCAAATGGATCGCCCGATTCCTCCCACATCGCGTTGGGGATCTTTCGCAATTCCGCCCGCAGATATTCACTCGGCTTCATGGATGGAGAATTATGCAAAACTGGTCGTTTCCGTAAATGGCGAAATTCGCAACCCGAATGACTTTCAAGTCATCTTTGAATGGCCTCCTCGGGCGAGCCCGCCCCTCGACTACATGCGAAACATAGACGTCAGCAACCGTGAGTACTTGGCGATGGCCGGCCGCACCTCGGCAGCCTTGCGATTCCAAATCAGCGACACCTGCCGTGACAAATCCCCCAAGAATGGCAAATGCACCGCCCGCACGTCAGTTCCGTCGAAGGATGCTGCCGCAAGCTTGGGCATGATCGCCGCCACGCGCAGGTTCTGAACAGCTTGCGCCAGTTGCGGATAGGAGCTGAAGCGCAGCCGCAGGTTAAGTTTGACTCCCATCCGTTGGGCCTCCTTCTCGACGGCCTCGCGAATTCCCGCGCTGCCGTCCAACATCGCCAGAGGCAAGTCGCCGAGAATTTCGGACTTGATTTTGAGCTTGGGGTTTGCCGGCAGCAAATCGCCTGGCGCGAAAAGGCAGAATTCCAGCTTGCCCAGTGGCGCAGCCGAGAGCGCCCGGTGCGGTTCACATCGGCTCACGACGCCGAAATCAATTCCGCCGTCCAGGACGTGACGCAGGATCTCGTCCGTCTTGAGGTTGTGGAACGTCACAGCCAGGCGCGGGTGGGCCTCTGCAAGGCCCGGAAGCCGCGGAAGCAAAAGCCATTGAATGATGCTCTCTCCCGCGCCGACCACCAATTCCACGGGCAGGCCGGCGCAAGTGCCGCGGAGTTCCTCCAGAGCCCGGAGCGTGTGGCCGACGATTTCATAAAGACGCTGTCCGGCATCTGTCAACGTGACCGGGCCGTGGCCGCGTTTGAGCAACTCGACCCCAAAGTAGCGCTCCAGTTCTTTGAGTTGCCGGCTGAACTGGCTTTGCCGATTCGAATCGTCGCCGGCCGCGGCGGTAATTCCGCCCGCAGCCACAATCTCCCGAAACGTTTTCAGACGTTCCAGCGACAGCCCTGATTGCGCGAAAAGATTCTCGAACATGACTGGCCAATCATCATGGTTGTTTTTTCCACCATAAACAAGCCAGCAGAATAGTCTTACGTTGTCCCATCAATTCGCCGTAGAGGCGGCGAGCCGCAGGACAATTGTATGCGACGAACGAAAAAGCTTTGCCATCGCCGACGAACGGATAAGCCGCCGTAGGGACGTGGAGCCAAGTTGCCGAATGGCAACGAACTCCACGTTCCCTCTTGTCCGCGCGCGACGACGACGGCGCAAGCCGCCCGAGCGACCCAGCGGGCCGATGAATGTGGGTTACCGCATTGTTTATCGCTAATTTAAAGCGGCTTATTAAGCCGCAGTCCGGCTCAGGCCGGGAAAAACAGAAAAAGGGCCGCCGCTCTCGCAGCGCGCGGCCTTTGAAATAGACCTTATGAATGCAACACATATTGAATCCAAATTCGCCTCCATGGGCGCGCGTTTGAAAGTCCGAGAGATTCCGACGCGCCGCCGATTGGTGCCCATGTGGTTTCGGCGAGATTCCGCTCAACCCGAATATGCCATCGATATTCGTCGCGACCGCCGCGGGGAATTCTTCGAACTCCGCGTTCCGGACAGCTTGCGTAACTCGCTGGATGCGACAGTTCTGCAGGCCGAACCAAAGCAGCGTCACCTGTTGCTGCTCGTCCGCAAGACCGGAGGAAAGCCGCAGCTTGACCGGTTCCTGTGCGGACACGACGAGCGCGAATGGTTCGTCGCGGCCGTGCCAGGTGGCGCCTCGAGCGTGCGTCAAGCGATGGATGCGTTGCAGCCCAAACTGGTGCATGATGCGCTGGTTAAGACGCCCGTCGCATCGCGCCAGCGCTACAGCCGCAAGAATCACGCATTTCGCCGTCAAGGCGAATGGTTTTTCGTGCCGGAACCCTCGTTGGTCGTGGATGAGAAGCTTGTCCTCCGAGCCGAGCCATTGCGCCGCGGGCGCGGCAAACCTCATATCGTGGAGCAACTTTTCCGCACCGGCGGCGAAACCATGCATGTCTGCCGGCAACATCCGAACGGTGTCACCCCGGGCGAATATCGTTCGATCCTGAAGCGTGATCCGGATGCGGCCCGCTGGGGCTGGCAGATCATGCGCCGCAACCCGGGCGTTTACGCCCGTGGCGCCGTGCGCCACAGCGATCATGCAACGATCACTTTGCCCTTCTGGCATCGTGTCGCGATGAACACCGAAACGGAGACTCGAACCATGGCCAATGTGGCGTTTTTAGATTGACCGAATTCTTATGACGGCAAGCCGCGGAACCACTTTTTTCCGCGAATAATCAAGGGCGAAAATATTTCTGCGGGCCGAAGGACATGGGTTATCGCTTCAAACGAATGAATCCCACGTTCACCAACTTGTCCGCAGTTTAACCGATAGGAAACCCGTGCCGGAAGTTGGCGGCACGCTCACAAGAAGGAGGCCACCATGGCTATCAACTACGCACGTCAGTTTAATCGTCGCATCACCCCGCAATCGCAGGCGATCCCGGGTTCGAACCAGGTTCGCAATTCAGGTGGCGGCTTTTCGTGGGAAGTGGATGACTGGACGCGGCTCGACCGTTTCCTCGTCCTCGGTGCCGAAGGAGGCACGTATTACATCGCGGAACGCGATCTCGTGAAGCAGAACCACGAGGCGATTCTCCACTGCATCAAAGCCGACGGTGTCCTTGCCGTCAATCGCATCGTTGAGATCAGCGATGCCGGACGCGCGCCCAAGAACGATCCGGCCATCTTCGCCCTCGCGCTGGCCGTCACGCATGGTGATGCCCAGGCGAAGGCGCACGCGTTCGCGAACCTGAACAAGGTCTGCCGCATTGGCACGCACCTGTTCCACTTCGCCGAATACGTGAATGCCATGCGCGGCTGGGGCCGCGGTCTGCGCAACGCCGTTGGCGACTGGTATGTTTACCGCGATGCCGATGATCTTGCGCACCAGGCGGTCAAGTACCAGCAACGCGATGGTTGGTCGCACGGCGACCTGCTCCGCCTCGCCCACCCGAAGGCTCCGTCGGCCCAGCACGAATCGGTGTTCCGCTGGTTGCTGGCTGGCGCTGATTCTCTGGGTGAGCGCGAAGTGAAGCGCAAGGTGCGCGGCGAAGACCGTGTCGCCAAGTATGGCGCAGTCGGCGCACTGCCGAAGCCCATCGAAGCCTTCGAGCAGGCCAAGCGCGCTTCCAACGCAGGCGAAATCGTGAAGCTCATCAACGAGTTCGACCTGCCGCGTGAAGCCATCCCAACGCAATGGCTCAATGAAGTCGCAGTGTGGGAAGCCTTGCTCGAACGCATGCCGATGACGGCGATGATCCGCAACCTGGGCAAGATGACAAGCCTGGGTCTGGTTGCTCCATTCAGCGACGCCAAGCGCCAGATCGTCCGCAAGCTGCGCGACGAGACGGCGCTCAAGCGTGCGCGCATCCACCCGCTGGCGGTCCTTGTGGCGCAGAAGATCTACGCCCAGGGCCACGGCGACAAAGGTGCGCTCAAGTGGTCGCCGGTGTCGGCTGTGGTGGACGCGCTGGACGAAGCGTTCTACGCGACGTTCCAGAACGTGGCACCGTGCAACAAGCCGGTGCTGCTCGCGCTTGACGTAAGCGGCTCGATGGCTGGTTCCATGATCGCGGGTTCGTGCATCTCGGCCCGCGAAGCCAGCGCGGCGATGGCACTGATAACGGCCACAACCGAACCGGAATGCGAGATCATCGCGTTCTCGGCTCCGGCGGGCGGTGGTTATGGCGGCTTGCACGGCGGCGGCGAACCGGGCATTACCCGTGTGAACCTCTCGCCGCGCATGAGATTGGCCGACGTCATCAAGCGCATCGAAGCCATCCCAATGGGTGGCACGGATTGCGCCCTGCCGATGGTGTGGGCCGCCCGCAACAAGCTGAACGTGTCGGCGTTTATCACCTATACGGACAGCGAGACGTGGGCGGGCAACATCCATCCGGCCCAGGCCCTGCGCCAGTATCGCGACGGGTTCGTCGGCGACGCGAAGGCGGTCGTTGTGGGCATGACCTCCAACGGCTTCACCCTGGCCGACCCAAACGACCGCGGCACGCTGGACGTGGTCGGCTTCGACACGACCGTGCCGGCCGTGATCGCGGACTTTGTTCGCGAATAGCGAACGGTCCAAGGACGCCAGGAACAACGCGGGCGGAGGCAACAGTCTCCGCCCGCACTTTAATCTCGAAAACATCCGAACCTTCAAATCATATTTTACTATGCGTCTGCACATTTTGGGTGATTTGCACTTTGAATTCGGGCCAACAAAAATTCCCGAGACCGACGCAGATGTTGTTGTGTTGGCGGGTGACATTCTCCTTGGTCGTGACGGGCATCTCTGGGCGAGAAATCAATTCTTCGCCAAGCCGGTCATTTACGTTTTGGGCAATCATGAGTTCTATCGCCACTCGTTGCCCGAGCTGACCGAAACTGTGAAACGAGAGACAGAAGGCAGCAACATCCATCTGCTGGAGAACAGCGCCGTGGAAATCGATGGCTATACGTTCTTGGGCTGCACGTTATGGACGGATTTTCAATTGGATGATGATCCGGAAGGAGCGATGCGGGTGGCTGATGCGCTCATGTTGGCCAGAAAACCGCGCCAGGGCGAAGGCGGGTTCGGTGGATTGGGCAGCACTTCCGCCAGGTACCAAGCAGCGGTGAAAACGGCCCGCTCCCGCAACGGGACGCGCGTGCCGTCGGTCAGCACATCGTAGCTGGCTTTGGTCCCGCTGTATGATGTGGCGGTGGAGCCGGTCCAGTCGAGCAGCGTGCCGACAAAGAGACTTTCTTGCGGGAGATAACATGCGGCATTTTACGGAGATCAGGGGGCTTGACCGGGTGACAGTGGGGGAATACCCCTTGGAAGCCCTGCGCGAGGCGTGCTTCAACGCCGTGGTTCACCGGGACTACCAGGCAGGCGCGCGGGTCCATATTACCCTGAAGGAGACCGAGGTGGAAATACGCAGCCCCGGTGGTTTGCTAAAGCCGCTTTCGCTCAGTCGTGTGCGGGAATTCAACGCGCCACCTTACAGCCGCAACCCGCACATTGCGTTAGCGGTCCAGCGCTTGGGATGGATTGAAGAGAAGGGATCGGGACTGGCCCGGATGCGGGACGCGATGATAGCACACGGGTTGCGGCCTCCCATTCTCAATTTCAACGATGGCTATTTCATCGTGACACTGCCAGGTCAGGGTCAGGCATGGTCGAATGTGCGCGTGTCGTCGGGCATGTTGGATGCGCTTGAGGATCACCAGAGAAGGATTGTTGAACTCGTGCTCGCCAATGGACGCATTGCGACTAAGGACGCCGCCAAGAGACTCAAGGTTAATGTTGCCACCGCTCGCCGCTATCTAAGCAGCCTGGTTCAGAAAGGCGTCCTCGAAAGTCGCGGCAGCGGCCCGCGTCTGTCCTATCAACTTGCCGGAAGCGAATGAACAAAACTCACCACGATTCCGGCAATCATCCGGCAGCCCGCCGCCCGCGCGGTGTCGCTACCAATCCCCGCGCGTTACTCGCGCGGAACGACCATCCGCTTCCGCGCGGCACAGCCGTCATTGCGCGGTTGATGCCCTCGTGCGGAATTACCAACGCTGTTTATCAGAAACTGACGGGCGGCTCGCGCCGCACCGCACTGCGCGAACTTGATGCCTTGGTTCAATTTGGAATTCTCGATCCGAAAGGCAAAGGCCGTGGTGCTTATTATGTCTTGGGGAAAACGAAACGCGCCATAAATGCGCCAATTCACAAACGGAACACAAAACGGCCAAAGGGAACATGGACTGCATTGTTCCAACCAATCAAACCCAGCATGACTTCAATCGTCCAAACCCGTCATAAACCCGTCAAACCCGTCATGGCACAAGGGACAAACACGCCAAGTTGCCAACGGGACAGAAAGGGGACAAACAGGACATGAACCCGGTTCTTCCATCTGCCGTACCTCCCATCCAAGCGGAAGGAAATGCCTCAAAAATGCCTCAATTGCTTCACACCATCTTTATGAGCACCACCACCATCAAACCCTGGGTTGAATCGGTCATCCTGCACCCGGATGTTTTATCCCCGGATTTCTCCGAAGACATTTTTGCCCTCGACTTGGGGCCATTGGCCGACGGCAACAAGAATGTTCCCGCCGTCTATCGCGACCCCGAGCAATTCTTCCGCGCGTCCTATTTGACGAACGGTTTGAAGTCGCTGTTGCAGGACGTGTTGTCGCGCCTGTCCGGCGGCGCAGGCAACCGGGTTTTGAAGCTCATCACCCCCTTTGGCGGCGGCAAATCTCACACGCTCGCTTCGCTTTTCCATTCCGCCCGCAGCCGCAAGGCGCTCGACATCATCCATGAAGGCAAACCCCTGCCCAAACCAGGGAAGGTGAATACGGCCGTCTTCGATGGACAGTTTTTCAGTCCGGCCAACGGGAAGGACTTCCCTGACGGCAAAGGAAAGGCGAACACACTCTGGGGCTGGATCGCCTGGTCGCTTCGCGGCACCGAAGGCTACAAAATCCTCCGCAAGGACGACGAGGCCCGCGTTGCGCCGGGCGGCGACGACATCCTGAAATTGCTCGGCGACGCGCCCAATCTGATCCTGCTGGATGAGTTACTCGAATACCTCATCAGCGCGGGAGGCATCAAAGTCCTCGACACGACCTTGCGTGACGAGACCCTGAGCTTCCTGAAACGTCTCACAGTGGCCGTCGGAAACACGCCCAACAGCGTGTTGGTTTTCTCGTTGCAGTCGAGCAAACGCGAATCACTCGACTACATCAATTTGCTCCAGACCATTGACCATCTCGCCGCCCGCAAAGATCAGCGGCGCGAGCCAGTGGAGGGGGATGAAGTGCTTCGCGTCATCCAGCGCCGCCTGCTGGGCGCGATGCCTACCGAAGCGGATTCCACGCCCGCAGCGACCGCCTACCAGGAGCTTGTCACGCAAATGCGCCGGGCCTACCCGATCCCTGCTCGGCGGCCAAGCGGTCGAGAAACTGCATCAGATCCCCGACATGAAAAAGAGTGACTCCCTTGGCTGCTCCAGGCTCTTTGAGTTGTACAACTCGGACGTGTGCTCGCGCAATACCACCCT
>Ga0302320_10018785_pt1 | contig 13925 bp, 20 predicted proteins | sample Bog_T0_3_FD_202130 | JGI IMG/M metagenome (GOLD analysis project Ga0302320, IMG submission 202130) | Peat permafrost microbial communities from Stordalen Mire near Abisko, Sweden - Bog_T0_3 | ecosystem: Environmental > Terrestrial > Soil > Wetlands > Peat | place: Sweden: Abisko, Stordalen Mire... | reverse complement strand
TTTTCTTCTCTATAAACTTTTCTAAGTTTACCGTCAAAATGCGCTTTCGCAAAGTGCCAGTGCCGACCGACACGATGTGGATAACCAGTTGACTTCAAAATTATGAATTTAACTGACGGAATACACCCATCGTAACCTGGTGGGAAACTACTGTTGAGGTCTATTACCTTCATTTCGACGGATATGTTATTACTGTTTTTACCCGCCCTTGAGTAATAGTAAATGTCTCCAAGTTGAAGTTCATTTGAATGATTAATTGTGGTGAAGAGTCGCTCAGTAGATTGTAGAGCTATCTCCGCGCTGATCTTTTGCAACAGGTTATCGAGGTCGTCTCTAACGGTTCCCCGACGACAGAATTCGTATCCTTCATCATCCAGAGCTGCTTGCGCTGCATGAAGCAGTAAATTCTCTTCATTTTTGGTGAGATGGGCGAGTAGTTTTGACATGGTTTTTCTCCTTAGATTGATAGGCTTTTTAGCTTCCAGATAAGTTCCTCAAGATACTTTCGTTTATGAGGAATTGCGAGAGGGATGAGAGTTTCGAGAATTTTCATTCTGGAAGACTTAGGAATTTCGATCAAAATATCTCGGATAGTGGAGAACAAAATTTCTTCTTGTTTTGATTGAAAAGTACGCTCGTTAAGTTCTTCTTCTCCGAGTAAGATAGCGAGTTCTTCTATCTTCGACAGAGTGACAGTTTTTGGAGACTCTTCTGGATAAGGAACTTCGATGATTGAAGCTATGTATTTTCTCGTCAGGTTTTCTTTGCCAGGACGGGGAAATATGTAGTAGACGGCAAGACGTACTTTATCTTGCATAGTTAGTTCTGTAGGAGAGTCGTATTCTGTCTCTCTTATTTGTTGTAGAACGGGCTCAGGAAATGTGATGTTTAATGGTTTGTATTTTCCATACATTTCCATTCCGATTCCAGGGATATTTTTCAGTGGGTTATTGCGAGAGTTGTCAGCCATGATTTTCCTTCATGCTTTACTATACCCCAAAATACGGGGTTATGCGCAGAGGCGATATTGGGGGGTTGAAAATCGTACATATTCGATGCTCTAGGGGGATTTAGTATTATGATGGGTTATTAGTATATTATTATGATATATATTAATAGGTATAGGGGGATTAAGAAATCTTAATTATATAATTAAGTTATACTTAGCTATGCTTTCTATATAGTAACTATCTAATCTATCTACCCTAAGTCTAAACAGTAGTGGATCGTAGAATATGCACGAATTTTGGTGCCCCTACACTACATATATTGGGGGGAGTAGTAAAAAAGTGGGGAAAAACCTTCAAAAATTATTTTCGAAAACGAGATGGGGAAAATGGGGCAAAAAGGGCATAAAAAAGGTTATTAAATCTCAAATTAGTTCTATATTTTTTATCTGTATCTGATGGGGCGCCGCTGGCTGCAACATTTGACCAAAAACCCTTCACCCCCCTTAGTTAGATATTAACCAATAAAACAACGTTGCAGTCGAACGAATTAATGTACCCGTATTTAGATGCTAGACAGTACGCAATTTGTACCCTATATTACTATGGTTCGTACTCTATTCCAGGGAAGGCTTTTTTGAAGCAAAGTTGCGTCTGATTTGATAGTGGTAATGTGGGGTCATTTGAGCGTGATTCTGGCAGGTAGAATGATAGTTTAGGGCTCAAATTAGATGATGGTTTGAACGTTCGATTATTTGAGTGTTTTTAGGGCGGTTTGAGGCTGTCCAATCATCAACAAAATTCACCCCTAAACCTAATCATTTTAGTCAACTATTCCTTGACTAACTAAACGTCTGCTATCTGGCAACCAATAACGGTAAAAACCACTTCAAAAACCGTTTGCTAGAATTCTGGACAAATGTCTACTATATCTAACCGGTTAAACGGATATATTAGATGCAAAAAAAGAACTGTTATTTTCGCTATTTGCCTCTACGTTCGTCGTACACTCGCGGGATAGTGGTTTGCGTATATTTTCACCCTTCCACAATTCGCACGTCTCAAACACCGTTCTGAGACCCAAAAAACCATACTCTCAGGTTCAAACCTAGCACTATTCCGCGAACGTGCGAACCGTTGAAAAAATTCGCCTTTCCGCACTCCATAAAATCAAATCGCTATCTTCACATTCCCAGCTATCCAAGTCGCCTCAAAAGCGAACGTGGCGCAATTAAGCGCCTATCTTCGAACGTGCGAGCGCACTCCGCATCATCAATTAATGATGATTTATTGCATATTCCATATATCAGCATTGTCTATCGCTGGCAACAAAAAACCTGCTAAGAAATTAGCAGGTTTTTTTTTCAAGTGTTCGTTGGACTATTCCTGAGTTTTGGCACTCCCCATAATCCCCAAAATTAGTCCGCGCAATACTGCGTAATAGTCCTCGATCAATTCACCTTCTCTAGCTTGCATTCCAGGAAAGTTTGTTACTGTCTCAGTCCACGCAGGCGAATTGTGAGAGTTCACAATTAGGTGTTTAATGGAGTCTAGGATAGTTTTTTGTGCCTGAGTTAATGCGTCTTTTGATGCGTTCATAGCCTCAAAATATCCTTCATTGGATAAGACGACTAATTGCCGGTCTCTAGGTAGTGTAGCGAATTCTTCCGGAGTGCATAGCTGATTAAATTGTTTCATGCCACGTATTATACGCTCAAAACACACAAAAAAAGCTAGGTTTTTTAGACCTAGCTTTTTAGCAGGTTTTTTGCCGTCTATGCGATTACCGTTCTGATCTAGCTGCAACGCATAGGTAGGAATGCGCTTTTTGCTTTTTAGCAGGTTCCAAGTCCTGCACTCTAAACACCGCGGAGGTTAACTCCAAAATGCCGTCCTGCGAATCTTCGAATAGCCATACCGCTTTTTTGCCGTTTGCAAGTTTGCGGTTCGAAGTTAGTTTGAACCTAGCTGGAATAGTGATTCCTTGCACGTTCGAACCATCTATGCAGTCGATTTTATAACCATGCATTTTGGCGATTTTTCGCAATTGCGCAATTAAACGAGTCTTACTCTGTACCGTTTGCAACCGTTCGAAGTTGAATAGCCAGTCTGAATTTATCGCTTTCTTTGCAGTAATTTTGCGCTTGATTTCGACGTCGTTTTTGTTGTAATGGTTTGAGCCGTTTCGAACGTTGCCTAAATTCACGCTAGACGGTTCGAAACTTGGAATCGTTTTCTCAGTTTGCATATATGTTTGCATCGTTCGAATATCTTACTACAATTTGAGCCAAAAAATGCAAACTTTTTTGCGCGTCCTGTTTGTTCACATATCCGCGCAAACTTTACATACGTGCGTATCGCGCAATTCACGCGCACATACACGCGCATACGCGTAAGCATTTTGCAACCTTTTTGCGTCCAGTAAAAGCGTGCGCGATAATAGCATATTTCGATTCAAATTAAGGTTAGAAAATTCTTACTATTTTTTCTCAAAAAAGGCTTGCAAAGTTTCTTCGAATGGCGCATCATGTTTGTGTCAGTCGGAACCGGTAACGGGAAGGACTGGAACATGGACAGGCGAAATCAGTTAACGGTTAGCTGATTTCGAAAGAGGGGTAAGAAACGAATCCCCCGGCGTCCTTGGAGTCTTAAAAGTTTTCCGCATTTTGAAACGCAAAATGTGATTGTGAAACGTATTTTCCCCATAGGAAAGTATGTATGACGTATAGGACCTCATACATATCGTTAATCACTCTTAGGGTTAACTGTAAACCATAAACAGTTCGTGATGCAATACCTTGTCCTAAACAATCACGTAAAAAAGTAACTACTAACCGCTATGGTGAAACGTGTAAAACAAAAGTAGTAAGGACGTGTCCTTATTAAAGCTGTACCTTATGCAAGTAACCGTAAGAAAATAGTTACCTAAACATACGTCTATTACCTGCTTAAACGAAAGTAAGCGAAACGGGTTAAAATGATCTTTTAATCACGTCGTTTATCGTAATGTAATCAGGGTGTTTAATAGGACTAAAATGCGCATTAGTATAAAGTAGCGCATAGTTAAGGCTAAATCACTAAAGAATTAAGCTACTATGGTACGTTTCTTGTCAACAAAAGTAACACTTTTTGTAAGAATCAGAACTAACAGTAATCGTCACTCTAAACCGTAACGACTCAACACTACTAAAGTACGAATGAACTTCAAGAAACAATCATTCAAAATACAGTTAACTGTTTAGCTAAAAACAGTACATAATCACTATGGATTCAACGCTATGCGTAGCGTTTACCGTTCGTCAAAACTATAAAACAACGATTAAGTACCGTTTGCGGTAGTCAAACATAACCACAAAACGAACATCAAAACGCCATACAATCGCAAAGAGTTTACTCTAGCGAAAGTATGGCGCGTTCTTGCGTGTCATCATTGATTACTTATATAGCGGTACTTAATCATGTTTTGCCTTATAAGTTAGATACTCAAAATTGAGCGTATTAAGGTACGTTGAATTTTGCGTATAGGACGCAATAAAGGAAAACAACCATGTATTCAATCAAAATTGCTTCAAAAGTGATCTCCCCGCTACGAAAAGAGAGTACCGTTTCGGTACTGAAGTCCGATGGCATTTCTGACGTACTTTCGGAAGTCCTTTCTTGTAACGGTGAACTCGCGGATTACATTATCTGCGAACATGCTCGAATTACGGGACAAAAGCGCATCGAAGATTCGCGCAAAAATGCTGAACTTGAAAAGTTCTTCTATGTCCTCGAATTGGCGTTTAACGCCGGTGTCGATCTCACCGAAGATCACTACAACCCTACTCCTAAGATTTAGTTCTTAGGACAATCAGCAATCAGCAGGCGTAAGAATCGTGCTGGTGGTACTCTTAATCCAGGGAGTACCATTACCCTTTTTGAAGGGTGCTTTTCTGGAGTAAAACAATGTCAAAAACATACATTTTCTCAGTAAGTATTAACCGGCAAAATGCCAAAACTTATGGTACCATAGTTTGTTATAAGGTCTTGGACCCTGACAATCATGCCTTACATAAGGACGCAATTGCCGGTAAATACTGGAAACAAAAGCCTATGCCGACACTGGAAAAAGGTACTGCAATCATGGTGCCCGAAATCCAGCAAATACCGGACGTAGGTTTTGGATGCCGCGAATTCAATCTTGAATACGGTTTCAATTACTTCTTTACTGTGAACGCAAGTACACAAAAAGAAGCGATTGAAGCGGTAAAAGTACGTAATCGTGGTGCCGACTCAATTCCTTACGCTTATCGCGGTCAATCATCGTATAATCGTACTCGAAACAACAAGAAACTACCGGTAAAATGGTGGTCTTACACTTTCGGTTAGTAATAGTGAATAATCATGGATAAAAGTAATCCAAAACGACCGTTTGATGCTGACGATTTACAGTATTACCGTCATATCCCAAAAACGATTGGCGGTTTCTTAGAAGTGGTGCAAATGTGCACCGGCGTAATTGCCTGCCATAAGTACCCTATTGACCCTGATCCTGCAAAAGATTATGAGCCGATTTACGACGAATCAATTCCCGTTAATCAGCAAAAGAATCAACATCAACTTAGACACGAATTCCAAGAAGCAATTTTGAAGGAATTTTTCCGAGTCGTAATGATTTACGGGTTCGGTCAAAAAGAATGGTCCTTAGATCATCTACATGCGGACGGTACTTTCGGCATACTATTTTCTGGAAAGTATCTATGTATGGTTGGCGTTAGATACGACGGTTCTGTAACTGGCAATTCTTAACGCTATAATCACGGTAGTTTGCCCGCCCGTTCTACTGTAAAAACGTGGCGAAATTTGGGCGCATAACGGGTACCTTTTCGTGGTGCGGATTCTATAAGTAATGGAAGCGGGCCAAAGTAGCCAAAGAGAACACTTGAAACATAGTTAGTATTGTCGCAAACTGTCAACATTTTACAGAGTGCGTTAAGACGAAATACGGACGTGAGTAATGAAACGAAATCCCGTTTGGAAAAATATGAAAGATGGACGCAAAAAAGGTGACATAGTCACCCCTGCAACAATGCAGCTTGGCGACACGGTTGTACCCTTAGATACTGCGGGGTATTACAACTTCTATACTTGCGTGAACATAAACGATAAGACAGTAACCCTGTTTAGACCGTATGTTCACGTTAACCCTATTCAGTTTTCTGGAAGGGGTGAAAATGGTCATTCTTGTGTCGCTTATGTTGGAATCACTAATTGGGAACTTATGCGGGACTTTGATCACGCAAAGTTCACACTAATTGACGACGTAACGTTGGCTTAATCATGCAATTTTACGGAGGCTTAATCATGCAATTTTTGGCGTATAGTCGCGGACTTAGAACTATCTATGAAAGCATCGACATTCACGGGTTTATGAAGATGCCCGCAATCGACTGGGAAGCGGTGAATAAAGGGAGCTAAAATCATGCCAAAATCGCCATTTGATAGGCTGTCAAAAAGACAGCAAGAATGCGTCAGAAGTTATCTCATGTTAGATCACGATAACGAGTATAACTTCCTTACTTCCAGGGAGTGTTTAGACGCTTATCTTTGTTGGGAAGGAATTGTCGGATATACAGACAAACTTCTGTCAGTAGTCACTAATCTTTATCTTGACGAAAAAGGAGGCAATCATGAGCAAAATTTTCAAGGCAAAAGGCACGGTCATAAATGACTATAATGCTTGCAAAATTACTGAGGTAATTTGCTATCGTTATAACGCGCCGTCCGTCGTCGCAGGCTATAACCTGCGATTTAGCAGTCGTAATGGGAGTAACTTTGCAGTCAACTATAAGTGGAGTAAAAAGCGAATTCTGGCATGGCTTTGCAAGGAGTTTTTCTACTCCATTGATGAAGGCTATTTCGTCCGCAAGTACGATAGGAGTTTGACGTGAATAAGTACACGTTCAGGGTTAAATGGAATAGTGTCTACTTTACTAACTATACGGTGTATGCAAAAACCGTAAATAGTGCGTGGACTAAAGCACTACGCATAATTAAGAAAGAAAAACGCCCAATTTACGCCATTACAGTACGTGAGGGAGGGTGAGAATTTAGAACTCTATAATAAGGCCGAATCACTATACCTATAAACGGTTCCTTAACAGGGTAATGTAGTGAAGTACCGTAATGCGGTGCCTGACGATGGCCGTCTCAAGTCCGTTATCAGTAGTGTAACTCACACTTAAATAGGAGCATAAAATGAAGTTCTCAATGCGGCAAAATGCCGTGTTCGAAGCGTTCAAAAAACCTCGTGCAAGGGTGGCTGTAAACGCTTGTCCCGGTAGTGGTAAAACAACCACTCTAGTAGGGACTGTAAATGAGTGCGTAGAACCGATGGATTTCTACGATACGATGGCAACGTGTTTTAACGTTGACATTCGTGACGTTATGATCCAGAAATTCCCCGCCGGGACGAATGTTTGGAACATTCATAAAATCGGTAAATCGGTATGCGATAAACACCTGCTTAATGGTCGCCATGCCGGTCGTGATTGGGTGAAACCATATAAGTACCGAAACATCATCGAAGAGATTGGCTTTGAAAGAGGCTGGGATAAGACCGATGATATGGGTAAGTTTATAGCGGCTGAAAAGGCCCTTGGAATGGCGCAATTAACGCTTTGCGATGTTCCAGATATTGCCGCTTTTTCTGGAATGTGCGCGGACTATGACGTGTCTGTAAATGGCGACATTTATGAGATTCAAAGCGTCGTAAAAGAAGCATTAGTTGAGGGTGTTAGAGTTGCCAAAAAAGGCGTCTGTATTGACTTCAATGATATGATCTATCTGCCTATTGCTTTGAATATGCAGATTCCGACATATTCGAACGTCTTAATCGACGAGGGACAAGACTTAAATGCGGCACAAGCCGAGTTAATTTTGGGTCTATGTAGGGAAGATTCTCGCATCCTGTTAGTCGGTGATCCAAGACAGTCAATTTACGGGTTTGCCGGCGCCGCTCAAGACGCCTTTCATAACGTCAAAAATCGGATTGAAGGACTCGAATTACCGCTTGATATTTGTTATCGTTGCGGTTCCGATATTGTGGCCTATGCGGACCAGTTCTATCCAGGGACTATGGTTGCCGCTGATAGTGCCCATAAAGGTATCGTTGATAGCATCTCTTATAAGGATATTGCGGCGAAAGTTTCAGCCAGACGTGGCGACATGATTTTGAGTCGCGTAACTGCTCCATTAGTTGCGCTTGCTTTTGAACTCATAAGTCAACGCATTCCTGCCAAAATTAAGGGTAAGGATATTATGGCGTCTATTACCGGACTTGCAAAGCTCGCTTTGAAGGGTAAAAAGCCGTGGGGTGAACTGACCCTACATCTTGACGCTTATGTGATGTCAGAATCCATGCGTTTAAGGGCGCATCCAAACCCTGCAACTGAGGCCAAAATCGCTAACTTACAAGACCGTGCGGAATCGCTCGAAATCTTGTCCAATGCTGCGTTATGTGATAACGTGAATTCGTTGGAATCTTTCGGCAAGTGGATTCACCAATTCTTTGACGAAAAAATCACGGGTTGCGTCACACTTTCAACCGTCCATAAGTCCAAGGGTACTGAGGCCGATACGGTATTCATTTTGGACCCGTCAAATATGCCGCATCCTATGGCAAAAACTGACAACCAACGAGCGCAAGAAACTAACATTCAATGGGTAGCGTTTACACGCGCCATTAATCAAGAGTTTTTGGTATCGCCTAAACCGCGAAACTAGCACGTCTTACAACCGATTACCGTTCTACTAATCTAGCGGTTTATCGGTGCGCTACACCTTGCCGGTGGCGGTAAGAAACCGGCACATTTTATGAGGACAAAATGAGAATTCAAATCCGCATTAGAAACGGTATCGCTTATTGGATCTTTCCAAATGTTGATATAATGGGTACGTGGCTTGCTTCTGTACCGAGATTCGATGAAGTTTGCATGACACAAAGAGACTGGGATTACGGAGGTTTTATGGCATGAATTATAACAACTATCAAATACTTTCTGCCTTGGAACCTTTGGCCTATCTTTTTGGCTCTATAATCTTAGCCATTTTGTTCATCTATTTTCGCAATTTTTTGAAGGATAATGGGGGTAAGTTTTGACCTTTACTTACACCACTATTTTCAACTGGTTTCGCATAGTCTATCGGCCTATGTTTGGCTGGTTTGACTGCGTGATTTACGTCAAGAACATACGACCAATTTCCCGTATTCAAGTGTGGAGTATACGGAAGATTCGCTATCTGTAACAGGGTCTATAACCTAGAGTAAAAAGACCATTGTTTTTTGCCGTGTTACCCGTCTACTCGCTGGCTGCGAAAATAGTAGACGGGTTTCTTGTTTTATCGGGCGTGAAAATCGTGCGTTTTCTGGAAGGAAAAGCCACTTAGTAAGTGGGGATAAAACTATGCCTAAAGTCAAACTAATTCGAAGTGCTGATATTCAGCGATACAATCGACGTGATAAGCGGAACGCTACCGCTAAAAACTACCGAACCGAACGGGCCGTAATGCGCAAGGGTGGGCGATGATGAGAACTCAGTACGAACAAGGGCACAAACTACAGGAATGTCATCTCATTATCGGGATACGTCTAAAGTTCGGTCTTGAGAAGATGGACGCAACTCTCGAAACACCGCTCAAAATCGTTCGGTGCTATGACGACGCAAGAGAGTCATGTTTAAGTGACCGTATTGTGCGCTCTTATGACGTCTATAAAGTTAACGCATCCGGCACTAAAGGAGGTCTGATTCCAATGACTGGTTACTCGGACGTCCAATACAAGGTCATTGAGGTCTATTAGACCATGAAGTTTAAGATGATCGGCAAGCCTGTTATTGGAAAATTTTCAATCCAAAAAGGGTTCCCAAAAGACACCGTAATTACGGAACTTCCGACAGTCGATTTTGACACCTTTAAGAGACAACTTCTTTCCAGGGAAAGACGGTTCCCGTCTGGTTTGCGAGTACGTGAAATTCAGCTTGAAGGAATTACAGACGATATTGAATCATCAAAAGTGTTTCAATCGTGGGTAAAACTTTGCGCTTCTCTGGAAGGAAAAGACTACCGGTATGTGGTAAACTTACTAACCGGTTTCGGTTTTAAGGTCATGAAGATTAAAACCGATAAAACACAAGTCAAAAATTTGAACGATAATGTTCTCTCAAAAAGAGGCATAGCTATCTTCATACTTGTGGACACTGTTAAGGACCTAAAATGGTAGAACTAACTGACGACGAACAACGTGCCTCAATCGTCCAAAAAACTGAGGAAAAAATCATCCCTACTTTCACTCTTGAATTGGTGAAAGAATCTCAACGAACTTTGCAACCGTCTAAAGTGAAAGAACAGGCGAATTATGTCGTCGAAAGAATCCTTACCGGCGGACGCCAAAAAGTGTGGGACGTTGACTGGAAAGAAGAACCTTCTTCTTATGTCGAAAAGACCCGTACAACAACATACAAACTGACGTTCAAATTGACACCTAAAAACTACATTGAGGGTAAGACCGAAACGCAGTTTAATACGGTGAAAGAATACGTCGAAACTGCCGCGAATACACAACGCTGGCAACTCTCCAAATATGGGGATGAAATATTCATCGTTGAAAAGCAACCTATCGAACTGGTTGTACCGGAAGATTGGTACGGTGCTTATTTCAGTCATATTTACGAGCGTGAACCGCAAATTAAGATGGTTATGAGTGCTATCAATGCGGCAATTCAAAGCCGTTATGAAAACAGGTTTCACGTCGTCCTATATGGCCCTGCCGCTTGCGGTAAAACTGAGATAACTAGAACGTTCGTTTCTATGTTCGGTGATGAAGCGGTTTTAGAGTATGACGCAACTGCAACAACTCAAGCCGGTGCAATTAAGGATCTAAAGGAACGTGAAAATACACCTAGAATCCTAGTTGTCGAAGAAATTGAAAAGACAGAAGAATCGGCGCTTCGATGGCTCTTAGCTTTGCTAGATCATAGGGCCGAAATTCGTAAGACAAACTACCGCGAAACGGTGCAACGAGAAATCAAGTTGTTATGTATCGCAACTGTCAACGATTTTGAACTGTTTTCTAAGCTCATGTATGGCGCTCTCGCTAGTCGATTCGCCCATAAGATTTATTGTCCGCGCCCAAATGAAGCAATTCTTACACGAATTTTGACCCGTGAAATAGAACGCTTACCGGACGCTGAAAACCCAGACTTTTTGGCCGATGCTAGACAGTGGATAAAACCCGCAATTAAGTTTGCTTTGGATCATAATATGAATGATCCAAGACAAGTTACTGCAATCTGTCTTTCTGGTGGTCAAGAACTTGTTACCGGAAGGTATCAAGAAATGCTAGAAGAATGTATGGGACCTGAAAGCATAAAAGACGTTATGAATGGAGCTATAAAAACTCCTTCAAAACCGAAAGAAGTTATGAAGGTTCTCAACATCAAACCCAACATGGGTAAGAGGTAAAAAGCATGGCAACTGAGGCATTTAGTAAGGCGGATTTTGAAGCCGCTTTACCTAAGCCTACTAAGGGCAATCAATTCACTCATTTAGGCATGAATCAAAACGAGCATATCTACGCTATGATTCTGCCTAATCCGCAACTCAGAATACTGGTTAGATCATCGGTCGGAGCGAACGAAATCGCAGACGCAACCGGCGAAGATTCCATACGGATTTATCTACAGTATTTGAGCAACAAAAATGGCGTCGAAGCATGGTCTAATGTGAAGGGCAAAGTTCCTTACACAACTCGCGTTAAAGGATGGCAGACAAGATTGGCGTTAAAGATACGTCAAGTTTGCCAACGTGCCGCGAAAGTAAAAGGCTCTGTTTTACGTCCAGAAGAAGGTCTTAAATTTTCCGAAAATAAAGACCCTAAGTATTTTGACCGTCCGTTCGCACATATCGACGGAAACTTCCAAAGGTGGTTAGACCTATGACATTCGTTCAATTCTGTATCACGTTTACCGGTGGCTTTATCTGTCACTGGGGAATGGTGAAACTCGACAAGTATATTATCCAAATTCAAAAGGATAAGGGAGGTTAGAATGGCAAAGCGCAAGAAGCTAATTATGGCGCTTCGATTGAGCGAAAGTGTACCGTTCACATTCGCTAATCAAGATCAAGCAAAACAGTTTCACGATCTGGTAAAACGTGGCATCGTTCGGGCATATAAAAAGGTGATCGGGTTTCCACCAGAAGTTGATATACCAAACTTCAACGCAATTGGCGCTCAATTGTTGGGTCTTGTTCCGGTTCGTTTGGACGAGATCAATTACGACCAAATTGAGGTCCCTGCTGAGGACTACATTTCACTCTCTGGAAGTGAAGGATACTTTCAGGAGTTTTTGATGGATGAATTCGACTCAATTGTTGCGACAAAAACCAAGGCAATTGAAGCGGAAGAAACATCAAATAATAACCCGCAAATTGAGCCCGAAAAGCTCCAAACGTCTGAGGTCGCGGAAACCTCAGAAACGATACCCACGGTAGACCATCATGGTAAGGGACGGGGGAACCGGACGTCTGAGGGGGGTACTGAGACGGGTTCTTAGTCGTCCCGTCCTTCTAGCGGGGTCCTGTCACAATAACAGGACCCAAAATTGGTTCCTTTAAGTAAGATGATCTTAAATAGCAAGTCTGAAAGCACTCTCACCTACTCAATTGAAGAAGTTTTAGCAGTAGTTAAAGCGGACGCAATTAGACGGAATTTGATGGACGCAAATTGTTCTGTATATCTCAGGGCAGATACCGGGATTCGAACCGGTACAGCTATCCGAGAAGCTACAGCCGTTTTAACGACGGTTAAAGAACAGGGTGCCGAAATCCCCGTCAATGACCCAACACGCGCCATTAATACAAGTCAAGACGTTATACCGCCGGTTACACGTACAGACGTAGAAAGCGCAAACCGTCCTTAATTAGTCTCATTGAGCCTAATTTGTCACTGAAAAGAATTTTTCGAAATTCTTTCCAAAACCCTTGCATTCCTTTCTGGAATGTGAGATAATACTAATCAGATGAAGCGAACGGCAAGTAAAACGGTCTGATTGCTTCAATCAAAAATCGAATCAAAAAAAGGAGTCTTAAATGGCTAAAAAGTTGAAAGGTGTTTTTATCGTCGTTCCCGCACAGTTTGAGGATACAGACAAGGCAGGCGGAATCGCTCTCGCAACTGCCGGCAAAGCAAACACATTCGCGGATGATCTTCAGAAGTGGGTTCGACGCTATCTTTCGAAGCAGATGGGCCTGTCTGTCAAGGATCTCGAAAAAGACGACCCTAAGCGCAAGGAAATCCTCACTCAAATCAAGGAACTTCCAACGATCGGTTTGGACATTCTTTTCCAGGGTGTTGATGAGAAGGGTCACCCGGTCGGCGATGCGATGGAATTCGACCAAAAGCGCGGGGCATCCGTAGCGGACGAAGATGAGGACGAGGACGCCGCCGAGTAATCGATAAATCCGGTCCCTAGAATAAGGCCCCTAATCGACAGGTTAGGGGCCTTATTTTGCGTTTGAAAATGTATGGAGAAGGGAGGACTAAATTGGCAGAAGAAAAGCTACTAAAAAGGCTTGAAGCAATGCTTCGAAAAACAGTAGAGAATGGTGCTACAGAAGAAGAAGCAACATCAGCGGCAATGATTGCCCAAAAGATGATGATTGAACACGGGCTAACTATGTCCGATATTGAGACGGTTAAGATAGCATCAGAAGATGTTCCCGTCGTGTCTCAAGAAGTAGGCGAAGAAACCATCAAAGAAGTGTCGAATAGATCGGCATGGAAAGATGTCTTAATTAATACTATATCGGGTATTAATAGATGTTTATGCTACTGGGAAAACGAGTACAGTTATGTGCGCGGAACTCGACGCAAAGTTCAGGTAAGAAAAATGCGACTAATCGGTACAGAATACAACCGATTTGCTACACTTCAAATCTACA
>Ga0302320_10018784_pt1 | contig 13925 bp, 13 predicted proteins | sample Bog_T0_3_FD_202130 | JGI IMG/M metagenome (GOLD analysis project Ga0302320, IMG submission 202130) | Peat permafrost microbial communities from Stordalen Mire near Abisko, Sweden - Bog_T0_3 | ecosystem: Environmental > Terrestrial > Soil > Wetlands > Peat | place: Sweden: Abisko, Stordalen Mire... | reverse complement strand
AACCTTCCCTTCACAAACACCCCGAGATATACAACTCACTCCATTACCGCTCGCTGGAATGCAGGCTGGACAATAGCCCGTTCCACCACAGGCAGTTAAGCTCCAGATTTAACATCTCGTGGTGGGGTGTTCAGTACCAGCTTCAGCATTCTCCTCTTTTGCTCGCTTCGCAGATGTTCAACGAAAGCTCGAGAAACAGGCCTCTCTGTTTCAGTAACGTATGACCACGCAAACCCCGCGAACCTCGCTAATGCCCCAACCAACAATGGCCTATTTACGATGCGCAGAATGCACTTGACTATCTGGAATGCCGGGAGACACCCCATCGAATAGTCCATTCTTCCCTCTGCAAACCTGCGCTCTAGTAGGTTGCCACCCAAATCAGGCGGTCGATGGTGGTAGACCCTCATCTCCGGACATACTTTTACCTCCCACCCCTCCATGCGGGCACTGACCTCGGCGCACCAGTCCTCGCCACCGTGCCGAAGTAGCTTAATTCCGCCGATCGCTTCAAAGCAAGTCCGGCGAAAGAACTGTGTGGCTCCAGCGACCGAAAACTCCCTATTGTTCGGCCGGTTGCAAAACACCCCATTCCTGCTTTCAAAGACAAATCCACCGGTAATTCCAATTTGTGGTCTTTCTGACAAAAACTCCAGTAGTGCCTGATAGTACCCCGGCTCAAATGAGAGGTCCGCATCGAGTATCCCAATGAATTCATATTCGAGAGCTTTTAGGCACTCGTAGCCGGAGTTTATGGCTTGCACTTTGGCCCCGAAATTACGGCGGTGGTTTGCCTCAAGCCTCACGAGTTGAATGAATGGATGCTCACTTGTGTACTTTGAGACAATGTCGTCGGTCTTATCGCTCGAAGCATCACTTACAATGATCCACTTGAGGGGCAGTTCTTGTTGACGTACTACCGAATGAATTGTGCGCTCAATATGTTCTTCTTCGTTATGGGCGGCCGTGATAAGTACATAATCGGGGCGCTGCGTCTCCATGCCAGACTAGGTCCTCAGTGTCCTTCACGCGTTGAGCTCGCTGTTAGTCCTACAGATTCCTTGGATGACTGTACCTTTAGAAACAGTCCCCAACCACATTACTATGCACCGCCGGCCCATGGCTCTTATGTACTGACTCCAGGCAGCGAACCCCGGCGGAAGAGCCATTGAAGGCAAGAAAGGCTTCTCTCTATCTTCCGGGCCGCGCTTGGGCGTTCCGCCTTCTTAGCGATGAACACCGTCACATTGCCCATGACCCGGATAACTTCATGCAAGCATGTAGTGGCCATGAACCCGTAGAAGCCAAGGTTCCCATGGTGCTTGCTGAAGAACTGCGAATTGGCGCGCTTCATCTCGATATAGAATCGCGTGGGCGCCAATCGGGAACTGCCTCCACCGTAGTGAAAGGCACAGGCGTCCGCAAGATAAACGCGCTTCCACCCAGATCTTTCGAACCGATAGGACCAGTCAATGTCCTCGCCATACATGAAAAATTGCTCATCCAGCAACCCAACTTGTTCTAGCGCCTTCCTGCGCACCATCACAAACCAGCCATTCAACACGTCTACCTCTGCCGTCTGGGTGTTGTTGAAGTCGGTCATCATAATGCCGTTGAGCCGCTTTGAGCTAGAGAATGCGCGGTGCAAGCCAAGCGCATTGCAGAAGCAGCGCCACACTGTCGGGAATCTCATATAGGATCTCCCAATCAGCCCATTCGGGCACTCCATCTGCGGGCCGGCCATCCCCACTGACGGATTAGCCTTCATGTAGGCTTCCATCGTTGCCAGGCAACCCTCTGGAACCTTGACATCCGAGTTTACAAGGCAAACATACTCTCCGGAACTGGCAGCCATACCGATGTTGTTCGCCTTGGCGAATCCGAGGTTAGAGCAATTCCGAATCAGCTGCACCCATGAAAAGTCTTGCTCAACCATCGCCTGTGTGCCGTCAGTGGATGCATTGTCCACAACAATGATTTCAACCTTGGGATCGTCCTTGTAACTGTGGAGGGATTTAAGGCACTCCCGTGTGAACTGAATGGCGTTCCACGTCACAATAATGATTGAAAGGTCAATTTGTGGATCATTCATGATGATTGCGGACTGGTAAGGCTGATCGCACCCATGTTGCAGGCTCTGAATCGAGTGAAGCACCCGCGCTGGGCCGGCGTTGTCCCACTAGAGTGACGGTGTCAACACACCTGGGTCCGTCACATTGACATGCATTTCAATCGTCTCGCGATACACATCAAGGAGCCTCGCGCCTGCGGCGGTCCACGTGATTTCCGGTACCTTACGCAGTCCGCCCTCTCGAAGCCTGGATAGAAGCGGGCGATCCTCGTACAGCATCTTTATATGCCTGGTCAGAGCCTCAACATCTCCGATCGGATGAACAAGTGCATTCTCCATATTCACGCAGATCTCGGTGCATGCCGCGGAAACTAGTGGGACGCAGCCACTTGCCATGGCCTCGGTGCAAACCAGACCAAAACCCTCTTCGATCGTCGGCAGAACGAACGCGTGACTCTTCCGCATAAGTTGGGGAATATCATCTCGTTGACCGAGGACCTGAACACTCGGGTGAGAGAGCATGGACCGCAGTTTCTCTTCGTAGGCTCGGACGAACGATCCAGCAATCAGAAACTTCCCTGTCTTGCTGGCGGGAGATCTGAGCCATGCTTCGAGCGCAAAGTGCAATCCCTTGCGAACAGCGCAGACGCCGACAAAGATCATCGTAAACGGGTCTTTGTCGACGACTGACTCGCCGGGAAAGAAACGCTTCTCGTCGACGCCATAGAAGTGCCGGGCCAGCTGTTCGCCCTCGAAGCCCTGATCCACGAAGGTTTTTCGGACGAACTCAGACGGGCAGAGCACGCGCGTCGCAAGGCTGTACTCCTCCTCTTCGATTCTCAGGACCTCTGGCTTGTAGGCATGCTCGTGGCCCGGTGGGAGCGCGACGCCCAGTCTCTCGCATTCCTTCTGAACAACCTCGTAGGCAAATCGGGTATGGCAGTTGGGCCGCTCCAAGACGGTGGGGATGCCAAGACGCTTGGCGGCCTTCAATGTGCGAATGGCGCCCACCGGCCAGGCATGGATAATGTCAATCTTTCCAACGAGCTTTTCGAGCCGACGTGAAACGCGCCAGTCATGCAGCGCAAAGGCTCTCATGCTGCCAACCAGCTTGTACGGGATGCGAAGCTTGCCCCAGGCGAGCGTCGGCCACACTCTCACTTGCTGCGGGACCGGCCGGCTCAGGGCACCGGGACAAACAAGCACGTCCGCTCCGGCTGCTGCCAATCCATTCACTTGCTGCCAGGCCGTGTAGCAGATACGGCTCGCGCCAAGCTTATGAGGAAAGCTGTAAAGGACGCGAACTCTATTGCCTGCAGACTCTGATCTCATGATGTGTGGATGGGCTCCCGCGCCTCATTTGGGAGTTTAGTGTGGGATCCCGCTCCGCGTTCCTCGGAGATAAAAATCCGTTTCGCTCCGATGCATTCTAGTGAACCCCTGCATGGCTGAGTTGACCACTTCGCTGCATCCGGGCCGAAATCGGTCATGCAACCCGATCATCACGCATTCCGTCCCGGCTAGCCATTTCGTGTCCTGAAATAGCTCCTGCTCCGCGCCCTCTATGTCTATTTTTGCCAAATCGATCGTTCGAACCCCCATTTCTTGCATTAGGGTGGGCATCGTAACTGCCCGAACTTTTGCACCCGGACCCTCACGGGTTACAAACGCCCATTTCCCACCTGCCCCGGTCTCTGGATCTGGATCACCAACACTAATCTGCCCGTCCCGATTCCAGAGGGCCGCGTGAATTGGGACGATTGCTGAATAGGCACGCACGTTTCGCATTAGCAAGGAGAAATTGGAAGCTTCCGGTTCGATGGCGATAATCTTCGCCCCGGGATACCTTCGAGCGAAGAAGATCGATGCCATTCCGATGTTCGCCCCGGCATCGACGATTGTCTTTGGAGCGAAGGGCAGATCAAAGCCATACTCTCCTCCAATCAGCACGTCGGAATACACCTTCATGTCCGAAGTGCGGAGCCTCAGGTACACGGAAGTCCGGATGCCCGGCGGGTACGCTCTAAATAGCTTGGGCCATCCCAAAAGCCGGTGCAAAGAAATCGCAAGAACGCCCGGAACGCGGCCGATTCGGTAATGTCTGGCGATCCCATTGCCAATGTGCATCTCTGATTACCTCGAAGACTCAGCTCATTGGGCGGAAGAGTGCCGTGCATGAGTGTCATACCAACCAGGAACGGCCTCGTGCGTAAGCAGACCAACAAGACGAGCTGTCACGGATCGGAGCCGAGCAGCTCCTCGAAATCTCCACTTGCTCATGATTCCGTCATCCCCAAGCAAAACGTAGCCCAGACGAATAAATCGATACTGCCTCAGAATTTCCTGCCTGCATCTCCATTTCTCTTTGAGTTCTAATCCAAACAGCCCAGATGACCCCTCTTCAAAGCGCTGATCTGTGTACGTGCCTTCCCGCGGCGGGTACGGCGGCGACTGAGTCAATGGTATCCTTGATTGCTCTACAGCCTGGAAAGAGGTGTAACCGAGCTGGATGAATAGATCGATTTCACGCTCAACGTTTCCGAAGTTGGTCTTGTCTGCTTCAATAGAAATGTACGTTGGACGTTCCTCAAAACCGCACAGTGCGTCTAAGCAGACCGTATCGCAACCCTCTACATCAATCTTCATAAAGTACGGTACGCCATGTTTCCTTATCGCATCAGCAAAATCAATTACATCAACTTCAACAACCTTGTTTGAGGCTCCGAGTCGCGCGTTACGTTCTGCCCAGTCAGCATTAACCGTTTCCCAAACGGACATTTCGCTGTTTTTGTAGAACCTAACTGTTTTCTGTCCGGCCTTTATTGCATCAAGGCCCACAATCGCTCCTTCAACAATCTTGAGCTGTCCGTTAAATAAGTATTTGCTGAGCCTTTTCCTGCAAGAATCCACGAGGTCTGAGTCCGCTTCAAATGCGACGACACGAAAGCCCTTGCGCAAATAGAATTCCGCGTCCTCCCCCTTGTGCAATCCAACGTCATAAATAAGGTCGTGATGTTTACGAGCGTAAGAAGGAAGTTCCATTTTTCAGCTCCGGCGGGGGATCTCCCTCGCCCAGCTCTCACAACTCATAGAGTTCGTAAGGCTAACCAGAAGGCCAAGAATCGATGGTTCGAAGGCCGGAAATCTCAATGCACCTGCGTCCTCAGATCTGAAACTTAGAGATCATGGAATCCTTCCTTCACGACGAGCGGACGGCCACTTCGGCTGAAGCGATGAAGGGAGGTAGCTGAGGATGAGCAAGCGTAAATACCTGGCTTTCGAGCCTAGACTCTCATAACGTATCCCGCGCAGAAGCTGCTTGCGCGCGAGGTTAGTCTCGCCAAGACCAAGAAGGATCCTGATAAGCCAACGTCTTCTAGCTCTCAGGGAAAACGAAAAGGCTCGTCGGATGGACGCCTCACTCAAAGTCTCAAATCGCTGGCCCAAGAGTTCGAGAGCGCTCAGTCCTGCCTGAGCGAGACCGAGGAGGTTCGACGACAGCGACCCATCGCGAATCCGATAGGCAACAATCGCGGTTGGCAGGTAGACAGCCGGGCCGAGACGGATGAGCCGATGAAGGAAATATACGTCCTCGCAGAGCCTGAGCTTGAATGGTTGAGCTCCCAGGCTGGAAAGAATGTGACTTGGAACGCATAGTTTTGAGCAAAGACAAAGCCTGCCCCATTTCGCATATCGCTCAATGAATTCTGCCGGTTGCATCACTTCCACGACAGTTCGCTCCCTCAGCGGATCAGATTCCCACCTAAAGTCTCCCTCGCCAGTGAACTCATGGTGTTTCGTGAAATAGGCAACTGCATCGGGATACTCATCTCTTAGCCTGCGTTGTGCTTCAAGGTACCTTGGATGCCAGAGGTCGTCCGAGTCCAGAAATGCAATGAGGTCGCCTTGTGCTGCGCTGCACAGCGCGTCTCGGGCACCTCCAAGACCCGTGTTCTCCTGAGACAGCACAGTGACGCGTGGCTTGTTCGACACCAGTATCTTTAAGGTCTCATCGGTGCTTCCATCATTGAGTACGAGGATCTCGTCGGCCTGGACAGTTTGAGCGAAGACTGAGTCGAGTGTCAGCTGTATCGTTGCCGCACAGTTATAGGCCGGGATAAGAACGCTGATCTTCACTTTGAGTCTCCTACACGGACTTGGGGCAAATTCGATATGTCCCCGATTTCCGTTAAAAGGCCTACTCAGGATTCGCGGGGCCCGGCCCATCCGCGGTACTCGGGTGGCCACTCAGGCTGCAGCGCCGCTGGCAGATAACTTAGCAGGAGCAACCTCAGCGACTTCGCCTTGGATGCTGGACCAGAAATCAGAAGGGACTTGTGAATCTGATCACGCGCTAACGCCAAATCGCCAATTCCAAGAAGATGCTTGGCATACATCCGCCTCTTCGTCGCAAAGCATCGCCAGTAAGTGTTCCGGAGGCCGCTGTCTTCCAGCGCGGAGTATTGGTCTGCCAGAAGTTCGAAAACGTGGACCTCTGCCTTGGCGGTCCTAATGCGACTTGACGAATAAGATTCTTCGCGGATTCGATATCCGGCCAGCTTTTGAGGGAGATAGACTATGCGCCCCCGCGGTGCGAGCAGATGGAAGAAATAGACGTCCTCACTGTTTCGCAATTTAAACGGCTCATCCCCAAGACTGAGAAGGGCACTTCTGGGAACGCACAGGTTGGAGGGTATGAACGGCGAATAGGAACGGAGATAGCGGATCAAGAATTGCACAGAAGTCATCACAGCCACGCCCTGCTCGCTTTCGGTGGGGTCGCCGTTCCACGCGTGGCCGCCAAGGCCTGTAAACTGCTCGTGGTCTGTGAAATACGCAACTGCGTCAGGGTACTGGTCTACCAACTTGCATTGAGTTTCCAAGTACCTTGGGTGCCATACGTCGTCCGGGTCAAGAAAAGCGATAAGGTCGCCCTGTGCCTGCCTGCACAAAGCATCCCGAGCACCCCCGGCACCGGTGTTGCTCTGCGAGAAGACTTTGACGCGCGGCCGGTAGCTGTTTGCAATTTCAAGGGTCCGGTCTATGCTCCCATCGTTGAGGATCAGGATCTCATAAGGCTGAACCGTTTGGCTGAATATAGAGTCAAGCGTCTGCTGTATTGTTGCTTCGCAGTTGTATGCGGGGATGATGACGCTAATCTTCATGCTGGATTTCCTGAGTTGAATCTAAGGGGGCTAAATTGGTCCTGTTGAGATTTCCGCTCACTACGACGATCAGGGTTGCGTCGTCCCATTCCATTCGCGTTGTGCCGATGGCCACGCCGGCTGCAGCGAAATCGGCAAATAACTCAATAGGAGCAGGCGAAGCGACTTCGCCAAAGAAATGAGATTCAGGCACCCAAGCGATTGTCGAAGCTGAGCGCGCGCCGGACCTAGCTGGCCTGCGCCGAGCAGGACCTTGGCATGGAGGCGCCTCTTGGCGCCAAAGGACAGCTTGAACGCTCGCCTGAAGCCGCCACCGAGTGTTGCGTAGCGATCATTCAGAAGCTCAAAGGCTTGCACTTCGGCTTGCGTCAACTTCAAGCGGTCGGACGAGAGAGAGTCCTGACGGACTCTGTAGGCCACCATCGGCTTGGGCAGAAAAGCTACGGGTCCGGCAGGGACGGCCAGGTTGAAGAAATACAGATCCTCCGCCATCTTGAGCTTGAAAGGTTCCTGTCCCAATGAATTGAATACCCGCTTAGGAATGCAACAGTGACTGACACACATGAACGGCCCAGGCGCCTTGCTATAACGCTTGAGGAACGGAAGTGAGGGAATGACTTGAATCTCAGTGTGCAATTCTGCGGGATCAGATTGCCACTCGTAGTTTCCCTCTCCGCTGAAGTTGACATGTGCAGTGAAGTAGGCTACTGCCGGTGGGCTTTCGTTATATATCGACCGCTGTACTTCGAGGTATCTCGGATGCCAGATGTCGTCCGAGTCAAGCCATGCGATGAGATCCCCTTGAGCATGCTTGCACAAGGCGTTCCGCGCGCTCGCCACGCCCTGATTTGGTTGCGACAGGACAGAGATGCGGGGCTCATAGGATTTCAGAATGGCAAGAGTATCGTCGGTGCTGCCGTCATTGAGGACAAGGATTTCATCTGGCTGAACCGTCTGGCTAAAGACTGAGTCCAGGGTGAAGCGGATTGTCGACGCACAGTTGTAGGCAGGGATGGCAACGCTGATCTTCAAGTTCAGGCTCCGGCGCGTGCTCTTGGTGCAATGAAGAACTCTGCTTGGAGGGCAGGCGGCCTTATTGGAACTGCTTCGAATGCATTCATCGGAACCAGGGCTTCCTGTTCTTCATATTCATGCTCTTCAGACTTATTGATAGACCGCTTCGGCATTTTGGAGATGGCTGCTTTTGGCAGCGTCGCCGCCGATATGATGGCGAAGAGCGCATACCAGGCAAATCTCGTCTGGTCGAAGTAACTGATGCCGAAGAAGCCAACACAATGGGCGAAGAGTGCCACCCCAATCAACCACAACATCCACTCCCGCTTGGGGTCCCTCACCAGAGATTTCCGCGCCTTGCCGAGCTTGCTGAAGCCGCGCACGATGAGGAAGATGAAACAAGCTAATGTCGCCAGCCCTCCGACTCCTCCCTCGGCAACCCACTGCTCGCAGAGGTCGTTCATTTCAAATCCCCAAGCACCTTGCTGGTTGGAGCCAATAAGCCACCAGTCGCTGAAATGCCGAAAGAAGGTATCAAGGAGCTCAGCTCGGTGGTAGCCGGAGTTCCCAGAGATGATGTCAACACGAGCGATGAGATACCAGACCGGCGCCTTCATCACGAGCGCCAGGGCGACTAGCATTGCCAAGAATACCCAACGAACCTTCTTCATCTTCCCCCGCAAGGGCCAGAAGGCGAGCCCAACAAAGACGAAGAGATACGTCATCAAGGGAGTGGCTGACGAGCAACTGAAAACCATAGCCGTGCATCCCGCGATGCCAATCCAGGCGAGGAGTCTCGATCTCTTGCTTTGCCACAGCCAAAGGAAAAATGGAAGAAGCGTTGCCGCAAAGGATCCCGCCAGAATGGACTGTTCGAAAGGACCCTGGGCCCGGATTTTGTCCACCCGCGCCACAGACATCAGCGGAACACTTCCAAGATAGCCAAAGACATTCAGGCCTCTGAATCGTTCCACCAGCATCGTGCAGCCCAAAATCCCGACAATGATTGCAAATGTCTTGATAGATCGTTTTATATCTTCGGTGTCGCGAATCAGGAATCGCAGGAAGTAGTAACTACCCAAAGCGTCCAAAAGGAAGGCAGCCTGGTTGACCAAGGCGCCTGTTTCACCCCGATTGAGCAGTATCACTGCCAGGCTGCGAAGGGTCGCCCAGCAGGTGAAGATCTTGTCCAGATCGTTCCATCCGCCGGGGAGGACTCGAGAATTTGATTTCAGTTTTGCAGTGGCCAGCCGGGCCAAGCCGAATAGGATGATGATCCGGGGTACGTATAGATGGACTCCGCCCAAATACCACTGCTGTCCTACGGGAAGTAGAAATATCGCCAGCAGAAAAGGAACAATCGCATACTTCCTCGGAAGCCAGATGATGCACAGGATCGCAACGACCATCGCAACGGCGACCACGGGATGCATCACCGTGTCGCTGGCTCCGCCACCGAAAGCGCCCTGAATCGAAGTTGCCGTCTGCATTTACCGGATCCTCATCGGTTGTTCGGCCCACAGATGGGTCTCCACTCGAGAATCTCGAATAGATAACCGACAAATCATTCTTCTTGCCCTCGGAACAAAGGAGTATGACCATGAGCGCCGTCGCAATATGCATCGATCGTCACTGTCTTCATCTTTGGATACCATGGGGTCCTCCTCGCGAGACCGGCCCTATATTTCCTGAGATAGCCCGTCAGTTGCTGACCAAGTTGGGCAGGATATGACTTTGATTTGCCGGCATTGAATGTCTCGAGTTCTCTTCGCGAGGATGTCAGCCTCCGGTTGAGTTGTCGCGCCACTCGTGAGTCCCCCCTCTGTTCAGCCATCACCAGAGCTCGTTCCAGTATCCGAATGAAGCAGTCAAGCAGTGAAGCTCCATTAGCTTTCGCACTTCTTGCAAAACTGTCAGGTCCACCACCGGCCCAAGTGGCTAACGGGTCCCGGACGTAGGCCCAAGGTCCTTCGAACGCGAGGCGCATCGGCAAATCGTAGTCCTCGAGGTATTTGATACTTTCGTCAAATCCTCCCAACCTCTCAAACGCACTGCGACGAATGGCGGCTGCCTGGTTGAACATGATGAAACGGGTCGCGAGTACCTCGGCCACATTCAGCCATATCCCCTCTTGATAGCGCGGGCGAACTAATGAAACAGCAAAAGAGTAGTGATCTCGCCCATCTCCGTGCAGATCTCTCAGCAACATATTGGCGAGGCAACAGGGAACCGACGGACCGGCCCGATCCAGAATTCGAACTTGCCGTTCGAGCTTTGTAGGGTCCCAGAAGTCGTCAGAATCCTGGAAAGCAATAATGTCTCCATGGCAAGCCGCTGCGCCCCGGTTGCGCGCCGCAGCTGGCCCGGAGTTGTTCTGACGCACTACAACGATTTTATCGCCATAGACGCTTAGTATATCTGCCGTGTTATCGGTTGAACCATCATCTACGACGATCAGTTCGATTTTCTTGTAGGTTTGGCCGAAAACGTCGTCGATAGTCTTCCCGATTACATGAGCCCGGTTATACGTTGGAATGATTACGCTAACTAAGGGAAGTTTCGACATGATTAAAAGCCCCATTGACTGAGGACAAGCAAACGATGTCGAAGGGACTGCTCCGGTCTACGCCGCGCGGCGACTATCTGTATCTTGCGGAGTTTTCGGAATTTCATCGCGTCTCCATTCCAGATAAGACGTGGCGAAGTAAGCTGGCTCCATCCTTCTCGCGAGGAGTCAGCACCGCCTTCCTTTGAATGTGCTGAAGATACACCTCCCGCATTCGTCTTTTGTACATCGAGAGCGGTATCTTAGCGATTACTCCACAGCTCGTATAAATGGGCAAACAGTCCTTCCATATTTCGCTAATGTATCGGAAATTCTGATAGAACTCCTTCGGCAGCAATGGATGGTAGGTTCCGTTATGAACGCAGAAAGCAGGGACGGCGTAGCTCTGCATTCCCTTCTTTGCGGCTCTCATGCAAATGTCGGTGCCGTAGAGGTGAAAGTGAAGAAGTTGGTCATCGAAGCGCAAGCCAGAGGATCTTCTGAAAATCAGAACGATCTCATCAAGGGTCGGGATGGGAACTGGAGAATCAAACCGCCCTCCCAACATACCCTGGGTCGGGTGATAGACCCAGGTGTGCGCGGCACCGCCGTTTGCTACACCACAGCATCCCAGCACGCCCCAATTCGGGTCAACACCATCCAGGTATGTAATTGATCGGTCTAATTGTTCCAGCCAAGTTTCTGGGAAGATCATGTCCTGGTGGGCGAAGACCATGAGATCATTCTCAGCGCGGTCGATTGCATCGTTGTATGCCTTGGCGGCTGACGGATAGTCTCTTTGAATGAGGATCTGGTGAGGATGAGGGCCGGAGAGTAGCGGAGAAGCAAGAAAGTTACTCTTTAGAACCTCGTCAGAGCCGTATGTTGCGACTGCAAATGTGATCGGTCTTTTGGCGGGCATAGTATTTCGACATCAGCAGAGCTGAACTCAGTTCTGCTGCTAGTGAGGGGGCGCACTCGTTTGAGCGAGAGGCTTTTGTGTAGGGGAACTCGGCAACTGGTAGGCACCGACATCCCACGGCCCAGTCGGGGGCCGGTTGACTGGAGTGCGTTCCCCCCCGGCGGAGGTGTCGTAGCCAAGCGCGGGGATTTGCAAATCTGTCAGATTCGCCCCTGCCCCAATCAAGGCCGAGCGGGCTTGTGGGACCCCGGATGCGTTCACGCCGAGATGCGCAGGACTAGCCCCATGCAAATCGCACGTACACAGTTTCCGCCACTCGGAGAACGTATTGGCGCCGCCCAATTTGCCAATCTGCCAATGTGTGTTCCCGGTAGGAATAGGGTTCGCCCACTGGTTAAAGTCGATATTTATGAATGTCGATCCAGGATACGAGTACCAAAATTGCTGAAACCCTTGAAAAGTATTGTTCTCGAAAGTAATCCCAATTCCACCGAACCTGATTGCACTACCGCTAGTGCTGGTTGCGCTTCCAATCGCGGTGTTGTTGGCAAATAATAGGTTCGTCGCAGAGATATTCCAAGCTGGCGAGGTATTCCCAGGATATTGGACCGCGACATTGTTGTAGATATTCACTTTGTCTGGAATCGTGCCATTGTAGGACTCTATAAATGCCTGAAATGCAGTGGTGCAGCAGTTTCCCCAGTTGCCATCCGAGAGGTTGTTATAGATATTGATGCCCAGAGAGTCGGATGCATTCACCATGAAAACATGAATCCCATTATGGTGGAATGCGTCGGTTGTCGTGTCCCAATTTGAGGCGTCGTGGAAATGATTGTCGTGAAGGTTTAGCGTTCTCGAGCCGCTGCCGCTCAGCTCAACGCACCAGTTGTTGTGGTAGCAGTCAATGTTGTAGATGTTCAGAGTCACGGGAGAAGACGTGAAGTGCTGCAAACTGATGGTATTTCCGCTGTCGTGAATCGAACTATCGTGGATTGAGATCGTCCCGCCAGCGCATCCCTGCGCCGTGTTTGACGGGCACTGGAAAACCAACGCAAATGAATCTGCGTTGTTTGTGGTGTCGGACATGCTGGAATGGACATAGAGGTTGCGTATAATGAGATTGCGAATCTCAATATCGTGGCAGCCGCTGCAGCCATAAAAAGCTTGGGTGTTGACGTTCTGGTAGGCTAGTGCTGATCCATTCGCGGTTGCCTCTATGATCCCAGTTTGGCCCGCTGCGTATCTCCTCTGGTTTGCTGCCTCTGAAGCGTCGCAGGCCGTGCCCGGCCCGCAGGGGACCCCGCCGTTGAACCGCAGGAACCCGTTACTTCCGTTGAGATTGATCATCCGTCCGTATGGAACTGAGACCCGTGCACCAGGCTCCCATACGAACTCGATTACGTGTTCGAGGGTTCCGCTGCCATGAATCTGGAACCCGGCAGTAAAAACGCCGCATAGATGGATTGTGGTTCCTGGGCCAATCTGTCGCGCGCCCGCTCCCCAGTTTCCAGCCCCGTTAATGAATGTGAGAGGCAGAGCGTTTCCGCAGTTGCTTCCGTCGCCCGTTCCGGAAGACTCTTGGGAGATGTAGAGGTGAGTGGCACTCCCGCTCATGCTCCTGCATGAGCAGGCCAGAGTGCATATGAATCCCGCAAATAGCAAGAACTTTGTGAATTTCACAACCTGCACTCCAAACCGACTTCAAACACAGCGTGCCGTCACTTTGATCTGCCGAGCCCAAAGCCAGTCGCAGCTTCCAAACAGAAGTCTGGACGCCACGCGAGCCTTGAAACCATCTTGTCCGAGGCCCACGGTGCTGAGAACCTCATATCCCGTTTCTTCAAAGAGACGCGCGTAGGTCATAGGGGTGAACCATCTGAGATGGGTGCGGTCCATTAGGCCGCTATCGGTGAGTTTCCAATCGCCTCGAAGAAGCATGAGGACTGTACGGTAGTGAGCAACATTGGGCGATCCAGACAGCACTAGGGCTCCGTGCTTTAACAGCGGATGGAGCTTACGGAGGACCGACCAGGGATCGACTAAGTGTTCCAACACCTCGCTCATTAGTAATGCGTCAAATTGTTCCTTAGCTGCCTGTGGTGGAACGGGCTATTGTCCAGCCTGCATTCCAGCGAGCGGTAATGGAGTGAGTTGTATATCTCGGGGTGTTTGTGAAGCGAAGGTTGACGTTGTCCTGGCTTTTGGAGT
>Ga0302320_10018783_pt1 | contig 13925 bp, 17 predicted proteins | sample Bog_T0_3_FD_202130 | JGI IMG/M metagenome (GOLD analysis project Ga0302320, IMG submission 202130) | Peat permafrost microbial communities from Stordalen Mire near Abisko, Sweden - Bog_T0_3 | ecosystem: Environmental > Terrestrial > Soil > Wetlands > Peat | place: Sweden: Abisko, Stordalen Mire... | reverse complement strand
TCGCCCAGCGTCCGTCGACGAAGGTCAGCACCCGCATCAGGGTGCAGCAATGCGCGCCGCCGGTGAAGTGCGTCGCGACCACCTGCGGAAATGGGGACGAAGTGTCCAGCCGCGCGACCGACGCGGCGGTCGAATTGTAGGGCCCGTCGCCGTCGAAGGTCGCGCTCGCCACATCCTGTCCGCCGCAGCGGACGCGCACGACCTTCCGGCTGTTCGAGGATTCGACGAGCACCTGCAACCCCGCCGCCGAGGCGACGTGAGGGTCCTGCTCGAAACTCGACGCCTGCGCCAGGACTGCCGACTTGGGGCGCTCCCACACCTTCTCGATGAAGGTCGGCGCCTTCGAGAAGAAGGCGTCCTTCGGTGGCCACCACGCATCCGATAGCTTCTTTTTGAGCGCGGCCGGGTCGGGAACACTCAGCGGACCCGCGGCGACCGCGTACCAGCCGTTCGTCGTCGATATGACCGTCGGCGGCCCGAATTCGGAACCGAAGCGCCTCGCCAGACCGATCGCCTCGTCGACATCCTGGCGGCTCGCGAAGACAACCCAGCGGACATTCCCAGATGTCTCCAGCGGGCCTGCGGCGATGGCCGCCGTCGCCACCCACGCGCCGACGGTCAGCGCGAGCCAAAACGTAAGCGAGACAACGAATTTGCTCATAGGAAAACGCCTGAAACACGAAAGCGCGGTCGACGCGGACAAACTCGGAGACCGCGATTATCGACCGACAGGGGTGCGAGGTCCAGCGGTCGAGTTTGCCGTTGGCGGGGAACCACGCCAATCGGTCCGGTTTCGAAGACATCGACGCCGTTTGGGGCAGACGGCTGGAACGTTCAGCAAACTCGCTAAAATTGAGCTTTTCCCAGTAGCCCGGATTCAATGCCTTCAAATGCACCATGCCGCCGCGCCAATCCCCCCGGTGACCCATGGCTCCGACCGCCGCAATTCCAAGCGACACCTCGATCGCCGACCACCTCGATCTCACCGCACGCGATATCGCGACAACGATGTCGATCGACGACGCGGCGCGCGCCCTCGGCATTCCGGTCGCCGGAGCGGTCGCGCTCGCCGAGGCGGGATTCTTCGGCGACTGCGCCACGGCGCGACGTCTTCCGACCCACCATTTTGACAACCTCGTCGAGCGGCTCTGGCGGTCCGCGCTGCCCGCGGCGTCCCACGCGCACGGCGTGGACCTGATCGTCGCGATGGAGAGCGCCGGCCAAAGCTCGTTGGCTTGGCCGATCGTGATCGCAGCGCTGTTGAAGGGGCGCGTCACCGCCTACCGCCGCCGAGGCTTCATCACGGGACCGGTGCTGTCCGCGTTGGTCGTCTCATCCGGGCGCGCGGTGAGCGAAGCGGCGGTCTTTGCCGCTCTTGACGCCGACGCGCCGTTCATCTGGATGCCGGCTGCCGCGCATTGACGCCCACGAAGTCGCGCATCACCACGCGACATCGACAAACCGGATTGCCGCAGCCCGGCGGATCAACTATGGTATCGGCCATGACCTGACCTCCCGAAGGCTCGACCACGACCGCGCAAGCGATGGCGCTTGCGCGCGATCTCGGTCGTCGAGCTAGAGGAGGCGGATTTGCCAGACATCACGATACGCTTGCACAGGGACCTCGCGGAGCGACTGCTCGAAGCGGGTCCCGACGGCGCCAGGGCGCTCGCCGCGCTGTGGCGGCAGGCCGGAAGCGCGGTCAGGACCCACGGTCGGCACATCGCCTACGCGCCGGCTGTCCTGCCGAACGGGCTGCATTGCGCGATGAGCGTCCACGTCGGCCTGCGTGGCATGGTCGTCGAAGTCGACGGCCCCGGGACGCTGATCCCGGACGCGGCGTCGTCGTGGACCGCCTCGAACCGGTCCGCCGGACGCCGGGTCGGCGGAAGCCGTAACGGATTTCCAGGCCTCGGCGCGTTGGTACTGAATTGCGCGCCGGGCCGCATTACAACCCCGAAAGGAGGGACCATGAACGACATTGTACGCATCCTGAAGGCGGCAGACTTCGCCGCCCGCAAGCACGCGAACCAGCGCCGCAAGGGCGACCTGGCCGAACCGTACCTGAACCACTTGATCGAGGTCGCGGGCCTCGTCGCCGAGGCTACCGGCGGGCGAGCCGACGCCGTCGTTGCCGCGCTGCTGCACGACGCCGTCGAAGACCAGGGCGTCGCGATCGGCGAGATCGCCGAACTGTTCGGGGCCTCGGTGGCGGCGCTGGTGGCGGAGGTCACCGACGACAAGACGCTGCCGAAACAGGAGCGCAAGGACTGGCAGGTCGCCAGCGCGCCGCACAAAAGCGACGACGCCTCGGTGATCAAGCTCGCCGACAAGACGAGCAATCTGCGGGCGATCGCGTCCAGCCCGCCGCCGTGGCCTGTTGAGAGGAAGCGCGATTACGTCCGCTGGGCGAGATCGGTCGTCGCCGGGCTGCCCTGCAAGCCGGCGGCGCTGCTGGCGCTGTTCGAGGAGGCGGCCAAGTTGGCCACCGACAGCATTGACCGCGTACGACTTCCCCTCCCTCGCCCGTTGCCAGATGAGCGGCGCGAGATCGCGCGCACGGGCCTCCATCCTCGCTCGCCAGGTTTTCGCGCTCGCTTCCCACGCGCTTGCCGAAAATCCGCGCCAGCCATGCGATCCCGGATTCCCAAGCTTGGCGCCGCGCGCCTTTGCTGCGGCCAACACATCCTTCATGCGCTCGGAAGGCCGTCGCAATCCCGCGGAGTCCTCGGTCAGGGGGGCGCTCGATATCGGACAGCCTCTTTAGGTCGCGCGCGGTTCTCAACCCACCTGTTTCCTGGGCGACACCCGCCCGTCCCATGGGCGCCCACTACGCCAACCAGCCCGGCACTCGCCGGTCCGATTGTCTGAATGTCCACTATCGGGCGCTTTGGGCAGTGACGAGCCGTCAGCGCTGCGCTTTGCGTCAACCGCCGCTCAGGAAGTCGAAATGTGTGTTTAAGGAGAGAAGAGGCTTGCCCGCCTGCGCAAATCTCTTTACCGAAATTAGGCTACAGTATTTTTGTGTGCCCGACTGGACCGCGTAAAACCTACACAAGCTTGAGGACGACTGTGCGACGCAGCACTCCATCATTCACAGTTGAAGTTCGACGAACGTCCAAGCGAGCAACTAGCCAAAAAACTCTGGCGTGGCTTTCTGAGACGACGCCCAAAATGTCAGACTCGGGGCGCCTTTCTAATCTGGCCGCGAATGCTCCGTTCCGGGCGAAGCCGGCGGAAGAGCTTGGTCATGAGGTTTCGCCGCCGAACGGCGCGGGCCGAATTCTTCCGGGTCTTGTTGACGAAGAACCAGTGGGACGGATTCTCCAAGACATCTTGTCGTCGAAACAAGACACGGCGTCAACGTTGCCGACGGCGACTCGTCCGCAAAGCAAGCCGAGACACGGCGGCGCTGGAACATCTGTGCCAGCGCGAAACTCACAGCCCGCGACTGAGGCCGATGCGCTGGCCGCAGATAACGGCGCTATGGCACAAGTAGGTGACAACGGCGCTCCGCCCGACCAAGCAGTGGCGGCGTCACTTCATTCTCGGCCAGTCGCGGCTGCGCCAAAGGTTCGTAGGAGGAAGGCTTCACGGAAGGCGGCCTCAGTTGTCGCAGAACACAATCAGGTCGCTCCCTTGGTCGATAGCCAGACGAGCAAGGCTGAATTGAAGGCGAAAGCGACTTCTCCGGCGAACCTACAGGATGGCCCGACCCCGGTCCGTAAACGCCTTATCATTGGCCGTCATGTTGTCGGCGATGAATTCAAGCCCGGTGAACGTTGGAAGCGCCTGTTGCGTTGGAAACGCTGAGGCGCTCCCCAGCCCTGATGGCGTCGCCTGTTGCGATTGCCGAGCTTGCCAGCCGAATGTCGCCTGAGTTGGTCCGATCTTAAGTTCAATGCGTTGCGGTCGAACTTAGTTAGTCAGCATGTTATCCGCGTCGAAGTTGAAACTGCCCGTACCAATTCAAAACATCGGGGTTTCGCGGTTGGGTAGCAAGGACCGCCCCTCAGGACTCCCCTCATATCGATATTATCCAACGATTTCAATGACTTAGCACTTTTGCTAAGCTATTGAAATCATTGAGTTTTTGCCAAATGAGGGGATACCTGAGGAAGGTCCGCTCGGTCGTATTTGCCGTCCCTATCGAGCTCCAATACCCGTCGGAAGGCCTGCGCTAGGGTTTCTTTCGATTTTCGTATCGGAGGCAAAGGTCTTGTCACTCGCAGCGCCCTCAATTCGGAATCAGTAATCTAGCGAGCAGTTCGTTGTCCACCCGCGTCAATAACCGAGTACGCAGTGAGGCTTTCGTGAAGCCTTCGCGTTCACAAGGACCGCAATCGCCATGACGCCGATGTCGTCACCAGCTCTGTGGTCAACCATGAGCGGTTCGATCCCAAAACGCCTTCCGGGTCCCCCGGCGGGCGTTTTCTTTTTGTCGACGATCCTTCAGGCCGAGACGCCGTCGTGGTCGTCGTTTTCGTAGCGTTTCCGCGCGCGAAAGTGGTCGAAGAGGTCGCCTGCGCGCGCACACGGCGTCAGAGCATCAGAACGTCTCCATAAGAGACTGGCCCTTATTTAGCCGAATTAGTCCGGTAAATACTTGTCGGGTAAATGCTTGCCGCCTTCGGACGGGAACAGAGGAGCGGCGCGATGGAAGATTTTCGATGTCTTGCGGCGGCGGTCGCGATAACAACTTTGACGTTTGCGACAGGCGCTTTCGCTGGCCCTGAATGCGGCGACACCGCCGCCGGTTTCGAGCAATGGTTGCCGGACATGGAGCGCGAAGCGGTCGCGGCGGGAATCGCGCCCAACGTGGTAAAGGCGACCCTCGGCCAAGCCGCCTACGATCCCGATGTTATTGCCCACGACCGGCGGCAGGGCTCGTTCCAAGGCGATGTCGCGACCTTCGCCGCCAAGAGGGTGACCGCCTATCGCGTCAAGCGCGGCAAGGCGATGTTGATCGCCTATGCCGAGCCGCTCGACGCCATCGAGGCCAAATCCGGGGTGCCGGCGCCGGTGCTGGTGGCGATCTGGGGGCTCGAATCCGAATTCGGCGCGGGGACCGGCACTTATCCCACGTTTAACGCGCTGGCGACGCTCGCCTTCGATTGCCGCCGCGCCGACAAGTTCCATGAGGAGCTGATCGCCGCGCTGAAGCTCGTCCAGCGCGGCGCCGTTGACGCGAACATGCGCGGCGCCTGGGCCGGCGAGATCGGCCAGACCCAGTTCATGCCCACTGTCTATCTGCGTTATGCGGTCTCCTATAATGGCGGCGGAAATGCCGACCTCATCGGCAATTCCGCCGACGCGCTCGCCTCGACGGCGAATTTTCTCAAGGCGAACGGCTGGAAGCGCGGCGCAGGTTGGCATGCGGGCGAAGAAAACTACGACGTGCTGCTGAATTGGAACGAGGCGCCCGTTTACGCCAAGACCATCGGGTTGTTCGCGGATAGGCTCGCTCAATAAGTCCCCCTTGTTCGTCGTGTTCTGCATGATGTTCGCGGTGTCGCCTTGCTCGGACTGGTCCAGTTCGCCCGGCGGTTTGGCGTGCGAGGCGTCGCTGGCGACCTCATGCTGATCTCCGGAACCCTTCTTGCTGCCGGTCGCAATCGGCGCTTCCGGCATGTGCTTCCCCATGATGCGCTCGGTTGGAATTGACGTTCGGCGCAAAAAAACGGCGGTCGCTCGGTTGGGGGAACCGGCGACCGCCTCAGTTCGAGCTTCATCTAGGGGCAAGATCGCCGCTCGACGTTTTTCACTAACCAAACGATATACCGTTGCGCCTCGCCAGGAAGGCTCGGAATCTACGCATCCCGTCCGACGCGCTTGTCGTGGTCGGATCGTCCCCCATGCGCGCCTGGGCGTCGGCCAAGATCGCCATCACTGTGAGGAGACCGGCAACGGCGTTCAGGATGCGCGAACGTGCAAGCGTCCAGCGTGGCGCACTGGGGTCGTAGGCCCAGCCTTCGAGAACCCTCGCCGCATCCTAGCCCTCATGATGGGTCGTTTCGCGATCGAGCCAGTTCGCCGGTTGGCTGGCGGCGTGGCGCGGGTTGTCGAGTGCGATCTTGACGATCTGATCGAGACGGACGAGGTCAGTTGTCGGCGCCCAAGCCGCCACCCCTTGAGGGAGCGACGACCCGAGCATCTTCTGAAGAGCGGTCAAGGCCCCACTTGAATCACGAAAGAGGGATCGAACGTTCGAGCCGAGTCCTCTTCGATGTGACCCCGCGGGTTGCAGACGATCCGCGTCTTGCCGAGTCGGTAATCAGCACGGTTGTGCGTGTGGCCGTGGATCCAGAAATCCGGCTGGCCGCGAGCGATGAGGTCGCCGAGCTCGCTGGCGTAACACCATTGCAAGTCCATATTCGCGTCCGGCAGCGAATTGGGATGCGGCGCGTGATGCGTCACCACGACAGTCGGCAACGCGCAGGGCGCCGCAAACTGATCGTCGAGGAAGGCCACCGTCGCGCGGTGAAGCGCAAGCGCGTCATCGGTTCGGATGTACTTGTGTGGACCGCTCCGGCGTCGGCGAATCCTCTTGTAGTCGTTCATCCCCCGCCGCGACGTGTACCGGGCGTGGTCAAGCGACAACGACCCGAGACGAAGATTCGTCCAGAGCGTGCCGCCAAGAAATCTGATTCCGCCCAGCGTGACGGCGTCGTCCAGCAACAAATGGATGCCGTGTCGCGCCGCGGCGTCGCGGCCGCGCGCGATGACGTCGTCGATCGTGTAGCGATCGTCGCCGCGGTCCCACCAAAAGCAGTGATTTCCCGGCACGTAGATCGTCGGCACGCCCGGTAGCCGGTCGGCGAGCCAGTCCAGCGCCCTCGGCAACGGCGAATGGACGTCGCCGGCGACGACGGCGATATCGAAGCCGCCGCTTGGCGCATGCGCCGCCGGGTCCCAGGCGTTGTCCGCGCAGTCCTGATGCAAATCGGAAAAGATCCAGAGCCGCGGCATGACGGTCTCCTCGAAACGGCGCAAACGACCGTCGAGGCCGCTGCGAATGACGATGATTGTGAGGGGGGTTGGCCTTGCGGGGCCGAAGACCGGGTTAGACCCGGGCGCCTTTGCGCGCGCGCACGCGTTCGGTGAGGGCTACAAGCCCACGGGCGCATTCGAGGAAGATGGCGCGGTCGTCATGATGGAACACCTACCACGATTGGCGAAAAATCGCGAGGGTTCGGGTGTCAGTTGCTTAAGACGATGTGAGTTGATGAGCACCATTGTGCTGATATGCGTTTATTGCTTGCCAACTTCGCGCGCGGGCAACGACCACTTGCGAAGAGCGCCGATTACGATCGTCCGGCCTAGTTCCCCGGATGTCGGGATGCGCGCTGTTTCGTTCGGTGTTGACGGTAGTCGGTCACCGAACCGTCTCGCGAAGTGCGCGAGGCGCGTGTCTGTGGTCCCTATGCAAAGCCGTCGAGCGCTCGCGAACTTCCGATTCGACACTCGGACGACACCGAAAGGAAGCGGGCGCGCCGATCCATCAAGCGGACGGCGACGTGCCGCCGTTAAGCGCATCTTTGACCGCCTTCGCGGGTGCGAACGTGATCTTCTTTGACGCCGCTATTTTGATCTTTTCACCGTTGGCCGGATTCCTGCCCTCACGCTCAGGGGTCTCCTTGACCTTGAACTTTCCAAAGCCCGGCAGCGCGATCTCGGCGCCAGCCGCTGCCTCAGCAATGAGTTCCTTCAGGAACGCATCTATGAGTGTCTTGGCCTGAGCCTTGGTTACATCGTTGGCTTCAGCAACTTTTCCGGCGAGTTCCGACGTATTCACTGATCATGCTCCTCAGGATCATTTGGGAGCCGCGCTATCGCATAGCGGAGCGAATCTGTCACCTGATCCGCTTGCCGCGCTCGCTGCGGGCAAAGCTGCTTGTCCTCGCACTACCGAACTTTCAGGCTCGACTGATCGACCGCCTCGTCATAGCCGAGTTGGTCGAGCGCAGTCATTCATCCACCGACGGGCGCAGCGTGCTCGTTTCGCTGACGGCAAAGGGGACGACGGTGCTGGAGCACTTAGCCGCACTGCACGTCAAGGAACTGCTGGAGCAGGAACCTTTGCTGGCCGAGTCGCTGAGGCGGCTGAGACAGATCGGCCGGCGCGGAGCGCCATCGGATCGCCGGAGCCGAAACGGCTGAGGACACAGCGGTCGAAAGGCCACAAAACCACGAGGACACTGCGGGCGTCCACGCGAGTGGCGACCTGCGCGACGCCTGTGAAGCGGTCAAAGGTCCAGCTTTGTTGCCGAATCACAGGTCCGCAACCCACGACGACGCGTTCGTCTTGCAAACGGACGCCAGCGGCTGCAATCTCAGCCCCACTGGGGTCTCCATCTGGCGTATCTCGGAATAAGCGTTGAAGAAAAGGGGCGTCCTGGGATGCGGCAGAACCTTATTGGGTTTGCCTTGGCGGGAGGCGCTGTCTGCGCTGCTGGCGCAGGATGGGGGATTGTGCACACCGACGGCCTTCAGACGCTCTGGATGCGCGCGATGGGCGGCGCCAAATCGCCGGAAATCGCTGCTCCGGCGCCGCAGGCGGCGCGCTTGACCCTGCCGGCGATCCCAGTTCCGACGCCCGCCACCGCCAAGGCGGCGCTGGCAGCGCCCGTTTTCGACATCGTGCAAGTCGAGCCGAGCGGCGAAACTGTTGTCGCCGGCCGTGCTTTCGCCAAGGCCAAAGTTGAACTGCGCGACGGCGCGCGCCCGCTCGCCGCGATCGCCGCCGACCAGTCTGGCCTGTTCGTCATCCTACCCGAGCCACTGGCGGCGGGCGAGCATGCTTTGCGGCTCGCGGCGCGAAACGCGGAAGGCGAGGAGAGCCTGTCCGACATCGTCAGAGTGACGGTCGCACCGGCGAAAGCGATCGTCGCGAACAAACCTGCTCCGTCGCCAACGGTCGCCGCAATCGTACCGGCTCAAGCCCCATCGTCGACGGTCGCCGCAATCGTGCCCGCCCGGACCCCGTCGTCGCCGACGATTGTAGCAACCGCTCCCGCTCAGGCCCCACCGCCGGCCGTGCCCGCGCCTACGGCGGTTCCGACGTTGGCCGCCGCGCCGCCCGCGCCAGCGGCGGCGCTCACGGCCCATCTCGTCGTCACCGGCGTGCACGTGAGCGATTCCGGACGGCTCGAAGCCGAGGGCGAAGCCGACGCGGGAACACAAATCCGCCTCGCCCTCAACGGCAGCTATCTGGCCGAAGTCGTCGCCGGCGCGGCGCGAAGCTGGTCGCTCGCCATCGAGCGCGGCCTGATCCCCGGCTTCTACGTGTTGCGCGCCGAGGCGCTCGACGCTTCGGGACACGCGCGCGATGCCGCCGAGGCCAGTTTCGCTTTTGCCTCGCCGCGGCCCAAAGCCGCGCCGACGCTGGTTGCCGTAGCACCCGAGGCGGCCAAACCGGCCGAACTTGCGCCACCCTCCGAACCTGTGCACACGGCGTCGTCGGTCGCCGCGGCCGAGTCCAGCCGGCCGAAATTGGGGGAACCTGCCCTCGGAGCCGCACCCGAGCCCACTCCGATCGTAGTCGAAGCGCTAAAGATCTCTCCGACGAATGAAGAGCCGCCAGAGGCGCCCTCGCGCGCCGTCGTCGCCGAGGTTCGCACGACGACGGTGGTCAGGGGCGACAACCTTTGGGACCTCGCACGCAAATTCTATGGCGACGGACTGCGCTATGCCGACATCTACAGCGCCAATTCAAACCAGATTCGCAGCCCCAAGCTCATCTTCATCGGCCAAGTCTTCGTCGTGCCGCAGAACCAGCCAGGCGTTCGTTGATTAACGCGTTCACTCGCGGCGCTGCATCAGCTCGCCGGCGCTTCGACCGCACGCAGTATATAGCCGAACACGCATCGTCGTTCTTTTGGCCCCGTTGGTACTGCGAGGGCGTCGAAGCCCTGTTCTGCCAGAACCGTGAGTTTCCAAAGGCGTATTCGTTCCGTTTGTGGGAGGGAGAGTCTCGGCGCCTCACCAAGGGCCTCGACGCCAACTCAGTGATGATGATGGGTACCACATACAACAAGATTGCCGGAAAAGTCGTTGATGTTGACCTATCGCCCGAGGGACTCGTTGGGAGAGGCCGAAGCGCCTACGGCTCCAATATTTTATGGATTGAGCGGCCTGACCTGCGCCGACGCGTGCGGCACACCTCTCGAACGGAGCCGTGCAGACGCTTTGCGCGCCGAGAGCGCGGGCGCAACCTTTGACGAAGAAAAACGCCTTCTAGCGCTGTGCCGCCACAGGTTGTATCGGTAAACCGCGTCAGCTTGCCATTGATTGGTTGCTCGGTTCACGCAACAGGTAGCCGCGCCCCCAAACGGTCTCGATGAAATTATGGCCTTGGCTTGCTACGGCGAGTTTCTTTCTCAGCTTGCATATGAAGACGTCGATGATCTTCGCGTCCGGTTCATCCATACCGCCGTAGAGATTATTGAGAAATGTCTCCTTCGTCAGCGTCGCGCCCTTGTGCAACGAGAGCAGTTCCAGGATTTGATATTCTTTACCCGTCAAATTGAGCCTGACGTCGTAGACTGAGACGGCTTTGGAATCGAGGTCTACGACGAGCGCCCCCGTCGTAATCTGCGACTGGGCATACCCCCGAGAGCGGCGGACGATAGCGTGGATTCGGGCGACGAGTTCGTCTTTGTGAAAGGGCTTGGCGACATAGTCGTCCGCTCCGAGACTGAGTCCTTTGGTTTTGTCTTCGATGCCGGCGAGGCCCGATAGGATCAGAATCGGCGTCGAGTTCTTGGCGACGCGCAGTTGGCGCAGCACGTCAAAGCCGGACATGTCAGGCAGATTTATGTCGAGCAGGATAATGTCGTAGTCGTAGACCTTGCCCAGGTCGACCCCGTCTTCGCCGAGATTGGTTGTGTAGACGTTGATGTTTTCGGTTTTGAGCATGAGTTCTATGCTCTGCGCCGTTCCGCTATCGTCCTCAACCAGCAAAACGCGCATGTCAAACCTCGGCCCGCAAAATCGACGTAACGGACTATTGACGACTATGGTGAACAAAGTCTGAATCAGAGGAGCGAGTTGCCGCTGCGGCCTTCGTCATTTTGACGGCCGTCCCTGCCGATGATTTGCGGGGCACTCCGCCAGGCGTCTCGCCTATGACCCCGATTACGTTTCCGTCATGACATCGCGCCATTCCGGATGCTTGCCGTATTGGGCCGCCACGTAAGCGCAGATCGGAATGATCTTGAACCCTTGGGCGCGCGCGTCAGCGATCATATGTTCGACCAAGGCCATAGCTGCGCCGGTTTCGCGCATGCTGGTTGGCGCTTCGGTGTGGTCGGCGCTGATCAGCGTCGGACCACGGACCGTGAAGACGAGTTCGGCTTCGCCTTCGACGCCATCGATGCGCGCAACGTAGCGCCCTGCTCGTCCGTCGATCCGCTTGTCACAATGTTTCTCGCCGGTCATGACGTGCTCCCTTTGAACAACCGCGTGCCGATGACGAATAGCCCCGCATCGTCGAGGCGAGCGCCCTAAACGTGGAACTCACGACGAGGACGTTGTTGTGGATTGAATACAATCCGTTAACTTCTCGGCAACCTTCGCCTCATAGCCTCCGCTTGCGTCAAACAGAGGCACCGCATGACTGACACAATTGAAATTCCTGGCAATCGAATTCTGTCTTTCATCGAACGCGTTGAGCATATCGACGAGGAACTCAAGGCGTTGAACGAGGGCAAGAAGGAGGTGTTCTCGGAGGCCAAGGGAGAGGGCTTTGACGTCAAAGTGCTGAAAGAGATTCTTCGCTTAACCGTCACCCGATTCGGAATGTCTGCACCACATACCCTTGGCCGTTGCTGCCCAAACACTTCCCGCCGCATCAGACGACCTATAGCTGGTTCGTCCGTTTTCGCGACGACGGACTCTGGGAGAGCATGAACCATCACCTCGTGATGCTGGATCGCGAGCGGGTCGGGCGAGAGGCCAGTCCCTCAGCCGCTGTGATCGACAGCCAATCCGTCAAAACCACGGAAAGCGGCGGTCCGCGCGGCTTCGACGCCGGCAAGAAGGTCAAGGGCCGCAAGCGTCACGCGATGGTTGACACGGACGGCCGGGCGCTCGTGCTTCAAATCACTCCGGCCTCGGTGCAGGACCGAGACGGCGCCGTGCCGTTGCTTCAAGCTTCGCGCGCCCCATTCTCGTTCGTCGAGCGTGTGTTCGCCGACGGCGAGCCCCTTCGCGTGATGATCGCTGGCGCCGCCTTCACCGTCGCCGACGGGCGGCCAAATTTTTGACGAAGTCCGTCGGAGTGGATGCGAGAGTGCGCGTCGATCATCGCGGCGTCAAAGACGAAGAAACGCGAAGCGCCTCCCGTCGCCCTTCCCGCCGAGCGCTCCTCGCTTGAAGAGGCACAATCGGCTCGATGCCGTCAATCAGTGGGTCCAATGGGAACCGGGCTTTGGCGGCCGTCGCATCCTCGACTTCCAGGATCTTGCCGGCAACTCGCATTCCAAACTTTTCCATTCCCGACAGGGTGCGCGAAAATACTTCGCGGGTCATTCCGAGCTGGGCGGCGATCTCTTTCTTGCTGTTTGTCAGCGCCACGCGGGTTGCACGATCTTCGCGTTGGAATGGCGCCACAAGATAGCAGCCGACTCGTTCCTCCGCGCTACGAAGTCTCAGGTTCTTCGCCGCGCGAACCTGGCGTCGGAATTGTGCGGCGAGACAGCCGAGCACGGCACGACAGAGCGCGTGATCGCTCGCCATGGCTTGCCGAAAAGTCTCCGCACTGACGAGGAGAAGGCGCGGCTCTTCAAGGACGCGGGCTCTCATTAGGTAGGGCTGGCCGCTGACGACAGCGGCAGGGATCACGAGATCGATCGGCTGCAAAAGCTCGAACGGCTTATCCCTTTCATTCCGGTAGCCACAAGATGAGGTATGCGAGACGCATTGTTCTCTACGCGATGAACGACGCTGTTGATTATGTGAATTATATGGTTCATATAGATGACATCGGAAGGACCATTCATGCTCAGCGTCACATCCCAGGATCTTCAAAAGCAAGTCGGAGATGTCCAGATACAGGCGGCCCGGGAGCCGATCCTGATCACCTCTCGGGGCAGGCCGAGATGTGTGCTGCTATCTGTCGATGAGTACGCCCGTCTAAAAGAGGCAGCGGGGGAACCGGTGCCTGAGGATGCGCGTCGGAGGGCGACGACATATCGGCCGAATCCGCAAGCGCTTGGCTATGACTTGCGAGACATACATGCCGCCCTTTTGGCGATGGCCGACGATGCCATTTCTGGGCGCGGAAATGACGAAGTCCAGCGGGAACTTGCATCTGTCCGAAAACGTCTTGGAAGGGGGCAGGCATGATCGACAAGCCAGGAACTGGAGATGAGAAGACGCCCAAGCTCCTTATAATGGACAACGGGCCTATTTCCTGTCTTTCCAACCTCGACGGAGCCCTGGATTGGTTCTTCAAGCCGGGGTGCGAGGTCTGGATGACCGACATGGTTCTCATCGAAGCACGACGTGAGTCAGCGCCGGGCGGACGGGTTCGCAAGGCCGCCATGAACTATTTCGAGAGTTGGTTCAGGCAGAACAAGTTCCGCATCAAGGTCGTGGTTACCAAAGAAGGTCAGGCATATTCGAAGGCTATGAAGCTGTGGGAAATGGCGGGCAGGCCAGAACAGGACAAGCCGGATTCGACCGACTATGGCGAAGCAAGCATCCTCGGCAAGTTGCGGACCATCCGCAATCTTGTCGACAACAGTGAGACCGTGATCGTGATCATGGACGACCGCGACGGAAGAGCAGCGGTCAAGGGACTGAATATGAACGTCGACTTAATGTTGACGCGAACGTTCATCGCCATGATGGATGAGGACTACCACATCAAAGAAGCCGCGACAGCATGGAGTGTATTGAAGCTAATTCTCTTGGACGAACTC
>Ga0302320_10018782_pt1 | contig 13925 bp, 11 predicted proteins | sample Bog_T0_3_FD_202130 | JGI IMG/M metagenome (GOLD analysis project Ga0302320, IMG submission 202130) | Peat permafrost microbial communities from Stordalen Mire near Abisko, Sweden - Bog_T0_3 | ecosystem: Environmental > Terrestrial > Soil > Wetlands > Peat | place: Sweden: Abisko, Stordalen Mire... | reverse complement strand
CTGGACGGGGTCTTTCTCGAGATTCTGCGCCATCTGGAAGTGGTGCTTGATCTGCTCGGGCAGGCGGGTCTGCAGGTAGCGCTGCGGCAGGCCTTCCAGGAAGACGCGCAGGTCTTCGTATTGCGTCGGCTGCACCAGCGACCGGATGCGGTTGAGCAAGGTGGGATCGATGGCGGCGTGGTAGCGCACTTCGTCCACCGAGCGGTCCATGAAATTGGCGGTCGACATGTAGAACTGCCACAGCGACTCCGCCTTCCACGGGGTGAGCGCTTCCGGATTGACCGCCTTGATGTCGGCAAAGGTCATCAGGGTCAGCATCTTCAAAAGCTGCGGGCTGGCGATCTTGTCGCTGAAGTTGCGCACGTTTTCCTGGTCGAAGATGTCGCGGCGCATGGCGGAAGACATTTCCAGGTGAAGGCGGATCATGTTGAGCACAGACTCGCGCTCTTCGTGGTCGAAATCGAGCCGGGCGAGGAAGGCATCGGCGAGTTCCACGCTGTGGCCGGAATGTTCCCCTGCGCGGCGGGCCTTGCCGGTGTCGTGGAGCAACAGGGCCAGCAGGAAGAGGTCGAGGCGGTCGATCTCGGGCAGCAGTTGCGCCAGGCGCTTTTCGTAGTCGAAGGCCGGTTGGCGCAGGCCATGCACGTTGTCGATGGTGAGGAAGGTGTGCTCATCGACGGTGTAGCGATGATAGGAGTCGCGAATGACCAGGGCGTCGATGCCGTGGAACTCGGGGATCAGCATCTCCAGCACGCCCAGGGCATGCATGGTCCTTAGCGCATGGGCGGCGTGGGGTCCCAGCAGGATTTCGCGCAGAGCGTTCCAGAGATAGGGGCCTTCGGGGATGTGAATGGCGAGAGCGGGAAGCGCGTCGGTGATGCGGTCTTCCGCAGCCTGGCTGAGGGCGTAGCCGTGGGTAGCCATCAGCGAGAAGATGCGCAGAATTGCGCCGGTATCATTGAACTGGGCTCCTGGGACTATGTCGATGCGGCCCTGATCTAGCAGGAAGTCGGTTCCGGCAATGGGGGTGCGGCGGCGGCGGAATTGCTTGTAGAAGCTGACCGGAGCGGGAAGGTGCTCCATGAGGAGGGCGGCGCGACGATAGATGACCCGGGCATGGCGGAAATAAGTGCGCATCCAGTAGGCCGGATCGGCGGTGCCGCGGGTTTCAAGGCCGATGGAGTTGGCTGCGGCTTCGTCCTGCGATTGCCAGTCGAGCGAATTGTCGTCGCGGCCGTGGCGGAAGTGGAGAAAACATCGGGTGGCGGCGAGAAAGTCGAAGGCTGCTTCGGCGTCGCCGCGGGCGCTTTGGAAGACGCCGCCGCGCTGGCGGGGCCACTCCTTGGTCTCTTTCAGGTGGAAGAGCAGGGCGAACCAGACGGCGAGGTGGTAGTCCCGGAGCCCGCCCGGACAGTCCTTGAGGTTCGGTTCCAGGTGGAAGATGGTGTTGCCGAACTTGGAGTGGCGGGCGCGGGCAATCTCGCCGAGCTTCTGGGTAATCGTATTCCACTCGCTCAACACCAGGCCGGGCAGAACGGTTTGGTGGAGCTGCTGATAGAGCGGGAAGCTGCCGGCCAGGAAGCGGCGGTCGAGCGTGGCGAGGGTGAACTCGAGATTGTCCGGGTCGAAGCGGCCCGCTTCTTTTACGGTGCGCGAACAGGGGCTGGCGCGCAGGCCGATGTCCCACATGCCCTGGATGACGGCGCGAACCGCCTCGCGACACTGCTCCTCGGTTTTGTCGTCGGCGAAGGCAAAAAGTACATCGATATCGGAATACGGGAAGAGATCTTTCCGTCCATAGCCGCCGAGGGCCAGGAGGGCGGCATTGGGAACCGGCAGGCCATTGAAGGCCCGGCGCCACATTTCAATGAGGATACGGTCGACAACCGCAGAGCGGCGGCGAATGGCGGCCGTGCCGTCGCCGGTGCGCTCACAGGTCTGGCGGACAAGCGCCATTTCCCGCAGATACTGCTCCTTTAGATCGTCAACCGTAATTGCGACAGGATTCATAGATTTTTTTTGTGGCTCGCCGAAGCAAGAAGGAATTGTTACAAGCTTAATCGATGTTGACGGAAAAGGGGTAGTTTTGACGTTGTCGTCCCAAAAACAGGGGTGCGCGTAGGGAGTTGGCGCTGTCTCTCCGTCGGCAGACGGCTATTTGCTGTCACCACGCGAGGTTCGTGCCGAGTGAGCCAGTTCGGCGACCTTCTCCGCGCACCAGAGCTTGATCAGAGACTGGTAGGGAACATCCAGCTTGCGTGCATGATTGCGGATGGTGTTCAGAACATCCTCCGGCATACGCAGAGAAATCGTCTCGGTGGACGGGCGCAGTTTGGGAAAGGTCACCAGCTTGGCCTTGCTCCAGTCGACATATTCCGTACTGTCGTTGTCGGGCGATTCCCAGAAGGCGCGTTCCTCGGCTTCGTTGGCAAACTCAGGAATGGGCTTTACCTGCTTGGTCATAGATTCTTCTCTCCTTTCGGCTCATCGTGCGAGCCGAGATGGGGCGGATAAGCGTACCGTTTCCGCGCTCCGTGAAGGTCAAGTGCAGCCAGCGGTTCTGGTCTGTCCTGCCAAGCGCATGAAGCCGTCGCTCACGTTGACTGTGTTTCAGATCGTCGGCCAACAACAGAGGGCTATTGAGAAAGACCTGCTCAACCTCCGCCTTCGTGACGTCGTGCTTCTCGTTCTTCCTGGCGTTCCCGTCGTCCCAGTCAAACCCGGAGTAGAGCATGAGCTTCCCTTGTATATGTCTGCAATATACCGCCGAAGGGCGAGCTTTGCAAGAAGACCGGCCGTTCAAAGGGTGACGCTTATGCCCATGGATCGGACAATCTTTCCCAATTCTGGCTGCTGCGTTGCACTTTTACTGCAGGAAAATTGTGGTAAGATTTCCTTGTTTCCTTGAATGAGGCGATCCATGCTGGCCAAACTAACCGTCAAGAACCAACTCACACTCCCCAAAGCAGTGGCATCCCGGTTCGCAGGAGTGGATTATTTCGAAGTCAGCACCGACGGACGATCCATTACGCTGCGCCCCTTTCAGCGTAGCCGGGTGGAAGAGGTTTGGGAGCACCTGGAAAAGTTGGGCATCACGGAGCAGGATGTGAGCGACGCCGTTCGCTGGGCTCGCGAGGCGGAGTGACGAATCAGCCCATCCGCCGCGTGGTCTTCGACACAAATGTAGTTCTCTCCGCGCTGCTTTTCCCCAACGGGCGCCTGGCTTGGCTGCGCCGGCACTGGCAGGAGGGAGCTGCGTTGCCGTTGATCTCTTCGGCAACGGCGCGGGAGCTGACCAGGGTTCTCGCATACCCCAAATTCCGGCTCTCCGAGCCATACCGAATCGAGTTGCTTGCGTTGTACCTTCCCTACTGTGAGAGCGTCGATCTTAAGAGCCTTAGTGCAGCGGAGAGATGCCCGATTGCCTGCCGCGACAGCAGAGATCAGCCTTTGCTCGATTTGGCGCAGGCCGGAAATGCGGATCTCCTGGTCAGCGGAGATCAGGACCTGTTGGCGCTGGCCGGGCAAACAGGCTTTGGCATCGAATCGCCGGAAGACTATCGGCGCAGAGTCTGCGGTGTTGAGGAAGGTTTGTAGTCCACCTGCCTGACTGTCCACTCCGGCTTTCCAGAGCGAGATCTGGGTCGCCGGGTGACTCCAAGACAAAAAGCCCTCACCCCGAAGCGGGGTGGGGGCTTTTGAATAGCTGGGAACAGATATGGGTTAGAGTGCGGTTTCGCCGCGCTCGTCGTTGCGGATGCGGATGGCGTCTTCGATGCGGCTGATGAAGATCTTGCCGTCGCCGATGCGGCCGGTGCGGGCTGCTCCGATGATCGCCTGAAGGGCTTTTTCCTTCATGTCGTCGTTGACCACCAACTCGATCTTGACTTTGGGAAGAAGGTCGACCGTGTACTCGCGGCCGCGATAGAACTCGGTGTGTCCCTTTTGCCGGCCGTGACCGCGGGCTTCCAGGATGGTCATGCCCTCAATGCCCGCTTCGAGCAGGGCGTCCTTGACTGCGTCCAGCTTGGAGGGCTGGAGAATGGCTTCAATTTTGAGCATATGCGAAATGCCTCGGTAGAGTTGCTTCGTTTGAAAGCGTAACAGGCGAGAGGGGACTTTCGGCTACTCCCGCCTGCATTTTCATCAACTCCCCGGTGAGAAGTAACCCGGAGGATAACACTAGTTGTTCAGGTCGTAGCCCTCTTCGTTGTGCTGCGAAAGATCCAGACCGGCAGCTTCGTCTTCAGGCGAAACCCGCAGCCCGATGGTCTTATCGACGACAAAGAGCAAAAGGAGTGTGCCGACGATGGAGATGCTCCAGGCCAGGCCAATTCCGGCGAACTGGTTCAACAACTGACCCCAGTGGCCGTCGATGGCGCCGGAAGGGAGCGGGTTTCCAGCGGCATCCTTGAAGACCGGGTTGATGACGCTGGCTGCGAAAAGGCCGGTAAGAATGGCGCCGAGGGTTCCGCCCGCCCCGTGCACGCCGAAGGCGTCCAGCGAATCGTCGTAGCCGAAGAAGGCCTTCACGATGAAGACCATGAAGAAGCAGAAGACGCCTGCCACCAGTCCGATGAGCAAAGCCGACATGGGCTGAACAAAGCCGGAAGCCGGGGTAATGGCGACCAATCCGGCTACCGCGCCGGAGATGGCGCCGAGGGCGGTGGGCTTGCCGTTGTGAATCCACTCGGCGATCGACCAGCCGATGGCCGCGGCTGCCGCGGCGAAATGCGTATTGATAAAGGCACTGGTGGCCAGGGGGCTGGCGGCCAAGGCGCTGCCGGCATTGAAGCCGAACCAGCCGACCCACAGCAGGCAGGCTCCAATGAAGCTGAGCACCATGGAGTGCGGCTGCATCTTGGTATGCGGATAGCCGATGCGCTTTCCAAGGTATAAAGCTGTGACCAACGCCGACACGCCGCTGGTGACGTGGACCACCGTGCCGCCCGCGAAATCGAGGGAAGGGAAGTGACCACCCGAAGCATTCAGGAACCCGCCGACGCCCCAGACCATATGCGCCATGGGGCTATACACAATGATCGACCACAGGGAGAGGAAGACGGCCATTGCGCTGAACTTCATGCGCTCGGCGAAGGCGCCGGTGATGAGCGCCGGGGTGATGATGGCGAACATCAACTGGTAGATCATGTAGGTCTGCTCTGGGATGGTCGTCACGTAGAAGTTGAGCGGGTTGACGACGTTGGAGACGCCCCGGAGAAAGAGATGTTCGAAGCCTCCGATGAAGGCGTTGCCATGCCCGAAGGCCAGCGAATAGCCGCAGACGGCCCAGATCACCGTCACCAGACCCATCATGGCGAAGCTCTGCATCATGGTGCCAAGGATGTTCTTCTTGCGGACCAGCCCACCATAGAAGAGGGCCAGGCCGGGGCCGGTCATCAGCAAGACCAGGGCCGCGGAGGTGAGCATCCAAGCGTTGTCGCCCGCCGACTGGGCTGCGGCGGTGGCGGCCTGGTTGGCTTTGAGGGCCTGCTGCAGGGCGTCGATCTGAGCCTGCGTTGCCGGTGGGGAGGCGGGCTGCGGACTTTGGGTGCCCGCGAGTTGGGCAAAGCCGAAGGCCGGAATTCCCAGCATGACCGTGAGAAGAAGGATTTTAAAAGCGCGACGAAACATGAATTTCCACTCCCTAAGATGCCACGGGCCGAGGCCGTGCGTGAGGCGGGTATCCGGCCGCCAGTCCGGTGGATGAGAAGGAGGATGCAGTGAGTGCGTGAGTCTGAACGGGTTCAAGACGCCGCCGTATTCAAGAATCTTTCAGTACGACCAGACGCGACACCGCCAGTCCGGGGAGGGTGATATTTCTTCAGATTCTACGCATTTTTTTATAAGGAGAAAATAAAGTGCTCTGGCAAACTGATCGAATTTGAGGTAAAGCAGTTTGCAGCGAAGGGTTTCAGCCGGCGCCGCTTACCATCCATGAGGCCGAATTGTCGGATAGGATGCTGTGGCCATCGGTCCGGCATCACGGCGGTTTCAGGTGACGGTGCGGTTGAAGAGGCTTGGCTGGACAGGCGGCCGCCGGAGGGGGTAAACCGGCCCGTTAAATTGCGCCTGACCGCGCCGTCTACCCGGAAGGAAGACCGGTGGAAGCGGAGGTCGGGGGCGTTGACCGCGATGACTCAAGGATTTCCGAGCGAAACAGAGCAAAATTGAGCGCATTCTGCCTTGCCAACCGGGGTATATTAATCCTATGGCTGCCACCGCTGAGCGGGATCGTTATCTATTTGGGGCGCTTGACAGTAGTGTCAAGAACCGCATGAAGCTTCGGGAAGTCAGCTACGGCTTTGAAGAGCCGGAGGGCGTCTTTCTCACCTCGATGGATTTCGCTGTGAACTGGATTCGCAAGAATTCGGTATGGCCCATGACCTTTGGACTGGCTTGCTGCGCCATCGAGATGATGTCGATGGGGGCGTCGCGCTTCGATATTGCGCGCTTTGGGGCCGAGGTATTTCGCCCTTCGCCGCGGCAGTCCGATTTGATGGTGATTGCCGGTCGGGTCTCGCAGAAGATGGCGCCCGTCATCCGTCGGCTTTATGACCAGATGCCGGAGCCGAAATGGGTGATCTCCATGGGCGCCTGCGCCACCTCCGGCGGAGTGTTCAATAACTATGCCATTGTGCAGGGCGTTAACCAGGTGGTTCCCGTGGATGTCTATGTTCCCGGTTGTCCGCCCCGTCCCGAGCAACTAATGTACGCGATTACGCTTCTACAAGAGAAGATACAGCGGGAATCGCGCAGCCTTTTGAAGACGCTGAACTTTGAGTAATTCCGATCCTTGACGTTGGGTAATTCCAATGCTTACCCCGGAGAACCGAGTGGGTCGGTGCGAGACGGAGGGATCCGGAGGGTGTCAAGGCAGGCAACCTATTGAAAGATTATGGCCTGTCTGGATAGTTGTGGTAGTTTGATGGGCAGTATTGCATGAATTTGATTTATCGTTGTTAACGTAGTTTCTGACCGTCTCGCACTGGCAGTGAAGTGCATTAGTCACCCAATCCGGGCGGAATCTCAGTGTGTAGTGGAGGAAAAGCGGATGAGTTCGAAGTTTGTGAAGTCCCTGTGTTTCGTTTTGGTCCCAACGTGTTGTGTCATTCTCCCGATGGGCTGCAAAAAGGCCCCGCCGATTACGTTGGCGGTTTCTGCTGCACCTCCGGCGGTCTTCGCCGGTGAGCCGGTCACTGCGACCGCAACACCGGGATCGGTGAGCACGAAGAAGAAGAATTTCGTGATTTATCAGTGGTCCGGCGATGGCGTGACGGGCAGCGGGACTTCGGCGACGGTGGCGACGGCAGCGTTGGCGCCGGGTTCCTACACGGTGAACGCAGCCGTGAAAGAAGGCAAGCCGGGCAAGGAAGGCCTGAAGCCCGGTCAGTCTGCGACCGCTTCGGCAACCTACACGGTGAAGCCCTTCGAGCCCCCGACGGTGAGCTGTGCGGCGGAGCCGTCGACCATCAAGCCGGGCGAGACCAGCAACATTACCACCACTGGCTTGAGCCCGCAGAATCGTCCGTTGACCTATAGCTACACTGCCTCGGCAGGTTCGGTCAGCGGCACCGGGACTTCGGCGGTATTCAACTCGGCGGGCGCTCCCACAGGGGCAGCGACCGTCACCTGCAATGTGAGCGACGACAAGAGCCACGCGGCGACAGCGACGACCACGGTTACCATCCTGGCCCCGTATGTTCCTCCCGTGCCCCATGTCCAGGCTCTTTCTCCGCTCGTTTTCGATACGGGCAAGAATGCAAAGAACACGACTCGCGTCAACAACGAAGCCAAGGCCGTTCTGGATGGAATTGCGCTGACCTTGCAACAGCAGCCAGACGCCAAGGTAGTTTTGGTCGGCGAATCCACCGCGGATGAAAAGGCCGCTGCGGAGAAGCTTGCCAAGAAAAAGCACAAGAAGGGCACAACGCCCGTCGATGTGGCCGCTCAGCGTGCGGTCAACGCCAAGGACTACCTGGTCAAGGAAAAGGGTATTGACGCTAGCCGTATCGGCGTCATGACCTCCGCGACCGATGCACCCAAGGTGGAAATCTATCTGGTGCCTGCGGGCGCCAACTTCGGCGCCGATGTCCAGGGGGTTAGCCCCGTGGATGAGTCGGCGACGACGGCTCAGGTACGCAAGCCCCTGGGGGCCAAAAAGCACCACTCGAAGAAGTAAGTGCAGGAAAGAACTGACCGACGGGGCCGTAAGGCCCCGTCGCCGGTTTCAGGAAGTGTTGGTAACTTTTCGGGACAAGTCACTTTGATTGCGGAGGGTATCAGCATGCGGTTTCAAACTTTTGGTTCTGTGAGGCAGTTTCTGCTTTTGGCAGTGGCGGCAATGATGCCAGTTGCCCTGGTTGCTCAGAATGCAGTTAAACCGGGAGCGCCGACGACAGGCGTCGCTTCCAAATGGGACATCTTCGCGGGGTACAGTTTTCTCGCTCCGAACGGAAACGTAAATGTTGTCAACCCTGACGGCAGTTTCACCAATGTGTCGTATGACAACGCCAAGTTTGGCCTTCTTGGCAGTGCGTCCTACTACTTCAAGAAGAATCTCGGTCTCCAGTTCGAATTCGGCGAGCACGCCCTGACGACCGACAATGCCGACTCCAATGACGGATTTTTCACCGCCAGCGGTGGCCTGATCTATCGGATCCCCGCACAAAGAATCACTCCCTTTGTTCATTTGCTGGTGGGCGGCGCCGATGTGGGCGGACCGACGCACCAACCCTATACCTGGGGCACCGCTTTGACGGGTGGCGCAGGCTTGGATATTGAACTCAGCCATCATTGGGCGCTTCGCCTGGTCCAGGCCGATATCGAGCCGATGCACGTGAACTTCGGGCCGCGCAATGAGGTTTGGCGAGGGGTTGCGGATCTGAACGATCCGGTCCGTCTCAGTGCCGGGCTGGTGCTTCACCTCGGAGATCAAATACCGCCTCCGCCTGTGACCTTGTCCCTTTCTGTCAGTCCCACCTCGGTCTTTGCCGGCGACCCGGTTACGGCAACCGCAACGCCCGGCGACCTGAATCCCAAGCTGAATGCGGTTTATGGATGGTCTGGTACCGGCGTGACCGGGAACGGAACCACCGCGACAGTGGCGACCGCGGCGTTGGCGCCCGGGACTTATACGGTCAATGCCACGGTGAAGGAAGGCAAACCGGGCAAGGAAGGTTTGAAGCCCGGACAGTCCGCGGAAGCCTCGGCGACCTTTACCGTGAAGGCCTTCGAGCCGCCGACAGCCAGTTGCGCTGCCGACCCGACCACCATCAAGCCGGGCGAAACCAGCAACATCTCCGTCACCGCGATGAGCCCCCAGAACCGGCCGTTGACGTATAGCTACACGGCTTCCGCGGGCACGATCAGCGGCACCGGAACCTCGGCAGTTTTCTCCTCGAGCGGCGCTCCCACCGGCGCGACGACGATTACATGCAATGTGGCCGACGACAAGGATCACACCGCGACTGCGACGACCACGGTGACCATCCTTGCCCCGTATGTTCCCCCGCCCCCTCATGCTGAAGCGTTACCGGCACTGCCGTTCGATGCGGGCTCGGCGCGCGTGAACAACGAAGCCAAGGCGATTCTGGATGGCATGGCGCTGACCCTGCAGAAGCAACCGGACGCCAAGATTGTTCTGGTGGGTGAGTCGACTTCCGCAGAGAAGGCAAAGGCTGAGAAAATCGCCAAGTGGAAGCACAAGAAGGGCGCCGTTGCCGAAGATCTGGCAGCCCAGCGCGCCGTCAACGCCAAGGACTATCTGGTCAAGGAAAAGGGCATCGATGCCAGCCGGGTCGTTGTGGACACTGGAACCGTCGACGAGCAGAAGGTGGAAGTCTACCTGGTGCCTGCCGGGGCCGACGTCAGTGCCGATGTGCAGGGAGTCACGGCGGTGGACGAGTCGGCGGTGAAGCCACAAGTGCGCAAGCCGCTGCCCATGAAACATCACCACGCAAAGAAGACAATGTAGGCAGGGCCGAACCGGTGGGTCGTTCACGCCCCATTGTGTGAAACTAGAAGTGCCTCTTCGCAATCGTTGGAGGCTGACCAGGAAGCTGGTCAGCCTCTTTCGTATGCCAGGAAGGATTTCTCGAAGGTGGGAGCTGCCTTGTACCTGAATCCCCTACGGATTGTCTCGAATCTTGTCTGTCTGGACGGCCGAAAGCGGCAGATACTCTCTTTGGCATCTCTGCTGATTGCGGTATCGGTTTCAATCGCCCAGGCCCCCGTGGACGGTGAGCATTGGATACCTTCTGGGCCTTTGGGCGGAGACGCGCGGGCATTTGCGTCGGTTCCAGGGCAGAGCAGTCATCTTTACCTTGGGACGACCAACAGCTGGCTCTACGAATCCGTGGACGGCGGTGCAACCTGGAGCCGTCTGGCCAAGCTGGACCCGGCGGACGATCTGGTTGTCGATAACATTGTGGTCGATGCCTCCGACCCCAAGACCATTCTGGCGGGAGGCTGGAAGCTGACCCGCAGCGATGGCGGCATGTGGATCAGCCACGATGCGGGGCGAAGCTGGAAGGCGATCGAGGATCTGCGCGGCCAGTCGATTCGGGCCATGGCGCAGGCGCCGTCCGATGCGAAGATTCTCTTTGTCGGTACGCTGGACGGGGTCTTTCGCAGTGACGACAGCGGAGCGAGCTGGGCTTTGATCAGTCCCAAGGACAGTCAGGAGATTCATGAAGTGGAGTCTCTGGCCGTCGATCCGACCGACCCGCAGATCGTTTATGCCGGCACGTGGCATTTGCCGTGGAAGACGACCGATGGCGGCAAGAGCTGGATCAACATCAAGGACGGAGTCATCGATGACTCCGATGTCTTCTCCATCATCCTCGATTCCGCGAACCCGAAGATCGTCTATGCCAGCGCGTGCAGCGGCATCTACAAGAGTGAATCGGCGGGAGAGCATTTCCGCAAGATCCAGGGGATCCCTTCGACAGCGAGGCGCACGCGCGTCTTGATGCAGGACCCGGCGAACCACGACCTCGTTTACGCCGGGACGACCGAGGGGCTGTACAAGACGGTGGATGCGGGCAAGACCTTCCAGGCCATGACCGGCTCCGATGTGATCGTCAACGATGTGTATGTGGATGCCACGAACCCTCTGCATGTGCTGCTGGCAACGGATCGCGCCGGGGTGCTGGCCAGCGCCGATGGGGGAGTGAACTTCAATCCCTCGAACGACGGCTTTTCTGGCCGCAAGGTACAGGCGCTCCTGGTGGAACACGCCGACCCGCGCCAAATAATTGCCGGAGTGTTGAACGACAAGAGCTACGGGGGAGCATTTCTTTCCACCGATGGCGGCCTTGCCTGGAAGCAGATCGCCGATGGCTTGGATGGACGAGATGTGTTTTCCTTGGCCCAGGATGCGGACGGGAAGATTTTGGCGGGCACGAATCATGGCATCTTCGCATTGCTGCAGGACGCGGGAGAAAAGCCCCATTGGGAGCCCAGAAATACGATCGACAATCGCCCTGCCAAGCCTGCCCCAGAGACTCTGAACGATGCCGCGAGTCAACCCGCGGTCCAGCCAATCGTCCCCCCCATCAAGGGGCGCCGGAATCCGGCGGCCAAGGCGCCGGCAACGACCCCGCCCGCGCGCGACGCGAAGATCCAACTGGAAGGCCGGGTGAGCGCTTTGGATCTGGCGGGGGAAGCATGGTTGGCTTCGACGTCCAGCGGTTTGCTGTCGAGTCGGGATAAAGGGGCGAGTTGGCAAGGCGGTCCGGTCATGGGGGCCATGGATTATCTGTCCGTGACGACCCATGGGGCCGACTTTGCGGCCGCAACGCCAAGCGCAGTGGTGTTGTCGGAGGACGCTGGAAAGTCCTGGATGCCGATCAGCATCCCCAACATGCTGACCCGCATTCACGGCATTGCATTTTCTGCGGATGGCACGTTATGGCTGGGGGCGCGGGAGGGGGTCTACTTCACCCGCGATTTGGGAAAGACCTGGCTCTGGGTACACCACTTGCCGTTGAGCGATCTGGACGACCTTTTCTACGACCCGGTCTTGGCCAAGGTCCTGGTGAGTTCCAGAGCCAGTGATCAGGTCTTCCTCATCGATCCCAAAACCCTGTCATGGACCTGGCACGGAACCGGTTATCGCATTTCGATGGTGCGGTCGTCCGGGGATCGACTGCTGGCAGCATCGCTCTTCGACGGCGTGCTGCTGGAGCCCGGGCCGGTTGGGCCGGTGGAGACAGGGCAGCGCTGATTAGCCCGGCGCTTCAGCGTGGGGAAACAGGCCAGTAAAACCGCTTGACCCCGTCGGGGCGGAGCAAAACGGCAAATCTGACCGCAAGGCAACGTTCCTTCGATTGCACTGATTTAACCCATTCTTAGGGAGTTTCTGTATCATTTGAGTATGCAGACTGTTGCGAAGGCTAACCCCTCTGAAGCCAAGGTACCCGGTGCACCGACCCATGCGTTCCGCAGTCACGATCCACGGCTTGAGCCTATCGCCCTCAAGGTGATGGCCGGCGAGCGGCTGGACTTTGCCGATGGACTGGTGCTCTATGGCACGACCGACGTGCTGGCGGTGGGCTGGCTGGCAAACTTCGTCCGCGAGCGGATGCACGGCGACATCACCTATTTCAACGTGAACCGCCACATCAATCCCACTAATGTGTGCGTGGCGAACTGCCGTCTGTGCGCTTTCGGGCGCAAGAAGGGCGACGCGGCCGGTTACACGATGGCTCTTGAAGAGGCTTGGGAAGCGGCTGCATCCGGTTATTCCGAGGCGGTGACTGAATTCCACATTGTGGGCGGGCTGCATCCCGATCTGAAGCTGGAGTACTTCCTTGACCTCGTCCGGGGACTGAAGCAACGCTTTCCCAAAGTGCACGTAAAAGCTTTTACCATGGTCGAGGTCTCGTTCTTCGCCCGGCGCGCCAAGCTGACCATCGAAGAGACCCTGCTGAAGATGCGTGAGGCAGGCGTGGATTCCATGCCCGGCGGCGGCGCGGAGATCTTCGCCGAGCGGGTGCGGTCCCTCATCTGCGATCACAAGATCGACGGCAACGAGTGGCTGGATACGGCGCGGTTGGCCCATAAGCTGGGCTTCCGGTCGAACGCCACGATGTTGTATGGGCACATCGAGAACGACGAAGACCGCGTGGACCACCTGCTCAAGCTACGCGCGGTGCAGGACGAGACCGGCGGCTTCCAGACCTTCATTCCCCTGGCCTTCCACCCGGAGCACACGGCGCTCGATCACTTGCCCGCGACCACCGGCCTGACCGACATTCGCCAGATCGCCGTGAGCCGCCTGCTTCTGGATAACTTTGGCCACATCAAGGCCTATTGGCAGATGCTCACGCCCAAGATCGCGCAGATTGCATTGCGCTTCGGCGCCGACGATCTGGATGGCACGGTGATCGAGGAGAAGATTTACCACGATGCCGGCGCTACCACCCCGCAGGGGATGACGCGCAAGGAACTGTGCCGCCTGATCACCGAGGCGGGCCGTATTCCCGTGGAGCGCGATACGCTTTATCACGCCGTGACCCGCACGGAAGACAGCTTTGTCGTGGCTGTATAAGCCGCTACAGCGCATCGAAGGGAAAGGTGTGCATCTCCCCGGATTTCGATGCGCCTCTGTTGGCCCGTCACCCACCGCCTGGATCCATTTCTGGAGCTTGCACGGAATTCCATGATTTTGGCTCACAATGAGGCTAGAGGATTTTTGCTTTTACTGTAGACTTCGGTGCCCCATCCATTCCGCGTTTTTCTGCGGAATGGGTGGGAAGCCAATAAAATTCCGGCCTACTCGATTTGCGAAAATGCTCTAGTACTACAGTTGTAGATAGAAGCTCGGCAGAATCGACCCGCGCTTTCGGTAGTGGCAACACATAGCTCGGAATTGGTGTCGTCTTCGCCACTGGGACCATTGCAGCAAATGTTAAGGCCGT
>Ga0302320_10018780_pt1 | contig 13925 bp, 10 predicted proteins | sample Bog_T0_3_FD_202130 | JGI IMG/M metagenome (GOLD analysis project Ga0302320, IMG submission 202130) | Peat permafrost microbial communities from Stordalen Mire near Abisko, Sweden - Bog_T0_3 | ecosystem: Environmental > Terrestrial > Soil > Wetlands > Peat | place: Sweden: Abisko, Stordalen Mire... | reverse complement strand
GAGATTACGTCTCTCTTCACCCAGACCAATCTGCGACTGCGCGAAGATTCCGCGAAGGGCACCACCGACTTCCTGAAGGAGCAGATCGACCAGGCGAAGCACACTCTGGATGACCAGGATGCGAAGCTGGCGGCATTCGAGAGCGCGCACCCCGGCAATCTTCCTGGCGACGAAGCCACAAACCAGAGTTTTGTGGGCACGCTGACGGCGCAGCTGGATGCGACCACGCAGCAGATCCAGAGCTACGAGCAGAGCCGGGCTATGGATGAAGCATTGCTGGCGGAGCAGTCCGGGCCGTCTGCGCCAATCGCCGCTGCCACCCAGACGCCGCAGGCAGAAGAGCAGGAACTGAAGGATCTGCTGGCGCAGGAAGCGGACCTGGAGCTGCACTACCAGCCGGACTATCCCGACGTAAAGGCGATCCATCGGAAGATTGAAGACCTGCAGAAGAAGATGGCACGGGAAGCGTCCGCCCCGCCGCCCACGTCGTCGTCTCCCTCCACGGGGCCGAGCCGTACGGACTCGGCTTCGGTGCAGGGCATCCGTGCACGGCTGCGGGGGCTGGACCTGGCAATCCAGGATAAGCACAAGCAGCAGGACCAACTGCAGCAGCAGATTCGCTCCTACCAGGGCCGCATCGAATCCAGCCCGCAGATCGAGGCCCAGTTGAAGGAACTGACCCGCGATTCCGAGACCGCGTTGGCGTTCTACAACAGTCTGTTGACCAAGATGAATCAGGCTCAGATGGAGACCGATCTGGAGCTGCGCCAGCAGGGTGAGACCTTTAGTCTGTTGGACGCTGCGAACTTTCCAGACACTCCTACCTTCCCGAAGCAAAGTGTGTTTGCGATGGGAGGGGTTGGCGGAGGCCTGGCCTTGGGGCTTTTGATTATTGCCCTGTTGGAATACCGGGACACCGCGCTGCGAACGGAGCGCGATATTTGGGCCTTTACCCAGTTGCCCACGCTTGCGGTCATTGCATGGTCTGGAGGCTTTGACGAAGTCGCCAGCGATAAACCCGCGCGCGGGAAGCGGCTGTTCGGTCGTAAGGCGCCCAAGAAGCTGTTGACGGACAGCGCAGGATAACCATGTATAAGAGCTTCTTCAATCTGAAGATCAATCCGTTCGCAAGCAGCCCTGATCCGCGGTTTCTCTACATGATGCCGCACACACGGGAGGCTCTGGCCACGCTCGAGTACGGCATCTCCGCGCACAAGGGGTTTATCGTTCTGACCGGCGAAGTGGGCACGGGCAAGACGACGCTGCTGCGCCGTGCGCTGGCCTCGCTGGACCAGAGCCGCGTATTCAGCTCCTTCGTCTTCAACCCGCGTCTGGACGTCCTCGATTTTCTGGAGTTCATCCTTTCGGACTTTGGAATCTCTCCGCAAAACCGGACCAAGTCCGGAATGTTGATTCAACTGAATCGGTGGCTTATTGAGCGGTACCGGCGCGAAGAGACATGTGTGATTGTGGTGGACGAGGCGCAAAACCTGGAGTGGGAGCTGCTGGAAGAGATACGTCTGCTGACCAACCTGGAGACGTCTTCCGAGAAGCTGGTCCAGATTGTGCTCTCCGGCCAGCCCGAACTGGAAGAGAAGCTACGCGCTCCGGATGTACGCCAACTGCGCCAGAGAATTGCGCTGTGGGCCCGCACTCACGCGATTACTGCCGAGCAGACTTCCAACTATATTGCGCAGCGTCTGCTGATTGCGGGGACCTCGGAGCGAATTTTCTCGGATGATGCAATCGCGGCGATTCATCGGTCCAGCCGCGGAATTCCGCGCATTATCAACCTTATTTGTGAGCATGCCCTGATCCTGGCCTACGTGGAGCAACTCCACCAGGTCCCAGAGGCACTGATTCAGGCGGTTGCGACGGATCTCGATCTGGACCCGCAGCCGTTTATGGTCTCCACCGCGCACAGCGGGTTTTCAACAAACTCCACGCTTCCATCGCAGAAGCACCCAGGAAGGGAAGAGAGATGAGCAAAATCTACGAAGCATTGCGTCAAGCGGAGTTGGATCGGGCCAAGTCCGGTGCGGCCCCAGCCGACTCTGGAGCGGCCTCGGCCGCAACGATGCAGGCCGTGCTTGAGGCTGAAGTCGCGCCCGTTCCGGAGGCAGTAAACGGCTCCAAGCCCGCGGTCGTCGCGGAGCCGGTAAGCCGTGCAACCAGCGAGCGGAATGTGGGCGCCGCGCTTGCCGAATCCCGTGTCTCTGCACCGGTCGTTGGAGACGGGGTGGCCGACTCTACGGGACTGGACGTCTCCAAGATTCGTCAGTACCCCTGGCATCCGCTGCTGCAGCAGCTTCCGGGATTGGAAGACCGCGGCAGTTCGGTCGAGCAGTTCCGCAGCCTGCGGTCCAGGATGCAGGAGTTTCGCGACCTGAACAAGCTCAAGTCGATTCTCGTCTCCAGCGGTCTGCCCCAGGAGGGCAAGAGCTTTATCGCTGCCAACCTGGCTGTCTCGTTTGCCCGTCACAAGGCGGGCCGGGTGCTGCTGATTGACGGAGACATGCGCAGGGCCACGCTGCACAAGCTGCTCGGATGCTCGCAGGGGCCGGGGCTGACAGAGTATCTGGCGGGCGATTCTACGATTGAAGAAGTGATGCAGCGGCCCAGCGCGGATGAGTCGGGCAAGCCGATCCAGAGCGGCCTTGCGTCGCTGACGTTTATCCCGGCAGGAAACGAGCACGATAAGGCTGCGGACCTCTCGGGCAATCACCGGTTCGGTCGTCTGATCGCAGCCGCGTCTCCGCACTTCGACTGGATTGTTGTGGACTCATCGCCGGTCAATCTTGTCTCCGACGGAGTCAACCTGGCGCGTTCCTGCGATGCGGTGCTGCTGGTCGCGCGTGGCGGCGTCACCAAGTTTGAGGTGGCTCAGCGCGCGATCGCCGAGCTCAAAGCCTCCAAGGTTCTCGGCTTTGTGCTGAACGCCGTTGTGAACCCGCCTGTGGCCGGAGGCTACTATGGATACGATGGTTACGACAAGATAGAAGCTTAACCAGGGGCTCCCCAGGCAATGATTCGGTTTTTGAATGTGTATTATCCGACGCGGACAGTGGTGCTCCTGCTGACCGAAGCAGCCGTTGTGAGCGGCTGTTTCCTGCTCGCGACCTGGATTACGCTTCCGGAGAAGGCTTATATCGCGTTGGAGTATGAGCACGGCCTGCTCAAGATCGCTGTGATCACCGTGGTCAGCCTGATCCTGTCGTACTATTTCGATCTCTACGAGCCCAGCATCGTTTCAGGCCGCTTGCAGATTTACTTCCGCATTCTGCTGGTGCTCGGATTCGACTGCTTTATTCTGTCCGCATTTATGCTGGTCGATCCGGATGTGGCCATTGGCCCCTACGTTTACGTCCTGGGGTTCGCCCTGCTTGCTCCTGCGCTGCTGCTGTTGCGGCGAACGTACGAGTGGGTGGCGGGACACAAGATATTTCGGGAGCGCGTGTATGTTCTGGGTGCAGGGGACTATGCGCGGTCTATCGTCAGTGCAATCCAGTCACGGCCGGATCTTGGCCTGGAGGTTGTGGGTTGGGAAGATGTTCAACTGGAGCCATCCGAGCGCAAACGGATCTGGATCAAGGCCCTCGACGATATTGCCAACGCGAACCCCATGGTCCACCGGATCATTGTGGCCATGGAATCCAAGCGCGGAGAACTTCCTGTGCAGGAGCTGCTGGCGCTCCGCTTCCAGGGGGTGAAGATCGAAGAGGATGGGACGCTGCGTGAGCGGCTATATGGAAAGATTCAACTTGAAGGGCTGCGGCCATCGAACTTCCTGTACAGCGATGGCTTTCGCATCCGGACGTCGCAACAGTTCTTGCGGCAGGTTGTCTCCATTCTGGCCGCTGCGTTGGGACTTCTCCTGTTCCTGCCGTTTTTTCCCTTCGTCGTTCTGGCCGTGAAGCTCTCGTCGAAAGGCCCAATCTTCTTCCGTCAGACTCGGGTTGGCATGGGTGGGCACAACTTCGAGGTGATGAAGTTTCGTACCATGCGCACCGATGCCGAGGCCGACGGCGCCAAGTGGGCCACCAAGAACGATCCGCGCGTCACCAGGGTTGGCATGTTCCTGCGCAAGACCCGCATCGACGAGGTGCCGCAGTTGTGGAATGTGCTGCGTGGCGACATGGGCTTCGTCGGTCCCCGGCCGGAGCGGCCGGAGTTTGTGCAGTGGCTCAGCGAAGAGCTGCCGTTCTACTATTTGCGCACCCTTATCCGTCCGGGGCTTACGGGATGGGCCCAAGTCCGCTACGGCTACGGCGCCAGCCTGGCCGAGACCAAAGAGAAGCTGGAGTACGACCTGTACTATATCAAGCACATGTCACTGGGATTGGACCTGCTGATTATGTTTGAGACAGTCAAGACAATCCTGCGCCGCCGCGGATCGCAATAGATTCTGCACGCATGGATGGGCCTGCGCCGCCGGCATGAGAAGCTGTTCCGCCGTGCGAAGCGCGACGGCAGAGCGCGTCAGACGCTGCGATGTGCAGCCTATTGGATCAGGTTGGATGTCTCGTTGGCCGGCGATAGACCCGTTCTGGACGGAGCCTTTGCCCGCGAGGGGGTGCCGGTGACAGTGGTTGGCGACTGTGCTCCAACCTCGTTCAACTTGTAGAGCAGTGAGCGGTAGCTGATCTTGAGCCACTTGGCCGTCTTCTGGCGGTTCCAGTTATGCGCCTTCAGCACTTTGAGGATGATCTGGCGCTCCAGCTCATGGGTAGCCTTCCGGGTTACCACCTTCAGCGAAATAGGTTCGCTGACATCCACCTCGGCCACGGCCTCGGAGGAGGATTTCTTCTCTTCAATCAACTCCGACACCAGAGCGTCTTCGCTGCCCATCAGCACATAGCTACGGACCAGATTGTCCAGTTGGCGGATATTGCCGGGCCAGTCGTACTTCATCATCAGGCGGAGCGCGTTGCGCGACAATGGCGCTGGGCTTACCCGGAATATATGGGCGTGATGGGCGACGAGGTAGTCCACCAGTTGCGGAATGTCCTCCGCGCGCCGTCGGAGGGGAGGCAACTGGATGGTGACCGCGTTGATGCGGTAGAGGAAGTCAAGGCGGAAGGATCCATCGGCTACCTGGTCTCGCAGGTCGCGATTGGCCACCGAGACTACACGCGTCTGAATCGTCCGCGTCTCGTGCCCGCCCACCCGCATGAAAGAGCCGTCCTGCAGTACCTGGAGGAGTTTGGACTGGACGCCGATATCCAGACTGCCGACTTCGTCCAGGAAGAGGGTGCCGCCGTGGGCCTGCTCCAGCCGGCCGCGCTTGGTGGAGTGCGCTCCAGTGAAGGCCCCTTTTTCGTAGCCAAAGAGTTCGGTCTCGATCAGTCCCTGGGGGATGGCCGGGCAGCTCACCTTAACCAATTCGCCAACAGTGCGCTCCGATGTTCCATGGATCAGGCGGGCTATAAGCTCTTTGCCTGTCCCGCTCTCGCCCTGGACCAAAACGGCGACGTTGGTCTTGGAGACCATCTCAAGCTTTCGGCGGATCACCTGCATCTCCTGCGTCTGGCCGAAGATGACGTCTACAGGTGGCAGGTCGAACTGGGTCTCATGGTCAGAGAATCGTACAGTGGTCATATTTTCCCGTCATGATTGCCCGCGTCCGTCACCCGAAGCCGGGCAATCGATCCGTCGAGCAAGGAGTCTACTGCACCTGGGTACTAAAAGATAAGCACGTTGGTTACCAAACTTTGGAGGCGTTGGCAATGCACTTATCGTATTAAGTGCCCTGAAAAAAGTTCTTTGCTATTTCATGTACTATCTTTCCCAACATGAGGTAAACTTTCTGCACAATGGTAGGAAGTTTATTACCACTTTTGACCTAAGTATGTCAGATCCTGGCAGTTTGGCGCAGAGAGATCATCGATTCGCGGACGGGCGAGCCAACCCAGGGTTTTTCATCGGAGCCGGTGTGCGCACGAGGTTCTGCTTTTGATTCAGCCTATTTGGGATATATCAGGTGCCGGCATGACCGGCGCCGGCGCAATGGAGTTAAATTATGGCAACTCATTCTTCTTTCTCCCGCGATAAATCGGCCCCTCCAAGTCGGCCCTGCCTTTTTGTGTTTGAATCGAACGTCCGGGTTCTGAACTACCTGAAGAGAACCTTTTCGACCCTGTACGATCTGCGTCTTTTTTCTGACGAGCAGGCCTTTTTGCGGGATTTGGAGATCATGCAGCGCACGAGCCTGGTTTTGCTGGCCTGGGACGGCATCAAGCAGTCCATGCCGCTGTTCTCCTCGGTCCGCGCCTCACGGCCCGAAGTTCCCGTACTGATCCTGGCGACGACCGCAGAGATGGCGGATTATGAGATTTTTGCCCGATTGAGTGCCAGCGGAGTTGTGCTGAAGCCGTTTGTCGACGATTCCCTGGAAGTTGCCATTGCCAAGCACCTGCTGGTGCACAATCAGGAAGCAGGCGAGCCCAAGGAGATTCTGCTGGAGGGTGGTCACTCCTTTGTGCGCTCCAGCAAGCGCATGCGCGAAGTGGAAGCCCAGGCGCAGTTGGTGGCGCGGTCCGACATCCCGGTTCTGATTCTGGGCGAGAGCGGCACCGGCAAAGAGATTGTGGCGATGTATACCCACCAGATGTCGCGTCGTGCCGGGCGGATGTTTCTGAAGGTGAACTGCGCTGCCATGCCCGCCGACCTGCTGGAGAGCGAACTGTTTGGCTATGAGCAGGGCGCCTTTACGGGTGCCACCAAGAGCAAGCCTGGCAAGTTCGAGACCTGCGACGGCGGCACGATTTTTCTGGACGAGATTGGCGAAATGCCTCCGGCACTTCAGGCCAAGCTGCTCCATGTGCTGCAGGACGGGACGTTCTCCCGCCTGGGCAGCCGCGGCCCTACCAAGACCGATGTGCGCGTCATCGCCGCAACCAACGTCAACATGAAGGAAGCGATGGCCCGCAAGACGTTCCGCGAGGACCTCTACTATCGTCTCAATGGGCTGTCGCTGGTGCTTCCGCCACTGCGCGATCGTTTGGACGAGATCCCTGCGATGGCATCCTATTTCATGCGCAAGGGGGCCAAGAAGTATGATCTGGCTCCGTTGCCGATCTCTCCGGCGCTGCTGGACGCTCTGACCAACTACAACTGGCCTGGCAATCTTCGCGAGCTGGAGAATGTCATCAACCGATATCTGATCCTTCAGGACGAGAAGGCGGTGATTACCGAGCTGGGGCAGTCCAGGGATTCGGGGCCATCGGCTGACAAAGTTCAGGACCACGTGGAGGCTGGCGGCCTGAAGAAGTTGGTGAGGGGGCTGAAGGGCGAAACTGAATCTTCGGTCATCGCAGGGGTGTTAGAGGAGACTGGATGGAACCGAAAGGCCGCCGCAAACGACCTGCAGATCAGCTACAAGGCCCTGTTGTACAAGATCAAGCAGTACGACCTGAGCCCACGGTCTGCATGAGTTCCGAAGAGACGAACGGGGCCTCGGAACTCGATATGTTGGTCATCCAATTCGGAGACCGTACCGTAAAGGGGTATGCGGAACGAAATCAGTGGCCGTCTGCAGACGATCTTGATCTGCACACGGCGCCGCCGTTGTTCCGACGGCTTGGTTCGGACACCATGGAACCGATCCCGCTGGAAGGCGTAAAGGCGATCTTCTTCGTCAAATCCTTTGAGGGAAAGTGGCATGACGATCTGCGTTTCCACGATCACCTGCCGGCTCCGGACTGCCTTTGGGTTCGCGCGACTTTCTACGATGGCGAAGTGATTGAGGGGCTGATCGGCAACGACAATACCTACGTCGTACGTCCGGGTTTCTACATGTCCCCGATCGATCCCGAGGGCAACAACTGGCTGATCTATGTGCTCAAGAACAAGCTGAAGAACTTCCAGATTCTTGGCCTGCGAGCTGCGCCCAAAAGCATGCGCGGGATGGACGCGGTGCTGCCTGCGCAGTCCGTGCAGCATGCTTCTTCGTAGACGGGGGCGGTGGAATCTGCGACCGATGCGGGTCTACGCTTCGATCAGGACGCGACCGTAGCGTTTCTCCACATACTCATCCAGAATCACCTGGAACTCCTCCACGATGCGGTCGCCCTTCAGTGTGGTGAAGAGTTTTCCGTCCACGTATACCGGCGCCTTGGGCTCTTCGAAGGTGCCAGGCAACGAAATGCCGATGTTGGCGTGCTTGGACTCGCCCGGCCCGTTGACGATGCACCCCATTACCGCAAGCTTCAACTCTTCCACGCCCGTGTACTGCTTCTTCCATTCCGGCATCTGCTCCACAAGATAGGTCTGAATGCGCTCGGCGAGTTCCTGGAAGTAGGTGGAGGTAGTACGACCGCAGCCCGGGCAACTGGTTACCTGCGGCATAAAGCTGCGAATGCTGAGCGACTGCAGGATCTGCTGTGCACAGCGCACCTCTTCGGAGCGGTCGCCGCCCGGAGTTGGCGTCAACGACACGCGGATGGTATCGCCAATGCCAGCCAGCAGCAATGGCGCCAGCCCGGCTGTGGATGCTACGACGCCCTTCATGCCCATGCCGGCCTCTGTCAGCCCCAGGTGCAGCGCGTAGTCGCAGCGAGAGGCAAGCTCCGTATAGACATCGATCAGGTCGCGCACGCCCGACACCTTGGCGCTCAGCACAATCTGGTCACGGCGCAGGCCAAAGCGTTCGGCTGCGGCGGCATTATCCAAAGCTGAGACCACCATCGCCTCCATCATAACGTCGCGGGCGGGCAGGGGATTGGACAGCCTGGAATTCTCGTCCATCATCTTGGTCAACAGCGCCTGGTCCAGCGACCCCCAGTTCACGCCGATGCGTACCGGCTTCTGGTGTTCGACGGCAACCTCCACCATGGTGCGGAAGTTGTCGTCGTCCTTGCGTCCGATCGAGACGTTCCCTGGGTTGATGCGGTACTTCGACAGGGCCCGTGCGCACTCGGGGTAGTTGCGCAGCAGTTGGTGGCCGTTGTAGTGGAAGTCGCCGATGATCGGCGTCTCCCAGCCCTTGGCGCGGATGCCGTCGACGATGTAAGGAACGGCCTTGGCAGCGGCGTCGTTGTTCACGGTCACGCGGACAAGCTCCGAACCCGCCCGAGCCAACGCCGCAATCTGCTGGACGGTCGACTCGATGTCCGCCGTGTCTGTGTTGGTCATCGACTGCACCACAACTGGCGCAGCTGAACCCACTACCACCGATCCAACTTTTACTGAAACAGCACTTCGCCGCTCGATCTGAGGCATAAGGTCTCCACCCCTAGTTTACCAGTTACACTAGGAAGATGGCCCGGTAGCTCAGTTGCATAGAGCAGCGCACTCCTAACGCGAAGGTCGGCGGTTGGAATCCGCCCCGGGCCACCACTTAAAACCCCTATAAACACTGGAGACTGTGAGATTTACAGTTTCGATCAGAGTGATACGTTTTGGAAGGTGTGATACGTTTGACGACGACGCCATGACTGCGATCGAGCGCGACAATCCCACTCGCACGGCGAGGGCGAGATTCGGAAGAACATTATTGAGGCCGACCTGGTCGGCTGCATGGTCGCCCTTCCCGGCCAGCTCTTCTTTTCGACACAGATTCCAGTGTGCCTCTGGTTCCTTACTCGCAGCAAGAAGCGCAATGGCTTTCGCGAGCGCCGCGGCGAGACCCTCTTCATCGATGCCCGCAAGCTCGGCACGCTCACTGATCGCGTTCATCGTGAGCTGACTGACGCGGACATCGTCCGAATCGCCGAGACTTACCACGCATGGCGTGGTGACAAAAGCGCTGGCAAATATCCCGATGTACCCGGTTTTTGCGAGGCGATCCGGCGACGACTCTCCGCCACCAGCAGGCCGAAATTCGCGCCTGGATGCCGCCATTACCTCTGACTTAGAGGAGCTTGGATCTGGCGGTTGAGTCTACTGTGGGTGAGTACGTCTCGCCGCAACCATGCACTACATACAAAGGGAATTTTGTCGGGAGACCGGTCCCGGATTGCTCGGTCTTGGCTCGATCCGGCCGTGTCAAAAGGTGTGGGTTAAGACACAGATCCACAAGCCCAACCCGCTATAAAGCTCGTCCCAATGTCCTCATTTATATCCTTAGGAAAGCCTCTTTTCCATATGCCGCAGCTTTTCGATCTTTCTATTCATGCGGTCGACAACCTATGTTCTTTCGTAGCGATCGATGGAACTTTGGACCACTCATCGTACTCGAACTGGCATTAGTTGAAATCGAGGCGAACGTGACGAGAACGATTGCTGTAATAGGAGCAGGCCCCGGTGGGCTTGCCTCTGCCATGTTGTTAGCCCGGCGTGGCTTTCGAGTGAAAGTATTTGAAAAGGCCCCACGCATCGGCGGCCGTACTGCCGAAGTTGCCCTCGGCCCCTACCGCTTCGATCTCGGCCCCACGTTCCTCATGATGCGCTATCTGCTCGACGACCTCTTCGTCGACGCTGGCCGCCGCACCGAGGACTATCTCGACCTGCGCGCGCTCGACCCCATGTACCGGCTCAACTTTATCGACAAAACCATGCTCGTTCGCCCCAATCCCTCCGACATGCGGGCCGAGATCGAGCGCGTCTTCCCCGGTGAAGGCGCCGGCCTGGACACGTTCCTCGCTACCGAAGCTATTCGCTTCAAGAAGCTGTACCCTTGTCTGCAGAAGGACTACGGCAGCCCTCTCGCCTTCCTTAGCAAAACCTTAATCACCGCTCTCCCGCACATCGCCATCGGCCAGTCCCTCTACGACGTCCTTTCCACCTACTTCCGTTCGGAAGAACTGCGCCTCGCATTCACTTTTCAGTCGAAATATCTCGGCATGTCCCCTTGGGACTGTCCGGGCCTCTTCGCCATGATCCCTTACACCGAACATGCGCACGGCATCTTCCATGTCATGGGCGGACTCTCCCAGATACCCCAGGCCTTCGCCAGAGTAGCGCGCGAGGAAGGCGCCGAAATCCATACCTCCTGCGGTGTAAAACAGGTCCTTCTTGCAGACGGCAAGGCCTGCGGAGTCGAACTTGAATCCGGCGAAAGAATCGCTGCCGACGATGTCGTCATCAATGCCGACTTCGGTCATGCCATGCGCACCTTGTTCCCTGGAGCCGACCTGGGCAAGTATGCACCCGCCAAACTCGAAAAGCGGAAGTACTCCTGCTCCACATTTATGCTCTACCTCGGCCTCGACCGCACCTTCCCCGAAGCCGAGCATCACATGATTGTCTTCGCGCAGGATTATAAGAAGTGTCTTGATGCCATCACCAAAACCAAAACCCTCAACGACGATCTCTCCGTCTACATCCGGAACGCGGTCACGCTCGATCCCTCCTGCGCTCCTGCTGGACACTCTGCGCTCTATATCCTCGCACCTGTTCCGAACAATTCCAGCGGAATCGATTGGGAGCGGCACAAATCGGCCTTCCGCGACTCCCTCCTCCAACTCCTCGAGCAGCGCACACCATACAAAAACCTTCGTGACCACATCGAAGCGGAACTCATCGTCACCCCCGCAGACTGGGAGCGCCAGAACAACGTCTTCCTCGGCGCCACCTTCAACATGGGCCACAGTTGGGACCAGATGCTCTACTTCCGTCCGCACAACAAATTCGAGCTCTTCGACAATACTTACCTGGTTGGAGGCGGGACACACCCCGGAAGCGGCCTGCCCACAATCTTCGAGTCTGCCCGCATCTCCTCCAATCTGATCAGCGACAAGTACGGCGTCTCTCACGCAGAGCCAACTCCTTTTGAAGAACTGGCCATTCAATGAGCGAAGGCGACGCCGCAATCCGCATCACACGCGCCCGAGCGGCGCAGTCTCAATGGTCGAGCATGACGCCGGCCCAACGCGTCCGCGCCCTGCGACCACTGCGCCACATCATCACCCAGCGTATGGACGAGATTATCAACGTCATCTCGGCCGAAGTAGGCAAGCCCCCCATGGATGCCCTCACCGGCGACATCATGGTCACCCTCGAACATCTCAGCTTCTACGAGCGTCGCGCCTCGCGAATCCTCCGCCGCCATAAGATCGGCAAGCCGGCACTCCTCTTCCGCGGTACTCGCTTCGTAGAGGTTTTCGAACCCCATGGAATAGTCCTGATCTGCGCCCCCTGGAACTACCCGCTGCAACTCTCCCTGGTCCCCTTGGCCACAGCCCTCTTCGCAGGCAACGCTGTCCTCCTCAAATGCAGTGAACACACACCGCTCACGGCTCAACTCATAGCGGACCTCTGCAGCGCAGCAGGCCTCCCGCCCAACCTCGTGCAAGTCTCCTGCGACCCGCCCGCCGAAGCCACCGCGCTAATAGATGCGCACCCCGACTTCATCTTCTTCACCGGCAGCAATCGCAACGGCCGCATCGTAGCCGCCAAAGCCGCCATCTTCATGATCCCTACTGTGATGGAACTTGGCGGCAAAGACGCCGCTCTCGTCTTCGACTCCTGTGACTTGCCGCGCACCATTAGCGGCCTGGTCTATGGCTCGTTTTCAAATTCCGGCCAGGTTTGCGTCGGAACTAAACGTATCTATGTCCAACGCCCAATCTACGACGAGTTTCTCCGACTCTTCCTCGAGCGGATCACTCCCCTCCGCATCGGCGTCACAACTGAGAGCGACCTCGGCCCCGTGCGCATCCCCGGAATCCGCGAACACCTCAGCAATCAACTCAACGATGCCCTTGTTCGCGGCGCAAAACTTCACACACCCGTATACGAATCAAGTCCCCTCGTCCTTACCGACGTTTCTGCGGAAGCCTCCCTCCTGCAGGACGAAAGCTTTGGGCCCATCGTTTGCATCGCTCCCTTTACTACCGAGTCCGATGCGATCAACGCCGCCAACTCCTCCAAATTTGCGCTGAGCGCCAGCATCTGGACCCGCGACAGACTCCAGGGCCAGCGCGTTGCTCACGCACTCCATTCCGGCTCCTGCGCCATCAATGATGTCATTCGTAATATCGGCAACCCGCACGCAGCCATCGGTGGCAACGAGTCCAGCGGCCACGGTCGTTATCACGGCATCGAAGGCCTACGCACCTTCTCCCGCACCAAATCCATTATGACTTCTGCTCATCCCCGTTCCACCGAGCTCCACTGGTTCCCATTCACTTCTTCCACCTTCGCCCGCCTTCGCGCGCTGCTGCAAATCCGCCACACCAGCGGTCTGCGCAATAAATTGAACGCTCTCTTCGGAGGCCGCTCGTGACGAACAAGCGCGTCGTCGTTATTGGTGCCGGCCTGGGCGGGATGACCGCAGCCATCCAACTTGCGCGTGCAGGCTACTCAGTCGATCTCCTCGAAAAAAACGGCAACGTAGGGGGCAAACTCAACTTGCATCAGGAGGCCGGCTTCAGCTTCGACCTCGGCCCTTCCATCTTCACTCTTCCCCAAATCTTCCGCCCCATCTTCGAGCATGATGGAAAGGCCCTCGAGGATTACATCCACCTCGAGCGGGTTGACCCGCAGTGGCGTAACTTCTTCGAGGACGGCACAGTCGTCGATCTGTGGGAAGATGACGCGCACATGCGGCAACAACTCGCAGTCCTCGGTCCCAATGCCAGCGAAGACTACGCCGCATTCCGCAAATATTCCAAGCTCCAGTACGATGCTGTCGAACGTGGCTACTTCGCCCACGGCCTCGACACATTCTGGGATTTCGTCAAGTTTTATGGTCTCCGCGGCGCCCGCACTCTCGACGCCGTTACCACTATGTCCCGTGCCATCGAGAAGCGCGTCCGCAACCCCTACCTCCGCGACATCTTTGAGTACTTCATCAAGTATGTCGGCTCCTCCGCCCACGATGCCCCCGGCTTCATGAACCTCATGCCGAACATCCAGCTAGAATTTGGCCTTTGGTACGTCCACGGCGGACTGTATCAACTCGCCCGCGCCTTCGAACAGCGTCTCAACGAAACTGGCGTCCGTATCCATCTCAACCACCGCGTCCTGGCAATCAACAAGCAAGG
>Ga0302320_10018778_pt1 | contig 13926 bp, 8 predicted proteins | sample Bog_T0_3_FD_202130 | JGI IMG/M metagenome (GOLD analysis project Ga0302320, IMG submission 202130) | Peat permafrost microbial communities from Stordalen Mire near Abisko, Sweden - Bog_T0_3 | ecosystem: Environmental > Terrestrial > Soil > Wetlands > Peat | place: Sweden: Abisko, Stordalen Mire... | reverse complement strand
CTCGGGTGAAAGCCGCTTCCGAATGTCCTCGATATAGCGGACTGAATTTAGAAAGCCCTCGGCCTGGTCGAAAAATGTGTATTGCCAGTGATCGATGGTCTGCCCTCTGCTGGCCGTTGCGTAGAAATGGTACGAAATGAAGTCCAGCGGAACGCCAGGCCGGTGCTTGCTGTGGTCCAGAAAATATTCGAAGTACTTCGGATTGAGGCTTGGCATGGCCAGCGCAAGTCCGACGAACTTCGTCTCCGGTGACACCGCGTGAACCGCACTCACGATTGCGTCGTAACGATCGGTGTATTGCTCCGGTGTCATATTGTGCTCAAAATCAACCTCGTTGAGCACCTCCCAATAGGGCACTTTGTAGTGGTAGCCGGAATCGTGCCGAACGCCGTTTTCGTCGGTGAAACCGCCATTCGCATACCAGCTCACCAGCCGCGCATAGTAGTCGCCCAGGTCTTTGCCGCTTGGGTCGCGCAACTCCGTGCCCTGCGTGTAGTCCCAGAAGACCTTATTCGGATCGTCCGGATAAGTGGCGGGCTTGTCCGTTTTGAAGAGCCACGTTGGAATTGTGCTGAAATTCAGAATTGCGGGATGCCCGTCGGTGGCGGCCAGAAAATCCTTCGTCATGGGGTCGATCAGGCTGAAGTCCCACGACGTTTTCTGCGGTGTAGGCGGCTCAAGCTCCGCCACCGCCAGCCGCGGATAAGGCAGCCAGGGCACATAGCGCACATAGTCCGCGCCCAGTTCCTTGACCGCTTTGTACGAGGCCACGCTCAGTGGCTCACCATGCCGCAATGGCGGATTCACCACCACCTGGAGCGTCGGCGTCGATTTGGAAACCACCGTCGTCTTGTCCCAACTGACGGCGAGCTTCGCAGCCTGCTGCGCGCAAAGTGGGGCGGCCAATCCGATGATGCCCAGGGCCACAACAAAGCAGCGGTTAATACAACGGACGAACGAATCTTGAACCGGGCTCATCGCAGGCTCCTCCGCGTATCGCAGACAGGGCCCTCCAGCTTTATACAGCTTCAACAAAGGCCGGCAAACGACCGCCGCCAAGGTATATCACTCTGGCAGTCTCTCTTGCAATATTTTCTGTATTGATATCGCAGGAACATCGCGCGGTACGAGCCACAAGCAAATTATCGTTACTCGCATGGCAATGGGAGAGTCCCACGCGACAAAGATTCGACAGCAGAATTCGAATGCCTCATCCATTCTGCTAAAGCGCCGCTCGCAACTATTCTAGGACCTGGCTCCCGCATCCACATCGGCTGAGAGAGTCGATGTTCGCGACGGCGCTTGCCCCGTGGACTCACGAACAACCAGTTTCGGATAAACAGTAATCGCCGCTGGGTGGGGATGGGGAATCTCATCTCGGATAAGTCCCAGCAGCGTAGTCGCCGCGGCCTGTCCCATCGCGCGCAAAGGCTGATGGATGGTGGTGAGTGGTGGGTTGTTCATCGCCGCAACCAAAATATCGTCAAAACCAAGCACAGAGACATCGTGCGGGACCCGCAGGCCCGCCTCGCGCAGCGCCAGAACGGCTCCGATCGCTGTTACATCGTTAAATGCAAAGATCGCTGTAAATGGCTGCCTGGTCTTCAGTAACTCACGAGTAGTTTCGAGTCCAGGTCCAGACCCAGGGTCCGGCCCCTCAAGCTGAACGACGAGCTGTGGGTGCACCGCGATGTTTAGCTGTTTCGCGGCGTCCACAATCGCTTGCCAGCGGTGGCCGGTGTCGGAACTGAAGGCCTGCCCTTTGATGAAGGCGATTCGCGTGTGCCCCAGGCTCTGCAGGTGCTCAAGCGCCAGGTGCGCGGCCTGCTCGTGGTGAAGCTCGATGTTGATCACGCCTTGCCGCCGGCTATGGCCGGAGACTGACACCAGTGGAATTGGAAGTCCCTGCTCCAGGGGCGTATCGACAGCGATAATTCCCTCCACTGAGCGGGCCAGCATCATGCGTAAATATCCCTCAAGCAGATCTTCACGATGGCGATGACTCACCACAAAATAGAAGTATCCAACTTTGACAAGCTCATCCTCGATCCCGCTGAGAACGGCGGTCGAGTAGCCTTCACTGATCTCCGGAACAATAACTCCGATGGTGTAGGTTCGCTTCTGCCGCAAGCTCCTCGCAACGGTGTTGGCGGAATAGCCATAAAGTGCAGCGGCGTGGAGAACGCGCTCCTGAGTCTCCTTGGCAATGCGATGCTCTGCCGCAGCTCCGTTGACGATGCGAGACACCGTGGACTGAGAAAGTTCGAGAGATGCTGCGAGTTCCTTCAGAGTTATCGGTTTGAGAGGAGTCTTGCTCACTTGGGTTATCCAATCATAGCGCGCTCAATAGCACTATGGAACCCGATGTTTCTAACTGCGCCTTACTCCAGCGGTGAACAACACGATCGGAAGGTTACACTGCAAGCCCTTTTCCATGAAATCCGGCCCGTTCCATTGCTCTCAAACTCTCCCGGTTGCGCATGAATGTGTTCCAAACCAGCCCTGAACGAAGATTTTCAGCCATCAATACCGAAATACCCTGATCGATTCCGAGCACATCCGGGTCAAACCAGTTGGCAGCGGGATGGAAGGCGTCCAGGAACCCGTACCGACCCCAAGTCTGCTTGCCCCATTTGGAGCGCATGGCCTTCAGCACGGAGATGCATTCAGCCGGAAGAAAGGGAAGAGATCCTGCCGCGGCCGAAGGAACCACCGTTCCATCAAGCGGTCCAATCGCCGGTGGCCCTCCCCACGCTGTGTATCCGCCTACATAGTCGGACGAGGTCACGCCCCAATAGTTTTCGCTGTACCAGTTAGGGTGTGCGAGGCAGAAAGCCTTGTGCGCACGAGTTGCGGTTATTGAATTGGTAAAATAGTCCGCATAGGCGTCGCGCTTGTCGCGAAAATCAAACCAGGCCTGCGAATACTGATGTGTGAAGAGTGGGTCGTCTCCGCTTATGTAATCGTACCCTGCATAGTGAAGCGTCGAACGCGTAAAGTTGTTCCAATCCTCTGGTGGAATGGGATGTGTAGGCGAGCCAATGGCCAGAAGGTCAATCATCATCAGCTCGCAATAATGATCCCAGCGGTATTGCAGGAATCCTGTTTCCGGCTGCCAGCCCATTGAGAACGCCTTCCCGCCGTTCAGCATCCATGGCCAATCCACCCGCTCATAAATCTGCTGCGCCAGCGACTGAATCTGCCGATCCTCAAAGTACGCTCGAGCCGTGAGCATTCCGCAAAGCAGAATCGCCGTATCTATCGAGGAAAGTTCTGAGCCGTGGAATCGCTGCCCAGTCTCAATATCGGTGAAGTGGTAGAAAAAACCATGCACCTCCGGCGCGCTGTTCAGATGCCAATACAAGGTATCTCGCACGCGTTCCACGATCTGTGCGTGGGGCATGTAGCCGCGATGATCTGCGATGCACAGCGCGGTCAGACCAAAGCCAGTAGACGCGATGCTGGCCATCCGGCGCGGATCGCGTCCGCCAGTAAGGTTGTTACGAGCCCGGTCAAGAATCTGTCCCGTCTTTGGACTGCCTTGCTCCCAGAAAAACAGGCACCCTTGCCGCTCCAGATCGTCGAGGAATGCCTCATCCTCTTGCGCCAGCTGCCAATCCCTGCTTGCGAATGCCACGCCGCCAGGCACGAGCGCGCATCCAGCCGCTGCCGCGATCCCCTTCAGAACCTGTCTGCGATTAACCCTTGAATAATTGCTCCGCTGCGCCATTCCAACTCCCCAGTGTATTTATCGGTGGCGGCTTACTGATTTATTAATCTGGTGCATTGCAGATTGCGTCTCATGGCCATCTGCAAGCTCATTTGTTAACTGTCCGTAGCACGCCACCCCAGATTCGTGCTACGGCTGATCTTTGTCGATCTTTCCTCCAAAGTCGTGCGGTTGATTGGGTCCCCCAGCCCGATCACGAGAGACTCTGCCAATCCAGAATAACCTTTCCGGAGTTTCCTGAACGCATTGCGGCAAATCCTTCTTCATATTGGTTCCAGGCAAGCCTGTGGGTAATCACTTTGCAGATATCCAGCCCCGATTGCAGCATCACCGTCATCTTGTACCAGGTCTCATACATCTCGCGTCCATAAATGCCGCGAATCGTGTATTGGTTGAAAATCACCTTCGCCCAGTCAATCGACATTTCCGAAGGGGACGGAATGCCAAGCATCGCGACCTTTGCTCCGTGGCTTAGATTGGCCAGCATGTCGCGGAATGCATTTGCATTTCCCGACATCTCAAAGCCGATATCGAACCCCTCTTGCATGCCGAGATCCTTCTGCACCTGTTCCAATGTTTTCTCGCGCGGATTCACCGCTTCCGTCACGCCGGCAGCCGTTCTTGCAAGCTCTAGCCTATACGGATTCAGGTCTGTAATCACCACGTGGCGCGCGGCAGCGTGCCTGGCAATCGCCGCCGCCATAATTCCAATAGGTCCGGCGCCTGTGATAAGAACATCCTCGCCCAATACCGGAAAGGCAAGCGCTGTATGCACAGCATTGCCCAGCGGGTCGAAGATCGCGGCAACTTCAAGAGGAACACCCGCAGCGTGCCGCCAGATATTCGTCATCGGCAGAACGATGAACTCGGCGAATGCTCCGGCGCGATTGACGCCAATCCCCGCCGTGTGTGCGCATAGATGACGCCTGCCCGCCAGGCAGTTGCGGCAGCGCCCGCACACCACATGACCCTCTCCGCTCACGCGGTCGCCAATCTGGAAGTCGGTGACGTTCGAGCCGGTCTCCACAATTTCGCCGACAAACTCATGCCCGATCACCAGCGGAACCGGAATCGTCTTCTGCGCCCATGCGTCCCAATCGTAGATATGCAGATCCGTTCCGCAGATTCCGGTCGCCAGAACTCGAATTTTGACGTCGTTGATACCCACCGGAGGTTCCGGCACATCTTCAATCCAGAGACCGGGTTGCGCATGTGCCTTGACCAGAGCCTTCATTTTTTGTCCCTTTCGATTGCAAAGTAATTATTATAGGTCCCGGTCCGCTACGCGGAAAATTGACCAGCGCGCAGCCAATCAACGACACAGAGTTCTCCAATCGGGCTGTTTGCAGTGATGACACGCGGGCGGTACGAGATTGAATTTCAGGGTTCGAACGACGGAACCCACTGGACCCCCTATCCCTTCCGTTACAAGCCGCAGGCGCTCGACAAGGCGCCCGGCATCTATGCTCCCTACCAGCCGCGATTCGAATGGAACCTGTGGTTTGCTTCGCTCGGCGATTGGCAGGAAAACAATCTTGTACCCCTTACAGAAAAGCGTCTCCTGGAGAACGATCCCGATGTGCTCGCTCTATTCCGGTCCAATCCCTTTGGGCCTACGCCGCCACGCTATGCGCGAGCGGTGCTTTGGCAGTATTGGTTTACGTCGATGGAAGAAAAGCGCCGCACTGGGAATTGGTGGAGACGCGACCTGATGGGGCTCTACGCGCCCGAACTGACAAGGCAGCAGGATGGAGAGTTTACCGTTATCGAATGGCCCGAGGAGCTTCCGCCCCACAACTGATCCAAGCGCAAATGAATGGCCGGGCGGTCTTTGCCTGCGTCATTCCGTCGTGTAATGTAATCCAGTAGGACCATTCCAATGTCTTCCCCAACGCTCAGCTATTCCGATGCAGACGGTCAGCACACGATTCCTCTTGATCGTCCTTCCACTTCGATTGGCCGGTCACCCGGTCAGGATGTGGTGCTGCGCGACCCTGCGACTTCGCGCCAGCACGCTGTGATTCTGCGCGATCGAGATACCTGCACCGTTGTGGATCAGAACAGCACCCACGGCACTTTTCTGAATGGTGTACGCGTGCAGCGCGCAGTTCTTGTTCCCGAAGATGTGCTGCAATTGGGATCGCTGAAAGGTCTGGGCTTGCGGTTTCATCTCCGGCAGGCGGAAGAGGCGGCAAAAACCAAGCTCCATCTTCCAGGCAACGACCTACTTGCGTCTCTTCGGGAATTCCAGATTCCAGCCGGAGAGATTCGCACCGCTGCGCGCGAGATGGAGCAGCTGAACTGGCTGCTCCGCGCGGCCCGCCAGTTAAACGAGGGCAGCGCGATTGAAGATATCCTCGGCGTGCTGCTCAAACTCACTCTGCAACTCACAGGCGTTGAGCGCGGTTTCGTCTTTCTGTCAAAAGACGGCGAAATGCGGTTTGCCCAGGGGCTCGGAACCCATGGAAAAATAGTCGAAGAGGATTCGACAATCTCGCGCCGCGCGATGCAGAAGGCGATCGACAGCGAGTTGAAGTTTTCGGTCAGCGACACCTTGACGGATGACCGGGCATCGCAATGGGCCAGCGTGGTGGCGAACAATATTCGCAGCATCTACTGCATCCCGCTCCGCAAGCGAGGCTCGGCAAATGAAGCAGCCCGTTTGTTGGGCCTGCTTTATCTCGACAGCCAGATAGGACCGGGCTTCCTGACTCAAGTAGATCATCAACTGCTCGACACGATTGCGACCGAGGCGGCGGCCCTTTTGCATAATGCGCTGCTGGCTGAGTCGGAACAAAAGGCTCGCCTGGTGCGCGAAGAGCTTGCCCTCGCGGCCAGGATTCACAAAGGTCTGATGTCGAACACGCTGCCACAGGTTCCATACGCCGTGCTGCAGGCAAGGAGTCTTCCCTGCCTCGCCATCGGCGGCGACTTTTACGATGCTGTGGCGCTCGACGACAGTGTGTGCGTCACTCTCGTCGATGTATCCGGCAAGGGCGTGCCCGCGGCAATCGTAGCGGCAACCCTCCAAGGCATCATTCATGCTCAACTGCTGGCCGGGCAAAGCCTTCCGCAGATTGCCGCGATGGTCAATCGATTTCTGTGCACGCGCAACATAGGTAAGTACGCAACCATGGTGATGGGGCGGCTTTATCCGGACGGCTGGTTTGAGTATATGAATTGCGGCCACATCCAGCCGCTTGCGATCTTCGGAGGCGAAATGCGGCGTCTCGAAGAGAGCAACCTCATCGTCGGCCTTATTTCCGGTGCTAGCTATACGTCTGCCTTTGAGACACTCCGTCCAGGGGAGCGTATTTTGCTCGCGACAGACGGCATAACCGAAGCGGAAAGCTGTGCAGGCGAGCTATTTGGCGATTCAGGATTAAGCGAAGTTGCGCACTACGAAGATATCGATGCGTTCCTTGACCGTGTGGCGAAGTTTCAAGCGCCCAATCCGGCACAGGACGACATAACACTGATCGATGTCCGGTACGCAGGCGGGGCCTGAAGCGGAGATTGCCGAGTGGTTCAAAGTGCCTGCCGGCTCGACCATCAGTGCTTTTCCGGCAACGGAGCCGAGAGCAAATTCACAAAGTAGCGCAGGAAGTCTTCCTTTTCGGGGACGTTGTATTCCTTTCGCAACTCTTCCATGGTTGCAATGCGCTTCCTGGGCTCAATCACTTCGGGCGCGCCGGTCCTTTCATTGATCTGGTATCCTCCGACCACATCTGCGAGTTTGGCCAGCAACCTGTTGTCGCTTACGCTCCCCGACCCGAGAAATACCCGGTAAGTCCGAACTCCATCGTCGCGGGAAGCGGTAATCACTTCTCTGCCATCGGGACTGAAAACCGCGAAGTCGATGTCTTTGCCTCGGCTCATCGGTTCGCCAATAGGTTTTCCCGTGTTTGCATCCCAGGCCTGTTCGACGCGATCTGTGGATGTCAACACGGTCTTGCCGTCCGCGCTGAATTGCAGCGCCTTAATGGGCCCGTCCGTGTGCATCAGAGCGCCAATTCTTTGTCCTTTTTTGAAGTCCCAAACCTGTGCCACATCGTTGTCCGTTCCAGCCAGGACGTAATTGCCATCAGGACTGAATCGCGCCCTTAATAATTTACCGCTGTGATCGAGAGGCGGCCCAACTTCCTGCCCGGTCTTCGCGTCCCATACATGAACAAAACGATCGCTCGAGGCGGTCACAACCAGCGAGCCGTCGGCGCTGAACTCGGCATCGTTCACCAGTCCGGAGTGCTTGAAAGCCTGGCCGAGCTTGCCCGTTTCCACGTCCCAGATTTGAGCGCCGCCATAGTAGGCGGTAACCGCCGATCGCCGGTCCGGACTGAAGTGAGTTAGACCCAACAAATGACGGTTGAGGCTCTTGAGGGGAGTTCCTGTTTCAGAATTGAAAGCTTGTATCGTGTCGCCCGAATTTAGAAGAACGTAGTGCCCGTCCGGGCTGAAGTATACCGAGTCGGCGTTGGGCAACGGCTTACCCACCGGTTTTCCGGTGGACAGGTCCCATAGCTGGATCAGGGTGAATCGTTCCCGGCCGTTGTCCAAGGTTGGAATCGCAGTAAGCAGTCTCCGGTCATCTCCGCTTAACCGTATGTATGCGTCATAGTTCACGCCCGGCAGCGGACTGCCCATGTCAATGAGCTTGCCCAGGTCCTTGCCATCCCGGCCGAAGACCTCGACGAACTCTCCATCCAGTTCCTGGACTACGCGAAGGCCGCCTTGCGTTTTCTCCAACTGGACCAGATCGCCGTCGGGCATCATGGCCTCGCCTGCTCCGCTGGCCGGCTTTTCCAGTTCCCACACCTGGGCTGCGTTGCTATTCTCTGAGGCGGTTAAAATTTGGCTGCCGTCTCGACTAAGCTGAACAGACTTCAGACGGCCCGGATGCGGCAACGGCTCGCCGATGGACTGCCCGCTCGCGACATCCCATACCTGGACGCGGTTGTCATAGGAAAAGGTGATGATCCGTTTGTCATCTTGAGTGAATGACGCCTCATACAATGCGCCTTCATGCGCGAGTGCCCGCTGAAAGGTTGCGCCCGTCAATGGATCCCAGGACCAGATAGAGGCGTTTCGGTCGTAGGAGGCGGTCACGATGTTCTTTCCATCATGGCTGAACTCCGCATCGTTCACGTAACCATCATGGGCTTCGACGAGCGGCTGACCCACTTGCCGGCCTGTGGCCGCGTTCCAGACCAGTGCGCGTCCATAAGTCGATGCCAACACGTAAGCACCATCCGGACTGAATGCGGCGCTATCGACATCGTCGTCGCTTTTGAGGGACGGTCCGATTTGTTCGCCGGTGGTTGCATCCCAGACGCGGGCAGTCTTGTCCATCGAAGCGGTCACCACTCGTTTGCCGTCTTTGCTGAACCTGGCTTCGACCACCATCCCGTCATGCTTCAGCGGTTTCCCGATGGGAAGTCCTGTGCCCGCATCCCAGATTCTCGCTGTGCCGTCTGCGGAGGCGGTCACCACTTTTTTGCCGTCGAGGCTGAAGTCCACCTCGAAGATTGCGTCGGTGTGCCCCTTGAGCTTGGCGCCTAAAGGCCTGTGAGTCTCTGTGTCCCACACCTCGGCTATGAACTTGGAAACGACGATAACGCGGCGTCCGTCGTCGCTGAAACCAACGATATCGACCGGGCTCTCATTCTGCATGGGCGGTCCGAGGCGGGCGCCAGTCGCCGCGTCCCAGATCTGCACCGTTCCGTCTTTCGAGCCGGTAGCAACCAGCCTTCCATCCTGGCTTAGATCGGCGGATTCAAGATTGGCGGATACAAGATCGGCGGACGGCTCGAAGGCGACTTTGGGCAGCCACCATTCTCTCCTTGCGAGCAATCCGGATATCCATGCATGGGCGCCGTGCGACAGGGGGTCGTTGCTAACCGCCGTCGACAAATAAGCCAATGCCATCTCCGGTCCGGATTTTTCCTTCAAGATATCCCGGACTATTGCCACCGACGACTGCGCGAGGGCCTTGTGCGCCTGGATGCTCTCTCTCCATGCGCCGATGCCGCCTACGGTGGCTCCAATAGCAAGCGCGATCACGGTGCAGAAGACGGCGATCTGGAGTTGCTTGCTTCGATTCTTGTTCACGGAGGCCGCGAGAAACTCCTCCTCCGTGGTTGTCAAGGGGCGGTTTTTATTTGCCCAGACGCGCGCTCTCTTCAGGCTGCCGCCGAGGAAGAGCAGACCCTCTGGCTTGCCCTGTTCCTCCCAGAGAGAGGTCGTCTTCTGCAATTCGCTCAGGTGAAGGGCGAACCAGCCTTTATTGCTTTCCTGCACGGGCTTGATGAGACGGTCATGCGAAAGCTCGTACCAGGTGGCTCCGGCGCGCTGTTCCCCGCGCACCAGATGCGCTTCGATCAAGCCCTGGATAAGGCTGTTGTCGAGTCCACCGCTCTTGCCCGCCTCGCGCAGCACCTGGCCGCGGATGTTTCCGCGGGTAATCAGCATACTGCCGACCCATGCGCGGATGGCCCGTTCTACGCGTTCGTCGCTACCGGCTGCCTTGGCAACCTCCGCATTGTAGTATTCGGCCAGCGCGCCGGTTACGTCGCCAAACGACTCGATGTCTCCGTCTTCGATGACCATCCGGTCCGGCGCCATGCGCTCCCAGAGATTCCGGCAGACGACCTGAAGATGGAGCGGCTCGATGTAGGGGCCCGGTTCAGTCGTAAATTCGCCACCCGGTTGCTGCACCTGCATCATCGCCAGGTCGGCCACCAGCCTGCCGAGCGCCTGGGGCGCAAAGCTGCGGCCGCCGGCTTCCACCGTCCTTGAGATCGCTTCCTCCGCTGCCTTCCTGCCCAGCAGGTCGAGACGGAAACGGCTTTTCAGATGTGTGGGGAGTTCCTCCGCATAGGGATCGAAAGGAGCGAGATAGTCCTCGCGGATGGCGAAGAGAGCCCAGATCCGAGGGTTGTCCTGGAGCAGCTTTCCCAATTCGCCGAAGAACTCGCGTTTGGCCTCTACCCCGAGCGGATCCACGGTGAGGATCTCCTCGAACTGATCGAAGATGAGAATGATATTCTTTGGCGCCGAAGGCCGTATGGGCCGCCCGGCCACATATTCGGCCAGCGACATTGCGGAGAGGGAGTCCTCTTCGCGCTGCAGCCGCTTCGGAACTCCTGCCTCGAATCCGATGTTGCAACTGCGGACGAAGCGGTTGACGGCGTCGCCGGATTGAGGTGGCAGATTTACCCGCACCGGCTTCCACACATCGAATTGCTCCGCGAGGCGCGGAATCAGTCCCGCTTGAATCAGAGAGCTCTTGCCTGCGCCGGATGGGGAGTGGAGCAGAACGATGCGCTCAGCGAAGAGAAGATCGTAGAGCTCAGTGATCTCCGGGTCGCGCCCAAAAATGGGCTGGCCCTTCTCGATTGGACGGGGGCCTACGAACGGATTTTGTGGGGTTACCTCCATTGCATCAGGGCCAGTCATCGGGATCCTTCGCTATCGTTTTGCTGCGAGCGCCGCCGGCAGTCGCCTCCATCTGCTGTTGCAACTGGCGTAAAAAATCTGTAGGGCTGCCCCAATAAATTGAAATGCTGGGAGCGTTGCTGCTGTTCCCTCCCTGAAAGTATTTCGTCATGTAGCGGATTGCCCGGTGCACATCGGCCACACTCTGCTCGCCGGGGTTCACCTGCACGCCGACATGGCATCTGCCGCTCAACGCCGCCGCGCCCTGCTGGGTCACAATCAAGCGGTAGAGGACGCGAAATCTCCAGTCGTCCAGGCGGAAACCAAGAAAAACAAGCGAACTCTCCATCAGTTTGCTGATCAGCGCAGGCAGAAGCAGGTTGAGCCGTGAAGAAGCGATCAGGTAGTCGAAGAAATCGTCTTCGGTGAGCACCATTGTGTCCGGTTTTCCGAAGACGCCGAAGATGTGGTAAACCCATGGATTGTCAGAGTTGGGGCTGGCGGTTTTCGGCTGTGGCTTCTGCACAACTTCCGCCCCGCGCCATGGACCAAACACCGGCTCTGGTGACCGTCCCTCTGCCTTCAAGACGCGCAGCAGCATCGTTTCGTAGCTGGCGTTCAGATAAATGGGGACGGGAAATTCCTTGTTGCTCAGGAGTTTGTAGGGGCTGTCATCATTTGCTCGGCACCCGTCCACGGAGCCCTGCAGCAGAGCTGGAAGTTCTCCAGGATCGGTTCCGCCGAGTTGCCTCACAAAGTCAATCGCCAGCGCTTCGCATGCATGTTCGCGCCCTTTGTCCACGCTGATGTACTGCGCAACCTTGGCGAGATTGGATCGTTCGTGACTGGCCAGCGGGAATTTGTACTTGTCGGCGAGCCTAGTTGCCTGCTCCTGCGTTGAGCCGAACAATTCTTCTCCCAGCTCCGGACCCAGGATAGGAGAAAACCTGCCTTCGCGCACCTTGATGCAGATCGATTCCCAGTTATCGAATTCGTCTTTGCTGTCGCCCCCAAAGCCAGGTTCATACCAGATGCGGCCGTTGCGCAATCGCAGGAAAAGCACCGGCATCCAGAAGTCGTCCGCCTTCCGCACCTCGCCGCGCGCGACAGACATGGCGCGATCGATTTGCCCGTCAATCAACAGCTCGGTGAAGAATCGTTTCATGAAAACCGCAGCCGTGCTCATGAAGATGTTGCCCTGCATCGCGATCACCGCAGGCACACCGGCCTCCGCCAGTCGCGGCCCCAGCCCTGCCAGGCCCACTTCACCTTTGCCCGCGCTTTGGCATGAAGCAAGCACAACCATGCGCGGGCGTTGATCCAATTCGCGAATCCTTTGCACAAGGTCGAGTCCCTGGTCAGGCCTGCCCTCGCTCATATATAGATAGGGTTCCTGATTCACCAGCTTGCCGTGGCAAACAAGATAAAGGATGTCGAATCCCTCACGAAGCTTTGCCGCAAGTTCGTTCAGCGCGACCGCGCCTCCAGGAGCTAAGGCAGTTACCGAGATCCCTGCCATCGCCTGTTTGATTCGCGCTATTTCTCCGGCCACGTCTATAGGTTCGAGTCCGTAGCCGCTCGCTGTGCTCGGATTCGCGACCACCACGAGTGCGCGCAATGCGGCCTTCGGCTGTAACCGGACAGGCCGCCAATCCCCACTGGTCAAGAAGCGCGAAACGACGATCTGCTCTCCGGTAAACAGATGCGCGTCTGTCTGCTCTGGCGGGAGATATGGATCGCGCAACGTCTCCCAGCGAACGGCATGCAGCTCCGGTGCGCTGGAGTCGATGGAAAGCCGAACTCTGAGAATCGATGACTTCTGCTGGGTGATATCGCGGAATCTGCCGAATTCCGCCTTGACTTCAGGAGTGAAAAACGCCGCGGTCAGTGCGTCGGAATAGGCCGTTGCATCGTCGCCTCTCAACTCGGCGCTGTCCAGAGTAATTACCGGCTCAATCAGCGCGGGATGGTCTGCCTCGTCGTCAGGGCTGCTGTAGCGAAAGCTCAATACGTAGGAACGCTCATCCCGTTTTCTGAAAACAATCTCGAGATCGGCGTATTGGCTCATCGCGTCCCTTTCCCCATCCGTAATTGTGAGCCACTTTCAGGCCGCCGCCTCGACCGCGGCAACCAATCGCTCCAACGCCTGTTTCAATGCCTTTGCCGAAGCCAACGCATGAAGCACTGTGAGCGGATTCGAAACCGCCAGCGATATGGAAGCGAGCGCGCCGCCTACCGCACCGATTGCTCCTACGAAGGCTACACGTAGAGCATAAGTCTTTCCGAGCGAATCCAGATGCGCACCCGCCAGTTCGGATGAAGTTAAGCTGCTCCATGCAGAAGCCGCTCGACCGGTGTACAGAACTACCGTCCTCGCAGTCATTCCGTCTCGAGAAGTCTCGATCGTTGCAACCGGCACCAGCTTGGCAAGCACCGCGCGAACCGAAGCTACGATCTCTGCCACAGTCTGCTCTGCGCCGGAAATTGGCGAGATGCCGGAGAACAACCCGAAGGAATAACTTAGTGCGGCATCCGGCTTCATACCCGCGCTGCCGGCCGGATTGCGAGTAGCACTGTCAATTCCCTCGATTTCGGCGCGCAGCATCCTCATTGCGTCCAGTTGGGAGTCCGTAACACTCAAAGCGCCTTTACTCCCGGCACCAGGCTCGCGATGGCCGATGCTGCTGTTTTGAGTAATTCGACACGGTTCGCGAGTGCTTTATCGAATGTATCGGAGTGGATCTTCCACAAGGCGTCATCGA
>Ga0302320_10018775_pt1 | contig 13927 bp, 10 predicted proteins | sample Bog_T0_3_FD_202130 | JGI IMG/M metagenome (GOLD analysis project Ga0302320, IMG submission 202130) | Peat permafrost microbial communities from Stordalen Mire near Abisko, Sweden - Bog_T0_3 | ecosystem: Environmental > Terrestrial > Soil > Wetlands > Peat | place: Sweden: Abisko, Stordalen Mire... | reverse complement strand
GAACCTGCGGCCGCTGCGCTTCACGGCGATCGGGCTGCGCTTGCTGGAACTTGCGCGGGACGTCCTGCCGCGGGTCGCGGAGGCCGGCCGCGACATTGCGCGACTCGCCCAGGGAAAGGGCGGACCGCTGCGCATCGCCGTTCAATGTCACAACTGCTTCGACTGGCTGATGCCGGCGATGGATGCCTATCGCTCGCTGTGGCCCGAGGTCGAACTGGACATAATCTCCGGTTTTGTCGTCGACCCGCTGCCGCTGGTCGAACGCGGCGAGGCGGAACTCGCGATCGTCCACGACCAGCCGCCCCTGCGTCCGTCCTTGAGCTTCAACCCGCTGTTCCGCTACGAGAGCGTCGCGCTGATGAGCCCGCGTCACCGCCTCGCGGCGAAACCCTGGCTGGAGGCCTCCGACTTTGCCGGGGAGACACTGATCACCTACCCGGTGCCCGACGAGATGCTCGACGTCATGAAACACTGCCTGACGCCGGCCGGCATCAACCCGCGACGCCGCACGGCCGAACTGACTGTCGCGATCCTGCAGCTGGTCGCGAGCGGCCGCGGCATCGCGGCGCTCCCCTGCTGGGCCGCCGGCAGTTACCTGGAGCGCGGCTACGTGGTCTCGCGACCCGTAGGCCGCGGCGGCCTGTACTGCGAGCTGCATGCGGCGACCAGCGCTGCCGCTGCATCGAGCGCCTACATCCAGGAATTCATCGCTCTGACGCGCTCGCTGTCGCTGACGACTCTCGCCGGGGTTACCGCTATGGCGTGAAGCCGTTATTGACGGCCATCACGACCGGGTTGACCGTCGGCCCCCCGGCGCCGACCAGCATGTACAGCGTCTGATTGCCGTCGGCCACCCAGACATTGCCCGCCTGGTCTACCGCAATCCCGAGCGCGCCATCGATCGTGCCGCCCGACACGAATCCCGCACCCGGGGACAGCACAGTGCCGTTCGGATTGAGCTCGGTGACGACCGACGTGACGCCCTGATTGGCAATCCACGCATGACCGAACCCATCCAGGGCGAGCGCGCTCGGATTCGTCGCAGCGTTCAGTCCGCCGCCCGTATAAGGGCCGGACAGGCTGTAATTGTTCGGGGCGCTGAGAATCACGGCCGCACTGTTCGCGTAATCCAGGGCCCAGACATTCCCACCCGGGTCGATCGCGACGGCTGACCAGTAGGCCGTGTTGCCCGAGGCAAAGGTCTGGTTGCCATACTCCCCGATGCTGAAGCCGCCATTATTCGTCTCCACGATGTTCTGCCCCGACGCGGTCCAGGTGTTGCCCGCAGCGTCCACCGCAATCCCCGCTGGCAGCGCTCCCCCTGCAGAAGGCAGGAGGTAGCCGGATGCGCCGGAGCGCACGGTACCTGTCGAGGTAACCTGGACCAGGTCATACTCGTTGTCCGCAGTCGTGCAGCACTGGCCGTCGGCGAACCAGATATTGCCTGACGGGTCCACCGCCGCCCCCGACGCTGCCCCGAGCAGGCTGCTCGCGAGATCCGGCGCCAGGTCCGGCGCGATCGACGTGGGCACGCCCAGTCTCGTGAACTCCGCCACCTCGCCCATCCCGCCGATCCAGATGTTGCCGACCTGGTCGATCGCCAGCGCTGCGCCTGCGAATGCGTTCGTATTCGCGCTCAGCCCACCTCCCGAGTAACCGTTCGGGCCCGAAAGCAGTGCGCCCGCAGGGCTGACTTCCTGCAACGCTGGCGTAGCGCTGCTCTGCAGCGTCCACAGGTTCCCCGCCGCATCGATCGCAATCGACGGGCTGTTCGGAATCGGGTAGGCGAGCGTCAGGATCGCGTCCGCCGGGGTCGCCAGCAACGCCGGAGCGTACGGCGCCGGGGCGAGATTCGCGACCGCGCCGAGCCCCGGCAGCGACACCAGTCCCGCATTCTTGCCGATTTCAACCGCAGCGCTCAGCACGTCCGACACCAGCGGCGTGAAGCCCCCCGCGCACAGGCTCGTCGACGGACTGTAGACCGCGTTCTGGCGCGCGCAGCTGAACAGCGCCGCACAGGCGCCTGAGGTCTGCGTTCCTGGCGCATTCACGCAGGCCGCCATCGCATTGCCGAGCAGGTGCATCTTCGCGGCGAGGTCCGGCTGATTGCCGACCGCGGCACTGTTGGCGACGAGCCCGGTGGTCACCTCGGCAAGGTTTGCGAATACGGCGAACGCATTATTCAGCCCCGGCGACTTGCCCTGGAAGACAACCGGCGCACCGTTCGTCCCCGCTACGATCGCAGAGAGATTGGCAAAGCCATTCAGTGCATAGGCGGCGGCGACGCTCGTGATTTCATTGATCACGATCGATGGCGGGATGTTCCCGCACACGCCGAGCGCCGAGGCCAGATAGGTCGCCGGGTTCGCCGCGCCGCCGCCGACGCTGCCGCCACTCGCGGTCACGTAGATCAGGGCGGCGTCCGAGGGGCATTGCAGGCTCAGTGCGAAGCCACCCGTGCTATCGGTCGCCACACTGGAGCCGAGCTGTACCGTGGCAGTGCCGGTCGCCCAGACGCTGACCACCGCATTGGCGATCGGCCGCACACCGCTCAGCACGCGGCCGGACAGAGTGGGTGTCGACTCGTTCAACGAGAGGACCTGTGCCACCGTGATCAGCACATTGGTATAGACATGGCCGTTGTAGGCAACCGCAGGGATCAGCAGCTGGTTGTTTCCCGCATCGTACTGGTCGCGCGCCGCCGACGGCATCCCGCCGCCGATGCTGAGGATCGCGCCGGGCACGATGACGATGTCGTCGAAGTAGCGGTTGCCGAACTGCAGCGACCCGATCGACAGCTGGTGCGTGGCGCCGTCATAGGAATCCGCGCCGCTGACCCCACCGACAGATACCAGGCCGGTCACCGGCAGGATGATGTTATTCAGGGACGCAGCACCGACAGCGACGCTCGACACCGTCAGCTGCTGGTTCGCCGGGTTGTAGCTGTCCAGGATCGCGTCGGGCTGGGCGCCTGCAGGTCCGCTGATCAAAGGATCGACCGTATCAAGGGTGACGACCATGTTCGAGTAGGTCGCATTGCCGATCTGTACGCTGCCGATCGTCAGCTGACCCGACACAGGATCGTAGGTGTCGGCGGCGCGCGCTTCGAGCGCGCCGGTGAGCAGCAGCAATGCCCCCAGGAAAATGTGTCTGAGAGTTCCAGGCATCTGACCGAATGACGCTGACCGCTTCATGGATTGAGTCTCCCGTTGATTGACCTGACGCATGGCCGTAGACAGGAGCGCAACCGGCAACGATGGCACCGGGCCCCGGGGCCCGTTTACAGCTCCGTCTGCAGGAGAAGACGCAATGGCGGCGACAAACCGGACACGGCCTGTCCGAATGGGTGAAAGTCGTCAGTGCCCGGCGGCAGCTGGCCCCAGTGCGATCAGCGCGTCGAGGTCCGCGCGACGCGGATATCGGCTCAGTACGGCGGCAATCCGCGCCTGCGGTGCAAGGCTGCGTGCCGCCTCGATCGCGCCGCGCGCCGGCGGCGGGAAGTCGCCCGGCGGCCTGTCCGGGGGATGCAGCTGCCTGGACCGTTCGGCATCGCCGCCGGCGCGCAGCGCCTGGGCATACCAGTAGGTCACGCGGCGCAGGCCGATCCCGGTGGCGTCGAACTGCCGCCAGAACTCATAGGCCTGCGCCAGGGGTTTCTGCGCCTCGGCGGCCCGATTCAGGGCGAGCAACGCCCGGCCCCGCGCGAGATGGAAGTCCGCGAGATCCGCGTCGATCGCCGCGCTGCCCGCCGGCTTGTCGGCCTGCTGGTCGGTGATTGCGAGCGCCTGCGCGGCATTGCCACGTGCCAGGAAGATGCGTGACAGCGTGGCGTAGATCATCGCCTGGTCGTCGGCCCGCTGCCCGCTCGACAGGGCATAGCGCAACGCCGCTTCGGCCGCCGCCTGTGCCTCTGCGGGCCGCCCGTTCGCGAGGTAGATATCGCCCATGAACAGATCGGCGACATACTCGTAGTAGGGGTTGTGGTCTGCCTGGAACTGCGCCACCAGCGACTCGCCCTGACGCAGGGCAATTTCGTATTCGCCGAGCAGCAGGTGTATCCACAGCATGCGGTGTCCGATCTGGAATTCGGCCTCGGCGCGCAGTTTGGACTCCCCGGCCGGCAAGGCGTTGCGGAACACCCGCGTCTCCTCCACGAAGGGTTCCGCTTCCAGCGGTCGGCGCGCCTGCAGCAGCGCGTGGCTGAGATCATTCCCATAGAAATAGCGCAGCCGCTCACCATACGGACTGCGGCTGGCGAGCAGCGCGTAGATGGACGACAGCGTGCCGAGCGCCGCATTCATCTGTCCCGCATTCTTCTGGCCGCGTGCCAGGTACAGCATCGCCGATCGCAGTTCCTTGCCGTCGTGATGCCGCTCGATCGCCGTGGCGACGACCTGGTCGAGCAGCGCCAGGCCCTCGTCGGTACGTCCCAGCACGCACAGCAGCCGGCCGTAGTTGGATTCGGCGTGCAGCAGCGTGGGATTTCCGGGTGGCAGCGAGTGGGCAGCCATGACCGCCCGGATCACCGGCTCGAGGACCGCCAGTGCCTCGTCGTTCTTCTCGCGCACGCCCGGGCCGAGCATATTGGCGAGCATGTCGGCAGCCCTGAGCGTGCGCTCGTCGCGGAGCCCTAAATTTGCCTGGGCAACCGCCAGCGCCTCGCGCAGATCGCCGTCGGCATTCGGATCGCCGATCATGTCGGAGCGCTTGCGCGCAATCAGTGCATCGACCAGCACCGCCGCCGCGGGTGCGCCGATCGCGCGCAACGCCACGATGGTCGGGTCGAGCATCGCGGTCCGCTCGTGGTCGTCATCGGAGGTCTCACCGAGCAGGGCCCGGGCGCGCAGCACGTCGAGTGGCGCCAGTTGCGGGGCGCTGTGCGCGTCCGCCAGCGCAGCGCGAAGCAGCGTGGTGGCCGGCGCCGGTTCGCCGCGGTTGCGGTAAGCGGTTGCAACCGCCAGGCGCAGCGAAAAGCGCAGATCCGGCCGCTGCGGCAGATCCTTGCCGATGCGCTCGGCCAGCGTCTGCAGCAGCGCAAGATCCGACGCCCGGGTCTCCTGGGTCGCATCCGGGTCGGCCTGCTGAATCACCGACAGCACGAAGCTGCCGATGGCAGCCGCGTTCTCCGCCTGCTGTTCGGCGCGCCGCGACTCCACCAGCGCGAGGCAGAGTCCCGCGACGATCGCCGCGATCACGCCGGCGCCTGCGCCGAGGGGCAGGCGGTTGCGCCGCACGAAACGGCGCAACAGGTACCACGAGCCGCCCCGCTGCGCGCGGATCGGCTGGCCGCTCAGGGTCCGATCCAGGTCGTCGGCGAACGCCGCCGCGGTCTCGAAGCGCTGCTCCGGATCCTTGCGCAGCGCCTTGCGCACGATCATGTCGAGGTCGCCGCGCAGGGCCCTTGCCACGGCAGGCCGGTCGGCAAGGCTGCTCGGCAGCGGCGCATCGCCGCGTTCCAGCGCATCCTCGATTGCGGTACGGGTGCCGGACGCATTGCGAAAGGGCCGCTGGCCGGTCAGCAGTTCGCAGAGCATCACGCCGAGCGCATAGATGTCCGTTGCCGTCGTCACCGGCTTGCCCAGCACCTGTTCCGGCGCCGCATAAGCGAGTGTGATGGGCCGGCCGGACACCCGCGTCAGTTCCGATTCGCCGCCGGCGGACGCCTCGCTCGACAACACCTTCGCAATCCCGAAATCCAGCAGCTTGACGCGCCCGTCGTGAGTGACGAGGACATTGGCAGGCTTGAGGTCGCGGTGCACGACGAGGCGCGCATGGGCGTAGCTCACTGCACGCAGCACATCGATGAACAGCCTGACCCGTGCGGGCACGTCCAGCGCCCGCGCGCTGCAGTACTCGCCGATCGACACGCCGTCGACGAACTCGAGCGCGAGATAAGGCGCCTTCGAATCGGACCAGCCGGCATCGTACAACTGGGCGATGTTTGGGTGGTTCAGGCTCGCCAGTACGGCGCATTCGCTGCGGATGCGTTCGGCGAGACCCTGATCGGTCCATTCGGTGCTCGGTATCTTCAGCGCCACCTGCCGCTCGAGCGTGCCGTCGATCCGGTCCGCCAGCCAGACCACAGCCATGCCGCCGCGACCCAGCTCGCGCACCAGCCGGTAGGGCCCGACCAGGTCACCCGCATGCGGCTGCATCGGCCCACCGAGCGGCGGCAGGGAAAGCTCGGCGTCGCGCTCCATGCTCTCGGCGATCATGCGACGCAGGAGGGGAACCAGGTCGGCGTTCGCCGGCACAAGCTGCGCAAACCACGCGTCCAGTTCATCCGGGCTGCGCTCCAGGGCAAGCTCCAGCAATCCGTTGAGCCGGCGCCAGTCGGATGCGGACAGTTCGCCGAGTATCTTCAATGGCACCCCTCAGCGGCGGATCATGACCTGCAGCAGTAGCTGTGCCCGCTTCCAGTCGCGGCGCACGGTGCGCTCGGTCAGGCCGAGCGCCTCGGCAATCTCCCGCTCCTCGAATCCGCCGAAATAGCGCATTTCGACAACCCGTTTGAGGCGCGGATCCGCCGCCTCGAGCTCCTCGATCGCGTCATTGACCCGCTCCACGTCGGAATCATCGCTGGCGGCCTGGTTCATCACACCGGTGGACAGCGTCACCTGAACTGCGTCACCGCCACGGCGCTCAGCACGCCGCTTGCGGACGTGGTCGATGATGACGGAGCGCATGACCTGGGAGGCGTAGGCCAGGAACTGGCCGCGGCATGCGGCATCCAGCTGCCCGCTGCGGATAAGCCGTTCATAGGTCTCGTGCACGATCGAGGTTGCATCCAGCTGCGTAATCGTGCCATTGCGCGCGAGCCGCGCCATCGCGAGACGATGCAGATCCGGGTACAGGATCGCCACCACCTGGTCGATCGCCGCACGGTCTCCGGATTCCCGCGCCATCTCCAACAGATGGGTGACTTCGGCCATGGGAGCCTCACACATCCCCGATTGATTTTTTGTCATAGCAGCCGCTTCCCGACTATATGCGAAGCGGAGCGGCAACGCGAGGTTCGCGGCATGCCGCCTGCGATCAACAGGTGGTGGATCAGCGAGGATTTCGAGATGCACGGACGAAGCCCCGGCGACGGCCAGCAGATCCGCTACTGCGGAAACTCGCCGTGGGCGGGGTTCGCCAGCAGCGGAATCGGCGCAGACGAGGACACGATGGCCGACCAGCTGCTCTTCGGGGCCATTGAGCCGGCGCCGAACTGCAGACCGAACTGGAAGAACTCGAGATCCTCCGTCGTGACCCCCTGGCTCTGCAGCAGCGCATATTCATGGGTCGCCGGGTTCTGCAGGTACAGCGTCAGCGAAGCGAGCGTTGCCACGCCATTGACGACGCTCACGACGGCGCTCTCCGGCAGGTTCTCTGCCGCAGCCGGCGCCAGCCCGGCGGTGGTTGCGAATACGACCTCCGCATAGGGCGAGTATGCATACACGTCGATCAGGTGGAACGAGAAATAGCAGGCGAGTGCGACCGGCGGCGGCGGCGGCAGCTTCGGAAGGATGATGGCGGAAGCGGTCTGGCCGAGCGTCAGGGCGCAGATCGCCGCGGACAGCAGCCCGCTCATCCGCACAGGGGTCGATGCAGTCATCATGACGAGTCTGCTGGAAGCTTGGAATTGCATGGGTCCTCCGTAAGAGAGGACGCAATTCACTGCGGCGAGCGGACATCGTCGCCGCGCCGGGCCCTTTCAGTGCACCGAAACTGCGCCGTCGCCGGAGGCAGGCGTCGCCGCAGGCGCAAACAGCTGCTCGACATCGACCGCATCGAACCGGTAGGCGCGGTTGCAGAAATCGCAGCTGACCTCGACCGTGCCGCGCTCGGCGAGGACGGAGCGCGTTTCGCTCTCGCCGAGCCCCTGCAGCATGCCGGCCACCCGCTCGCGCGAACAGCGGCAGCGGAAGAACACCGGCGACGGTTCAAACAGCCGCACGTCGTCTTCATGGAACAGCCGATGCAGGATCTCCGTATCGGCGAGGCCCGACAGCTCGGCCGGCGTCAGCGTTGCCCCGAGCAGCTGAACCCGCTGCCAGGCATCCTCGATGCTCAGCGCATCCGTGCTCGCGGCGGCGACCGCGCCTGCGGTGCCCCCGGCCGTGGGCAGGCGTTGCAGCATCATGCCTGAGGCCCCGTTTGCGTCGGCATGCAGCCACAACCGCGTCGGCAGCTGTTCCGAATTCTCGAAGTAATCCTGCAGCGACTGGGCCAGGCGCTCGCCGCCGATCGGCACGATCCCCTGGTAGCGCTGCGTACGGTCGTCATTTTCCAGCGTGACAGTCAGGTTCCCGGCACCGAAGAGTGCGGTGACGCCGGCGCCGGGCAGCGCTGGCGGCTCGCCGTCGCGGATGCGGGCGAGGCCGCGCACCCCTAAGGAGCTGGTGCACTGCGCGAGCATCAGCGGCACGGGGCCGTCCCCCTGCATCTGCAGCGACAGCACGCCATCGAACTTGATCGTCGCGGCGAGCAGCAGGGAGGCGGCCACTGCTTCGCCCAGCGTGTCGCGAATCGGCGCCGGATACTCGCGATGCTCGATCAGCGCACGCCACGCCGCATCGAGGTGTACGAGGTGACCGCGGATCGGCAGACCTTCGAAGACAAAGCGATGCAGGCAGTCCCGATCGTGCATTGAGACTCTTGCAGCCCCGCTATGCGCCGCTGGGCCCGAGCTTCGCCTTCAGCAGCTCGTTCAGCTGGGCCGGGTTCGCCTTGCCCTGCGTCGCCTTCATGACCTGGCCGACGAAGAAGCCGAACAGCTTGTCCTTGCCCCCGCGGTAGTCGGCCAGCTGTTTCGGATTTGCTGCGATGACCGCATCGATCGCGCTGTCGATCGCGCCGGAATCGGTGATCTGGGTCAGGCCCTTCGCGGCGATGATCGCATCCGCCTCCCCGCCTTCGGTCCACATCGCCTCGAACACGTCCTTCGCGATCTTGCCGGAGATCGTGTTGTCGATGATGCGCCGGAGCAGCCCGGCCAGGCCCCGTGCATCGACCCGTGAGGCTTCGATCTCCAGCCCGTCGCGATTCAGCGCCGAAGACAGCTCGCCCATGACCCAGTTCGCGGCCAGCTTGGCGTGATCCTTGCCGGTGGCCGCGAGCAGAGCCTCGAAATAGCCGGCAAGTTCGCGGCTCGAACACAGCACGCCGGCATCGTAGGCGGAGAGCGCGAAATCCTGCGCATAGCGCGCCGCCTTCTGGTCCGGCAGCTCGGGCAGAGTTTCACGGACTTCGGCAATGAACGCCGGGCCGATCTCCAGCGGCAAAAGGTCGGGATCCGGGAAATAGCGATAGTCGTTCGCCTCTTCCTTGGAGCGCATCGAGCGCGTCTCGTGCCGGTCCGAATCGTACAGACGCGTCTCCTGCACGACCTTGCCGCCGCCTTCGATGATCTCGATCTGGCGCGCGACCTCGTACTGGATGGCCTTCTCGACGAAGCGGAAGGAGTTCAGGTTCTTGATCTCGGCGCGCGTACCGAACTTCGCCGCGCCCAGCGGGCGCACCGACACATTCGCGTCGCAGCGGAACGAGCCTTCCTGCATGTTGCCGTCGCAGATCTCCAGATACCGCACCAGCGTGTGGATCTTCTTCATGTACGCGACCGCTTCCTTCGCGCTGCGCATGTCCGGCTCCGAGACGATCTCCAGCAGCGGCGTCCCGGCACGGTTCAGGTCGATGCCGCTCGCGTTGGCGAGACCCTCGTGCAGCGACTTGCCGGCATCCTCCTCGAGGTGCGCGCGCGTGATGCCGACGGTCTTGACCGTGCCGTCCTCCAGCAGGACATCGATCGAGCCGCGCGCGACGACCGGGTCCTCGTACTGGCTGATCTGGTAGCCCTTCGGCAGGTCGGGATAGAAGTAATTCTTGCGCGCGAAGATCGAGCGCGCCGCGACCGTTGCGCCGATCGCGAGGCCGAACTTGACCGCCATGCGCACCGCCTCGGCGTTCAGCACCGGCAGCACGCCGGGATAGGCGAGGTCGACGAGGCTCGCCTGCGAGTTCGGCGGCGCGCCATACGCGGTCGCCGCCCCCGAGAAGATCTTGGAGCGCGTCGCGAGCTGCGCATGGATCTCCAGCCCGATGACCGTTTCCCACTGCGTCATGATTCGTAACCACGCGGCACGTGCCGATGCCAGTCCGTCTCCAGCTGATAGCGGTGCGCGGCGTTCAGCAACGCGCTTTCCGCGAAATGCGGTCCGATCAGCTGCAGGCCCATCGGCAGCCCGTCGACGTAGCCGCAGGGCAGCGACATCGCGGGCAGCCCCGCAAGGTTCGCACCGATCGTGTAGATGTCGTTCAGGTACATCGTGATCGGGTCGTCGACCTTGGCGCCGATCGGGAACGCCGGTGTCGGCGTCGTCGGCCCGATGACCAGATCGACGCTGTCGAACGCGGTCCTGAAGTCGTCGGCAATCCGCTGGCGCGCCTTCTGCGCCTTCAGGTAATACGCATCGAAGTAGCCTGCCGACAGCACATAGGTCCCCGTCATGATGCGCCGCTTGACCTCGGCGCCGAAGCCTTCGCCGCGCGAACGCTTGTACAGGTCCAGAAGGTCCTTCGGTGCCTCGCAGCGATAGCCGAAGCGTACGCCGTCGAAGCGCGACAGGTTCGAGGAGCACTCGGCCGGCGCGACCACGTAGTAGGTCGGGACCGACAGCGGCAGGCTCGGCAGGCTGACGTCGACGGTCACGGCCCCTGCGGACCGATACACCTTCAGCGCGTCCTCGATCAGCGCCGCAGCCCGCGGCTCGAGTCCCTCGAAAAACTCCTTGAGCAGCCCGATCCGCAGGCCCGCCAGCGGATGCTGCAACGCGGCATGATAGTCGGGGACCGGCTGGTTGACGCTGGTGGAGTCCTTCGGATCGAAGCCCGCCATCGCCTGGAGCACAAGCGCCACGTCTGCCGCGGACCGTGCGAACACGCCGGCCTGGTCGAGACTGGAGGCGAACGCGATCATGCCGTAGCGCGACACGCGGCCGTAGGTCGGCTTGAATCCGGTGACGCCGGTCAGTGCCGCCGGCTGGCGGATCGAACCGCCGGTGTCGGTGCCCGTGGCGAACGGCGCCAGCCGGGCCGCGGTCGCGGCGGCGGAACCGCCGGACGAGCCGCCGGGCACCCGGGTGGTGTCCCAGGGGTTCCTGACCGGCCCGTAGTAGCTGGTCTCGTTCGAGGAGCCCATCGCGAACTCGTCCATGTTCGCCTTGCCGAGCATCACGCCGCCGGCGCTCCGCAGTCGCTCGACCACGGTCGCGTCGTACGGTGCAACAAAGTTGTCGAGCATCCGCGAGCCGCAGCTGGTGCGGACCCCGTCGGTGCAGAAAATATCTTTATGAATGAGGGGGATGCCGAGCAGCGGCGCACTCTCGCCGGCGCCGATGCGCGCGTCCGCGGCGGCGGCGGCGGCCAGCGCACTGTCGCCAGTCAGCGTCACTAGTGCATTGAGACCCGGGTTGAGGCGCACAATGCGCTCGAGGAAGTGGCGGGTGAGCTCAACGCTGGAGACCTGGCGCCGCGCCAGCAGATCGGCGAGCTCGCCGATGAAGAGATTGTGCAGCATCGCCTTACTCGATGACCCGGGGTACCACGTAAAGGCCCGCCTGGACCTGCGGTGCGTTGGCCTGGTACTTCTCGTGGCAGTCGCTGTCGGTCACGACATCCGGCCGCAGCCGCTGGGTCTGGCCGACGAGCGGGTGCGCCATCGGCGCCACGTCTCCGACATCGGCCCTGGAGAGTTCATCGACGAACGCAACGATCGCGGAAAGGCTCGACACGTAGACCGGCATTTCCTGTTCGGTGATCGACAGCCGCGCGAGGTGCGCGATCTTCTCGACTTCCTGACGGGTGAGGCTCATGGGACTGACCTTCGAGAGCGCCGCGGAGGCGCAAAATAAGCTATAAACATGATACACGTTGCCTTGCTGAATGTCCTGTCGGTTGTTACATTAGCGCAACTTTTTTGCCCCCAGATAAAACCCACTCATGTTCAAACGACTCAGAGGTTATTTCTCCAATGACCTCTCCATCGATCTCGGCACCGCCAACACGCTGATCTACGTCCGTGAACGCGGCATTGTCCTCAACGAACCGTCCGTCGTCGCCGTCCAGGATGAGCCGACCCGCGGCGGGAAGGTCATCGTCGCCGTGGGCGTCGAGGCCAAGAACATGCTCGGGCGCACGCCCGGACACATCACGGCGGTGCGGCCGATGAAGGACGGCGTGATCGCCGACTTCACCTACACCGAGAAGATGCTGCAGTATTTCATCAAGAAGGTGCACGGCAACCGCTTCCTGTCCCCGAGCCCGCGCGTACTGGTCTGCGTACCGTTCGGCTCGACCCAGGTCGAGCGGCGTGCGATCAAGGAATCGGCCGAGGGCGCCGGCGCCCGCAGCGTCGACATCGTGCCGGAGCCGATGGCCGCCGCGGTCGGCGCCGGGCTGCCGGTCCAGGAGGCGCGCGGCTCGATGGTGCTGGACATCGGCGGCGGTACCTCCGAGGTCGCGGTGATCTCGCTGAACGGCATCGTCTATGCCTCGAGTGTGCGCATCGGCGGCGACAAGTTCGACGAGGCAATCACGAACTACATCCGCCGCAATTACGGCATCCTGATCGGCGAGGCCACCGCCGAGCGCATCAAGCTGGAGATCGGCTCCGCCTACCCCGGCCAGCAGGTGCGCGAGATCTCGGTCAAGGGACGCAACCTCTCCGAAGGCGTACCGCGCAGCTTCACGCTGAACTCCAACGAGATCCTCGAGGCGCTGCAGGAACCGCTGCAGGGCATCGTCGGGGCCGTCAAGCAGGCGCTGGAACAGACGCCTCCCGAGCTCGGGGCCGACGTAGCCGACCGCGGCATCGTCCTGACCGGCGGGGGTGCGCTGCTGCGGGACGTGGACAAGCTGCTGATGGAAGAGACCGGCCTGCCTGTGGTGGTCGCAGATGATCCGCTTACCTGCGTTGCGCGTGGCGGCGGCCGCATCCTCGAGCTCACCGAACAGCACGGACCCGGTATTTTCGGACTGGAGTAATGCCCGCGACCAGGAGTCCGTAGCCATGGTCGCATTCCGCAGCACCGATTCCTCCGGGCGGCAGTCCGGGCTGCTGCTGCGCTGCGTGCTATACAGCATGGTCGCGATCGGGCTGATGATCCTCGACCGGCACTATCACCAGCTCACCGGCATCCGCCGCGTGCTGTCGGTCGTGGTCTATCCGCTGGAAGTCGCCGTGGCGAGCCCGTTCGAGGGCTGGGACTGGCTGCACGAAAGCTTCGCGACGCGCGATGCGCTGCGCGCCGACAAGGCGCGGCTCGAGGAGGAACTGCGCATGGCGCACTTCCGGCTGCAGCGCTTCGACGCCATGGAGAACGAAGTGCGCAAGCTCCGTGCGCTGCGCGAGAATGCCGCCGGCGTCTCCCAGAAGTTCATCGTCGGCGACGTCATGAACATCGACCTCGACGCCTTCCGCGCACGCATCGTCGTCGACAAGGGAGCGCGCGACGGCGTGTTCGTCGGCCAGGCCGTGCTCGACGACGGCGGCGTGTTCGGCCAGGTCGCGCGCGTCTCCGAACTGACCTGCGAGGTGATCCTGGTCAGCGACCCGACCCATGCGACCCCGGTCCAGGTCAACCGCAACGGCCTGCGCACGGTCGCGGTCGGCAGCGGCGACCCCAATCACCTGAAGCTGCCGTATGTCTCGACCGCCGCCGACATCGTCAAGGGTGACCTGCTCGTCACCAGCGGCCTGGGCGGCATCTTCCCTGCAGGCTATCCGGTCGGCACCGTGGTCGATGTCCACCGCGACCCGGCCGCCTCGCTCGCCGATGTCGACGTGCAGCCGGCCGCGGCCCTCGACCGCTCGCGCCAGCTGCTGTTCATCTGGGTCGACAAATGAACCGCGACGACCGCCTGCCGCGCTCCGCGATGGCGCTGA
>Ga0302320_10018774_pt1 | contig 13927 bp, 9 predicted proteins | sample Bog_T0_3_FD_202130 | JGI IMG/M metagenome (GOLD analysis project Ga0302320, IMG submission 202130) | Peat permafrost microbial communities from Stordalen Mire near Abisko, Sweden - Bog_T0_3 | ecosystem: Environmental > Terrestrial > Soil > Wetlands > Peat | place: Sweden: Abisko, Stordalen Mire... | reverse complement strand
GCCTGTTCACACTACCCAGGAGGATGGCGCTGCGAGCGAAAATCGGGCCAGACAAGGCGGAGGCTGAAGGCTTTGGTGGTTCCAAAGTCGAGGCCGACAACGCGGTATGGCCCGATTTTCGCTCGCAGCCCGAAGGGACGGGGCCAATTTTCCCCCTCTCTTCGTCAATCGTCGCTAGGATACGCCCGGTATCCGTCGCTCCTCACTCCTCGACAGGTGAAAAATTGGCTCCCGTCGCCGCCTCCTGGGTAGTGTGAGCAGACCCTAATTCGCCGCTTTCGTAAGCCGTCCATCTTTCAGCTCGAACCGCTCGCCGCGCCACACAATCGTATGCCCGGCAAACCCGGCCACCCATACGCCCATCGCCACCGCGTCGCGCAGCGGCAGCAGCCACAGGCTGGGCAATACCTGGTGATCGCCCAGTACTTCCGTGCCCACCATCATGGCCTGTGTCAGCCGCAGAAAAAAGCTCAACCCCAGCAGCCACAGACTCACCGGGCTCAATCCGCTGGCCAGTACATTCAGCAGCGCCCAGCTCAGGCCGTGCGTAAAAATCAGGCCCGCGTAGCCCCACGGCCGCGCATCGCGCACCGTCCTGGCCCAGCGCACCTGGTGGTCGGCGAATCCGCGCCATCCGTACGCCGGAATTCCGGTCTCCACTACCTCGGCGCTCAGCATCACACGGTAGCCGGCCTGGTCCACACGCGCGCCCAGTTCGTAGTCATCAGCCAGGTGGTCCACCAGCCCCAAGAGCCCGCCGGCCTTTTCAAGCGCCTTGCGGCTCACCGCCAGTGTGGACCCAAGCCCGTAGTGCAGCCCGCCCTCAATCATTTTTGAGAGCAGCACACCGGCCTGAAAATCCGTGGCAATCCCCAGCGCCTCCAGCCTTGAGGGCAGCGTGCCGTGCGCACGCCCGCGATAGAGCGCCGTCACCAGGCCGACCGGCTTCAAGTGAAGTGTACGGGCTTTAGCCCCTGAGGGACTGCCTTCGGGCGCAAAGCAGGCAATCACCCGCTCCAGGTAGTGCGCCGAGACAGTGATGTCCGAGTCGTTGATGAGCAGGAAGCCGTACTGTGCGTGCCTGGCCAGTTGCACCAGCGTGCTGACCTTGCCATTGGTTCCCAGCCGCTCCGGGCACTCAACCAGCAGGATGGAGCGCTCGGGAAACTCCAGCTTGAGCTGCTCCACGGCCGCCACGGCGGGGTCGGCGAGCGAGGAAACACCGAACAGCAATTCAAACTCGCCCGTGTAACTCTGCCGGCAGTGGCTCCTGAATGCGTCCATCATGCTGGGGTCCAGCCCCTTGAGGGACTTGAGAACACTCACGCCCGGCGCAAACCCTGCCAGTGGAACGCGCCGATGGTGAATGAAAACCCGCGCCGCCACCATCGCTGCCACAAAGTAGCCCATTCCGGCCACGGCCAGCACTGTGGTCAATATCTCCACGCCTTGGGCCAACGCACGCGGCATCACAAGGGTAAGAATACAGCCTCTAGCTGCCAGCTTCTAGCCGCTAGCTTCAAACTGGTGAAGCTCATGGTTCGCTCGCCCGCCACGGCTGACGAAAGCCGTAAGCGCTGATGTTGCCGGGAAAAAGCTAAGAGCTAAAAGCTAACAGCTAGAAGCTGCTTTACTCGTACCGCAGCGCCTCGATCGGGTCCATGGCCGCTGCCTTCCACGCCGGGTAAATGCCAAACACCAGGCCGATGGCGCAGGAGACCGCAAAGGCGATGAGGACCCACGTCAACGAAAGGGCGGCATGAAGAAACCCAACAGCAAAATGCAGAATCAAGGTCATCAGGGCTCCAGCCAGGATGCCCAGCAGGCCGCCCACCACGCAAAGCGTCACCGCTTCCAGCGTGAACTGCAAAAGAATGTTCTTTTTGGTTGCGCCTATAGCCTTGCGAACGCCGATCTCCCGGGTTCGCTCCGTCACCGAGACCAGCATGATGTTCATCACTCCCACGCCGCCCACCATGAGGCCGACCGAAGAAACGGCCACCATAAACAGAAACAGTCCGCCGGTCAGCGAGTTCCACAGCCGGGTCAGCGAGTCGGGCCCGAAAATGGCGAAGTTGTCGTCCTGTTCCAGGCGAACGTTGCGGCGCCGGCGCAATAGTTCGCGAATCTCGTCGGTGACCATCGCTTTGTGAGATGGGTCGTCATATTTGACGGTGATCCAATAGTCCTTGATCTCCGGATGGATCTTCAGAAAGGTCTCAAGAGGAAAATAAGCGGAGTTGTCCTGCGTGTTGCGGCCGCTTCCGAATGGCTGTGGCTGCACATCCAGTACGCCAATCACCGTAAAAATGTCGCCTTCGCAGTCGATATCCTTGCCGAGTGGCGACTCGTTGGGAAACAGATCTTCAGCGGCATCGTGGCCCAGGACAACCACATTGGCGCGACGCTCTTCTTCAGCATCGGTCCACATGCGGCCTTCAAGCAGTTCGATATCCTGGGTTTCCTTTACTGCCGACGTGCTGCCATTGAGGATCGTGTTTGAAATCCTGTGAGTGCCGGCTCTGATCGACACGCTTCCCAGGCCGGTCTGGAAATTCTGGTAGGTCAGTTCCGGATCGACGGCAGCCACATACGGCAGGCTGCGCATCGCAATGCCGTCGTCAAAGGTAAGCTGTTTGCGATTGAGTTCCTCAGTCGTGGGACGCTTTCCGAACGGTACAAAGCGGAAGACCCACAAATCGTTAGTTCCCAGGGATTTCACAAATTGATCGATATTTGTATTCAGTCCGTTGATAGCTGAAGAGATCAGAATCACCGTGGAGATGCCGATGGAGATGCCAAGAATCGTAAGGCCTGAGCGCAGCTTGTTCTTGCGCAGCGTATCGAGCGCCATCCGAACCGATTCTTTTGAGTCGCTTAACCGCATGCCTATAGCTCCGATCGCAGGGCAACAATAGGATCCAGTTGCGCGGCCTTGCTTGCCGGATAAACCCCGAAAAACAGCCCAACCGCGGTAGCCACGAACAAACTCACCAGGATCGACCAGACTTCCACTTCCGAGGGGAAGGCGATGAGCAGAGTAATAATTTTCGCCACGCTGATGCCGGCTATGACGCCGATCACACCGCCCGCCAGCGACATGGTTGCCGACTCAATCAGAAATTGGAGCATGATGTCTTGACGGCGTGCGCCCAGCGCTTTACGGACACCAATCTCCCGGGTGCGTTCGGTGACCGAGACCAGCATGATGTTCATGATAACAATGCCGCCAATCACCAGCGACACACCGGCGATGGCCACCACCACAGCTCCGAAGCTGTTCAAAATCTTGCCCAGCAGGTTCTGGAATGTAGCGCTGGTATCGATGGAGAAACTGTCCGCATCGCCCGGCGCCAGGTGGCGGCGTGCACGCATGATCACGCGCAACTCGTCTGAAACTTCATCCATCACCTCGCCGCCGCTGCCGGCGTTCACATAGATCATCATGCTTCTATGCGCGCCGTATGCCTGCAGAAATGCGGTCAGTGGAATGACCACCCAGTTGTCCATGCTCTGGCCCAGCATCTTGCCCTGGCGCTCGCCTACCCCAATTACCGTGTAGGGTGAGCCATCCACGCGAATCTCCTTGCCCACCGGGTCGCCCTGGCCCAGCACATTGTCCACAATGTCGGCGCCTACGACGGCGACATGGGTACTGTGCTCGTCTTCCACCTCGGTGAAGGAGCGCCCTTCATCAATATTGAGATTCGAAATCGGAGGCATGGTCCAGGTCCATCCGCGAACCGTGGTGTCTGTCGTGGACTTGGTTCCGTAGACGATCTTGCCTGTGCCGCTGCGCAACCCGCCCACCGACACGCAGGACTTGCAATCGGAAACAATAGCCCGGTAGTCCTCGATCGTGATGTCGCGCCGCTTCTGAAATGAGAGATATTCATCCATGGTGATGAAGGTTTGCGGCATCTTGCTCACTGTCACCACGCTTGCGCCATAGGTGTTGATCTTGGTGGTTACAAATTCTTTGGCGCCGTTGGTCAGCGTGACCACCGTGATCACCGACGCGACGCCGATCACCACGCCGAGCAGCGTGAGCACCGTGCGCATCTTGTTGGCCCACAACGATTGCAGCGCGAGTTTAAAGGCCTCACCGAATAACATGGATTCCGTCTTCTCTCAGGAGAGCCGCCATCGCCCTCCACTCCGCACTTCGGGAGTGCGGAACATCAAACCCTTCTGATTAAACCAGTGTACGCAATTTGAGGCCTGATACTCAGGCCGGTACTCATTTCCGATGCAGTAAGGCGAATTCATGCCATATTCCGAAAAAATGGAACCGGGCGGTTACCAGGCGCGTTTCTCTGTTCCATCGGATACGAAGAACGCCGCAGGCAGGTTCCGTGGCCCGGTCAGAGCTTCGGGAAAATGCGGTCGGCAAGAGCTTTTCTCAGAACATTCGCGGCCTGCTCGTCGTAGCATGAATTGACGTGATTTTCCGTACCTGAAAATCGAATTCCATGGGGTATTGCCCATCTTTACGGAGGCTCGATGACTCGCGTTCACTTCTACCTTGCGTCTGCCCTGCTTGCTCTGGCTGTACTTTTCCCAGGCGTTGCTTCTGCCCAGAATTCATCGGCCCAGGGGCCGCTTCTGTTGCGCAATCCCTCCCTCAGCAAGGACAAAGTAGCTTTCCTTTACGCCGACGACGTCTGGACGGTCAGCCGCCAGGGCGGCGAGGCCGAGCGGCTCACCTCAAACGGCCACGTGGAAGCTGGGCCCTATTACTCGCCAGATGGCGCCTCCATTGCCTACTCGGCCCACCTGCAGGGCAACACCGACGTCTACATCATTCCGGCTGCGGGTGGCATTCCCCGCCGCATCACCTGGCACCCGGCGGGTAGTGATGTTGTCGGCTGGTCGCCGGACGGTAAAGAAGTCTTGATTGCCGCCATGGCAGACAGCTACCGCAATTATCTGCGCCTCTACCGTGTTTCCGCCGACGGCGACGGCGTCCCCCAGTTGCTGCCGCTGCCCGCCGGATACGAGGGTTCCTTCTCGCCTGACGGCCAGTCTTTGGCCTACGAGCCCATCACCAGATGGCAGGACGCCTGGAAGCGCTACGTCGGCGGCCAAACCACCCCCATCTGGATCGTCAACCTCAAGACCCTCGACCTGGTCAAAGTCCCGCGCGAAAACTCCAACGACTCGGACCCCGTGTGGGCCGGCGATCAGGTGTACTTCCTCTCCGACCGCAATGGTCCGGTGTCGCTCTTCCGCTACGACACCAACACCAAAGAAGTGAGCCAGGTTGTCCCCAACACCGGCTTGGACCTAAAGTCCGTACAGGCAGGTCCCGGCGGGCTGGTCTATGAGCAGTTCGGCTCCATTCACCTGCTTGACACGGCCACTAACGCCGATAGAGCTCTTTCCATCCAGATCCACGGCGACCTGCCTAACCTGGCGCCACACCGCGTCCTGCTCACTCCAGACGCTATAGAGAATGCTGCTCTCTCGCCCACGGGAGCCCGCGCGGTCTTTGAGGCACATGGCGAAATCTTCACCGTCCCGGCCGAGAAGGGTGACACCCGCAACCTCACCAACACACCCGGCGTGGCCGAGCGTAATCCCTCCTGGTCGCCGGACGGCAAGACGATTGCCTACTTCTCTGACGCTTCCGGCGAATATCAGCTCTACCTGCACGACCAGACAGGCTTCAAGCCGCCCACGGTCATTGACCTCGGTCCCGACCCGAGCTACTTTTACAATCCCGTCTGGTCGCCGGACTCAAAGCGTATCGCTTATTCCGACAAGCACCTGCGCCTGTGGTACGTGGATGTGCCATCTGGCCAGCCCGCCGCGGCAGGAAAGCCGGTGCTCGTCGATACCGGAATCTATGGCAGTTTCGGCACCGATTTCGGAGCAGTTTGGTCGCCGGACTCGAAGTGGATCGCTTATCAGCGCGACCTCGATAACAAGTTGAACGGCATCTTCCTTTACTCGCTGGAGACCCACAAATCCACCCAGGTGACGGATGGCATGAGCGACGCCTCCAACCCCGCCTTCGACCTTAACGGAAAGTACCTTTACTTCATTGCCTCCACCGACGATGGACCCTCCCGCGCCGGTATCGATCTCTCCTCGCTCGATCGCGCCCAAACCAGCGCCGCCTACGTTGTGGTGTTGTCCAAAGATGGCGCCTCGCCGGTGCCTCCGGAGAGCGACGACGAAAAAGCCAAAGACGAAGCGAAAAAATCCGACGACCTGCCCAAGAAAGACACCAAAGACGACAAATCCACCGCCAAAGATGCAGCCCGAACCGCAGAAAAAGAAAAGGACAAGGAAACCGGCAAGGATCCAGGCAAAGACGCCAAGGACAAGCCAGTTGTCGTCACTGTCGACCTCGACGGCATCGGCAACCGCATCCTCTCGCTCCCCATTCCGTCGCGGAACTACAACGGCACCGTCAACGGCAAGGCCGGCGTGGTCTATCTCCTGGAAAGCACCCCGGTGGGCCGGTCGTCCAATGAAGAGGATCGCGTCGGCATTCGCGCCGTCTGGCGGTTCACCCTGGAAAAGCGCCAGCCTGAATCAGTTCTCAGCAACGTGGACGCATTCACCATCTCCGCAGACGGTTCCAAGATTCTCTATGCCCGCAAGAATGTCTGGACCCTGGGCCCGGCCGACGACCTGAAGCCCGCCGATGGAGGACCCGGCAAGCCTCTCAACCTGGGCGCTCTTGAAACCGTCGTCGATCCCCGTGCCGAGTGGCGGCAAATCTACCACGAAACCTGGCGCATCGAGCGCGACTTCCTTTACGACCCCCACACCCACGGCCTCAGCATTCCCAAAATCGAGGCCAAATACAAGCCGTATCTTGACGGCCTCGCCTCCCGTGCTGAGTTCAGCTATCTCTCCACTGAGATGCTGGGCGAAATCACCATAGGCCATATGTTCCTCAGGGGACCGCACATCCCCGATGCCAGCCCCAAGACTGGTCTGCTTGGCGCCGATTACAAGGTCGAAAACGGCCGCTATCGCATTGCCAAAATCCTCGGCGGCCAGAACTGGACTCCCGGCCTGGCCGCGCCACTTACCCTGCCCGGCGTCTACGTGCGCGCGGGAGAGTATTTGCTTGCCGTCAACGGCCGCGAACTGCATACAAGCGACAATCTTTACCAGTTCTTTGACGCCACCGCCGGCCAGCAAACCGTCCTGCGCGTAGGCGCCAACCCCGACGGCAAGGATGCCCGCGACGTCACCGTCGTTCCCATCGCCGATGAGGATGGCCTGCGGAACCTGGACTGGATCGAATCCAACCGGCGCAAGGTGAATGAACTCTCCGGTGGCAAAGTGGCTTACGTCTACATGCCCGACACCGGCGGCTCGGGTTACACCAACTTCAATCGCTATTTCTACTCCCAGCTCGACAAGCAGGCACTTGTATTGGACGAGCGCTATAACGAGGGCGGCTTTATCGCCGATTATGTCGTTGACGTGCTCAGGCGCTTCCCGCTCTCCGGTGCCATTGAGCGCGATGGCAAGCCCATCCATGACCCTGCAGGAGCCATCTTCGGGCCCAAGGTCATGCTCATCAACCAGAACTCCGGCTCAGGCGGCGACGCCATGCCCTGGTACTTCCGCAAGGCAAGCCTCGGCAAGCTGGTGGGCACCCGCACCTGGGGCGGCCTGGTGGGTATCGGCGGTTATCCCACGCTTCTCGATGGAGGCCACGTAAACGCTCCGCGCTACGCCATCTACGGCATCAACGGCCAGTGGGAGGTTGAAAACCACGGCATCGCTCCCGATGTGCCTGTGGAGGATCTGCCTAAAGACGCTGCCGCCGGCCACGACCGCCAGCTTGAAACCGGAGTGCAAATGGTTCTGGACGAGCTCAAGGCCAACCCCATCCCAGCGATGCCCGTACCGGCCTACCCCAACTACCACAAGACCGACGGCCTCGGGATCAAGTAAGGCCGGAACGCCAAAAATCCATGTGCCCCGGGTCTCGATTTTGAGACCTGGGAGCCCTCTACCGTCCCGAGCTACCAAACCCCTTGGCCGCCCGCGCCGACTCTTCCAGGCTCCCCACTTCTTCCACCGTTCCCGTCAGCACCGGCACCGGAATCATCTGCGCAATCTTCTCCCCGGCCTTCAGCTCCACAGCCGCCTCGCCCAGGTTGGTCATCAGCACCAGAATTTCTCCCCGGTAGCCCGCATCGATCACGCCGCCGGTGGTTGCAATCCCGCGCGACGCCATCGACGAGCGGTCCCGCACCAGCAACCCCAGCGCAGCGCCCGTCACCGGGTCCCGCGCCTCCACGGCAATCCCCGTCCGCATCCTGACCGTGGTTCGCGCAGCCAGCACCGCGCCTTCGAGCGCAAACAGGTCATACCCCAGATCCTCGCCCGGATGCGCCACAACTGGCAGCCGTGCCCCCTCGTCCAACCGCTTCACTCGCAACATGAGTTGATGGTAACGGATAAGCAAGGCGAGCGGGATAAGCGGAGTAGGTTGCCATACGGAGCAGGACTAACTCCGCCAAAAATGGTCAGCCCCAGCCGGAAAACTCTCCCGGCTGGGGCTGTCGTATGCAGATAAAATTCGGCAGGAAGATCCTGTAAGCCGAATTCTGTCGTGTGCGGTCATTCCTCTAGGCGCCGCGTCGCCGCGGACGCTCATCAGCGACCTACCCGGAGGTTTCGGCAATGGCTCAAGCCGCCTGGGCGCGCCGGGCCGGCACGCAACGGCTGCCTGGCTCTTGGCCGCCGCTTCCCTCCCTATTTGGTCTTGCTCCGTGTGGGGTTTACCCTGCCCCAGCCATTACTGGATGGGCGGTGCGCTCTTACCGCACCATTTCACCCTTACCCCGGCGCTGGAGTTTACGCAACGACGAGCCTTCCCGGCAAGCCGGGCCCACTCGGGTATTGCGTTTCCAGGGTCGCCCTCCCGAAAGAGGGGTAGCCGGGGCGGTATCTTTTCTGTGGCACTGGCCGTCCATGCGCCTTCAAGCGCACGTCCCGGACGTTATCCGGCACACTGCCCTGCGGAGTTCGGACTTTCCTCCCCCGGTGGTCCCCCGCTTGCGCGAGAGCCTCCGGCAGCGACCGCCCGGTCCTCCTGCCAGTCGCTAGTGTACCGCGAATCAGGCCCGCAGATTGGACTTCTACTATTTGTCAGGAACCAGGTGTCGAACAGCGTGTCCTTCGGCATCGAGAAAATCCAAACTCGCCTTACCGTCTTCGGTCACCTGCATCACGATGCGCTTTTTACCCTTGGCATCCATAAGGGCCACAACGGCTGCGCCATCATCCCTGCGCCCCACCCAGATGCGGCGGCTTTTCTTGCCGGGGTCCTGTTCGTTCACGGCCAGGCCCGCAAATTTGTCGTCCTTATCGTCCACGCCCGCAAGCTGCACAATCTGGCTCGCGCCGTACTTGTCGAAGGTCAGGCTGCCGCCTGAGTCTACGACCTCGCCCTTATCATTGCGATGCCCGCCAAAGATCAAGCCGCCGTTTTCTGATCCTTCATCGTTGAAGAACAGCATTCCCGCTTCCGGCCTGTCTACTTTCGGCAGTTCCTTGCCCTTCACGATGACGCCAGGCATCCGGTCATGGTCTGAGATCACCATGCGCAAAGTCCCGTCCGGCTCGACAACATTAATGCGGTGCACCTGAATCTCGTCGAAACTCTGGCTGTGATACGACTTCGCCCCCATTAGCAGCACAACGGCGAATACCGTACTCACAACGGCAGAGTAGGTAATTGCAACCTTCTGGACAGATAGCTTCATGTATCACCCATGGAATTTCTGGATTTGTTTCCGGCTTGGCCATATGGAAGTACGTCCGGCATAGGTCAAATGTTCCTTGGCTGTCCACAAACTCGCTGAATTTGCAGCTGATGCACGACTGGCAATTCCACACCCCCACAGCACTCCCCCGCCCTTTGCCTTAAACTTATCGGATGGAAGAGTTCAGCCGCATTCAGCGTCTCCCGCCTTACGTCTTCAACATCACCGGGGAGATGAAGTCCTCCGCGCGCCGCCGCGGCGAGGACATCATCGACTTCGGCATGGGCAACCCCGACGGGGCCACCCCCAAGCACATCGTCGACAAGCTGGTTGAGGCGGCGCTCAAGCCCGCCACCCATCGCTATTCGGTCTCCAAGGGTCTGCCGCGCCTCCGCAAGGCCATCTGCAACTGGTACAAGACCCGTTACGACGTCGATCTCGACCCCGAGACCGAGGCCATTGTCACCATCGGCTCCAAGGAGGGCATTGCCCACCTCTGCCTGGCCATCCTCGACTCGCGCGACACCGTGCTGGTGCCCAACCCCAGCTATCCCATCCACATCTACGGCCCGGTCATCGCCGGCGCCCACGTCATCAGCGTCCCGGTCCACGATCAGGAGCAGTTCCTCGCCCAGCTTGAGGACCTGATTCCCCGCATGGTCCCCCGTCCCAAGGCCCTCATCGTCAACTTCCCCTCCAACCCCACCACCGAGTGTGTCGAGCTGCCCTTTCTGGCCCGCCTGGTCGAGCTGGCCCGCGAGCACGGCTTCTATCTCATCCAGGACCTGGCCTACGCCGATATCGCCTTCGATGGCTATAAGCCGCCCTCTGTCCTTCAGGTTCCCGGCGCCAAGGACGTAGCCGTCGAGTTCTTTACCCTCTCCAAGAGCTACAACATGCCCGGCTGGCGGGTCGGATTCATGGTCGGCAACCAGAAGCTGGTCTCCGCACTCGCGCGCCTGAAAAGCTACTTTGACTACGGCACCTTCACGCCCATCCAGGTCGCTTCCATCCAGGCCCTTGAAGGCCCGCAGGAGTGCGTCCACGAAATCTGCGAAAACTACCGCCTGCGCCGCAACGTATTAGTCGAGGGCCTCAACAAGCTGGGCTGGCCCGTCGCCCTGCCCAAGGCCACCATGTTCGTCTGGGCGAAGATTCCCGAGGCCTTCCAGGCTCTTGGCTCTTTGGAGTTTTCCAAGCTGTTACTCACTGAAGCCAAAACCGCCGTCTCGCCCGGCATCGGCTTTGGCGACTACGGCGACAACCACGTCCGCTTCTCGCTCATTGAGAACGAAGAGCGCACCCGCCAGGCCCTCCGCGGCATGCGGCAGATGTTTGCCAAGGGGTAGGACCGGTTTTTTGTATCAGGGCACGGCTTTAGCCCTTGAGGTTCAGTTGAGATGAACGAAGCACCGATTCCTGTCCACCCGCAAATCTTCACAGCCCGGCTGATGCAGGGTCATCGTGTCGCCTCCGGCCTCAACGGCAATCCCCGTTTCCCCGGCGGCACGCTTCTCATGCAATCGCCGCATTTTCTCGCCCGCGGCCTGGATCTCGGTGTCTACCATCGCGGCACCCTCAACGTAAGCATCGCGCCCCTGACGTATCGCGTCGTCCATCCGCGCCTCACATTTCGCAATGTCAAGTGGCATCCCGTCGAGCCCCAGGAAGACTTCTCCTTCTTCGATGTCAGCCTTGTGCGTCCCGGCCAGCCATCCGTCGCCGGCCTCATCTATTACCCGCACCCCGACACCAAGCCCGAGCACTTTCAAGCCCCCGACATCCTGGAGATGCTTCTCCCGTATGTAGAAGGCCTGACCTATGGCATGGAACTGACCTTTGAGATTCCTGCAGAGCAGATGGTGATCGAGTAACCAGCGCGGCTAGTGCGCATATCTCTTGTTCCCTCTATCAAAAAGGGTTCCCCTTATCTCGTTATTGAAATCGGGGAAACACAGCATTGGCGCGGTTGATGTTAACCTGGGCAGCAGGCACGATAGCTCGCGCATATGACCTCTTTTTATCGATCGAGCGTGGGGGACTTCCTCGCCCAGGCGGATGAGCACGTAATTGCGCGCTTGGGGATCGCTTACGCAAACCGCGGCTACACAAGCCAGTATTCGGACCAAACACTTACGTGGGAGCACGATATTAGATTGCTCCGCCTTTCCATGGAGCAATGTGTAACAAAGTCAGATTCTGCTCGGTCATGGGGACTGCTACTCGAATTTTCGATTCCGCGGAAAGAAATGCGAATCGATGCCATCGTTTTGATCCGAGATGCGATAGCGGTTATCGAGGCTAAGTCTGGACACGCCGCATCACAGGCAAAACATCAGATTCAAGAGTACTCACTTCTATTGCATTATTTCCATAAGGCTTCGGACCAGCATCGAATCGTGCCAATAATCGTTTCAGCGGAGACAGCAGAAGCTAATCTAACCGCACTGAATCAGAGGGAACTATTCCCCCAACTGGCCACCTATTGGGTGGCACAGATAGTTCGGAGCAACTGGTCTCAATTGGCAGATGTGCTGATTGAGATTGAAGATACTTGCAAGGAACAGATGCTCGTTGAGGCATGGGACGATAGCCCTTATTTCCCTATACCGAGCATTCTTGAAGCTGCGCTAGCCCTTAGAAGCGGGCTTTCAATAAGAGAGATTGCACATTCTGAAGCGTCAGAAAATGAAATTGAAAACGTGCGCCTTGCAGTTCAACAGTGCATTATGCGGGCTCGCACTGAGAGTCGTCATGTGATTTGCTTTCTGACCGGAGTACCGGGCTCAGGAAAAACGCTGGTTGGTCTGAGTCTTGCTCATTCTTACGAAAACAAAGCGGACGCGATTCATTTTATGAGTGGGAATGGCCCGCTCGTGCAGGTGTTACAACACCTTTTCACACAGGAAAGCATGCGCAGTGACGCACCCGCACCGCAGGCGAGGGCGGAGGCAAAGACGCTCATCGAAAATGTTCATGTCTTTGCTCGATACCACACAGAGGACAACCTTGGACCGCCGTCCAATCACACCATCATCTTTGATGAAGCACAGCGCGCATGGAACAGAGCCCAGAATATGAAGAAATTTCGACGGGATTATTCTGAGCCAGAGATGCTACTGCGAATAATGGAGCGGCATCAGGATTGGGCGGTCGTTGTGGCGTTAGTAGGTGGCGGGCAGGAAATCAATGACGGAGAGGCTGGCCTGGAAGAATGGGGCCGCGCGCTTGCTGGTTCCTCAAAAGACTGGCTGATCTATGCGTCGCCAGAAGTGTTGGAAGGTGGAGCATCTACTGCAGGGCATAAATTGTTCCAGGACTCCTCGTCAGCAAAGCAAATTCTAACGACTTCAGCGTTGCATCTGCGGACTTCAAATCGAAGTCTACGGGCCGATCAGTTGGCAACGTGGGTGAACCACTTGCTCGATGGAGATGCAGACGCGGCAGCTTCCTTACATATCGCAGACAGGTTTCCAATCTTTCTTTCGAGAGATTTGAATGAGACGCGAATGAAATTGCGAGAACAAGCGATTGGAGTGAATCGTTGTGGGATAGTTGGCTCTTCGGGCGCAGCACGCTTGCGGGCAGAAGGGCTGGAGCCAAGTTCTTCGTTTCATGCAGAATATCCCTGGGAGCACTGGTATTTAGCAGAAGAGACTGATGTGCGTTCCAGTTACCGCTGCGAAGTGTTTGCCACCGAGTTTGAGATTCAGGGTCTGGAGTTGGATTGGATCGGCTTGTGTTGGGGCGGAGATTTTATTTGGGACGAATCGCGTGGATGGCAGTTGCGAGCCTTGCGGCATGGTAGGCAAAGCAAATGGAGTGCAATAAAGAATGAAGAAAAGAGAATTTACCGGAGAAATGCCTACCGTGTTTTGCTTACCAGGGCGCGCAAGGGAATGGTAATTTTTGTGCCTAGAGGGGATGATCATGATTCGACTAATCGGCCTGAAGAGTTTGAACAGACAGCTCAGTATCTAATTCGATGCGGTGTGACTATGTTCTCCTAGTGTCCTGAGTCTTAAATAATCATCATAATTATGATGGCTTTGAGCATCTAATACAGTAGAGGGTATCGATGCGCACAGGTCGTCCAGTAGCGGTTGTGACGGTTACTGCCGAGCAGCGGTTGGAACTTGAGGCTTGGAGTCGGCGGCCCAAGACCGCGCAGGCGCTGGCCA
>Ga0302320_10018770_pt1 | contig 13929 bp, 3 predicted proteins | sample Bog_T0_3_FD_202130 | JGI IMG/M metagenome (GOLD analysis project Ga0302320, IMG submission 202130) | Peat permafrost microbial communities from Stordalen Mire near Abisko, Sweden - Bog_T0_3 | ecosystem: Environmental > Terrestrial > Soil > Wetlands > Peat | place: Sweden: Abisko, Stordalen Mire... | reverse complement strand
GCCGACGCCAGCAGGTTCGAGCCCTGCAGCTCGATCGGGCTGCCGCCGGCATTGACCGCAATGTTGCTGCCGTTGGCGAGCCCCGCGCTCGCGTTGACGGTGCTGTCGCTCACCTGCAAGGGCGTCGTCCCGCCCGTGCTGTTGATGGTGATCGCCGTGCCCGGCGTCGTCGTGCCCCCGCCGCTCGTTTCACCGGGAACAAAGTTGCCCACCGATGTGGCTGAAACCAGGGAGTGGTCCGTGATGCTCACCGAGGCGCCCGTGAGAGTGATGATGCCGACCGTTCCGGCGTTGGTCGGCGACGGCGACGTCGACTCGGATTCGATGGTCGCCGCCGACAGCGCCAAGGGTCCGGTACTGGTGACGTCGATGTTGCCGGCGTTGCCTGAGGTGCTGGTCGAGGTGCTCAAGGTGCTGGCGGTGATGGCGATACTGCCGGGCGCTGCGGCGCCCGCGTGAATGATTGCGCGCTGACCGGTGGCCGGGGCCGCGGACGCCGCTACGCAGGCGCCGGCGCCGGTGCCGACGCAGATCGAGCCCGCTGCGCCCGTGCCGGTGGTCTTCGATGAAATCGTCGAGTGGCTGATGATGATCGGGTTGCCCTGCAGATCGATCTCACCGGCCTGAGTCGCGCCGCTGGTGGTTGCGTTCAGAGTGCTGTTGGCGATGGTCAGCGGCCCGGTACCGCCGTTGGCGTCGAGCACGATCGTGCCGCGGGTCGCGCTCGGCGTCGATCCGGCGACCGTGGTCGCCACCAGCGCATCGCCGAGATCGATGGCGGCGCCGCGGACCGTCACCGCGCCGGCGGCGCCCGCCGCCACACCGGCCGACGAGCTGAGCGTGGTCTGGGCCGTGTCCGTCGGCAGGCCCAACTGCACCGTGCCGTTGGCGGCGCTCAAGGTCACCGTGCCCGCGTTGGTTGCGGCGCTCAAGCCGCCGCTCGCGTCCGAGGACACTTGCGCACCGCCGCTGACCTCGAGCGCCGGTGCAGCGCTCGCGTCGGTTCCCGTCGCCGTGAGTGCGATGTAGCCGGCGTTGCCGGTGCCCGTGGTCTTCGCCGTCAGGCTGCCGCCGGTGACGCCCACCGTTGCACCGGCGATGGTAATGTTGCCGGCGCCGATGGTGCCGCTGGTATTGGCCGTGAGCAGCGCATCGTTCAGCGACACGGCGCCGTCCGCTGCGCCGATCGCGATGGTCGCAATGCTGGAGGGTACCGGGTTGCCGTTGCTGCCCACCGTCCAGGTCGAGGCCGCATCGGTGTTGAGCGCCGAATTGGCCACCGTGACCCCGCCGTGCGGCGCGCTCAAGGTAACCACGCCGGCATTGCCGGCGAGCGGCCCTGCCGCCGTGGTGAGCGTGCTGCCCGCCGCGATGCCGATGCTGCCCTGGGTTGCGGTCAGCGTGACCGTGCCCGCGTTCGGGATCGCGAGCGTCGTGCCGTCGGATGCCAGGATCGGCAGGCCCGAAGAAGAATCGACCAGCGCCGCCGCCGTCGCCGCGCTCGATTGAATGAGCGCCCCACTCACGCTCAACGCCGGCGCGCCGTTGGCGCCGCTCGCCTGCGTCGCCGTCAGCGATACGTAGCCCGCGTTGCCGACATCGTCGGCGGTGTAGAGCTCCGGGGTCACGGCGCCGTTCGCCGTCGACGCCGCGGACAGCTCACCGCCGCGTATCGTCAACGAACCGCCGTTGATCGTAATGTTGCCAGCCGGGTTCACGCCCGAGGTCTCGGTCGTCACCACGCTGTCGGCGAGCGATACCGGCCCGCTCGCGGACCCGGTGTTGATCTGGATGTTCGATTGCACCCGTGTCGAGCCCGCATTGCTGCCATCCACCGAGTTGTTGGCATCGACGTTGCTGCTGACGATGGTGACGCCGCCGCTGCCGCCCTGAATCAGAATCTGTCCGCCCGACACGGCGGAAGACTCGGTCTGCGCCGAGATCAACGAGCGGCTGTTGCCTGTCACCTGTACCGCCGGCGTCGCCGCGAAACGCGGGTCCGGATAGGCCGAGTTGGCATTCGGATCCGGATAGCCGCCGCTCGCCGAAGGTCCGATCCACACACCCTTGCTGGCGGTGACGGTGAGGTTGTTGCCCGTGCCGTCGTTCGATACGTCATTGGAGAGCACTGAACCCGCAATCACCACATTGTCCGAGACCACCGGACTGCCGCCCGGCACATCTTCCCCGATCCAAATCTGGCCTCGTCCCGCCGCACCGCCGTTGAGTCCTCCGACATTCACGGCGGTCACACCCGAGTCCACGATTCTGACGACGCCGGGCGTTGCGCTCGTCAGCTCGTTCTGCAAAGGATCGTTCGCTGCGGTCGTGCCGGTCGCGCGCACCGTCACCGACCCGGGCGCACCGGGACCCGGATCGGTGTTCGCGGTGAGCAGCGACTGCTGCTCGATCAGCACTCCTGAGCCCACCAGCGCAATCGTGCCGCCGTAACCGACGGAATTCGACGCCGTGCTGAGCGTCGCGTCGCTGATCGTCACGAGACCATTCGGCGAGGAGACGAGAATCGCGCCGCCATTGCCTTCCGCCGACGACCCGGACGACCCGGAAAACAGCGCCGTGTTTGCAGGCAGCGTGGCGCTGCCGAATGCGGCCGGCTGCAAGCCGCCGCTGATGGACACCGAACCGCCGGTAATCGCGATGGAGCCGGCATCGATGAAACCCGAGGTGCGCGCATCGATGAGCGAGTCGACGAGCGAGACGTGGCCGGACGCAGTGACCGTCACCGACGCCGGGGGCGCGGTGAAAACGTTCTCCGCCGCCGTGGTCGTGTCGATGGTCGCACCGTTGAGCGCGACGTTGACGCCCGTTAACGTCACGGCTCCGGACGGCCCGCCATCGCGGGAGACCGTGGAAGAACTGACGGTCGTGCTCTCTCCCGGCGTACCGACGATACTCACGGTCCCCTTGTTCGCGAGCAGTGCAATGGAACCAGACGCTGCCGTCGGCGTGAAGGCGTTGGCTGTCGCGTCCGAACTCAAGACCGCTCCCCCATCGATCAGCAAGGCCGGCACACCCCCGCTGTCCGCGCCGCTGGCGTCGAGGGTCACGCTCCCCGCGGTCGCGGTACCGTCCGTCGATACATTGATTGCGCCGCCCGTGATGTGAATCGAGCCGCCGGTCACGCGGATGTCGCCCCCCGGGCCCGAACCCAGTCGCTCGGTGACCGAGGTGAGCGAGCTGCCGCCCGACAAGCTGACGGCTGCCGGCGTCGTGATGACGATATTATTTCCCGGCGGCGGGCCGCTGGTCGATGTGGCCACGGTCGCGCCATCCAGGAGGGTGATGGGGCCGGAGGAGAGCAACGCGACACTCACCGGCGCGTCGCCCGCACCTCCGGATCCCGCGTGAATCGACGTGGATGAAATTGACGCATTGTCCACCGTGAGACCGGTCGTCCCGGTGAGCGTGATCGGACCGGCTTGATTGTTGGTGGCATTCGTCGCCACGGTGCTGGCGGAGTCGATTCTCAAGCTCCCGGCCGAAGCATCGACGGTGACCGCACCCGGCAGCGCCCCGACGCTGAAGTCGATCGAGGGGGTCGTCGCTGAGACCGTGGCCCCGCCCGTGATGAGCAAAGCGTCGCCGGTTCCGCCTTGGGACGGGCCGACACCGGCGGTACCCGTGGCCGTGATCGTCACATTGCCTGCTGTTCCCGTCCCGACCGTGCTCGCATTGACGGACGCGCCGGAGATGAGTACGGACGGGCCGGCGATCGCGATGCTGCCCGCATTGCCCGGAAGCGTACCAAGGGCCGGTGCCAAGCCCGTGGTGATGCTTCCGCCTTCGATCAAGACAGGCTGGGTGGGTCCTTGGCTGCCGCTCCCGGTGATGTTGACGTTTCCGCCGTTGCCGGTCGTTTCGGTGGTCGACACGAGGGTGCTGGCCTGAATGGACAACGCGCCGCTGCTCGAGACGTTGATGGTTCCCGCGTTGCCGGTCGATTGGACCGGCTCCTCGGTTCCGCCACCTCCGAACCGCGAGTTACTGCCCGACACGAGGCTATTGGCGATCGCGACCGAACCGCCGCTGACATCGATGTTTCCGGCAGCGACGGCACCGCTGGTGCCCGTGCTGAGTGTGCTGGCGCCGCTCACCCCAATCGCACCCGATGCGGTGAGCGAAATGTCCGCTGGGAGCAACGCGGCCGAGGTAACCCCACCGGAAGGGCTCTCCTGCACCCCGGTCGCGCTCGGCGGCGATGCCTGCGTACTCAAGGTGGTGCCGGACAGCGTGATTTGCGAACCCGCGAGCGAGATGGACCCGGCTTGCCCCGCATGAGCGCCGGCGCCCGACGGGTTCGGATCGCCCGCTTGTGTCGACAGGCTGCTCCCGGAAACGACAATTCCGCCCGCCGGTGCCTGCAGCGTAATCGTCCCCGCGTTGGCAATGGACAGGGTCGTCCCATTGGCACTGATCGACGTGTTTCCTTCATTCGCATTGGAGACGAGGGTCGCCCCGCCGTCGATTTGAATCGCATTCGCCGCGCTTCCCGTAGCGCTCAAGCTGAGATTGCCCGCATCGGCACCGTTCAGCGTTTGCGACTCTAGCGAGCCGCCGTGAATGACGATCGTTCCACCCGTGATGGCGATGCTGGCCGCGGCGCCACTCGTCGGCGAGCCTTCTGCCTCGAACACATTGTTGGTGGTGACGGTCGATGTCGTCAGAGCGACCGGTCCGCCGGCGGAAGAAATCGTGACCCCCGGCAGCGAGGCGCTGCCGACCGTGCCGCCGGCATTGGTGGTGGTCAGCGCACTGCCGGTGATCGCGACGCCGGCGGCGCCGCCCGCCACCGTGATGGTACCGCCGGTGGCGATGGTCGTGTCGGTGAGCGCGGCGGATGATTGCGATTGAATGACGACATTGCCGCCTTGACCCGAGATGGCGACCGGGGTGCTCGCCGAGCCGATCGTCAACGCGCCGCCGGAAGCGAGCGTCACGCTGCCGCCCACGCCCGGGTTGAAGGTTGCCGCCTGAATGCTCAGCGCGCCTGCCGTGGTCCCGGCCAAGAAGCCGAATGCCGTGGGGCTCGCGGTCGACAGCACCGACGGGGTGGGCGCGCCGCTCTCGAGCGCATACCAACGCGAGTTGTCGGCGAACTGAATGAAGTCCGCCGAGCCGATCGCGAGGCCCGCGGGCACGTTGATGGTCGCGCCGGCGCCGATGGTCACGCCCGCCGGATTGATGAACCAGAAGTTCGCGCCGGCAATCGTCGAGGTGAGGGTGCCGTTGATGGTGGTCGGCTGCAGGCCGTTCGGTGCGCCGATGCCGGTGACGCGCGAGATGACATTGGAAATGTTCAGATTGGTGGAGTTGCTGAAGCGTGCGGTCTCGCCGCCGGCGACGATGAACGTGGCAAAGCTCTCGAACAGGTTGGTGCCGCTCAAGTACCCGGTATTCGCCGCGTTGATCGAGTAGGTGCCGTTCACCAGCGGCACCGTGGTGGTGGTGCCGTGCGCCTGATTGGGCAGCGTGTTGTCGAACACGACGGAGCCCGCGCCGAGCGCCTGCGCCGTGCTGAAGGCCGCGACGAGCGCCGAGATTCTGCTGAACGGCGTGTTGATGCGTGACATGGCGTTACAACCAATTGCCGATGAGAAGGTACGGCGCCCAATAGCTCGGGTGCTTGAACTCGGCGGAGTGCAGCAGCGCGAGTTGCGAATCGCGAAGGCTCTGCGCCTTGCTCTCGCCGCCCGCCTTGCGGCTCTTGTAGAAGGAGCCCATGAGCGCCGCGGTGGCCTCATCGCTGATCGACCACAGCGAGGCGAGCGCGCTCTTGGCGCCGGCTTGGATCGCGACTCCCGCGAGTCCCAGCGCCGCGCGGTCATCTCCCGCCGCCGTGCTGCAGGCGCTCAGCACCAACAGATCGAGCGGGTCTTCGCGCTTGCCAAGGGCCGTCTGCAGACCATCCATCGTCAGACGGCTGTCGAACGTGAGGATGAACGACTGCCGATGATCGGCGCTGAACTCGCCGTGCGTGGCCAGATGCGCCACCGTGAACCCGGGCTTGGACAAATCGGTGCGGATCGACGCCAGGCTGAAGGTTTGGTTTTCCAGCGACTCGCCCGGAAAGATCGCACCGATGGTGCGGATTTCGTTGTCGACGCTCGGCAATCCGACGAAGCCTTGGACGCTTTCCGTCAACCCGGCGAGCAGCACCCGATTCATGGGCGCCGAGGCGAGCGTCGGGATCAGGGTGATCGCCGGCGTCGTCGCGACCGCGAAGCGTTCGATCAGGAACTGCTTGCCATCGTAGAGTACGGCGAGCGGAATGGTGCGTAGCGGTCCGCTCGGCACGAACACCAGCGTGTCGACCTTCTGGCTCTCGAGCCACGGGGCGGCGTCGCCGAGCAGCCAGCGATACAGCGCCTCGGCGGGCTTGCGATAGCTGTCGCCCGCGCTCGGCTGTTCGATGCCGAGCCGCAGCCGGCGCACGCTCGCCGTGATCTCGCCGCGCGACACCGGCGCCGAGAAGCGCCGCAGCGTGCCGCCGGTCTCGATCAGCACCTCGATCCGGTCCGCCAGCAGGATCGGATACACCACGGCGGCACCGGGAATATTGATGCCCTTGGCTTCCGAGGCGCCGCTGGTGACGCAACCGTTGTCGAAATAATCCTGAACCTCGGCGCGTTTCAGCGACTCGAGCTGGTCGCGCACGTCGCGCAGCACCTGCTGCTGCTCGGCGCTGCCGTCGGCGAGCGTCGCGGCCTGGCGCAGGTGCACATCGGCATAGTCGAGATACACGGGCTCTACCCGTGCCGAGTAAGCCTGGCGCGAGCTCGCGAGCACATCGGCGCGGATGCCCGACAAGGTGAACAGCGCGCCGTCGAAGGATGCGGCGGCGGCGCTGGTCATTCCTTGCTTGCGCTCGAGGCGCCCGGCCTGCGACTGCCAGCGATACAGCTGGCTCTGCGCGTCGACGGATTGCGCAAGAAACACCGCCTCCGAGGTCAGGCGCAAGGCCTCCGCGGGACGTCCCTCGTCTTCGTACAGAGCGCCGAGCAGGCCCGCGGCGTAGGCGCGCGTCGCCACCGTCGCTGCCTCGCCGCGTGCGTGGCTGAACGCGAGGTACGCGCGTTCGCGCAAGCTCACCGGCGAGCGAAACTCACGGACCGCGCGTTCGTCCAGATCGCCGAGCGCGAGTTCCAGGATGGCGCGCTCCTCTCCGGGCGGCAGGGCCGCGATGGCCTCGTCCAGCGAGCGCAGCAATTTCTCGAGCCCGGCGATGTCGTTGCGGTCGAGCCGGGCGCGCAGCGCATTGCTCAGGTCGCGCGCGCGGATCGCGTCGGCACCGTTTGCACGGGCAGCCTCGGCGGCCGCGTTGAATGCGGTCTCGGCGCCGGTGAGGTCGCCGTTGCGCACGGCTAGGTTGCCTTGCGCTTCGCGCAGCGCGATCAGATCGGACGGCGACAGTGCATCCGCCGCCACCGTGTCGAGTTGCCGACGCGCCTCCTCGAGATTGCCCGCGATGGTGAGCACCTCGCCGAGGCGCAGTGCCGTGCCGCGGCTCTGTTCGGGTGTTCCTGACAGGGCCGCCGCCGTGCGCAGCGTGCGCTCGGCCTCGAGTACCTCGCCGCGGGCCGCCAAGGCGTCGGCCAGCGACCATAGCGCGCCGACGCGCTGCGCCTCCGTGGATGACTCCGCGACGCGCGCGCGCAGCTGCGTCAGCGCCGGATCGGTCACCGCGGCGGCCGCCACGCCGCCGAGCGATAGCAGCAGAATCAAAACGATGCGCGCGCCCATCGAACGTGGCTTTTCATCGCCGCTACCGGCATGACACATCATGGAATCCCCCGCACGATTTTTTGACCGCCAGGTCAGAACCCGGTCGAGCGTTGTGTTTCTCGTGATTGCCGAATCTAACACGCCGGTCGGTGCAGCGGAATCCGCGCACCGCCGCACTCAACTCGCGCCGGCCGGCGCGCTCGGCCACGCAGCAACGGATTTCGCGCAGCGGAAACCGGTGTCGACGTGAGCACGAGTCGGACTTTCCAGGCCGCGCTGCGCCAGGCGTTGATGCACCGGATCCGCATCGAGCCACGAGGCGCCGCGGAACACACGCTCGGCGGCGGTGCCGCCATCCACCCACTCCCACAGCATCCCGCCAAGACCGCGCTCGCCGAATCGGCCGGTGGCCGGTTGCTCGCTCACCGGCTTGAGGCGCGGCGCAGCGCCCGCATCGGGCCGCGTTGGGTCATCGCCCCAGGGGAAGATGCGTTGATCGGGCCGCGCACTGAATTCCCACTCCTCCTCGGTGGGCAGGCGCGCATTGCGCCAGGCGCAGTACGCCTGGGCAGCGGCGAAATCGATGCCGCGCACGGGATAATCGGCGCTGTCGCCGCCCGGTGCCGCGTCGTGCTCGCGAAGCGTGCGCCAGGATTCGCCCGGCCGCGCGATCAGTTTGCCGCCCTCGACGGCGTACAGTCCGCGACCGCGCTCGGCCTCGGTGGTGTAGGCCTTGGCCTGCGCGAATTCGGCGAACGCCGCATTGGTGACGCCGGTGGGATCGAGCGCGAAGGGCTTGAGCACCACCGTGTGGGGCGCCTCGTCGGAGAAATCCGCCGGTGAGCAGTGGCCGCCGGTACGGTTGCAGAGGTTCACCGCCAGCAGCACTTCCTCGGGCTCGCTGCCGACTCGGGCGAGTCGGCCGGCACCGCTCAAGGCCGCGCGCAGCGCCGTCTGCGCATCGCCGAGCGATGCCGTGGCCTCGGGCACCGCGCCCGCCGCGAGCTGTTGTTCGGCTGCCTGCAGGCGGCTCAATCCTTGGCTGAGCGAGGGATCGGCTTTGTCGACCTCGAGTTTGCGGGCCTGCTCGGCGAGTTCGCGCACCTCGCTCAACTCATCGTGTGCGCGCTGCGCTGCCGGGCCGGACGACTCCACGGCAGGCGCCGCGGCGCGGGGTGGCGCGCCGCCGCGGAGCCACCAGGCGATGCCAGCCCCGGCCACGAGCACCACGACCAGCGCCGCCAACAGCAGGGGCGTGCGCGACCGGTTGCCGCCCGGCTGCAGGCCGGCGACGAGTTCCTCCACCGACGCGGTGCGCTGCTCGCGATCGAAGGCGAGCGCCTTGGCGAGGGTCGCGTTCTGGCCGCGCGACAAGGTGGCAAGCGGTGCGGGCTTGAGCTTCTCGTCGCGCGCCTCGACTGCGCTGCGATTGCCGAACGGATGCTTACCGCAGAGCATTTCGTAGATCACACAGCCAAGCGCATAGATGTCGTCGCGGTTGTCGGGGTCCTTGTCCTCGAGCATCTCGCAGCTCGCATACGCGGGAGTCAACGCGCCGAGCGCCGCGGGGTCAACGCCGCGCGTCCGGCCGCGGGCCGCGCGCGCGATGCCAAAATCCACCAATTTCGCCCGTCCCGAGGTCGTGACGAAGATGTTCGACGGCTTCAAGTCGCTGTGAATGACGCTGCGGTCGTGGGCGAACGCGAGCGCGGCGCCGATGTCTTGGATCAAGGGCCAGGCGCGGTTGAACGGGATGCCGCGGCCGAAGTCCTCGTCGATGAGCGCATCGAGGGTCTTGCCTTCCAGGTACTCCATCAGCATGTAGACGTTGCTGTGATCGGAGTTGAGCGAGTAGACACCGACCACGTTCGGGTGGCTGAGCGAGCGGGTCTTGCGCACTTCCTCGCGCAGCAGCGCGAGCGCCTCGGGCTGCTCGCGGATCTCCGGCCTCAACACCTTGATCGCGAAAGTCTCTCCCCGAACTTCCTCGTCGCTCGCGAAATACACCACGCCCATGCCGCCTTCGCCGAGCTTGCGCTCAAGCCGGTAGCGGCCGCCGAGCAACATGCCCGTCGCCACTTCGTGGTCGGGCCGAGGGGTCTTAGGATCGGGCTCGCTCCACTGCGACGCCGTGCCGCGATCGGGCGGCGCAGTTGCGAGCGGCGGCTCCTGGGCTGGCGCTTCGCGCGCACGAAACCGGGTCTCGGCGCCGGTTGGCGTCGCGGACGGCGCATCGACGCCGCGTAGCTGCGTCTGCTGCGAGCCGCGGGCGCTGCCGCCGGCATCGATACGGGCCAGCAGATGGGCGGGCAGCACGCCGGCGGCGATCGCCCCGCGCAGCGCCGCCAGCGTGCCGGCCGGCGCCGGCGCGGCGCTGCCCAGCGCGCGCTCCAACAGCGCCTCGAATTGCTGCACGCTCGAGGTCCCGCTCGCGACACCCGCGAGCGCCGCCTCGACCTCGTTCCAGGACGGAGTGTTCGCCATGCTTACGCGGCGCTGACCGCGATGACCACGGCCGTCGCGTTGTCCGTCCCGCCGCGCTCGAGCGCCAGCGCCAGCAGAGCCTGCGCGGCCGACGCGCAGTCGGGCGCGGCGAGCGCGGTAGCAATTTCCTCCGGGGTCAAGTCGCCGTACAAACCGTCGCTGCATAACAGCAGCCGATCTGCGGGCTTGAACTCGAGGCTCAGCTCGCCGAGCGTCAACAGGTCGGCGCCGCCGACCGCGCGCGTCAGCATGTGCGCCTGGTCCGCCGGCGCTCCGTCCTCCTCTTCGCCGACCGAGTGATCGCGGGTCAATTGCTCGAGTTCACCGCCGCGCAGCCGGTACAGACGGCTGTCGCCGGCCCACAGCGCGATGCCTTGCGCGCCGCGCGCGCACAACGTCACGACGGTCGAGCCGCCGGCAAATCCGGGCCGCGCCTCGCCGATGCTGCGGAGTTCAGTGTTGGCCGTGGCGATGGCCCTTGCCACATCGCGGGCGAGCGCCTGCAGATCCTCGGGCGGCGCCAGCCGCTTGACGCCCTCCGCGATCAATTCGCTCGCCATCTTGCCGCCTTCGTGACCGCCCATGCCGTCCGCCACCAGCCACAGACCTGCGTCGGTGCGCTCGACAAAGGCGTCTTGGTTTTCATCGCGCACGCGCCCGGCGTCGCTGACCGCGCTGCTCTGCCAGTTCACGCTCGCGAGCGCCGGCAGCACGCTGTCGATGCTGGTCGCGGTCGGCGTGGATGGCGCCGGCAGAGGCACCCCGCTTAAGAGCTCGCGCAACACACTCGCCGAGGGCAGCGCGGCCTCGACCGGGACTGCGGCCGGCGGGGCTGCGCCGAGCGCCGCGCCCAGCAGTTCGCGAAACGCGCTCGGCTGCGGCAAGCCGCGGCTCATCATCACGCTCGACGCCATGCGATCGGATCCGGTGGACCACCACAGGCCGAGTGGTTCGCGCGATGCCGGTGCGAGGAGCTGCGCGAAGCGCGCGAAGAACCGTCCCATGTCGCCGTCGGCCGCGAGGGCATACCATGCGTCGGGCGCCGCCTCGGCGCGCATCGGTTCGGGCGAATGCTCCGCAGGGCGCACGGCGGCAAGCAATGCCTCGCTCTCGCCGAGCTCGCTCTGCAGGCGGTCAAGATCCACGAGTTCGTCATCGAGCGTGCGCCGCGCGAGCGCCTCAGCCCAGTCGAACCAGCCGTTGCCGGCGACGGACAACTCGAACGGCAACACGCCCGGCGCGAGTTCAGCGACGATGGTCAACGGAAAGTAGCGCCCGACCCGGTCGACGCTCGGCAGCAAAATGCCCGCCCACACCGCGCCGCCCACCACGCCGCTGCCGAGCGCGAAGCGCCACAGGGGACTCGTCAGGAATACATCGAGCCAGGCCTCACCCAAGTCGCTGCGCGAGCGCGCCAGGCCCTCTTGCAGCCACCCGTCCCAATGATTGATGAATTCATCCGTGACACCGCGATGTAGAAAGTCGCTGTGGCTCGGCAGCTTGCCGTAGAAGCCGACGGGCATCGGCGCCTACCCGCAGTGAAAGTGCGCCAATTCCTGGCGCGCCAGAGGATTACGGATCGAGGCGGCCTCGATCACCACGCGGGCTTGTTTGCCATCCTGGCGGAACGTGACCAGGAAGCGGGTATCGGACTGCGGCTGCACGCTCGCGTGATCGAGCAGGCGGAACAGCGCCCATTGACCTTGGAAGGCCTGCTGCGGATGACTGCCGTCGCGAAAATCGTAGCTGGCCACGGCGGCGCCGATCGGCCCGCCGGGCCACGCCATGCTGACGGCGCGCGGCGGCCCATGCCGATACTCGAACGCCTGGCCGTCGATCTCGAGCCGGAAGCGGTCGATGTCGGCGTCGAGATCGTCGGGCGCGACGTTGAAATGCACTTCCGGCAGCGCACCGCCGGGCTTGAAGAACACCTGACGGATGCGCTCGGCGCTCTGAAATTGACCGAGCAAGGCCGCCGAACCGCCGACCGATTCGGCGCCCTCGCGCCAGCGCCAGGCGCCGCGCGAGGTGTCGACCAAGGGCGCGAGGTTAGCCTGAAAGAAGGTGTCGAACAGGCCGCCGCTGCCGAACACGCGGGCGAAATCCTCGAGCGTCACATCATTCGGGCTCGCCGGATTGAACGGATAGCGCGTGCCGATGAGTTCGCGGCACGCGCTCACAACCTGCGTGTCGTAGCGGTTGGTAAGATCGGTGTGCGCAACCCCCATCGCCACGGTCTGCGACTTGCCGCTCAAACCGCCGATCAGCCCACCCACCACCGGCGGCATTTGCCCACTCGCCGACTGTAAATCGCCGAGCGCCTTTTGGATGGCGGCGAGCACCGCCGGCGAACCGGGCTGGCCGCCCAAACCGCTCGCCGACTGCAGCTGCTGCTGCGCCTGCCCCATCAGCGCGAGCAGTCGATCGATGGGCGGCGGCGTGCCGGCGACGAGCGCGTCGAGGGCCGCAAAATGCTGCGTGACCGCGCTCCCCGGTTTCGGGCCCGCGGTGCCGCCGAGCACGCCGTTCAATTGACCGGTCATTTGGCCGACTTTGGAGTTGAGCGCGCCTTGCAGATCGCCCGCCGGCGGCGGCTTCAATAGATTGGTATTCGCGTCGGTGAGCACCAGCAGGCGCTTCAACGGCGAGGTCGGACTTGCGAGCACGCCCAAAATGTCGGCCGCATCGGCCGTGTCGCGCGGCGCACGCACCGTCACGTCGGCGAGCAGCGCGTCCCACGCCTTGATGTAATCCTGCTCGTACAGCTGCACCACGTCCCCCGCGAGGCGCGGCGACTGCGTCATCGGCGGCGCCTTGTCGCCGAGAATCCACGCATCGCCCATGAATTCGCGCACCAGCTCGAGCTTGCCGGTGGCGTTGAATTCATCGAACACGGCGCGGGTGTACAGCGCCGGGAACGGCGTCTGCAGCGAGACGCCGCTCTTGCGGATCAAGACGGCCTGCGCGCCCAAGCCGAGCTCCTTGTCGAGCTTCAAGGCCCGCTGCGAGTCGCCGGCATAGGACAGCCGCACGCGCGAGTACATGAGCAAGGGCAGCGAGGCCTGCTGCAGCGACACGCGTGCCTGCTCGATCAGTTGCTGATCCGCGGGCACCGGTTGAACGCGCTTCGCATTCTCGCTCAAGGTATCGAAATGCACCGCGACGCGGCTCGCGGTCTCGGCGTCCTGGGCAAAGGCCTGCGTCCACTCGGCATGGGTGATGAGCTTCATCTGCGCGGCGTCGAGCCGCTTCGGATCAACCAGCATCAGATAGGCTTTGAGGTACTCGTACAGCCGGTCCGGCGCGCTGCCGGAGGCGGCGATGCGCGTCGCGAGATGCCGCGCAACCGCGGGGCCTAAGCTTAAATTCATCTCGCGAAAGTAAGCGTCCTCGGCCGCCTCGCCCAAGGTCTTGCCCTGATAGAGTCCGAAGCGCATGCGCATCGGCACCGAACCGCGGAACTGGTTGGCGGCCTCGACCACCTGGCGCATGGCGTCGAGCGGCGGCACCGTCTCGGCGATCGATGCACCGGAGGGCGCCGACTTGACGCCGGCGAGGCGCTCGACGGCCTGCGCAAGTTCGCTCACGTAAGCTGCATTGGCGCGGTAGCTCAACACCATGCCGAGCACCAGCGCGACGACCGCCGCGATGACCACGATATACAGGGCGGCGAACACGGCGGCGAGGCGCAGTTCCGCCTTG
>Ga0302320_10018769_pt1 | contig 13929 bp, 9 predicted proteins | sample Bog_T0_3_FD_202130 | JGI IMG/M metagenome (GOLD analysis project Ga0302320, IMG submission 202130) | Peat permafrost microbial communities from Stordalen Mire near Abisko, Sweden - Bog_T0_3 | ecosystem: Environmental > Terrestrial > Soil > Wetlands > Peat | place: Sweden: Abisko, Stordalen Mire... | reverse complement strand
CGGACCCCCCATGGGGGGTCCCTGGACCAGACCAACCGCTCACTTGCCTCCGAAACACTGAACCCACAACCTCCATCACCCAGCCTGGACTCTCATTAGGAACCGGACAGAACTTGGGGGCAGGTCACAAGCATTCATGGGAGGAGACGGCCATTGACGGGCAAGAACCAGCTTCGAAACACTTGGGCAAACAATGCGAAAACTAGGAATTGGGCGGATTTTAAGGAATATCTATCGCTCGGAAAGCGGCCGCCTGCAACCGGTCCGACTAACGGCCAGGGTACTTAGATGCCAGCTTTGGCGAACTTTCCTGCGCGTCCCAATGAGATTTCGAACGGTTACGGGGCCTAAGCTAACGCTTGTGCCCGGTGCATCCGACTCGATATCCGAATTTTGGTATCACCAGGTTCCAGATTTTGAGGAGTTGGCGTTTGCGCTTCACATTTTGAATCCGGGCGATCTGTTCGTCGACGTAGGAGCCAACCAAGGTGGCTGGACCATCATGGTTGCTGGCAGAGGTGCCCGGGTCATAGCCTTTGAGCCAATTCCGCCGACAGTTGATAGACTTTATGCAAATGTCTTGGCGAACCCTGAGATAGCGCAACAGATCGAAGTACGCCCAATTGGGCTGGGCGATCGGTATGGAAATGCGACGTTCATTGCCGACCTTGATACGGGAAACCGCCTTGTTTCGAATGGAGAAGAGACAAATCGAAAGACGATAACGATCCATATTGAGCCGGATGATGATGCACTTCGCTCCGTGGATCCGAAGTTTATCAAAGTTGATGTTGAGGGCGCCGAGTTGGCCTTTCTGCGAGGCTGCCGTGAAACTTTAGCGAAACAGCATTTGTGCGCCCTGGTGATGGAAACATTTAGACCAGCCAATTATTCGTCACCCGCACTAATCGAGGCCGAAGCAATTCTCCGCGGATTTGGTTTCGTTCCTATGGCTTACCACCCGTGGACTCGTGAGCTAACTCCGCTTCTTAATCCTTATGACGGGAAGCAGAATACAATCTACGTACGAAACCCAGATAGCCTGAGTCGGTCCCTTAAACTGGCAACTCCGCTTAGGGTGTTCGGGAAGGACTTGTAAGTGATGTCCGCGGTAATCAACGCCGCCGTCGAATCAATATCTTCGCACGTAAGCGCCCAAGCGTCGCCAACATCAAGCAAAAGCGACAGTCTCGGATGGGCTTTGGAAAACACCCATGTCGCGCGTCGGAACTGACGCCTACCTCAACCCCAAAAGTCCACCAACATGCGTTTTCATTTGCGGCCGGGATCCTCCAACTCTGATCACCACCGACTTAAAAAAACCAGGCCACAGACTATTGATCTGTGGCCCGTAGGGGGAGCAGCTAAGCAGCCCCTAGCGCCCGAGGGCGCGAATTACACAACAACCTGAATACGCCTGCCCAATCGGCACAGAGGTTCGCCCCTTAAATTAAAATTCAAACATTGTCCGTTCGGTGCGATTTGCGGGCTACCTACTCGTGGAGCGATGAGCGCTCTAGGACGGGATATGATCGGCAAGTTAAGGCCCGTCGTCCCTAGAAGGAGCACCGCCTCGCGGTTCGTTCTTGGGTTATTTGGGGTTCCGAAAATGCGATCGCACCCCTAGCGGGACTTAGTTCCGGGGGAGAATCTCGCAAGCGCGCCAGGGCGGCGCCTGAGCACCGCGACCGCAAACGTGGCCGCTCCCATGATGGCTGCGTATGTTTCCGGCTCGGGCACGGCGGTGGGATTCTCAACGTGGTTATCAATTCCCATCGCGCTTTGCCGTAACTGGTTGATGGTGCTGGCCTCTCTCTGGGTGATGCCCGAGGGCAGGCCGGCCAGCGAATTGAAATCTGCCATTTTGCCGCCGGCGGTGGTAAACGTCTGCATGAGAGAGTTTCCCAATTGGGGATTTGCGGCAAACGCAGTGGCGTAGTTGAAATTGGGGGTCTGGCTGGCTACGCGACTAAGCGCGCTGATTTGGGACGACGTCAAGGTCTGCGCTTGGGAAAACGAGGCCGAGAGGGAGACCACAACAAGTACGATTACCTTGCGAAGGGCGTTTTGGTTGCCGAGTCCTTTTGAATTCATGTGATAGGAGGGCTTGGGCACGCCGTGAGTTAGATCGGGTCCTCGCGGGTGCTTGCGCTGCTTGTCCTATCGTTCCAGGCCCAGATTTATGAATTGAAAGGGCGGGGTCGTAACATGACTGTAACATATTACGGGCTTTTCTAGGGTGAATCCCTCATGGCATTCGGCCGCACCAAGATAGAAATCTGATTTGGCGCCCGGGACCTCCAAAACAGGTCCGGATGGGTCAAACTCCCCGCGGCGTGCTGTTCTCGGGCTAAACGATTCCTGGATGAATACCGGCCTCGGCCAAATAATTAAAAATCATCTGATTAGGCGTGAATTGGGCCGCGTGGGCCTGCCGATTCTTGATTTGGATTTGGTCACCGTCCCGCGACTCCACGGCGGAGGCTAAAGCAGCCGCCAACGCCCCGGGGTTTCCTGCGGGCACCAGCGTCCCCCACTTGCCGTCTTCAAGCACTTCGCGCACGGGTTCTACGTCGGAGGCGATGATGGGCAACCCGGCCGCGAGCGCCTCCAATATGACGCCTGGCCGCCCCTCCTGGGGGGTCGTTGAAAGCACAAAGACATCGCTCTGTCCGAGAAGCTCAGGGATGTCGTTCCGGGTGCCAAGGAAGGTTACCATGCTTTCTGCTCCGACACTCCTCGACAGCGCCTTCAGGGATTCGGCAAGGCTCCCGGATCCGACGATCATAATTTCTAGGGCCGTCCCCCGGGCGCGAAGGAGTGCTGCCGCGCGGACTAGGGTTGCATGGTCCTTATGCGCTTCGAGTGTGGCCACCATGACTGCCCGGAACGGGGCGCCTTGGGCTCGGGCCAGCCGCGCCTTTCCGGAACGCTCGGCGATCGAGGCCGCACGCACGGAATTGTAGGAAATCCCCACCACCGACTTTGGGACGAGCGGGATTTCCTGAAACAGGCGCTGCACGTATTTCGAGCAAGCAATCACACGGCCGCGGCAGAGGCCGGTCGTCCAGAAGCAAGCCCAAGCCATAACATAATGGGAAAACCAGCCCGCTCCCGGCGGATTGCCGCCGTGCGAGATGAGGGCTGCTGGGCTCAGCCGGGAGCGGACCCCCAGGAAAATCCAGTGGGAGAGACCTAGCGGCCAGGCGACGACGAGCTCGGGATTAAATTCAGATGAACATTGCCCGGCGAACCGGGCTATCGCCAGGAACTTGGAAGGGCCGGGCCTGAGGGTGTCTCCTACGCGAAGCCAGCAGCCTGTTCTGCGGAATTCTTCCAAGAGATCAGCTGGCTCAGGCGAGAGAAACGCCACTCCCTGCACGTGGCCCTCCGTGGCAAGCCAGTCGAGCGCAAGGCGTGGAGTTCCCTCCGCTCGCGGCGAATGCATGATATGCAAGATGCGCGTCAAGGTCTCGCTTTGGGGCGTTCCGCAGTCGGGTTGAAGAATAGGCCCTTTATTCCCCAAAAGACCATAATCGGGCTTGAGGCTCCTGTGAAAACGCGGGCCATCTCCGTCAGGAAAATAGCCGCCAGGTAACGCACCTTCCGAGTCGACGAATATGGCGAGGTGCGGATCAGGTAGACATGATTGCGCATCGAATAGCGTTTCTTGACCGGGCTCCACGCGCGGTAGGTAAATTCGGCCGGTAGCTTTGTGTCGTGAAGGACGACGCTATCAAGAACGCAGAATCCCCTGAACCCATTGCTTGTGATGCGCCGGGTAAACTCATGGTCATCCCCCATAAAGAACATCTCCTTCATGGGATAACCCACCTTTCCGATGGCGTGCCGGGAGACCATCACGGCGACAAACGAGCAAACCTTGACTGGAATGCAACGCTCCTTGACCACGGTAAGGGCCCATTCGTTCGGTGAGGTAGCCGCGGGGTCGTTCACAGGAACGGTGCCATCTGGGTAGACCTGCAGCGAATAGACAAATCCGGTGTCCCCACGGCCGAAGGCCGGAGACACAACGAGGCGCTCCAGGGCTGTTGGGCCGGGAATGGTGTCGTCATCCATCATCCAAATCCAATCGAAGCCCTCGTCGTACCCAAACCTTGCAGCGCTATAGCACCCACCCGCGCTTCCAGAGTTTGGCTGGCGAATGACCTTCAGGTCAGATTGCTCGTCGAGCCATGCTGCCGTGCCGTCGGTGCTTGTGTTGTCGATAACCAGGATAAGGCTCGGCGGGCGGGTCTGGCCCCGGAGTGCGTTTACCGACCTTTTCAGGAGTTCAATCCGATTAAAGGTCACCACGGCCGCAAGTATTCTGGGATCAGATTCCGATTCAGATTTTGTCATAATTCTCCGGCTGCCCGGAAGCTCTTGATCCGTGCCCTGCCCAGCAGGAAGGCACCGACCAGAATAGAACTCTCGCTCACCACGTTTACAATCGAGGCGACGGTGATACCGAAGCGAGGAAGAAGGGTAACATTTAACGACACTGAAACCACTGCCACGGATACCATCAACAGCGCGGTGCGGCGGTCCTGCGAGCCATCGGCGATAAGACCCCATGCAAAGATGCCATTGAGCATGATGATGAGCTTTGATACGACGAGTATGGCGGCAGGTACGGAGGCGTCATAATATGCTGGCCCGTAGATCAGGCGGTGGACGGGAGGCACAATGAGAAACGAGAGGACCGCCGCGGGAACGATGAGAACCACCAGCGTCCCCGCGATCTTCAGCTGCCGGTTCCAGAGGTGCTCCACGCCAACCTTCCTCCATTCGATGAAGCGAGGGAACAGGATCGTGGGGAGCGCGATTCCAACGAGGTCCGCCAAGCTAGCTAGACTCTGGGCAGAGCGGTATTTTCCTAATTCCTTAACGGATAATAGGTAGCCCATCAATGGACCCTCGAGGACGCCATAGGCGTAGGCCGACGCTCCAGCTAGGAAGAGCCAACGTCCCCGCCAGGCAAGGGCTCGCATTTTTTTGGCCATTGCCCACCTCCAGGACCTGTTCTGCAAGGGCGAGTACGACCGGATGAGTTTCCAAGTCACCACTGCGAAGGCCAATGCGGCCGCCGCTTGACACCAGAGGTCCGTGCCGGCGGGCGATATGGAGCGCACGGCGAGAAGATAGGCAGCCAGCGTGAATAGCTGCTGCGCGGCAGTGATCACCGCCGCGACCACATTCTTTTCCCGAGCCTGAAAGATCCATGTCGGCGTCCCCATTCGCGCTAGGAGCAGCGGTGGAAAAGCCCAGAGTGCCAGATTGAAGTTCTCGGGGTGGTGGATCAAGTAGCAGCCCAGCCCGAAGAGCAGCACCATGAAGGCGCCGGAGATAAGTCTGAATGACTGCACCACCTGAAGCAGGCCCTCCTTATCCTCCTCGCTGTCCGACGCCTTGTATTCTCGAACGAGGATCGACTGTTGCTGCATCTCCAAAACCAGCGCGACCTGCGCCGCAATGCTCGCGACCAGTGCAGAGATACCGAGTTTCTCGGGTCCTAGCCTTCTCGCGACCCAAATCGAACCCAATGCTCCGAGCGCGGCGGCCACCGTGCGGATGATCGAGATCGAGGCCCCAGTCTTGAGGAAGAGCACAACGCGACCGCGACCTCCACCCTCGAGATGCTTGAAGACCGATTTAATGGGACTTTGCGCCGGGGCCGGAGGTTCTGTTAGCTCTTTGTTGTGCACGCGTAATCCCGGTGTGGCATCAGGTGTGGTGGAGCCGGTAAATCGTCAAAGGCGCCGCAGCATTGAGTATCCAAGTGAGCTTATGTTCATTGCGGGACCTCGTAAACCTCAACAAGTGCGATCCCCGTCGCGCCGGCGACATCGACGACCTGCGCGGTATACGACCCCACCGGCAGGGTGACTACGATGGCCGAATCCGCCGTCCCGTTGGGAAGGTCGAACGCCGATGCGGCGCCGAAGGTGGCGTGTGTGGCGTCCATCGGGGAAACGACCCCCGCCCAGGTTCCGGTCGGAACCGCGACGGGACTCTGCCAGCCTTGATCCGACGTGATCAGATTCCCTTTTGAGTCGAACAGGGTGAGGACGGGATGCTGCAGGACTCCGGTCAGGCCGAATTGGCTGAGCGTCGGACCCACGGCGCGAATAAGGACTGTCTCGTTGCCTGTCCCGCCAATCACGAAGCCAGCGATGAGTAACCCGGCGCCCGTGTTCACGTTCGCCCGAGCCGAGATGTTTGTCAGACGCGTTGGCGAGGCTAGAACGTTCGGATCCGTGTCGTAAACTTCTGCAAGGGCAATGCCTGTGCCCCCGTTCGAGCCACTTACCTCCGCAGTGTAGGAGGTTCCCGCTGCCAAATCGAGCTGGAGCGCGCTGTCAGATGAGTTGGTCAGGAACGGAAACGCCCCGGCGGCGACAAACGCGGCACTCAGCGCGGCGCTGTTCGACCATCCCATATTGGACGAAATCAGGGTTGAGGTGGAATTGAAGAGATCAATGGCAGGCTCCACGAGGTAACCCGACACGCCTAGGCTGGCGAGAGTGGGACCCACGCCTCTGACAAGTACGCTTTTCTCGCCCGAGCCCGCGATGTTGAACCCCGCGATCAGGACGTTGGAGCCTGTCCCGACCGAGGCCCGTGCGGAAAGGTTCACGAGGCGGGGCCCGGTCGCGACCGAGGCGACAGTGAGCATGGCGGCTTGTGACGTGACGCTGCCGGCCGTGTTGCTAACCGTCACGCTGTATGAGCCGGCGCTTGACTGGGTGGCGTCGGTGATCGTGTAGGACGAGGAGGTGGCCCCCACGATAGGCGATCCATTCAGGTTCCACTGGTAGGAGAGGGGGCTTGTCCCTGACGACACGACAGTGAACGTCGCGTTTGAACCCGGCGCCACGGTCTGGCTCTCGGGAGAGCTGCCAATTAAAGGCGCCGTTCCGTTCAAGACGGCCAAGGTGACGGCAACGGACGCGGCTACTCCAGCGGTGTTCGTCGCCGTGACCTGGTAGGTGCCTGCGTTGGAACTCTGTGCGCCCGTGATCGTGAATGTTGCGGACGTGGCCCCGGAAATCGGCACACCGTTCATGTACCACTGGAGGGTCGGAGCAGGCGTCCCTGACGCCGAGGCGCTGAATGTCGCGTTGCCTCCCGCCTTCACAGTCTGGTTCGTCGGCTCTGTCGTGATCGCCGGAAGGCCGGTGGGGGGGGCTCCTTTTCGGATCGTATGGTTTGGGGTATCGGCGACATACAGGTTGCCGGTAGTGTCAAATGCCAGCTGGCTGGGGCCTAGGAAAAGAGCCCCGACGCCCTGTCCGTCGACGCCACCCCTCACGCCCGCAATCCCGGCTAAGGTGGAGACCGCGCCCGTAGTCGATATCATCCTGATCGTGTTGTGCCCGGTGTTGGACACGTAGACATTCCCCTGAGTGTCCGTCGAGATTCCCTGCGGAAAATAGAACTGAGAATAATCTGCCGCCCCATCGGTGTCGCCGAGTCCCAGGTAGGTTCCGGCCAAGGTGGAGACCGTCCCTGTTGGCGTGATCACCCGGACGGTGCCCGTCCCCTCGACCACGTAGATGTTCCCGGAGGTGTCCGTTGTGATTCCCTCGAGCTCGTCGAACTGCGCTGCCGGGCCAGCTTCGTCTAGATATCCGAATACCCCCGCGGTCCCGGCCACCGTGCTCACAACCCCCGCCGGTGTGATCTTTCGGACCGTGCCGTTTCCCGAGTCTGCGACATAGACGTTTCCAGAACTGTCGACAGCGACGCCCAGAGGGGCATTGAAGGATGCCTGCAAAGCGATGCCGTCGGCGCTGCCGGGGGTCCCCGCGATGCCAGCCAACGTTGTCGTCAACCCGCCCGGGGCGATCTTTCGAATGGTGTCGTTGCCCGTGTCGGCAACGTAGACATTGCCCGATCCGTCCACGGCAAGGGCGTTCGGCGCATTGAACGAGGCGGCAGCTCCCGTGCCGTCGGCACTGCCGACCGAGACCCCTCCTGCCAGTGTCGCGACGCTCCCCGCCGTGATCATGCGGATCGCGCTCTCTCCGGAATCGGCGACGTAGATATTGCCCGAGCCGTCCACGGCGAGACCCGTAGGCGACTGGAAAAGTGCCTGGCCAACTGGTCCGTCCTTATAGCCCGTGCTCGGCGCTCCCGCAGCCGTGGCAAGGATGCCCTGCGTGTACATGCCAGGAGACACAGTCGCTGCCAGACGGATGGTGTTGTTTGCCGAATCGGCTATGTAAAGCCCGGCCGTGCACAAGGCTATTCCCAGCGGGGCATTCAGCTCCGCCATGGATGCCCCCCCGCCATTTCCGCTTCCTGGCTGGCCGGCAACGCCCCATAGCGTCGCCACGGCGCCCGTCGTCAGCGTGAGTTCGCGGATGGTGTCGTTTCCCGAGTCGGCAACAAAGACATGGCTAAAGTTGTCAACGGCGATGCCCGAGGGGGAATTGAAGCTAGCGGCCGTGCCCATCGCATCGAGGTGCCCCGGAGAGCCGGCAGTGCCCGCCAACGTGGTAACCATGCCCGTTGACGCGACAATCTTACGGATCGTGTCGTTGCCCGTGTCGGCGATGTAGATGTTACCCGAGGAGTCGACCGCAACTGCGGAAGGGGAGTTGAATGTTGCCCCCGCCACCTTGCCGTCGGTGCTCCCGACGGCACCGGCCGTGCCCGCCAGGGTGGTCACAACGCCGCCCGAGGCGAGCTTTCGGATCGTGTTGTTGCCGGAATCGGCAACATAAATGTTTCCTAGGCTGTCGATGGCCAGGCCCACGGGCGAGCTGAAGTTTGCTGAGGAGCCCGTGCCGTCGGAACCTCCTCCCACACCGGGTGATCCCGCCAGAGTCGTCACTACGCCCATGGGCGTTATCATCCTGACGGTGTCATTGCCTGTGTCCGCCACGTAGACGTTGCCCGAGCTGTCAACCGTGATGCCCGAGGGTGAATTGAAACGCGCTGCGTTCCCCGTGCCGTCAGAGCTTCCAGAATGGCCGGCGCTTCCGGCCAGAGTCGTCACTAGGCCGCCAGCCGCGGCGACCTTCCGGATCGTATTGTTGGCAGTATCCGCAACATATAGGTTGCCCGACGCGTCAGCCGCAACAGCGGACGGTGTCTCGAAGAGCGCCATGGCGAGGGTGCCGTCTACACTCCCGCCTCCCACCCCCGCCAAGGTCATGAAGGTGTAACCGGAACCAATGGCCACATTTGCCGCAGCGCTCACAGCCTGGGACGACGACGTCGACACCGTGGCCGCGTAGGACCCGGTGTTCGTCAAATTCTTGAGGCTTTGAAGCGTCAGAACCTGGGATGTGGCCCCCGAGACGGTGGAATTGTTGAGAAGCCAGGCCACCTGATAGGTCCCCGGTTCGGCGCCGGTTACGGTAGCATCCAGCGAGACGCTTGTGCCCGCGAGATCGACAAGCACCGCGGGCGAAACGGTGGCCGCGAGTGTCGGACCCGAATTCGTGGCAAACGCCTGCTTGGGCAGAGTGGTTCCAGCGAGGGCCCAGCCGAACCCAAGTGCCAGAGCCAGGAAGGTGCGGGGTGTTGGAAGTCCGATAAGCAGCGGCATGGGCATGGTCTGAGGACGCAAAGTTTGGCGCCGGCTTTAGCATTGTCCATGCGGGCTTGGAGCCGTGCGCACCAATGATGTGACGAACGTGTCACAATTTGTTGGCGGTCCGTCACCGCTATTAACACCAGCGTAACATTGCACGCCGGCCGTGATTTCAATTGGCCTTGCGCAACGCGAGGTTGGAGCGGGGTATAGTGGGTGGCTGTTGCCGTTGCGCCTCCGCTATTCGGCAACCCCCAGGCCGAAGTCCATTGCTGGTCCGCACATGGCAACGCTTCGATCACCTTTTTGAACTCAAAGTGCGTCAACCTCGCCTCCAGGAAGTGACGGGGCGAAGCTCGCTCGCAGATCTTGGGCGCGGATGCTGGTCCTCACTCCGGTGATCGTCGACATTATGGCCAGGGAAGGTGATGGCACTGCGGTTGGCCATGGGGAGGGTGATCGTCCATGCCACAAGTCCATGGCATGGCGTTCGAGGTGCTGCGCCTAAAAAACTAGATGGCCCGACGAGCGCCTAGCCGGGCTTCGAGATTTACAATTCTGAAGCATTTACTTGTCCGCAAAATAGTCCGCGCGAGTTTTGATGACACCAAAGAAACACAGCATTCTGCACATGACCCCGCTTGCCGAAATCGGCGGCTGTGAGGTCAATTGCCTGCGAATCATTGAAGGGTGTGGTGAATTTGACCACCGGGTTGTTGTCTTTGGGGCCCGCGGGCCCATGTCCGCTCGATGGGAGAATGCTGGGGCGCGAGTCCTTCATCTTGACCAATGGTTATTAGGACGCGCGAGATTTGAGGAAGCGCTTTCAAAATGGAGCCAAGTAGAGGAAATGCCCGAAGCCGTGTTCCTATGGAGCACGAGCCGCCTTCCGACCGTGCTTGAGGTACTCCGTCCGTGGGACGTGCGATGGTCCGTCTACCTGGGCAATCCCGTGCAGCCAGGCCTCGCTCACTGGATCCGCCTGCAGTTTCAGGAGTGGTTCCACCCCGCACCGACCTCAGTGACCCTCGTGGCGTGCTCGGAACACGTAGCTATGAGCCATCGTAGCGCGCCTTACTTTCGGCGCTTTGCCACCCGGGTAATTTATAACGCGGTGGACCCGGCGCTGGACGTACCTCGACATTATCGGGAGCTTGCTCCGGGCATGGGTCCCCGTCTGGGAATGGTGGCCCGCCTTGACCGGATCAAGGACCATAAGACGATAATTCGGGCCACGGCTTTGGTCGCAAAGATCCGGCCCGATATCGTGGTCGAGTTTGCTGGAGACGGTCCCCTCATGCGGGAGCTGCAACATGAGGCTCGATGCTGCGGTGTGGCCGACCAGGTCAGATTTCTGGGGTCGATGCCCGTGGGTTACCTGCTTGCCTCGTGGGATATTTACACGCATTCAACGACCGATTCTGAGGGAATGGGAACGGCGGTCGCGGAGGCAATGATGTCAGGTCTGCCTTGTCTCGTAAGCGACCTTGCGGTGATGCGCGAGGTTTGCGGGCTAGATGGCGCGGCCTATGCGCCCGCAGGCAACGCCGAAGGCTTTGCCGCGGCTATCGTCGCCCTAATAAACGACAGGACCCGCAGGGAGATGATGGGCCGGAATGCGCGGGTCATTGCCCGAGAGATTTTTGGTCTGCCGAAGATAGCGGCAGCCTACGAGAGAGTGGTCTTCCCAAGGGAAGGGAGGGCTGGCCCGTGACCAAATCAGGCGGAGCAGCATTGGACGACAGGACACCCGGCGAGCGGCAGAAATCCATTGCGGCAATGGGGGACGTAATGGACCCAAACTGCTTTGGGGGCGCTCCCTGGCAGTTTCTCCAAGAGAGTCGCAAACAGGGCTTCGCGAGTTATGGATGGAGTGTGGACATCCGGCGTTTGCGCCGTCCTCGATTCATGTGGAATGTGGCTCAGATCTTGCGGGGACGCCGTTCGGGTGGTTTCCAGTTCTCAAAAAGCGGACGCATGGCCGCAATGGACCAAATCCCCGGTGACCTGCTTCGCACCGAGGTTATCTCCTTCCACCAACATTTCCCGCCACCGGACGTTGTCCGGAGAGCTGGCGGTGAGGTCAACTATTACATCGACGCGACATATACGCAGATATTCCCGGCCTATGGCCTCAATCAAACCCTAGACGAAAGAACCATCGAGGACGCGATACAGTACGAGCGCGATGCCTTCGGCGCAGCCAAGCGGGTGATCCTCAACCAGTCGTGGGCCCTCCGGTCGGTGGTTTCTGACTATTCCCTAGATCCCAGCAAGTGCGCGGTAATCCTGCCTGGCGCAAATTATCCCGTGTATCCCGGCCTGTGCCCGTGGCCGGGCGAAGGCCGCCCGGGAAGGGAAAGGCCGTTTGTAATGGGTTTCATAGGCAAGGATTGGAGACGAAAAGGCCTCCTTTTCCTCAATCAGGTTGCCGTTCGGCTTCGTGGCATGGGCTGGAAGGTCAAGGTGCGGGCGATTGGGTACCCCGCGAGCGAAGCTCCGCCCGGCGCCGACATCGAAAGCCTTGGCTTTATCGACAAGCGCTTGCACTTCGGGCCTTTCCTGCACAGCTGCGACGTCGGCTGCCTCTTCTCCAGTGCGGAGGCCGCGGGCAGTGCCGTCTTGGAATTCCTCGGAGTGGGAATACCAGTCGCGGGCTTCACGGTGAATGGTCTTGCCGATCTGCTGCCGGCGGAGGCTGGGTTCCGCTTCACCCTTGGTACGAAGCCTGAAGAGGCCGCTGACGTCTTTGACTCCTACTTGGCCGATGAAGGCAAGCAGGCGCGCTTTAGGGAATCTGCGCGAGCCTTGGCTCCCTCCCTTCTGTGGGAGAGATCCGTGCGCGAATTCAAGGAATTGTGGGATACTGGAACGATCATGGCTCCCTTTCGCCTGAACAAGGAGTCCGGAGCTCGATGAATTTCCAATTTGGACTCCCCTCAGCTTGGTATGGGAATCGGATGACACCCGGCTGCGATCCCACTTACGGTTTGCGAACCGTCTGCCCGTTTCGGCGCCCGCGGCTCGGTCGCCGCATACCGAAATGAAAAGATCCTACGTCACCGCGTTTCCCGGACGTCGCGACAACTATCAGGTGCCCCTTGCCTTATCGGAATCTGGGAGGCTGGCCGGATTCGTGACATGTTTTTATCGGGATCGGGGGATCTTTGGGAGGATGCCGATACTTCGAGGAAGGATTCGTGAACGGCATATCGATGGTATTCAGGCCGCCGACGTGAAATGCATGGAGCTCACAAACCTGGCGGCCCGGGTTGCCCAGCGCTTTATTCAGCCTTCGAGGGTCGGCGTGTGGGAGGATAACCGTTTTGCGCGCAGGGCGGTCGCCCTTGCCAATGGTAAAAAGGCCGGCCTTTTTCTCTATGAGTTCCAGGCCGATTGGGCTTTTCGGCAGCCGTTTAACCACGACATTGTGAAAATACTCTTTCAGTTCCACCCCCATCCGGACCTGGAGCACCCCTTGCTGCTATCGGACGGCGAGAAATACCCTCAATTCCGGAATGGCATACGACGCAACACGCGCACGAACCTACCGGAATTCTATCGGCGGCACACGCGGGACGCCTGGAGAAACGCCGACCACGTCATCGCCGCCAGCCAATTCACCTCCCGTTCGCTCCAGGTGGCGGGCTGCCCTGAGGGCAAGATAACAGTCATTCCTTATGGGACCGGAATGACCCAGGAAAAAGGCGAAAGGGTGGATATCCGACCTCCAGCTAACAGGCCCTATTTCCTTTTTGTTGGGAGCGCAAGCCACAGGAAGGGATTGCACCACCTGCTCGAGGCATGGTCTCGGTCGCGGTTGTCGTCCAGCCATGAACTCGTCGTTATAGCCAGGGTTGTTGAGCCCGAGCTCCAGGAGCTCCTATCCTTGGGAAAATCGGTGCGCCACATAGCGGGCGTTAGCAGGGCAGATCTGGTCCGTTGGTATGGATCAGCGACAGCATTTGTGCTCCCTTCGCTTTCGGAAGGCTTCGGTCACGTTTACATGGAGGCGCTCTCCTGCGGCTGTCCCGTGATTGGAACTCGCAATTCGATGCTGCCTGATTTTGCCGACGCTCAGGCGCACATTCGCTATGTCGAGCCGGGCGATAGCGAGAGCATCAGGTCCGAGCTCGAGCGGGTAGCGGACCTGCCCGCTGAGGACCACTACTTCAGGACCGGGGCGGTGCGTGAGAGCGTCAAGGCATGGACATGGCCGCGGTTTCGTCAAAGCATCGAAGCCGTGCTTCAACGGTTCGACACATGAGGCGGGTAACCGGATCGCCAATGTGGCCTTCGACCGGGGGCGATTTCAGTTGGGGAGGCGAGGCCCTCGCCCCCACGCCGTACGAAAGCCCCCGTTCCTTGGATGACTATACTAA
>Ga0302320_10018768_pt1 | contig 13929 bp, 12 predicted proteins | sample Bog_T0_3_FD_202130 | JGI IMG/M metagenome (GOLD analysis project Ga0302320, IMG submission 202130) | Peat permafrost microbial communities from Stordalen Mire near Abisko, Sweden - Bog_T0_3 | ecosystem: Environmental > Terrestrial > Soil > Wetlands > Peat | place: Sweden: Abisko, Stordalen Mire... | reverse complement strand
ACGTGCTGGCACGCTTCCGCCAAGAGGTCGTGGTCGAAGCCGCCGGCTGAGCATCCGGCCGGCACGCGCCGAGGGGCTCGCCGGATGGCGGCCCCAGGCGACGGGGAGCCTCGGTGATCCCGCGGACAGCTTCCGTCATCCACGGCGAGCGCGCGCGGCGGGTGCAACGGCACTCGTGCTTCTGGGTCCAGGGGGTATGGTTCGCGGATGGCGAGCAACGTCGCCGCGTCGGTCGAGCATTTGAGTGTGGCCGAGCGCGTGGCGCGGGGCAGGAACGCACGAGCTGAGGTCCCGCGCGGCAGTCACGCCGCTTTTGAGCCGGCAGCCGACCGCCCCGATCCGATCGAGTTGCTCGAGCGCCAGGACCGCACGCGCGTACCTGAGCTTGTGCCGATCCGCTACGCGCGGATGCTGGCGTCCCCGTTTGCCTTCTATCGAGGCGCAGCGAAGATCATGGCCAGTGATCTGGCAACGACGCCGCGGACCGGGCTGACGGTGCAGTGCTGCGGCGACGCCCACGTCGCGAATTTCGGTGTGTTTGCCTCGCCGGAGCGCGAGTTGGTCTTCGATGTCAACGACTTCGATGAGACGCTGCCGGGACCATGGGAGTGGGACGTCAAGCGCCTGGCGGTGAGCATGGCGATCGCTGCGCGGCAAGATGGCTTCGCCGTCAAGCAGCAGGATCGAATCGTTGCCGGCACGGTCGAGGAGTATCGGACAGCGATGGCGCGGTTCGCCGCGATGACGAACCTCGATGTCTGGTACGCCCACCTGGACGTCGAGAGCGCGCTGGCAGACCTGGGGTCGCACGGCAACGCGGGAGCGGTCGTGCGGACCGAAAAGTCGCTGTCGCGCGCGGGCAGCAGCGACAACCTGGCGAGCGTCGCAAAGCTGACGCATATGGTCGATGGTGAGCTGCGCATCGTCGCCGCACCGCCACTGATCGTGCCGATCGCCGACCTCGCGCAGGACCACGAACGAGAGGACATGTTCGCCGCGCTACACGAGCAGCTGCGCTCCTACCGTAGCTCGCTGGAGTACGACCGGCGCGTGCTGCTGGAGCAGTTCCGCGTGACCGATTTCGCGCGCAAGGTGGTCGGCGTCGGGAGCGTCGGCACGGAGGCCTGGATCGCGCTGCTGCTGGGCCTGGACGGGCGAGACCCCTTGCTGCTCCAGCTCAAGGAGGCCGATGCGTCCGTGCTCGAGGAGTTCCTCGGTCGCAGCGAGTTCCGAAGCCATGGCGAGCGGGTCGTCGCCGGCCAGCGCCTGATGCAGGCCAGCAGCGACATCTTTCTCGGCTGGCTGCACCTCGAGCCCGGGCCCGCCGGGCGAGCGGTCGATTTCTACGTTCGCCAATTGCGCGACTGGAAGGGCTCGCTGGACATCGAGCGGATGACACGCGCGGGCATGGCCCAGTACGGGCGCTTCTGCGCCTGGACTCTGGCGCGAGCGCACGCTCGCAGCGGCGATCGCATCGCGATCGCGGCCTACCTCGGCAGCGGCTCGCGTTTCGATCGCGCGCTCGTCGAGTTCTCACACGCCTACGCCGAGCAGAACGAGCGCGACTACCAGGCGCTGGCCGCGGCGGCCAGATCCGGGCGGATCACCGCGGAGAAAGGCGTCTAGGACAAAAGGTCCCGCGGTCCTGGGCCGCCAGCACTCAACTCGCCGGGGGGTCACTCGGCCGCTGCTGCGGCGGCGGGCTCGAGCCGGCGTGAGGCGAGGCCTTTGCGGCGAGTGAGCCGGACGCGGCGACGTAGGCGGTGGGGTCCCCGCTCCCGCCGCGCAGGATAAAGGCGCAGCCCACGGCGATCAGCGCTCCGGCGATTGGGCCCACGACGTATACCCAGTAGCTGCTGAAGTCCCCGCTCACGAGGGCCGGGCCGAAGGAGCGAGCGGGGTTCATCGACGTTCCGCTGAGCGGCGCGGACCACAGGCCGGCGAGCGCGATGTATCCGGCGACGCCGAAAGCGGCAACGGTGCCGACGTTCTGGGCGGCCGAGGCTGTTCCGAGGATGACGCTCACCAACCCTGCTGTGAGGACAACCTCCATCAGCAGCGCCTGCCAGTCGGCATAACCCTGGCCGGGCAGTGTGGCGCCGAGATGATGGATGTTGCCGAAGACGGCGTCCAGGAACAGGCACGCCAGGGCGGCGCCGAGCAGCTGGACCACGACATACCCGGGCACGCGCTTCCACGGGAAATCGCGGCGCAGCGCGAACGCGAGCGAGACCACGGGGTTCAGGTGGGCGCCCGAGACGGCGCCCATGAACAGGATGATCGACATGACCATGAGCCCGGGGGCCACCACGGCGGCGGCGAGGCTGATCTGCCCCTTGGCGTGGAGGATCCCGCCGCCGGCAGCGACGAGCACGAGCAGGAAGGTGCCGAGCAGCTCGGAAAAGAGTCTCCGCCACTCCAGGCTTGGGTCATCGAATTGGGCCTTGGACCCAAACTCGAGCGCCAGCAGATGGCGGGCGCGTGCGCTGACCGGGTCAACGCTGTGCTCCGCCTCCCGTATCAACCGCTCCTCAACCACGCCCGCAACCTAACAGCGAAGTCTCAGCGGGGAGTGGTCCCCAGCCACGCTCGATCGACCAGAGGCGCATCCGCTTAGCACGCACGAGCATCCGCGAGGGCGCCGGACTCAGCGCGCGAAGGACGTTGCGGCGCCCAGCGCCTGCGCGAACGCCGCGATCAAACGCGCGCACGAGTCGATGTCGTCCAGCTGCACCATCTCCACAGGCGAATGCATGTAGCGAAGCGCGATCGAGATGCTCCCGGTGGGAATGCCCGCGCGCGTCAGGTGAATGGAGTCGGCGTCGGTGCTCGTGCGCGCCGCGTAGGCGGCGATCGTGAACGGGATCTCCTCGCGCTTCGCGGTCTCGTGCAGCAGTTCGAACACGACGGGGTTCAGGATCGAGCCGCGGCCGATGACCGGTCCCTCACCAAATTTGTGCTTGCCGATCTCGTTGATCTCCACGCCGGGCGAGCCGGTCTCGTGCGTGACGTCGACGACGATCGCGACGTCGGGGGCCAGTCCATACGCGAGGGTTCGGGCGCCGTTGAGCCCGATCTCCTCCTGCGCCACGCCGCAGGCCGCGACGTCACCGGGGGCGCCGCCGGCTTCGGCGACGATCCGTGCGGCCTCAAGCGCGATGAAGGCGCCGAGCCGGTTGTCCATCGCGCGGGAGATGTAGCGGTCGTTGCGCAGTTCGAGGGGCTCGCCGGCGAGCACGGCGACGTCGCCGATCCGCACGAGCGAACGCGCCTCATCGCCGTCCTTCGCACCGATGTCGATGTGCAGCTCGCGCAGCTCCGGCACCTTCTTGCGGTCCTCCTCGCGCAGCAGATGGATCGCCTTGCGCCCCACGACTCCGGGCAGCGGCCCGCTCTGCGTGATCAGCTCGGCGCGCTGGCCGACAAGAACCTGGGCGTCCCAGCCACCGACGCCGGTGAAGCGCAGGAAGCCGTCGTCGTCGATATGGGTGACGATCAGCCCGATCTCGTCGATGTGGCCGACGATCGCGAGAAACGGAGCACCCGTTGTCGTACCGGCGACACGGGCGACGGCAGAGCCCATGATGTCGACGGAGACGTCGGGCGTGAATGCCCGGCCGGCTTCGGCGAACACCGCTGCCGGAGCCGTCTCGTAGCCTGATGGTCCAGCGGCGGTGAGGAGCTTGCGAAGGACGTCAGGCAGCGGCACGGACGACAGCCTATGGCACGGCCGCTCGCGCGTGGTTAGCACTCGATTGGGCGCGCACGCATCGACTCGGGTCATGGATTGGCCCCCGAGGCCGCCGAGACGGGGAGCCGTCACCCTCGGCCAGGTGGCGATGTGATGGTCTGGCGGTCGCGCTACCGTCGGTGGCGGTGACAAAGCCGCCACGACCTCGCAGCGCGCGCGTGAGACCGCGCTTGGTACTCGCCGGCTTGTGCGCCGGCGCCGGGCTTGCGCTCTGCGCGGCGGCCACCGGGAGCTCGGCGAGCGTCCAGGGCGCGGCCTCCGACACCGGTGCGGGCAGCGTGACGCGCGCCGCGCGTCAGGACAACCGATCCGCCCGCCGCCACCCAACCGCCCGCGCAGCTGCCGTCGGCGCCGGCGGCCTCTCCCTGATCGTCGAGCCGGCCCAAGGCCTCGGCCAGATCGACCGCGACGTCGCGGCGGCGAAGCACAGTGTCGACATGACGATGTATGAGCTCGACGACACCACGATCGAGCAGGAGCTCGTCGCCGACCGCCGCCGCGGAGTGGCGGTTCGCGTGCTCCTCAACGGCGGCTACTACGGCGGCGGCTTCTCCGAGAACGACGACGCAACCAACTACCTGCGCGCGAGCGGCGTCGCGGTTCGAGCCAGCTCCGCGTCGTTCGCGCTGACCCACCAGAAGACGATCACGATCGACGGCCGCACGTCGCTGGTGATGACGCTGAACCTCACATCGCGCTACTACGCCACGACCCGCGACTTCGCGGTCATCGACACCCAGCCCGCCGACGTCTCTGCGATCGAGCGGGTCTTCGACGCCGACTGGAGTCACAGCCCGGTCACGCCGTCCGCCGGAAGCGGCGACCTCGTCTGGTCTCCGGGCGCCGAGAGCGAGCAGGTCGCGCTGATCGACAGCGCACGCTCGACGCTGGACGTCGAGAACGAGGAGATGGATGACACCTACATCACCGCCGCGCTGTGCGACGCGGCGCGCCGGCGCGTCAAGGTCGGCGTCGTGATGACCTACGAAAGCAGCTGGCGCGAGGCGTTCGACGAGCTCACCGCCTGCGGTGTCCAGGTCCGCACCTACGCCGAGGACGCGCCGCTGTACATACACGCGAAGGCAATCGTCGTCGACGGCCGCGAGGCGTTCGTCGGCTCGCAGAACTTCTCACCGACGTCGCTTCGCTACAACCGGGAGCTCGGCATCGTGACCTCCGATCCCGGGATCGTCACGCCGCTTGCCCAGACGTTCGTGAGCGACTTCCGGGGCGCGAGCCCGTTCAGCTCGTAGGAGAAGCTCAGAGCTTCGCTGCGTGATGCGCCCGGCGCGCGCCGGAGCGTGGTCGCGCCTGCTCTCAGCCCGCCAGCACCGCAGCCGCGAACCGCTCGGCCGCCCCGGCCGCCTGCGCAAAGTAGAGGCGCGGCTCGATCAGCTCGAGCTCGAGCAGCACCGGCCGGCCGCCGGCGTCGCGCACCAGATCCACGCGCGCGTACAGCGGCGTGCCGAACCGCGCCGACACCTCGCCGACGATCGCTCGCGCCAGAACCCGCTCGTCCTCCCGCGCTGCTCGCGCCACGACCAGACTCTCATCCAGCATCACGGTCGCGACGGCGAGCGGGCCGTCGGTCGTCGGGGCGATCTCATCCGGCGCCAGCACCGCACGCTTGTGCAGCTCATGCGAGAGCTCGCCGCCGATGAAGACGAGGGCGCTCTCGCCGCACTCATCCACCGATTTCAGGTAGGGCTGGACGAGCGCGACGCGGCCGCTCGCGTGGATCGCGGCGACCAGTTCCCGCGCATCGCCGGCGCACTCGGTGCCGAAGCGCCCCGTGCTCCTGGCCCCCGCTGAGACGTTCGGCTTCACGACGACCTCGCCGTCCCACGCCGGCAACCGCTCTCCTGGCGCCACGAAAGCGGTCGGCACGGTCGGGCACGACAGTTGCCCCAGGTAGCGCTTGTCGGCGTTGAACGCAACGATCTGCGGCGAGTTGCGTAGCCGCTCACCGCCAACGCGCCGGCACCAGCCGAGGAACTCATCCACGCGGAAGGTGTAGTCCCACACCGAGCGCAGGATCACGCGGTCGTAGGCGTCCCAGTCAGCCGATGCGTCATCCCAGACGAGCAGGTCGGCGCCAAGCCGCTCGGCCGCCTCATCGTCGTCGGGCGACCCCTCGGGCAGGGCCGCGCAGGTTGCGAAGGCGACACGCACGGCCGCGGATCGTAGCGGCCGCCGCGCCGAGCGTCACGAAACGGTCTGCGCGCCGAGCGTCACGAAACGGTCTGCGCGCCGGGCGTCACGAAACGGTCTGCGCGCCGAGCGTCACGAAGCGGTCTGCGCGCCGAGCGTCACGAAACGGTCTGCGCGCCGAGCGTCACGAAACGGTCTGCGCGCCGGGCGTCACGAAACGGTCTGCGCGCCGAGCGCCACGAAGCGGCAGCCGCGCCGCGCGCCACGAAGCGGCAGCCGCGCCGCGCGCTGCGAAGCGGTCTACGCGCCCGCTGCTACGCCGACAGGTTCGGCCGGCGCAGCCTCGCCGCTGGGGTGCGAGCCCTGTGCGACGAAGTCGCGCGAGCGAATCAGGATCAGCGCGCCGACCCCGCCCGCGAACGCGACGATCGCAGCGACCAGGAAGATGTCGTTCAGGCTCGCGATGAAGCTCGCGCGCGCGACCGCTCCTGCCACCGCGCGCGAGCGCACCGGCAGGTGAGCGATCGCCGTCGAGGTTTGCCCGTTGGAGATCGCGGTGGTGAGGGCGCTCGCGCCGCCGAGATGAACGGCGTGCAGGCCGGCGGTCACGTGCGCGCGGATCTTGCTCGTGAAGATCGAGCCGAGCGCGGCGATGCCGGTGGCGAAGCCGACCTGGCGGAAGGTGCTGTTGATCCCCGACGCCATGCCGGCCTGGCGCGGCGGGACGACGGCGATCGCGGTCGAGGCGAGCGGCGGGTTGATCAAGCCGACGCCGAGGCCGCCGATCAGGAAGGCCGGCAGCAGGTGGGTCCAGTGCGAGCTGACACTCAGGCCGCGCATCAGCATCAGGCTGAGGCCGGCGAGCAGGAGTCCCGCTCCCATCAGCAGCCGCACCGGCACGACGGTTGTGAGGCGCCCCGAAACCCCCGAGGCGATCAGCACGACGCCCGAGAGGGTCAGGAAGCGCAGGCCGGTGGCGAGCGGTGACAGGCCGAGGACGTCCTGTAGATAGAGCGTCAGATAGAGGAACATCGCGAAGATCGAAGCGGACACCGCGAAAGCGACGATCGCGGCGCCGGCGAAGGCCGGAACCCGAAACAGGGCCAGGTCCAGCATCGGCGCGCGACTGCGATGCTCGATCACCACGAACGCCACGATCAGCACGCCGCTGGCGATCAGGCAGCCGTACACGACGCCGCTTCCCCAGCCCTTCAGGCCCGACTCGATCAGGCCGAACACGAGCGTCCCCAGCGCCGCCGTGAACACGACGAACCCGGGCACGTCGAGCTTGGCTCCCTGCGGCGCGCGCGACTCCTCGACCTTCGCCAGCGTGAGGGCGAGCGCCACGACGCCGATCGGGACGTTGACGAGGAATATCCAGCGCCAGCTGAGCCCCTGGGTCAGGGCGCCTCCGGCGATCGGGCCGATCGACACCGCGGCGCCGGTGACAGCCCCCCAGACACCGAACGCCACGCCTCGATCGCGACCGCGGTAGGCGTTGCCGAGCAGGGCGAGCGAGGTGGCGAACATCATCGCGCCACCGATTCCCTGCAGCCCGCGGGAGAGGTTGAGCATCAACGGCGACTGGGCCACGCCGCAGAGCAACGAGGACGCCGAGAAGAGAACCAGGCCGGCCGCGAAGATCCGCCGGCGCCCCAGCCGGTCGGCCAGCGATCCCGCTGTCAGCAGCAGCGCGGCGAGCGTCAGCGCGTAGGCGTCGACCACCCACTGAAGGTCGGTGAAGCTCGAGTGCAGGCCGGCCTGGATGCGCGGCAGCGCTACGTTCACGATCGTGATGTCGAGCAGGAGCATGAAGGTGCCGGTCGAAACGGCTATCAGCGTCCACCACTTGCGGTCCACGGCCGGCCTCGAATCTCTCGTTGGAAGCTCGGCTCCGCCTGCTGCAAGGCGCTCGCCCGCCCGTCTAAAAGCCGCGCGACGCGCCAGAACATGTGAGGCTGGAGCCCAGCGGTGAATCCTAAAGCGTCGCAGTCGCGGGCCTGGTCGGGCACAATCCCGGCGATGATCGTCAAGCGCAGTGCCGCCGGCTACAGCGAGACCGTCACAGCTCTCCTTGAGGCGATCGAGCGTCGCGGGCTGCGCGTGTTCGCGCAGATCGACCACGCCGCCAGCGCCCGCGCTGCGGGCCTCGAGCTCGAAGACGAGCAGGTGGTGGTGTTCGGCAGCCCGCTGGCCGGAACGCCACTGATGGCCGAGGACCCGCGGATCGGGATCGAGCTGCCGCTGCGGATGCTGGTGTGGCGAGCCGGGGAGGACGTGAACGTCGGCTACGGCGACCCGCGTGAGCTCGGCGCAAGCTACGACGTCGCCGAGCGCGCGTCGACGCTCGGGCAGATGGCGATGCTCCTCGACGCGCTCGCCTGCGAGGCCGCGGGCGGCTGACAGCGCGAAGCCGCGCGCGAGCGCACCAGCGCCCCGCCGGCACCGCCCCGGCACGCCAACCCGCGGCCGGGCCCCAACGGCCACCCGGCAGGCGCTATGTTGCCGCCGTGGTCTCGGTGCAGGCCGCGGCGGGGCGCGCGAGCGCTCGCTCCGCGCACGTGTGATCGGACTCCGGCGGGCCCGGCCACCGCCTCGTTGTCTCAAACCGCCGGCGTGGGAGGAAGCGCGATGGCAGTCGGTAGCACCGCTGGGGGGCGCGGGAGGAACCTGGTCCTCGCGGCGATGATCTTCGCGGTCTCGATGACCTTCATCGACCAGACGATCGTCTCGATCGCCGCGCCGAAGATCCAGCGCGAGCTCGGCCTCAGCGCGACCGGCGTGCAGTGGGCGATCAACGCCTACCTGCTCTCGCTGGCGGCGCTGTTCGCGTTCGGCGGGCGCCTCGCCGACACCGTCGGCCACCGCAGGATGGTCACCCTCGGCGTCGTCGTCTTCGCCGGTTCCTCGGCGCTGTGCGGCCTGACGCCGAAGGGGAGCCTCGCGGAGGGGTGGATCGTGGCCTTCCGCGTGATCCAGGGCGCCGGCGGGGCGATCATGTTCCCGGCTGCGCTCGCGATCGTCGTGCAGACCTTCGAGCTGCGCCAGCGCGGCAAGGCGCTGGCGATCTTCTTCGGCATCGCCGGCGGGCTGACCGCGGTCGGGCCGATCCTCGGCGGCGTCCTCACGCAGTGGACCTGGCGCGCGATCTTCTGGGTCAACATCCCGGTCGCGCTGATCGCGCTGGTGCTGATCGCGCTCGCCAAGCCCGTCACCGTGCACAAGCCCGCGCGCATGGACTACCGCGGGCTCGTCCTGATCGCCGCCGGCGTCGCGCTCAGCGTGTTCGGCTTCCAGGAATCCTCGATCTGGGGCTGGGGGAACCCCGGCACGGAGATCTGCATCGCCGCCGGCGCGGCGCTGCTGGTCGTCTTCTACCGCGTCGAGATGCGCACGCCCTCGCCGCTGATCGCCGTCAGCATCTTCCGGATCCGCGCGTTCCTGGTCGAGAACGTCGTGCTCGGAATCTCGATGCTGGTGTTCATCCCGGTCTTCTTCTTCGCCAGCGAATACGCCCAGCTGTCGCTTGACAAGACGCCTTCGCAGGCCGGTCTGGTGCTGCTGTACTTCTTCGCCGGATTCGTCGTCGCGGCGCAGATCGGCGGGCGGATGCTCGACCGCGGCGGCGCCAAGCGCCCGGTCGTCCTTGGCTGCGTGCTCGCCGCCGTCGGGTTCTACCTGTGGGCCGGAAAGGTGACCGCGCTGAGCCTCGGCTCCCAGGAGATCTACATCATCCTTTCCGGCGCCGGCATGGGTTTCATGCTCGGCCCCGCCAGCACCGACGCCGTCAACCGGGCCTCGCGCCTCTCCTACGGCGAGGCGACCGGGATCACGCAGACGGTGCGCAACTACGCGGCAAGCCTTGGCCTCGCGATCCTCGGCACGATCCTCGTCTCGGAGACGAAGGCGCGGATCACCTCATCGCTGATCGCCCAGGGCGAGCCGGCCAAGGCGGCGGCGCGCCAGGCGGCGAAGATCGCCCAGTCGCAGGGCGGTAGCGGCGCCGTGTCGGCGATCCCGCACTTCGTGCGCCTGGATTTCGCCTACGCCACGCGGTCGGTCTTCCTGGTGATGGCCGCCGTCATGGCGGCCGCGGCGCTCGCCGGCTTCGCCGGCCTCAAGCGCGGGCGCCAGGAGGAGGAATCAAGCGAGCGCGAGCGCGAGAGCGACGCACCCGCCCAGCCGCAGCCGGATCTGGCGCCCGGCGCCGGCTGAGCCGGCGCCCGCCCGCCCCGGGACCCGACACCCACGCCGCGCTATGGTCAAGCGATGTGCCGGCTCTATGGCATGTCCGCCGCACCGCACCGCGTGCGCGCGACGTTCTGGCTGCTTGAGGCGCCCGACAGCCTGCTCGCACAGAGCCGCCACGACCCCGATGGCACGGGGATCGGCTACTACGACGCCGACGGGACGCCGCGCATCGACAAGCGCCCGATCGCGGCGTTCGCGGACCGCGCTTTCGCGCGCGAGGCGCGGGAGCTTCACTCGGAGACGTTCGTCGCTCACATCCGCGAGGCCACGACCGGCGCGCTGCGCGCGGCGAACACGCACCCGTTCGAGCAGCAGGGACGCCTGCTCGCGCACAACGGCGTGATCGAGGATCTGCCGAAGCTCGAGGCACGGCTCGGCAGCCATATGAGCCTCGTCGCCGGCGACACCGACTCCGAGCGCTTCTTCGCGCTCATCACACTCGAGATCGAGCGCCACGGCGGCGACGTCGCCGCGGGCATCGCCGCCGCCGCGAGCTGGGCCGCGCAGGAGCTCGTCGTCTTCGCGCTGAACGTGATCCTGATAACGCGCGACGAGCTGTGGGCGCTGCGCTACCCCGAGAACCAGGGGCTCTACGTGCTCGAACGGGGGCCGCTCGACGCGCGCCTTGAACACTCGAGCGCCGCTCGCACGATCCACGTCCGCTCCGACGACCTCGCCGGCCGCGGCGCCGTGATCATCGCGAGTGAGCCGATGGACGACGATCCGGGCTGGCGCGCGTTTCACTCGGGCGAGCTGCTGCATGTCGACCGAAAGCTCGCCGTCAGCTCGACGACCGTGATCGATCACCCGCCGCGGCGCCCGCTCACGCTCGCCGAGCTCGACGCCAGGGACGCCGCGCCGCTGGCCCGCTGACCGTGCTGAGGCGGTCGTGGATCTCCGCTGCGGCCGGTCGAAGCTGACCTGCCAGCGGAAATGTCGAGCGTGCTGTACCCACCCGCAGCGGGGGCCCGAGCTGCGCGACGGGCGGGTCAACGCCACACCCGCCGCGCAAGCTCCGCCCCGCCCGCTGAGGGACCCCGGCCGATCAGCCCCTCCCCGCGCGCTCCACGGCAGCGAAGCAATCGCGGTGGAAGTGCTCGGCCCGCGGCAGCGGCAGGCTTGGTTCGGCGGCGCGCGAGCTTTCGCGCACCAAATCGCCGCTGCGCACGACGATCGGCTCGTACACGCCGATCACGTCGCCGCAATGCGCACAGCGCATCACCTCAAACGAGCGGGCTACGCTGCGGCCCGCCCGCTTGTCGTGGCGGCCTCGCTCACGTCCCTCACGTGCGCGGGACCGGGACACTGAACTGGTTTGCGCATGCTCATCACGGCTGGGGATCCTCAGTTTCGGGAACTCCAGACCGTAGCCGGATCGCGCCGGCCTGCCCTTCGCGTAAGCCCGCGAGCTTTCGCGGGAAACTACGTAGCGCCCGGCGCGCTATCGTCGCCCTCGTGGACCTCTACGAGGCGATGCGCGGAGCGCCCGCGACACGGCACTTCCGCCCGGACCCCGTCGATCACGCGGTGCTCGAGCGCGTGCTCGACGCCGCGCGCTTTGCCCCAAGCGGCGGCAACCGCCAGGGCTGGCGCGTGATCGCGGTCCAGGATGCGCAGACGCGCCGGGCGCTGCGCGACCTCTACCAGCCGCACTGGCGCGCCTACTTCGAGCACAGCGGCGCGGCAGCGGTGCTGGCGAGCCCGGGCGAGCACGACGCGACCCATGTGCGGGCGCTGCGCCGCTCCGACGACTTCGCCGACCGCCTGCACGAGGTGCCGCTGCACCTCGTCGTCTGCGTTCGGATCGCCGACATGTTGATCACCGACGGGGAGCTTGACCGCCCGAGCATCGTCGGCGGCGCCTCGATCTACCCGTTCGTGCAGAACCTCCTGCTCGGCCTGCGCGCGGAGGGCCTCGGCGCGACGATGACGACGCTGCTGATCCCGGCGGAGCCCGCGGTCAAGCGGCTGCTCGCGATCCCCGCCGAGCTGGCGATCGCCGCCTACATCGCCGCCGGCCACCGCGCCGACCCCTGGCCGCGGGCGCTGCGCCGGCGCCCGGTCTCGGACTTCACCTACGCCGAGCGCTACGGCGAGGCGTTCTAGGGGCCTTGCCTGGGGGCGCATGCGCCCCCAGGCGAGTCGGTGCATGCACCGACTCGCGGGATGGTGCATGCACCATCCCGAACAGCGATCACTCCCTGGCGAACTCCGCAAGCGCCCGCTTGCCGCCGCCGACGATCGGCATCCCGTGCGCGAGCAGCAGCGTGTCGAAGTCCAGTTCGAGCAGGCGGCGGTAGGCGGCGCGCAGGCCCGCCTTGGTCTGCTCGGGGTCGTCCATCAGCTGGTCGGGCACGAAGGTGAGCTCCGGCCCGTTCCAGTTGACGACGCCGTCGGCGCAGGCGAGCGCGGCGTGGGCGGGGATGTGCAGCGCCGTCTCGTCGGGGCAGATCGCGCCGACCTCGTACGCGAAGACGCCGCCGGGCAGCTCGTCGCCGAAGTCGAAGGCCTCGACCGGGCCGCGGCCCTCAACGGCTGCCAGGCCGCTTCGGATGCAGTGCACCTGCGTGGCGAAGGTCTCGTGCAGCAGCCAGGCGTCGCGGCTGTGGTGGCGGTTGCTGAGCAGCGCGTGCTCCGGGGGCCCGTGGGCCTCGAACCAGGCCAGCCCCTCCGGCGGCACGAGGACGTCGATCGCGACGCGCTCGGCCTGCAGGTAGTGGGAGGAGACGTTCTTGTCGATGCTCGGGTGGTGGGCCCGCCAGTGCCACAGGCCGGGGGAGATCTCCTGCACCGCCGCAGCCTACCGCGCGCCGCTGCGGGCGCCGGGTGCGACCGGAGTGCCGATCCGCAGCAGGTTGTTGCTCGGGTCAAACAGCGCGAACTCGCGCATTCGCCACGGCTTGTTCTCGGGCGGGGCGCCGAGGCGGGCGACGTTTCGCTCGCCGGCCCAGCGCTCGCGAAGGAGCGCCTCGCTGAGGTCCGGCTGCCACGGCGCGGCCGCGCCGGCGGCGGCGAACTCGCGGTAGAGCGCGCCTGAGTCGGCGACCTGGAGGTAGGCCGAGCCGGCACCCGAGAAGGGGTCGACGCCGGGCTGGTGGGTGAAATGCAGCTCGATCGCGCCGCGCTCGAGCATCGCGTAGCCCTCGTCGCTGCCGGCGCACAGGGTGAAGCCGAGGGCGGTGAAGAAGGCCGTCGTCAGTGCGACGTCGTGGCTTGGCAGGATCGGTGTTGCCGTCCCCGGCTCGGCGCCGCGCCCGACGGTCCCGGCCCAGGCGAGGCGCTCCATCAGCCGGCCGGCGATCGCCATGACGCCGCGCTCGGCTCGGTTGCACTCGAGCGCGAGCGCCGCGGCCAGCCAGGCGTCGCGCTGGCGCGCGTCGGCGACGAGCGTCTCGTTGCCGAGCTCGGTCAGCGCGATGCGAGAGCGGCGGGCATCGTCGTGGTCGCGCTCGCGGCTGACGAGGCCGGCGCGCTCCAGTTCGGCCAGCACCCTGGTCAGCGACTGGGGCGCGATCTGCTCGGCGGCCGCCAGCTCGCCCGGAGTGAGAGGCCCGCCGCGCTCGTAGAGGTGACCGAGCACATTCAGCTGTGACAGCGGCAGCGCGCTCGCCGGGCGCTCGGCGCGCAGCCGCCGCACGAGACTGGTTGCGCCGCGGCGCAGCGTGACCGCGTAGCGGTGCAGCTGCTCATCGGGGTCGATCGGTTGAAGAGGCGTCGACATTTGCTACGGAGAGCGTAGCGGTTTTTGCGGCGAGAGTCACCTTTTCAGGGTCCGG
>Ga0302320_10018766_pt1 | contig 13930 bp, 11 predicted proteins | sample Bog_T0_3_FD_202130 | JGI IMG/M metagenome (GOLD analysis project Ga0302320, IMG submission 202130) | Peat permafrost microbial communities from Stordalen Mire near Abisko, Sweden - Bog_T0_3 | ecosystem: Environmental > Terrestrial > Soil > Wetlands > Peat | place: Sweden: Abisko, Stordalen Mire... | reverse complement strand
GAACAATAAGCTGGGTCAATTGGATTGTATGCTGCGTGCTGACGCGATTGCCACGCTCTATTTCTTTCGGCCATTGCGGAGTTTGATTTCTTCGGGGCGTTGCGGAGTTCCGATCCTGATGTACCACTCGATCTCGGATTCCGTTGAAGCCTCGTCGAAACATCCCTATTACCAGACTGTCACGAGCCCTCGCGTTTTTGAGGACCAGATGAAGTTTCTGCGGGACAACGGGTTCTCCTCGGTTGGCCTGGGAGACGCGGTGAGGTATCTGGAAGCGGGCGGCGCCGGCAAGATCAAGCCTGTGGTGATCACGTTCGATGATGGTTTCCGGGATTTCCTGACAAATGCGTTTCCCGTGCTGGAGCGGTACGGGTTGAGCGCCACCATGTTTCTGCCGACCGGGTTTATTGGGGAATCCACGCAGCGTTTTAAGGGGATTGAGTGTTTGACCTGGGGCGAGGTGCGGGATTTGGACAGGGCCGGGGTGGAGTTCGGATCGCATACCGTGACGCATCGGCAATTGCGGGATACTGCCACGGAAGACGTTGAGAACGAGATTCTCCACTCCAAGAAAACTATCGAAGATCACTTGGATTGCGGGGTAACCTCGTTCGCGTATCCGTTTGCGTTTCCGGAGACGGATCGCGCGTTTACTGAGCGCCTGCGCGGGCTTCTTTATGAAGCCGGGTACGAGAACGGCGTTTCTACCGTTATCGGTACCCCAAGCGTAAGTGATGACCGCTTCTTCTTGAAGCGATTGCCGGTGAATTCTTTCGACGATGCGAAACTGTTTCGAGCAAAACTGAATGGCGCCTATAACTGGCTGCACGCAGTCCAATATGCCGCCAAGCTTCGCCATTCGACGCACAGCGTTCCGGCCGCACATGTGGAAGCGTAGTCTGGCACGTCTTTTCAATCTTGCAATCAGCGCATTGTTCGGCTGCGCGTTTGAACTCTGGGCGACCGCGCGGCGGCGGCTGGGCGGCGAAAAAGCGGGCACCTGCATAGTGCTCTACTACCACGAAGTCCGGTCGGAAAATCGTCTCCGCTTCGCACGTCAGATGGACATGCTGTTGCGTTACACGCAACCTGTACACGCTGATCACGTGATTCCGCTTTCCGCGAACAAGCGTTACGCAGCCGTGACCTTCGACGACGGGTACCTCAATGTGATTGAGAACGCAATCCCGGAACTTGAGAAGCGCCGCATACCGGCCACGCTATTCATCATTACCGACGCGTTGGGGAAGCTTCCCAACTGGTTGACGGACCCCAACTCGGACACGGCAAAGCAACCAGTCGTATCCGCGGGTCGATTACGTGAACTATCTCCGGACTTAGTCACCGTAGGTTCTCATACGCGGACGCACGCGCGCCTCACCGACCTGCAGGACGCCGACGCGAAACGGGAGATCTTCGAATCTCGCCGACAACTCGAAGAGATCCTCGGCGTCGCAGTAAGGCTATTCAGCTTTCCTTTTGGGGCGTTTAATGCGAAACTGATCGCGTTTTGCAAGGAAGGCGGATACGAGAGAGTGTTCACCACTAAGCCAAGCGTCGCCTTCCGCGACCCTCGCGAGTTCGTTACCGGCCGAGTCTCAGTGGAACCGACGGACTGGCCGCTGGAGTTCCGGTTGAAGTTAAGGGGGGCTTATCGGTGGCAGGTGGCGGCGCGCTCGCTGAAATCGAAGGTACGCGGCGCCGGGATGTGGCCCTCCGCTAGAATCGTGAATTTCCATGTTTCAAGTTGACTGGGCGGAGCGGAAGCAATGGGAGCAGGAGGCAACTCCGGCCCGCGTCGAAAATTCCAGGGTGAGCAGGGAAAGTGTGAAAAGAACCGCGCTTCTGCACTGGGAAGAGCATTGCCAGGAATGCGCGATTCCGACCTGCTACACAAGTTGCTCGCTCTATGTTCCCAGAGCGGACCAGAAGTGCGCGCGCTTTTTCTACGGGATCTATCCGAATACCCGTTTCAAAGGACTTTTCGATTTCGGAGCCGACATCCGATTTCGAAGGTGGGCGAAGCTGGAAGCTCAAATCTACGGGAAAACGAGCAGCGTCGCGCAACATAGACTTCTGGATACGGTCAACCGGTCTATTACGCGCCCCTTGACCGAGCGAGCGAAGACGCTGTTTGCCAAGGTCCGCAATAAGTATCTCGTGCGGATCGCACCCGCGGGCGAGGATGCGGCCTTCGATGAATTCGTTCTGGAGTGCTTTTCGCCTGAACTCGAAAATTTCCGTCTGATTCTCGAGCATTTTGATACGGAGGTGAAATCGAGGAACTCCTTCCAGATCAAACCGGGCTGGAATCTGCACAGGTTGCCCGCCGAGGGGTTTCAGTTCGCTTCTGGACGCCGTTCCGGTAAGATCCTGCTTTACCCGGAGAACAACGAGGAGAAGCGGGTGATTTTTACCTGGCTTGACTTTGTCGCTTATAACAATCCAGAGCACCTCAAACGCGAGGATCAACCAAAGGCCTTGGAGCCCGCAAAGCACGTCAAGTGTGTCGCGTGGGATTTGGATAACACCCTCTGGAAAGGCATTCTGGCCGAGGACACGGAAACGGGTCTAACGCCCCGCGCCGAAGCCTTGGCTCTGGTCAAGAAACTGGATGAGCGTGGAATTATCCAAACAATTGTCAGTAAGAATAACTTCGATCAGGCTTGGGCGATAGTAGAGAAACTGGATCTGCGGGACTACTTCCTTCACCCCGCCATCAACTGGCAACCCAAGAGCGCTAACCTCAGGCAGATTGCCGGAGAGTTGAACCTGAACCTGGACTCGTTCGCGCTGATTGACGATTCTGCTTTTGAGCGAGCTGAGGTGCAGTCCTCCCTGCCGCAGGTGAGGACATATCGCGACGACGAGATAGAAACTTTGCTTTCCCGCGACGAGTTTGATGTGCCCGTAACCGAGTTGAGTAGACGCCGGCGGGAAACCTACCTGACCGAGGCGCGGCGCACGCAGGAGAAGGAGGCATTCGGAGATGATTACGAGAGCTTCCTGCGCAGTTGCGGGATGAAGCTGCGGCTCTTCGTGCCGCGCCAGGAGGGCCATATCGCGCGCTGCCTGGAACTGATCCAGCGGGCGAACCAGCTGAATCTTTCGAACACGCGCTATTCCGCGGCGGAATTCGACGCGCTGCTCTCTTGCCCGGGGACGCTGTGTATTGCAATGGAATGCGAAGACCGGTTTGGCCAATACGGGATTGTGGGGTTCGCGAGCGTCGACGAAAGGTCTGAAACAGCGACGCTGCGCGACTTCGTGCTTTCCTGCCGGGTGGCGCAGAAGCGGGTGGAACATGCCTTTCTGGAGTGGCTGGCGAATCGGGAATTGGTGGAGCGAAGGAGGCCGCTGGCGGCGGAAATTGTCACCACGGACCGCAACACCCCCATCGTGGAAGTGTTTCAACAGGTGTTCCAGCAACTTGGCGGCAAAATTGATAAGAAAGTTTTGGTACTGAACGAACTTAACTTACGGATGAGAGCGAAAACAGTTGCTACCATCGTTTTGGAGGTCTCGGCCGAACTGTCGAGTACTGAGGCGATCAACGCTCCGGTACTTTAGTTTGACTCGTCATGCATTTGACCCAAGTTGCGGGGTCGCCGGCGGCAAAAGCGCCTGCATGGCTCCCTTTGACGTCCCGAATGCACGCAGATCCTTCGAGCACGAAATCGGATATGCCGCGTGAGAGTTTTCACGCCGGCACTTCCGGGTATCAGAGATTTTCCCCCACATCAAGTGGAATCCGTTTGACGCTTTTTGCGTCGCCCCAGCTGGAGCAATCAGGAGATTGATGCGTTTTTCAAAGGTTTCGCCGGTCGCGATGGTCTTCGCCATCCTGGCATTTTGCGTCGTAGCACGCGCAAATGACGTGTATATCGCGCAGACCGCGTCGGGTAGCGCTAATGGAAGCAGTTGCGCGAATGCGTATGCCTATACGTATTTCAATGCCAGCGGAAACTGGACTTCGGCGACTCCGAGTGGGATGCAGATTGGACCGGGGAGTACGGTGCATTTATGCGGAACTTTCACAGCGCCAGCGGGGGCGAGCGGATATCTTAGTTTCCAGGGTAGCGGTAACGCAGCGAGCCCTGTCGCCCTTCTGTTTGAATCGGGAGCAGTACTCACATCGACGTACTGGGGCTCGAATGGTGCCATTTTTGCCGGAGGCTTGAGTTTCATTACAGTGAACGGCGGACCGAACGGGGGCGGCCTCATTCAAGCAACGGCGAACGGAACCGGGATGGCGAACCAGCGGAATGGGGCGGGGATCTTCTTCACCAATGTTTCGAATTCCGTCATCGAGAACGTAACGATTTCGAACATCTATGTTCACGGTAGCGTGTCGGACGAGAACGGTCAGGAAACTTACGGGATCTTGTGGAACTTTGGCTCCAACGTCACAATTAATAACAACACGGTACATGATGCGCTGGTAGATATTCGATACGCTTACCTCGCATCGAGCACTTCTTCAAACATAAATATATTCGACAATACTGTGTATGACACGAATTGGGGGATTATCATCGGCGACGGCGGGGAGAACGCGACTTTAAACGGCCCGGTGGCGGTTTATGGCAACGTCATTCACGACTTCTCGATGTGGGATGATTCCGCTAACTATAACCATCACGATGGTGTCTATTGCTTTGCTACAAACACAAATTCCGTTATGAATGCTTGTGATATATACGATAACTACATCTATGGTGACCCAGGGACCCACACGAACACATTCATATTTGCTTCGGCCTCGGCGACCGGTTCCTCGATAAACAACTTGCATGTTTTCAACAATCTATTGACCAATACTGCCACGGCGCTTGCCAACACCCCGGCGAATGGACTCATTCAAATTTGGGTTTCGAACGGTCAGGTCTACAACAATACCCTGATTGGGAACGGACAAAATCAAGAGAACGGCCTCGGGAACACCAGCGTTGCTATATCGAATAATCCCGGTAAGGGATTGATTCTCCAAAACAACATCATCTCCAATTTCTACCTAGGTCTTTACACGGGAAGTGGAGCAACATATGCCGTCAGCGACGGGAACGACTTCTCTAACCTCATTTACACCGGGACAGATAACACCAACACTTACTACCAGACCCTCGCGGACTACCAGACCTGCACGAAGAATGGCTGCCCGGCTATTCACGACACCCACAGCATCTCCGCCGCACCTAATCTAAACTCAAGTTACCAGCCTCAAAGTTCTTCTCCAACGAACATGGCCGGATTTAACTTGACGAGCGTTGGAATAACGAACCTGGACCTCGACAGGGCGGATAACCCTCGCCCGCCAGGCACTTGCTCGACGCAAGGGACGCCCTCCTGTTGGGGGATGGGAGCCTATCAGTTCGTTTCCAGTGCTGCTCCCCCGACCCCGGGCACCGCACTCACGGCTCAGGCGTACTGAGCCAGCGAAGCAAGGCTGAGCAATTAATCGGCGGAGGACGGCACTCTGCCCAGCTTGCGCCAGGGAGGGTTAGTCCGGCCCGATCTCAAGTTTTCTAACCAATTGACGAGCCTCTCCGAATTGCCAGGCAAAAGCTTAGCCGTCGAAAGACCTTCTGATCAGCGCTCCGCGTCTGTAATCGGCAAGAATACCTTCTTCACGTTCCTGTCTCTCGCGGTGCAGGTAGGAACCCGGTTCATATTGATACCGGTGGTGATATATCACCTCGGTCTGGGCGGGTACGGCATCTGGTCGATTATTATGGCAACCGCAGGGTACATGCGCTTCGGTAGTGCTGGACTCAATTCGGCGTTCCAGAAATATGTGGCGGAGGCTACGTCTAACGGCGATTATGAAACAGCGAAAAAGCTACTCAGTACCGGTTCCCTTTGCATGCTTGGCTTTTCGCTCGTGTGCTTGATACCCCTTGCGTTCTCTGCGCCCGCTCTAGCGACCGCCAGCGGCGTTCCCCGCGATTTCCTTCCTGCTGCAACAAGCTCCATCATGCTTCTCGCCATTATCATGATCGTATCGAACTTTGGTGCTGCCTTCGAAGCGATAGTAATGGGTGGGCATCGAATTGACCTTACGAGAAAGTTTCGGATCGTAACGACAGTAGGCGAGGCTGTTGGGATAGTCGCTGTGCTTCATTTCGGATTTGGAATATTCGCAATGACAGTAGTGATGGCGCTATCGACGGTCATCTACCTTCTACTGTGCCTCGCCGCGTCTCGACGCGTAGTCCCTGAAATTCTCCTGAGCGTGAGGTCGTTCACACCCGCTTTGCTAGGTGAACTGACAAGGTTCGCATTCAGCTATCAGGCCGTAAACATCTTGGAGGTGCTCTACGGCGTCCTTGTCCCTGTCATCATACTCAAGTACTTCGGCGCGGGCGCCTCTGGCGTTTACGCAGTGGTCTCAAGGCTCGTTACCGCCGCGCTGATCGGACAGGAGGCACTGATTCTCCCTCTGCTCTCCAGCGGAACAGTGATGTTTGCATCCGCTGCGGAAGAGAGGGTGCGCCACTTTCTAGCAAAATCGTTCAAGACGGCGTTCGCCGTTACGCTGCTGCCCCTAGCCTTTATCGCGGCATTTGGTGGGCTGATGATTTTGGCCTGGACCGGCCAAGATGGTCCCGATTTCGGCGTTGTGATCTTGTTAAGCTGTATCGCCAATTTCTTCAGCGCGCTCTCCAGGGTGCAGTTAATCCTTTACCGTGCATCTGGGCGGGCATTGCACGATAATATTAGGCAGATATTCCGGCTGGTGGCGCTTGTCGTGCTGACCATGCTTGGCGGGCGATTGGGCTTTAGAGGCGTGCTTGTCGGGCTTGCTTTCGCGGAACTCTTTGGCGTGATCTATTTATTTTTCGCCATGACGTCCGCCCTAAAAGCATTCAGACCTAGGCTTCTCATCCCGGACGGGATCAGGCTCGCTACTGCCGTGGCAGTGATGATTTTTGCTGGGCTTCTTGCCCAGATGACTCCTGCGCCGCCGGGCATTGGCGAGCGTTCGGAAGCGGGGCTAAAGTTGGTCGAAGTTGCAATAGGTTGTTCGGTTGTTTTCTGGCCAGCAATAACCGCTACGAAGTCCGTATCGAGCGAGGAAAGAAGCGCGCTCATCTACATGCTGGACTCGTGGATAGGCAAGACAAGAAGGCGGGCTCCAAACCCCTGCACGCAAGGTGAAGCGGGATCTCTGGGTGTTGAGGATAAGCGAATATTATGAACAGACTCCATGCGGCCCTTCCCACAATCGCGAAGAAACACGTGTGGGATGTAAAGTACGCTTTTCTTGGTTATCCGCGGTTTGTAGCGCCAGATGATGTCCTTCGGTATCTCTCCGCTGAGGTGACGGCGCATTCCTCATTGCTGGATCTCGGTTGCGGTCGCGGATCGTTACTTCGTGCTCTGAGAACAAAAGGATGGACCGGGTGTTACTGCGGCGTGGATATCTCGAGAAAAGCGATCAGTGAGGCGATCGGGATGCAGGACCAAAGAAGCTCGTGGATTGTTTCCGACTTCGAGTCTTTTCGGTCGCCCTTCAAATGGGACATCGTGGCCATGGTCGAGTCGATCTGCTACATCAACCTAAGCTACCTACCGATTTTCTTGGAAAACGTGCTGAACATGCTGAACCCGAGTGGAATGTTACTTTTTCGACTTCACGACATTGAGAAATATCGTGAATATATTTACGGTATAAGCGCTGCCTATCCACAGGCTAAGCAGATCGACAAGAATCTGTTTCTGCTGACTCTCAAACCGGAATGAACGCATTACCTTATGCGCCGATGGAGCTAGAGCGATACCCCAAGTGCATCCGAACGTAACATTCGGTGGGGGCCTGAGCGAGAGCTTCATGAGCCCCGTGGTCGCGGCACTGATGTTAGTGACGATGGCCCTCGTGTTCTTGCTTCCGAGAAACCGGGTCGCCATTCCTTTCCTTGTGTTCACGTTTCTGACGCCCCTTAGTCAGCAAGTTTTTGTCGGCGGCGTTCACCTTTTTGCTCAGCGGCTCGTGACGGTGTGCGGATTAGTCCGCTACCTTTTGGGTTCAAAGCGCCTCACGGGAGGATTCAATCGGCTCGACAAGTTGTTTTTATTGTGGGCGGTCTGCCGGGCGGGGGCTTTTGTTCTCCTCTTTCACGAAGGGGGGGCGGTCGTTAACCAAGCGGGCTTTCTGATCGATGCCATAGGTGGCTATTTATTTGTCCGATATCTAATTCGTGACGAAAGCGACATTCGACTCGTTGCGAGAGTGCTCGTTGTGATTGCCTTTGTTATGGCCGCCTGCATGCTGTATGAACACGTCGCGAAAGCCAACGTGTTTAGTCTTCTCTTCGGTGGACAAATCGCGCCGCATGTCCGGAATGGGAAGATCAGATCCCATGGGGTGTTTTTGCAGGAGATTTTAGCCAGCGCTTTTGGTGGCACGCTGCCTCCGCTGTTTTTGTGGCTTTGCCGGGGTGGAAGGTCCAAGATTGGCGCTCTTGTGGGCGTCGTCTCGTCCGCTGTCATCACCGTAACCTCTTCCTCTAGCACTGGTGTGTCGGCTTTTATAGTCGGAGTCGTCGCATTGCTACTGTGGCCGCTTCGCAAACATATGCGTCCGATTCGCTGGGGTATAGTCGCAGCTATCGCGGGATTGGCCATGGTCATGAAGGCTCCTGTTTGGTACATAATTGCCCGAGTCGATTTCGCCGGGGGGTCCACAGGTTGGGACCGCGCGTTTTTGATCGACCAATTCATCAGGCATTTCAGTGATTGGTGGCTAATTGGGACACACGACAATGCCTCGTGGGGGGATTTCACATGGGATCAGTGCAATCAGTTTGTTGCCGAGGGAGAGACAGGTGGGTTGGTGACGCTTACTCTCTTCATCATGATCATTTCCTGGAGCTTTTCTAAGATCGGGATCGCGCGAAAGGTCGCTGGTGCTTGTGGTACCAAGGGTCGGGAGTGGCTTCTTTGGACGATGGGCGCGACTCTCTGCGCCCACATCGCCGCTTTCATGGGGATCAGTTATTTCGATCAAACCAAAGTCTGGTGGTTCGTGACGCTGGCAATTATTTCCGTGGTAACCGTCGGCGAGGAGCGCTCGCATGTAACCCCGGGGACGGCGGTCGCCGATGACGAGCTAGGAGTTCAGACCCCTGCCGGGGCGTTCACCGGCTATTTCCCCCTCGCTCGCGACGTGTAAGGGCGCTTTGAGACGACGTGACGCAATGACACTCTCCATCGTTATTATCTGCTGGAATGACTGGAAAGTCATCGAGAATTGCCTTCGCTCAATCTTCGTCGGCACTCACAAGATCGAATACGAGGTCATCGTCTCGGATAACGGCTCTACCGATGGCTCGGTCGAAAAGATTCGCGCGCAATTTCCGGATGTCCGGATTGTGGAGAACCAAGCGAATCTGGGTTTCGCGAAGGCCAACAACGTTGGAATCCGTGAAGCCCGCGGGGAGTACGTACTCATACTGAATCCCGATACGATTGTCCACGATGGGTCGCTTGATCGCTGGATTGAATTTGCCAGGCGGCATCCTAAAGCGGGGGCCTTCGGATGCAAAGTCCAGAACCCCGACGGGACGTATCAGGAATCGGCTCGTCCCTTTCCCACGATTCAGCGCTCTTTAGTCGCGGCCTTATATCTGCGACCGTTGGAGCATCTTGGGCCCGCCTTCCAGTCCGACAAGTACCGGGCCTGGAAGGGAGAGACGGAGCGCGATGTCGATTGGCAGTCGGGCTGCTGCGTGATGTTTCGAGGCGATTTGCTCAAGCAGTTGGGCGGGTTCGATGAGCGGTTCTTTTACCACTACGAAGAAGTCGATCTTTGTTACCGGGTTTGGGAAGCGGGCTATTCGATCCGCTTCACGCACGAAGCGTCCATCACGCACCTGGGGGGGCAGTCTGTTGGCCGGTTCCCGCTCCGGTTCGCTCTCGAAACGAATCGCAACCGGTACCGCTATTTTTATAAGCACTTCGGAGCCAGAGGAGTGATGCAATGCCGCCGAATTCTGCTGACTCACATGCGTATCCGGCAATTGGGGTACCGCGTAATGTACGTGATTAAACCTTCAGAGGCGGTGAAGAACCGGCTCGAGACGTATCGCGTTGCGACGCAATGGAACGCGCGACTCGACCCGCTTGAGTTTGTCCGGCACGGGGTGGAGCCGCTGGGCGACTTCGGGACGTCCGGTAAGGCGTCCTGAAACGGGCCGGTCTTCCTTGCTTGGCCGGTTTTGCATATCAACAGAAAGACTTCAACAAAATGCCGACATCTTTAGTTACTGGCGGTGCCGGCTTCATGGGATCCCATGTCGCCGATCACTTATTGAACGCGGGCCACAAGGTGGTCATTCTAGACGACCTGAGCGGCGGTTTTCGGGAGAACCTTCCTGCGAGGGCGACCTTCGTGCATGGATCGATCCTGGATCATGATCTGATCGACCGCCTCTTTGAGCGCCACTCATTTGACTATGTGTATCACCTGGCCGCGTACGCCGCGGAAGGGCTGAGCCATTTCATCAAGAGGTTCAATTACAACAACAATTTGATTGGCTCCGTGAACTTAATCAATGCCTCCGTGAATCACGGTGTGAAGTGTTTTGTGTTCACGTCGTCGATCGCAGTCTATGGGTCGGGCCAGAGCCCCATGTCGGAAGAGATGGTTCCCGTCCCCGAAGACTCCTATGGGATCTCGAAGCTTGCCGTTGAGCAGGAATTGCGTGTGAGCCACGAGATGTTCGGTTTGGACTACATTGTGTTCCGCCCCCACAATGTTTATGGCGAGCGGCAGAACATCGGCGACAGATACCGCAACGTCGTGGGTATTTTCATGAATCAGTTGCTGCGGGACGAACCGATGACGATCTTCGGCGACGGGAATCAGCAGCGCGCCTTCACGCATATCGACGATGTGGCTCCAATCCTCGCCAGCGCTGTTGACTACCCCGGTGCGCGAAACCAGATCTTCAACGTGGGAGCCGATGTTGCGAATACTGTGAACGAACTAGCCGAGGTTGTCGCGGAGGCGATGGGGTTGCCTTTGAAGGTGGAACATCTGCATGCGCGGAACGAAGTGAAGATTGCATTCTCCGACCATTCCAAGGCGGAGCGCGCGTTCGGCAAGTGCCAGAAAAAGTCTTTGCGGGCAGGCGTCGGCGCGATGGCTGAATGGGTCCGTAGCCACGGCGCGCGGGAGAGCAACGTTTTCGACGGGATTGAAGTCACTAAGAAATTGCCCGCGAGCTGGGCGAAAGCCATGCGAGTGCTGAGCTAATGAGTGTCGCGCAGACGAGATACGTTGTGATCACCCCGGTTCGGGATGAGGAAGCGTATCTGAGATCCACCATTGAAAGCATGGTTGGTCAAACCATCAAACCGGTGCAGTGGGTCATCGTCAACGATGGGTCAACTGACGGTACAGGGCGCCTGATTGATGAGTGTGCTGCCCAGTATCCCTGGGTACTCGGGCTGCACCGTGACAACCGCGGCTTTCGAAAGTCCGGCGGGGGCGTCGTTGAAGCATTTAATGACGGCCTTCGATGGGTCACCTGCGAAGATTGGGAATTCATCGTCAAGCTGGACGGCGATCTCACGTTTGCGCATGACTACTTCCAGACTTGTTTTGAGATTTTTCAATCCGAACCACAGTTGGGCGTTGGCGGGGGCGTCATCTGCTACGTGGAGAATGGCGTGAAGCGTTTCGAGGAGTGTCCCGCCTTTCATGTAAGGGGCGCTACAAAGATCTATCGCCGCGCATGCTGGGAAGCCATTGGAGGCTTTTGGGTTGCCCCCGGATGGGACACTATTGACGAAGTGAAAGCCAACATGCTCGGATGGAACACGCGGAGCTTTGGTGATTTGCATCTGGTGCATCACCGGGAGACCGGCTCAGCTGACGGGGCTTGGGGAGGTCTCGTCAAGAATGGACGAGCCAACTACATTTCTGGCTATCATCCTGTGTTTATGCTTGCGAAATGTATGTCGCGTGCCGTGGGACACGGGCAGTTCCACGACTCCACGGCTCTCCTCTATGGTTTTATAACCGGGTATCTGAAGAGAATTCCCCAGGTGGATGACCCTCAGATGATCTCCTACATTCGCAAACAGCAACTGCGCCGGCTTGTCGGATTGCCTAGTATCTGGAAATAAGCAACTAACCAACCTGATGACCCAACTGCGGCAGGAATCGCCTGCAAACAAGGCTCCGCTCGTACAAGAGGTCTTTGAAAGGGCTGACCGTTATCTGAATCGCCGGCGGTATGACATCAACATCCGCGCGGCGGCGGTAGCTGAGCTTCTTAAGAACGCGCGCTACGACCGCATACTGGATATCGGGTGCGGAGACGGCTCGATATCCCTGCCTTTGATCGCTCGTGACCGGCACCTTACGCTGCTGGACTTCTCGTCGGCCATGCTGTCGGCCGCTAAGGCCAGCATTCCACCCGAATTCGCCGGCAACGTTGAGGTCCGGCAGGAGGACTTTATGAAGGCCGCGTTCGAGGTGCATTCATTTGACTTGATCATATGCCTGGGCCTGATGGCTCACGTTGACTCGCCCGACGCCTTCCTGAAGAAGCTATCCAGCCTGTTGCGCGCCGATGGGCTCCTCATTCTCGAGTTCACGGATGCGTTTCATTTCATGGGACGGTTAAGCCGCTTTATAAGGCGTCTGAGGGAATTCGCCAGGCCACCCCTTTACTCGGTCAACTTGTGGTCTTTTCATAGAATAAGGGCACTCATCTCCGCCAGCGGTTTGCAGATCCTGTCGACCTTTCGATATAGCTTGCCCGCGTTTCCGGGAAGCCGGTTGCTGGGTCAACGGAGCCTTTTCAGAATCGTCCGAGGAACCTACGGAGAGCCTGGGCGCAATCGAAATGCCTGGATGGGCAACGAATATATCTGTCTGCTCCGGACCCAGGAAGTTGAAAAATGACCCCTTCGCTCAAGAGCCAAGCTAGCCCGGTCGGCAGAAACCTATACACCGACGGTGCCTATCTCGATAAGAATCCGCTCTGGCACACCGATGGATCGCCCTTCAAAGTGCAGCAGATCCTCAGGATGCTGGCGCGAATGGAATCGAAACCCACGACCATATGCGAGGTCGGATGTGGGGCTGGAGAAGTCCTCAGACTACTCCAACGCGAGGTGGATGGCGGATGCTCCTTTTGCGGGTACGATATCTCACCGCAAGCCATCGAAATGTGCCAGAGCCGGGCCGACGAGAAGCTTCAGTTCAAGCTGATGGACATCGGCCTCGACCAGGACGCCCATTTCGATCTGATGCTGGTGCTTGATGTCGTCGAGCACATTGAAGACTACTTCGGTTTTCTGGCGGCAATCCGATCGAAGAGCGATTTTAAGATTTTCACTTTCCACTGGATCTTAGCGTTCAGGCCGTCATCCGGAAACGGGGCTTACTGAAACGCCGCGAACTGTATGGTCACATCCAGTACTTCACGAAGGAGACGGCGTTGCAAACGCTGCAGGACGTGGGATATGAGCTCGTGGACTACTTCTATACACCCCGATGCATCGACTTGGCGAAAGAGACGATCCAGAAACTCGCCAGCGCGCCTCGCAGACTCTGCTTTGCGATCCACCAGGATCTGACGGTTAGAATACTGGGGGGGTATAGCCTCCTGGTTTTGGCCAGATAGGCAGCGATAGTCAGCCCATCCATGCTCCTGAGTAGAATCTACTATTCGATTAAACCCTTTGTGCCGTGGCGGCTGCGCGTGACGCTGCGGAGACAGCTCGCGAAGTCTCGCCGGGTCACATTCTCCGACGTATGGCCTACTGATGAAAGAGCCGGCGCACTTCCACCGAACTGGCCCGGCTGGCCCGAGGGAAAACGCTTTTCATTGGTTCTCACCCATGACGTCGAAGGCCAGAAAGGGTTGGACCGGATTGAGCAACTGAAGGATTTGGAGTTGAAGTACGGCTTTCG
>Ga0302320_10018765_pt1 | contig 13930 bp, 10 predicted proteins | sample Bog_T0_3_FD_202130 | JGI IMG/M metagenome (GOLD analysis project Ga0302320, IMG submission 202130) | Peat permafrost microbial communities from Stordalen Mire near Abisko, Sweden - Bog_T0_3 | ecosystem: Environmental > Terrestrial > Soil > Wetlands > Peat | place: Sweden: Abisko, Stordalen Mire... | reverse complement strand
ACGGGATAATTCGCGCATCCCCAGCGCCATGCCGATGCCTTCCGGCGTAAAGGGCTTGCCGCTGGGCCCCAGCACTTTGGCGCCTTTGTCCAGGCACCGGCTGGCAAGCGGAATATCGGCGGTGATGGCGATGTCGCCGCCGGCGATATGCTCCACGATCCAGTCATCGGCGGCATCGGCGCCTTCCGCCACCGTGACGTGCTTAAGCAACGGATTGGCTGAGGGGCGCAGGCCGCCATTGGAGACAATGGTGACGGCGAGGCCATGCCGCGCCGCCACCTTTTCGACTTCCGCTTTTACGGGACAGGCATCGCCATCAACGTATATCATGGTCGCGCGGCCACTCGGAAAACCGCGGGCGCCATTGTGTGAACGCGCTGCCGCCGCACTTTTCCGGGGCCGTCGCTCCGCATTCCTTACGCAGCCGCGCCGCGCTTCTTATTATCGCGGTCCCGGTGCCAATGCGGACGCGAACCGTTCTTTTTCTTGGGCGCATGATTATGCCCGCCCGGCTTGCCGTGGCGATGGCCTTGCGGACGGCGCGGCTCTTCGGCGGCCGTCTTCTGCGCCTCGGTCAGCGGCGGCAGGTCATGGGCCACTTCGGCGATCTTAAGCCGCGTCAGCCTTTCAATGTCGCGCAGATAGCCGCGCTCCGAACCGTCGCAGAAGCTGATGGCGCTGCCGCCGGCGCCGGCGCGCGCGGTACGGCCGATGCGGTGGACATAGCTTTCCGGCTCATTGGGCAGTTCGAAATTCACCACATGGCTGACATCATCAACGTCAATGCCGCGCGCCGCGATGTCGGTGGCCACCAGGACGCGGAGCTTGCCGCCCTTGAAGGAATCCAGCGCCCGCTGGCGGGCATTCTGCGACTTGTTGCCGTGAATGGCATCGGACTGGATGCCGTTTTTCAGCAAATGCTCGGAAACCTTGTTGGCGCCGTGCTTGGTGCGGGTAAAAACCAGAACGCGGTTCATCGCCAGATCGCCCAGCAGATGCATCAGAAGCTGACGCTTCTGCATGGCCGGGACATAATAAAGCGATTGGACAACCCGGTCGGCGGTGCGGCCCTGGGGAGCCACCTCGATGCGTTCCGGCTGATGCAGCATGTCGCCCACCAGCTTGACGACATCGTCGGGCATGGTGGCCGAGAACAGCATTGACTGGCGCTGCCGCGGCAGCATCGCCGTGATCTTGCGCACGTCACGGATGAAGCCCATGTCGAGCATGCGGTCGGCTTCGTCCACGATGAAGGTCGAAACATTGTCCAGCTTGATGTGGCGCTGGTTGATCAGATCGAGCAAGCGGCCGGGGGTGGCGACCAGAATGTCCACGCCGTGCTTGGTGGCATTGATCTGGGAATTCTGGCTGACCCCGCCCAGGATCACCGCCATTTTGAGATTCAAAAAGCGGCCATAGGTGCGAAGGCTCTGTTCGATCTGCACCGCCAGTTCGCGGGTCGGGGCCAGGATCAGGCTTTTGGCTTCGCGGGGTTTGGGCGGCACATGGCCGATGGAAAGCTTCTGCAGCAGCGGAATGCCGAACGCCGCAGTTTTGCCGGTGCCGGTCTGGGCGATACCCAAAAGATCGCGGCCCGCAAGCAGGGCCGGGATGGCCTTGGCCTGGATCGGCGTCGGGATGGTGTAATTTTCTGCCGCCAGGGCGCGCAGGATCGGCTCGGCAACGCCAAGCGTCGTAAAGGTAATGTCAGTCACTTAAGTCCTTAAAAACCGGGAGATCGCGCCCAAATAGGCACGGAGCAACGGCTGTTTGCCGTCTTCCACGCACACTGGAGGGAACGGAGGTTTGCAATGAAATCCGGCGATGACGGCCCAAAGGGCCTTCGTGCGGTCGCAGCGGATGCGGGCTTATCCGCGTGTTCGCCCCGGAAGTCAACCACCGCGCCTCCCGGCCAGCCCTTTGATTAAATGCGATTTTCAGTAAGCCCATGCCGCCAAACAATAAACTGTGTTGCGTTGCAGCACGGATTGAACGGGTTTGAGGCCGTTAACCCCCGTTGCGAGTCCGGTGTTTCTGTAGGCATCATACTTAAAGAGCGCCCGCTCGCAGCCGGACGTGGGGCCTCTTGGGGAGCAAACCGGCATGGGTATGGCGTCGGTTCATGGGACAATTCGAGGGTGACAAGTCGCTTTCGCAGGCCTCTGCGAAAGGCAAAATCAAATGGTTTAACGGCACCAAGGGCTACGGTTTCGTGACCATGGACAATGGCGGTGACGCTTTCTGTCACGCCTCGGTGCTGGCGGCGGCCGGGCACCAGGAATTGCCGCCGGGCGCGTCCATCGTCTGCGACCTGGCGGATTCCCAGCGCGGCATGCAGGTGGTGGCGATCCACAGCGTGGATCTTTCCACCGCCGAGGCGCCGGCACCCCGAGGACCGCGGCGCGATTTCAACGGCGGCGGCGACCGCTTCGGCGGCGGCGACCGTTACAATGGCGGCGGTGACCGTTTCGGCGGCGGCGACCGATTCGGCGGCGGCGACCGTTTCAACGGTGGCGGCGGCGGCCATCACGGCCATGCTGCCTCCGGCCCCATGACCGAAGGCAAGGTCAAGTTCTTCAACGACCAAAAAGGCTTCGGCTTTGTCATGCCCGATAGCGGCAATGGCGATATCTATCTGCATGCCAGCGCGCTCAGGCGTTCGGGGGTGCAGGCGGTTGAGCCTGACCAGCGGATTCGCTTTTCGACACGCCAGGGCAATAAGGGCGTCGAAGTCGATCGGGTGGAGCTTATCTGATCAAATAATGTCGCGGTTGCACGTCACGGAAATATAACCGGCTCGCAAACTTTGAGTGCACGAAATCGCGGAGTTAACTTCTCGAAAGGCTTGCAAATGCGCCGGCAAAGGGAGAACGATAATTATGAAATCCGGCATTCCATGCGCGCTATCCACACTATCAGGCGTCTTTGCCGCAGCCTTGACCATTCTTATGATCGCATCCGCCGCTGCGGCGGAAGCAGCCAATCCCTGCAATTGCAGCTCCGGCGGCGTTTCCTTCCTGGCGGGCGAACAAACCGACAAGCTGCTGAACGATCGCATGGATGCGGCCTCATCAATGCCACTGCCTTTTCTCACCCATCCTGGTTCAAGTCTGCAGGGCAGTTTTACCGCTTTGAATGCCACCGAAGCCGTTGTGACAAACCCCGATCGGGCAGAACAAATTCTCATCCTGGATGGTACGGGGACACTCAAGGTGGGCGGCACGGTGTTGGACGATAAACCGGTCTCGCCAACGCAAAGACGCGGCAGTTCCATCAACGGCGGCGTCTCCTACGCATTGACTCCAAACTCCCTGGTGGACATTCCCGCGGGCATGCCGCGCTGGATCATCGTGCCGACCGGAGGACACCTCAGTTATCTGTCGCTCAAAGAAGCAAAATAATGGGCCGCCTGGAGGATAGACCATCCAAGGTAGCCGCTAAGTCGCGCGGGCTATTCCCGGCACCACATCCGGATCGGCCTCAACTTCTTTGAGCTTTTCGCGCGCCGCGGCCGCTTCGCGCTGCTTGTTCCACATCGAGGCGTAATGACCGTTCATGGCGAGCAATTCGCCGTGGCGGCCGCGCTCGATGATCTGGCCATGGTCCAGCACCAATATCTCGTCAGCGTCGATCACGGTGGAAAGCCGGTGGGCGATGACCAAGGTGGTGCGGCCGCGGGAGACCTGGTTCAGCGCGCCCTGGATTTCGCGCTCGGTGCCGGTGTCCAGCGCGCTGGTGGCCTCGTCCAGCAGCAGGATGGGCGGGTTTTTCAGGATGGTGCGGGCGATGGCGACACGCTGCTTTTCGCCGCCCGACAATTTCAGGCCGCGCTCGCCCACCATGGACTCGTAACCCAGCGGCAATTCCACGATGAACTTGTCGATCTGCGCCAGGCGCGCGGCTTCCTTGATCTCGTTCTCATTGGCGCCGATGCGGCCATAGGCGATATTGTATTTGACGGTGTCGTTGAACAGCACCGTGTCCTGCGGCACGATGCCGATGGCGGCGCGCAAGCTGGCCTGGGTTATGTTGCGGATATCTTGGCCGTCAATCGTCACGCTGCCGCTTTTGATGTCATAGAAGCGGTAAAGAATGCGGCTGATGGTGGATTTGCCCGCGCCAGACGGGCCCACCACAGCCACGGTTTTGCCGGCGGGCACGGTGAAACTGATACCCTTTAAAACAATGCGCTCCGGATCATAGGAAAACACCACATTGTCGAATGCGATGGCGCCCCCCGTCACCACCAGTGGCTTGGCGCCCAGCTTGTCGGTAACTTCCTGCGGCCGGCGCAACAGCCGGAACATGGCATCCATGTCCACCAGCCCCTGGGTGATTTCGCGGTATACCGTGCCCAAAAGGTTGAGCGGCTGGTAAAGCTGCAACAGCATGGCGTTGGCCATCACAAAATCGCCCACCGTAAAGCGGCCAGCCTTGATCCCCAGCGCCGTCAGGATCATCACCGCGCCCATGCCCAGCGCCATGATCGCGGCTTGGCCGGTATTCAGCACTGACAGCGAGATCTGCGACTGGATCGAGGCGGCGGAGTATTTCTCCATGCTCTTGTCGAAGCGGCGGGTTTCATGGCCCTCATTGCCAAAATATTTCACCGTTTCGAAATTGAGCAGAGAGTCCACCGCCTTGGTGTTGGCGTCGGTATCGCTTTGGTTCATTTCGCGGCGGAAGGCGATACGCCAGCGGGTGATGGCGAAGGTGAACCAGGTATAGGCCACCACCATGGCCAGCGTCACCGCCGCGATCATCCAATCCAGCTTCACCACCATATATATTTCGAAGGCCAGAAGCTGGAAGATAGTGGGGAAAATGCTGAACAGAGCGAAGGACAGCAAATTGTCGATGCCCTTGATGCCGCGGTCAATCACCCGCGACAGGCCGCCGGTCTTGCGTTCCAGATGAAAGCGCAGCGACAGGGTATGAATATGCGCGAAGGTCTGCACCGCGACTTCCCGCATGGCATGATAGAGCACCTTGGCGAAGATGCCGTCGCGCAACTGACCGAAAGCCTGCATCAGAATGCGGGAAATCGCATAGGCGCCGATGAGCGCCAGGGTCAGGCCGATGGCGATGGCGGCGGCAGGCTTGACCGTCAATTGATCGGTGACCTGCCCCATCAGAAGCGGGAAATAGAAGGTCGCCGCAATTCCCAGCATCATGCAGAGCAGCGAGACGACCACCCGCAGACGCAGGCCCACATTGTTGGGCCAGAGATAGGGCAGCAGCGTCCAGAGCGGCCGCAGCGACGGGGCGCCGTCGCCTTCTTCAATCGGATGGGCCATGCGCTATTTTCCCATATCGGCGCCGCCGAAGGTGAGGTAGCCGGCGGCCAGGGCGATCAGCGCAATCACGATAAAAACAACCAGCCAGCGGCGCACGATTTTGTCCTTTGCCCGAATGCCGAACCTGTTTAGGAAGATGCCGCAATTCGTGCAACCCTTCAGGCCTCATGGACAAGAATAAGCCCGCAATCTGTGTTTTTTGCGGCTCGTCTTTTGGCAACAACCCCCGCTTTCGCGAAGCGGCGCGGGCGGTGGGCGACGGCATTGCCCGCCTGGGATTTTCCCTGGTGTTCGGCGGCGGCGGGGCGGGCCTGATGGGGGACGTGGCCTCGGCCGCACTGGCCGGGGGCGCAAGCGTGCAGGGAATCATTCCGTCATTTCTGCAGGCCCTGGAACCGCCCGTGTCGGCCGAGGAAAAGCTGATCGTCACGCCCCATATCCAGGAGCGCAAGGCGCTGATGCTGCAAATGTCGGACGCCTTCATCGTGCTGCCGGGGGGCCTAGGCACTTTTGACGAGTTTTTCGAGGTGGCAACCGAAGCCCAGCTCGGCGTTCACGCCAAGCCCATCATCGTGGTCAATGTCGACAGCTATTTCAACGGGCTGGACGGAATGCTGCATGCCATGATCGATACGGGCTTCGCCCGGGACATGATCCTGAAGCTTTATTATTTGGCCGACGGGGCCGAGGCGGCGCTGCAAATACTGGAAGGCAAACTCAAGCCCTAAGTCTTCGCACCGTCGCGATAGAGCTTGTAAATAATGGAATCCGTCAGCGCCTCGAAACTGGCATCCACGATATTGGCCGAGACGCCCACGGTGGACCAGCGGTTGCCCGCGCCATCGGCGCTTTCCACCATGACGCGGGTGACAGCCTCGGTGCCGCTGGTGAGAATGCGCACTTTATAATCCACCAGCTTGAGGTCGGCGAGGAAGGACGAGTATTTGCCGAGATCCTTGCGCAGCGCCGCGTCCAGCGCATTGACCGGGCCGTTGCCGGTGCCGACATTGTGCAGCACGGCGCCCGCGACATTCAAATCCACCACCCCTTCCGAGGTCGTGACCAATTCGCCGCTGGCGTTTTTCTTGCGTTCCACCGTGACGCGGAATCCTTCCACCGCGAAATAGTCCGGTACCTGGCCCAGCGCCCGGCGGGCCAGCAGCTCAAATGAAGCTTCAGCGCCGTCATAGGCGTAACCGAGATATTCGCGCTGTTTGACATCTTCCAGCAGCCGCGACACCCGTCCGTCCTTGGCATCGATATCGATCCCCGCCTCTGCCAACCGCACCATCAGGCTGGAGCGGCCCGACTGATCCGATACCGGAATAACGCGTTTGTTGCCGACAGATTCCGGCGGAACATGCTCGTAGGTTTGCGGGCTCTTGACGATGGCAGAGGCATGCAGGCCGCCCTTATGGGTAAAGGCCGAGGCACCGACATAGGCGGCATAACGGTTGGGAGCGCGGTTGAGGATTTCATCCAGCAGGCGCGAAATCTGGGTGATGCGGGCCAGGCCTTCGGCACTAATGCCGATTTCGAATTGGCTTTTATAAGGCTCTTTCAGCATCAGGTTCGGAATCAGGGAACAGAGATTGGCATTGCCGCAGCGTTCGCCCAGCCCGTTCAGCGTGCCCTGAATCTGCCGGGCGCCGGCGCGCAGGGCGGCAAGACTCATAGCCACAGCCTGATCGGTATCGTTATGGGCATGAATGCCCAGGGCGGCCATGGGCAGTTTGGCTTTCACCTCGCTGACAATGCGGTAGGCGTCTTCCGGCAGCGTGCCGCCATTGGTGTCGCACAAGACCAGCCAGCGCGCGCCCGCGTCATGCGCCGCGGTGATGCAGGCCATGGCATAGTCCGGATTGGCCTTGTAGCCGTCAAAGAAATGTTCCGCGTCGAACAAGGGTTCGCGTTTTTTGGCCACCACCGCCGCGATGGATTTGGCAATATTGTCGATATTCTCTTCGCGCGGAATTTCCAGCGCCACATCCACCTGATAGTCCCAGCTCTTGCCGACCAGGCAGACCGCATCGGTGTCGGCGTCCAGCACCATCGCCAGGGACGGATCATTGGCGGCGCTTCGGCCGGACCGTTTGGTCATGCCGAAGGCGGTAAAGCGCGCGGTCTTCAGCGGCGGGCGCTCGGCGAAAAAAGCCGTGTCGGTGGGATTGGCGCCGGGCCAGCCGCCTTCAATGTAATCGAGCCCCAAACCGTCAAGCGCCAACGCGATCTGGCGCTTGTCTTCCACCGAGAAATCCACGCCTTGCGTCTGTGCCCCATCGCGCAAGGTGGTGTCGAAAAGATAAAGCCGCTCTTTATTCACCGCTTGATCTCCCAGCTCGTGCCGTCCGGACCGTCCTTCAGGACAATGCCCTTGGCCAGCAGATCGTCGCGGATGCGGTCGCTTTCGGCAAAGTCTTTCGCCTTGCGCGCCGCCAGCCGCGCCGCAATGGCGTCGGCGATTGCGACCTTGTCTATTTGAACCTTGGCGGCGATCTTCAGCTGCACATTGGAGAAGCCCAGAAAGCCCAGGCCTCCCGCGAGCCCCAGTTCACTTGCCTGATGCAGACTGGCGATCGCGGCGGGGGTGTTGAGGTCATCTTCCAGCGCCGCGAAGAAAGCGGCATCGGGCGAGGGATTGGCCAGCGGCTCGGTGACGCCATACCAGCGCTCCAGCGTCTTCCAGCTTTCCTTGACGCCGGCAAAGGTGAAATCAATCGGCTGGCGGTAATGGCTGCGCAGCATATTGAAGCGCAGCACCTCGCCCGGCCAGTCGGCCAAAAGCTCGCGGATGGTGAAGAAATTGCCCGCGGATTTGGACATTTTCTCGCCCTCAACCTGCAGGAAGCCGTTATGCATCCAGACATTGGCAATGGCGTCGCCGTGATGGGCGCATTCGCTCTGGGCGATTTCATTTTCATGATGCGGAAACATCAGGTCGATGCCGCCGCCATGGATGTCAAACGTCTCGCCCAGATACTGGCCGGCCATGGCGGAACATTCGATATGCCAGCCGGGGCGGCCCCGTCCCCAGGGCGAATCCCATCCGGGCGTCGCCGCGTCGGACGGCTTCCACAGTACAAAATCCATCGGGTTCTTTTTGTAGGGCGCCACTTCCACCCGCGAGCCGGCGATCATTTCGACCAGCGAGCGGCGCGACAGCTTGCCGTAATCGGGCTTGGAGGAAACATCGAACAACACATGGCCTTCGGCGACATAAGCATGACCGGCGGCGATGAGCTGCTCGATCATGGCGATCATCTGGGGAATATGCTCGGTGGCGCGCGGACTGATACTGGGCGCCATGCAGCCCAGTGCCGCCACGTCCTCATTGTAGATGCGCGCGGTTTCCTCGGTCAGCGCGCGGATCGGGATGCCACGCTCCGCCGCCCGCGCGTTGATCTTGTCGTCCACGTCGGTGATGTTGCGGACATAGGTGACATGGGCATCGCCATAAAGATGACGCAGTAGCCGGAACAGCACATCGAACACGATGGCGGGCCGGGCATTGCCGATATGAGCAAAGTCGTAAACCGTAGGCCCGCAGACATACATCCGCACATTTTTCGCATCGATGGGCGCGAAATCGTCCTTGGACTTGGTCAGGGTGTTGAACAGGCGCAGAGTCATGGAAAATCACCGGAAGGCGGCGGGAAGGTGGCAAATAATGGGGGCGAGCAGAAGGGTTTTTGCGGGCTTTGTTTAAATACGCGCTTCGCGCGCGGGGCCGCAAATCGTAATTCGAATGACCAACGCAGGTGTCACGCGGTTTTTCCTTCCAACCGGGCCAAGGCTTTGACCCGCCCGATCAGGGGTAACAGTTTTTTGAGTTCCGGTCCATCGCCCCGTCCGGTCAGGGCCAGCCGCAAGGGGTGAAACAGCCCCCTGCCCTTGGCCCCGGTCTCAAGGGAAATGGCCTTGGTCCAGAGACCCCAGGTCTCTTCGGTCCAGGGCTCGGGCGGCAGCAGAGCGGCAGCTTTTGCGGCGAGCCCGGCATCCTCGATCACAGGCATGACCGGGCCGGTCACCAGCTGGGCCAGAATTTCGGCATCTGACAATTTGGTCAAGTTGGGCTTGATCGCGTCCCATAGCGGCTCGGAAATCGTCACACGCCCGGCGACCATGGCATACGGCATCTGGTGCAGCGTCCTGGCGTTCAACGCCGCCAATTCCTCGGGATCGAAATGGGCCGGCGCCCGGCCGATCTTGGCGAAATCAAATTCCAGCGCCAGTTCATCCAAGGACAGCCGCGGCTCGATGGCATCAGAGGTACCGATCTTGGCGAGATAGGCGGCCACCGCCATCGGCTCCATGCCGGCATCGCGCAGTTCGGCCAGCGACAGCGAACCCAGCCGCTTGGATAGCGCTTCGCCGCCCGCCCCCACCAGCAGTGGAAAATGCGCGAAGGCAGGCACCCTGGCCTCCAGCGCCTCAAATATCTCAATCTGCGCCGCCGTGTTGGTGACATGGTCCTCACCGCGCACCACATGGCTGATGGCAAAATCAATATCGTCGGCCACCGACGGCAAGGTGTAGAGAAAGGCGCCGTCCGCCCGCACGAGCACGGGGTCGGACATGGTGGCAGTGTCGATCTCCACCGGCCCGCGCACCAGATCGGTCCAGCGAACCTTTTGCCGCGACAGCTTGAAGCGCCAATGGGGATTGCGTCCTTCCGCTTCATAAGCCTTGCGCTGCTCTTCGGTCAGCTTCAGGGCGCCGCGCTCATAGATTGGCGGCAGCTTGCGCAGCTTGAGCAGCGCGCGCTGGCGTTCCAGCTCGGCTTCGGTCTCATAACAGGGGTAAACCCGGCCGGCAGCCTGGAGGCGGTAGAAAGCAGTGGAATAGATTTTCAGCCGGCCGAACTGGCGGTCGGTGAGATCGTGGCGCAGCCCCAGCCAGTCCAGGTCGCGATAAATGGCGTCCTCGAATTCCTTGGTGGAACGGGCCGCATCGGTATCGTCAATCCGCAGCAGGAATTTGCCGCCAAATTTGCGGGCAAACAGATAGTTCAAAAGCGCGGTGCGGGCATTGCCGACATGCAGCAGGCCGGTGGGCGACGGCGCGAAGCGGACGATCACACTCATGCGCGTGAATCCCGGAACGCATTGGTGATGGGATAGCGCCGGTCACGGCCGAAATTGCGGGCCGAAATCTTGACGCCGGGCGGCGCCTGGCGGCGCTTATATTCCGAAACATACAAGAGCTGCTCGATGCGCTTGACGGTCGCGGGTTCAAAACCACGCGCCACCGTGTCAGCAAAGCTCATCTCATGCTCGACCAGGCATTCCAGGATGCCGTCCAGGATGTCATACGGCGGCAGAGAATCCTGGTCGGTCTGGTCCGGTTTCAATTCCGCGCTGGGCGGCTTGTCGATAATGCGCTGCGGAATGACGCGGCCGGCCGGGCCCAACGCGCCGTCCGGCGAAAACCGGTTGCGCCAGCGCGCCAGGGCGAAAACCTCGGTCTTGTAGATGTCCTTCAGAACATTATAGCCGCCGCACATGTCGCCATAGAGCGTGGCATAGCCCACGCTCATCTCGCTCTTGTTGCCGGTGGTCAGGACCATGGGTCCGAATTTGTTGGAGATCGCCATCAGGATCACGCCGCGCAGCCGCGACTGGATGTTCTCTTCCGTGGTATCGGCTGTGGTACCGGCAAAGGCGGGCGCCAGAGTTTCGTCCATCGCCGCCACGGCGCGCTCAATCTCGATGGTCTCGTAAGGAACGCCCAGCGCCAAGGCGCAGGCATCGGCGTCTTCCAGGCTTGTCCGTGAGGTAAAGCGCGATGGCAGCATCACGCAGCGCACCCGCGCCGCGCCCAGCGCATCCACCGCAACGGCGGCGGACAGCGCGGAATCGATGCCGCCGGACAGACCCATCACCACGCCGGGAAAGCGGTTCTTGTTCACGTAATCGCGCAGGCCCAGCATCATGGCGTGATAGACTTGGGCGCTGCGATCCTCGGCGGCGGCTTTTTCGCCGGAAGCACAGAACCATTTGCCATCCGCGCCCCGCGCCCAATCGGTGATCACCAGCTTTTCCCGCCAGCCAGGCAGGCTGAGCGCTGTCTTACCGTCGCCATTCAGGACAAAGCTGGCGCCATCGAACACCAATTCGTCCTGGCCACCGACCTGGTTGAGATAGATCAGCGGCAAGCCGGTTTCCTTCACCCGGGCCGCAGCCAACTCCAGCCGTACATCTTCCTTGCCGGCCTCAAAGGGCGAGCCGTTGGGCACCGCCAATATTTCCGCCCCCGCCTTCGCCAGATGGCGGGTGACGGCATCGGTCCAGATATCCTCGCACACCGGCACGCCGATCCTGACACCGCGAAACGTAAAGACGCCGGGCATCGGGCCGGAGGCGAAAACCCGTTTTTCGTCGAACACGCCATAATTGGGCAGGTCCACCTTGCGGGTAACGCCCGCGATCCGCCCGCCTTCCAGCAGCAGCACCGCATTATAAAGCCGGCCCGCTTCAGCCCATGGCGTACCGATCAGGATGGCGGGGCCGCCCACGGTCTCCGCCGCCAGCGCTTCCACCGCGGCGCGGGCGTCAGCCTGCAACGCCGGTTTCAGCACCAGATCTTCCGGCGGATAACCGGTGATGAAAAGTTCGGAAAACAGGATGAGGTCGGCGCCTGCCGCCTCTTTGTGCGCCTTGCGGGCGCGCGCCAGATTGCCCGCGATGTCGCCCATGACGGGATTGAGCTGGGCCAGCGCGATGCTAAGGCGGTCTGTCATGGCCGCTGTTTATAGGATTTAAAGTGGAAAAAGTACCGCTTAAGCGACGGCGCGGCCCATGACAGTGGGCTTTGCAGCGGGAAGTGCCGCTTCCACCGCATCGTCAATGCGGATGGCGGTTTGCAGCGCCAGCCGGGCCTGTTCGGCCAGCACCAGTGGGGCGCTGCCGCCCGCCACGGCGGTGACAAAGCTGGCCACGGATTCGCCCAGCGGATCGCCCATTTCCAGCGCCGCCAGCGGACGGGGCGTGGTGTTGGTGACGCTGCGGGTGAGGAAATCAATCTCGATCACACCATCGGCATAGACGGCGCGAAGGCCCCGCTTGCGGGTTTCGGCGATGCGGCTGGTGTCCAGCCGCGCCACGGTGCCGTTGGCGAAAGTGAGGGTGGCGGAAACTTCATCCGCATGCGGACCATATTGGGTGATGCCGCGGGCCCTGACCTCGCTCACCGGGCTGTCCACCAGCGTATGCACCAGGTCGAGATCGTGAATCATCAGGTCCAGCACGGCGCTGACGTCATCGCCGCGCCCGGTCCAGGGACCACGGCGCCAGCAGTGGATTTCCAGCGGCGTTTCGGCCTGGTCGAGCAATCCGGTGCGGGCGAAGACAAAGCGCTCCTGATGGCCGACGGTCAGCACCAGCCCGGTGCGCCGGGCCAGGGTCACCAGGGCATTGGCTTCTTCAACCGTGGTGGCGATGGGTTTTTCCACCAGCACATGGGCGCCGGCATTCAGGAAGGCGCGGACGATTTCAGCATGGGTGACGGCGGGCGAGCAGATGCTGACCAGGTCCACCTTGCCCAGCAACTCGCGCCAGTCGGCCACCGCCAGGACGCCCGGCGGGGCGGCCCGGCGCACGTCGGCGCTGGGATCGGCGATGGCGAAAAGCTGAATATTTTGGCCAGCCTCAGCCAGGGCGCGGTATTTGGTGGCATGGTGGCGGCCAAAGGCGCCGGCACCGATCACAGCGGCCTTCAGGGGGCCATTTTCCGGCACGCGGCGGCGTAAAAACAAATCAGGCCCCTTGGCGAATATCCGGGCACCATAAAGGACTGCAGTGCAGCAAAGCACTAGTCATAAGATATTTCGGGTTGTTACGAGTATGGTTAATAGACTGAATTACTTCAGCTTTCCGGAGAGGCCGCCATCAGCGAAGCCAGCGCCGCCACAATCAGATAGGCCAGCATCAGGGGGAAAAGCCCGATCAGCAGCGCGCCGGTAATGTCGGTATAGGCACTGCACTGGAACCAGGGATAGGACGAACCCACGAACAGAAACTGGATGCCCACCACCGCGGCAATGCCCAAAAGGAAGGCACGGAGAGTCGGCCCCAATGTCTCAGGCCGCTTGGCCCGCTCCAACCGCATGATGCCCGCCGTCAGTTTCAGCCGCGACACCGCCGATCCCAGATAGATGATGGCGAGCAGCCAGGTGAAGGCGGCGGCGAACACCCGGCCGCCATCCATGCTGCAGACCGCCAGGGAATAGACCAGCGCGCGCTGCCCCGGCACCGCGAAATAGATCGCCGATTCCAGCGCGGCGCCGGCACTGACGCCGATGGTCCCCCCGCCCACCGACAACGGTGCGAACACCACCTGGTTGACGAAACTGAGGATCAGGAAAATCACGAAAATGATCTCATTAAAGCCGGGAATGAAATGCGCCGGAGTGAGCCGGGCGATCAGCGGCGTGCCGGGGGGACTGCCGGCGGCGCCGAAGCCGCCCGCGAACAGCAGTCCCATGGCCGTGAACAGCACCACGCAGATACCGATGGCGAAGCCGGAAGACGCCAGCGGCACACCGCTGGCCAAGGCAATGCGCAGGGCGTGGGCGCCCGCGACAAGGCAGAACACCACCCAGCTTTTTGCCAACAATCTTGCGAAGCCCATACCCG
>Ga0302320_10018764_pt1 | contig 13931 bp, 13 predicted proteins | sample Bog_T0_3_FD_202130 | JGI IMG/M metagenome (GOLD analysis project Ga0302320, IMG submission 202130) | Peat permafrost microbial communities from Stordalen Mire near Abisko, Sweden - Bog_T0_3 | ecosystem: Environmental > Terrestrial > Soil > Wetlands > Peat | place: Sweden: Abisko, Stordalen Mire... | reverse complement strand
GGCGATGAAAATCGAAGGCAGCCAGACCGCTTCGTCCAAAAAGTCGGTTTTCGCGCCCAGTCGCATGGCCGTCTGTAGCACCTCGCCGGTGTCGCCGGCGTTGGCGATCGACCACTTCGCCTCGTTGCGCTGATCACCGCTGTACTGGCGACGCATCTCGGCGTTGTGGCCGAAGCCGCCTGCGGCCAGCAGGACTCCCTTGCGTGCCTCGATGTTCAGCGGCACGCCGCCGCGGGAGACCCGCGCGCCGACCACTCGGCCGTGCTCGACGATGAGGTCTTCCATCGCGGCATTCGTCCACAACGGCGGCTCGCCCGCAATATCCCCGCCGAGATCGATCAGCGCTTTGAGCATCTGAGCGATGAGTGATGCTCCGTTGGTGAGGATCTGACGCCGCCGGACGCGCGCCGCCGCGGTGCGCAGAAAGACCTTGGTCGCCACCGCGAACGCGTGGGGCGCACGATTGAAGTACTGGACCGAGCGCAGTTCGTTGGTCAGCACCACGTATCCATAGTTCTTGGCCAGCGGCGGCTGCACCTTGTCGCTCCAGGCACCCAATTCGGCCGCGTCGAAAGGAATTCCTTCCACCGCACGTCCGGACTCGTTGCCGCCTTTGTGATTTGGGTAGTAGTCACTCCAGCCTTCGCATCGGACGAGCCGAACGCCCCTGCGGACCAGGAAATTGATCATCTCGTAGCCCGCGGTGAGAAACGTCTCGCGGCGGGCCGGCGACGAGGCCGGACCGATGTCGCCGACCACGTCGGCCAGGTAGGCCAGGCCGGATTCGTGGGAGTCGGCGATACCGTCGGCCCGCATCAGCGGGTTGTTGGGCACCCAGACGATCCCACCCGAGAGTCCCGTCGAGCCGCCGACCAGGCCCTGCTTCTCGATGATCAGCGGTTCAAGTCCGCAGTCGAGTGCGGCCAGCCCGGCCACCATGCCGCCCCCACCGCTGCCCACGATAAGCAGGTCGACGGAGCGATCCCAACGGGTGCTCATCGTGCCTCCGAGGTCACACTCGAGTTGAAGCCCAGGTCGGCGACCGGCACGTCAATGGTGGTGTTGGTCTTCTGAATCGCGGGCACCAGCGTCGCATAGGGTAGGCCGGCGAGGAAGCCGTCGACGACGCGTTCGAAGTTCGAGATCAGTCCTTCTATCCGGTGGGACAGACGCATGTAGTCAAAGCCCTTGGAGTGCAGCCCTTTCTGCTGTCTTGGTAAATTGGAGAAGTCTTGTGCGGGGATCGGCGGCCAGCGCGGGTCATCGGGCGCCATCGGCAGTGGGGGAGTGGGCTTTCCCGGGGAGAGATCGGAGGGGAACCGGGTCAAAGACCAGATCTCGAACAAGGTCTCCTCAGGCCCCAGCGGACGGATCCGGTAGGACGAGGCGCTGCTGTAGGTGGGCAGGATGAAGTGGTGCGGGAAGCAGAACCCGATGGCGTCGGTGATCCCCCGGCGGACCAGCTCGTTGAGGTCGGGCATATCGCTGCCGCGGGCGCGGTGCCAGTCGACGACCGCGTCATTGAGGGCGCCGCGCCAAGCGGCCATCGCCTGCGCGGGATCCGATGGCAGCTCGATGTTCTGCAGGCCTTCGGCGACCCGGATGTCGTTCTCGTGCGTCATGCCGCCCATGCCGTCGCCCAGCGTGCGCATGAAATACAGACTGTTTTCAACAATGGGATGCACCGCCTTGGAATTCGGTGTCGGGCTCGCGGTCCGCGCCGACGGCAGCAGCTGGGGATGCGTCTGCGGTACGTGGTAGCCCTCCATGAACGCGGCCGTTGCCAGCTTCCAATTCACCGGAAGCCGGCACGACTGCCACCACTCGGTGCGCAGCGAATCCACTTTCCAGGCGTCATAGATCGACGCGAATGGCTCCATGCAATCCCGTAACGCGGGGGCGTTGTCGTCGAGGTTGATCCACGCGCATCCGCCCCAGAGTTCACACCTGACTGAAACGAGCTGTAGATCGTCCGGACGCAGGTTTCCGTCGGCGAACATCTCGGGCCGCGCAACCAACGTGTTGCGTCCGTCGATGCCCCAGCACCACCCGTGGAATGGGCAGACGAAGGTACGTCGGGTTCCACTGCCTTCCACTAGCTTTACCCCGCGGTGGCGGCATGCGTTGTGGTAGGCCCGCACGGTTTCGTCGTCGAGTCGCACGACGATGATCGACTGGTCGAGGATCTCGTACTCGACGAAATCGCCCTGCTTGGGTATTTCCTCGAGCCGGCATGCCATCTGCCACACGCGGGGCCAGAGCATCTCGGTCTCCAGCGCGTAGAACTCGGGGTCGTAGTAGCGCTGCTTGGGAATCCGATCGGCGTTCTGCACCGCCCACGGCACCGGTAACGGTGTCCAGTTCACGTCCGTGCTCATCTTGACTACCTCTTCTCCGACCGGGTCATAGGATCCGTGATTCCCGGCCCTGCCAGTAACGTTCGCGAATGCGCCTCTTGTAGAGCTTGCCGTTCGGGTCCCGCGGCAACTCGGGGTCGAATTCGATTGACCGCGGACACTTGTAGCCGGCGAGGTGGGCTCGGCAGTATTCGATGAGTTCGGCTTCGAGGTCGGGCCCGGAGGTGACGCCGCCGACCGGCTGCACGACGGCTTTGACCTCTTCGCCGAACTCATCGTTGGGCACGCCGAAGACCGCCGCGTCGACCAGCTTTGGATGCATGACCAGCAGGTTCTCCGCCTCTTGGGGGTAGATGTTCACCCCGCCGGAGACGATCATGAATGTCGACCGGTCGGTCAGGTACATGTAGCCGTCCTCGTCGACGTAACCCACGTCCCCCAGGGATCGCCAGCCGCGATCGTTGTAAACCGACGCCGTCTTGGCGGGATCCTTGAAGTATTGGAAGTCGGGCCCGCCTTCGAAGTAAAGCTCTCCGGAATGCCCGACGGGAAGCTCTTCGCCGTCGTCGCCAACCACGTGGACCGGGGCCATGGGTATGCCCACCGAGCCGGGATGGGCGAGCCACTCCTGCGGCCCGATCAGGGTACCCGCGAATCCTTCCGTGCCGCCGTAATATTCGTGAATGATGGGCCCAAACCACTCCATCATCCGGTGCTTGACGTCCACCGGGCAGGGCGCGGCCGCATGCAGCACGCACTGCAGAGTCGAGACGTCATACTTATGCCGGATCGCCTCGGGCAGCTTGAGCATCCGCACGAACATCGTGGGAACAAACTGCGCGTGGGTGACGCGGTGCGTCCCAATCAGCCGTAAGACGCTCTCGGCGTCGAACTTGCGCATGATGATCGACGCGGCACCGACGCGGTTGACCGCCATCGTGTAGTTGACCCCGGCGGCGTGGTACAGCGGTGCGGGGGAGAGGTACACGCTGGCCGGGTTCATCCTGTAGCGCTGCGTCAGGGCCATCTCCAGCACCGACTGCGCCCAGGAGCCGTTGCCGTCGGTCGGTAGCGGCCGCCGCACGGCCTTGGGTCGTCCCGTGGTGCCCGACGAGTAGAGCATCTCCGACCCGTCCGACGCTGCAGGCGGGTCGCCGGCCGCCGTCAGCGTTTCCTGGTAGGACTGCCATCCCGGTAGCTGCCCGCCGATCGCGATGCGGACGTCCACCGCGGTGTTCGCACCGCGGACGTGCGCGGCCAACTCGGTCATCGAGGCGTCTAGGAACACTGCTTTTGCGTCGGAGTCGGCTATGACGTAGGCAACTTCGTCCGGCGTGAAATGCGTGTTGACAGCGGTGTAGTAGAGCCCGGAAAGCTGGCAGCCCCAGGTGATCTCCAAGAATTCCGGCCGGTTCGGCAACACCAGGGCCACGCCGTCGCCACGGCGCAGCCCCGCAGCGTGCAGCACCGCGGCGACCCGTTGGCTGCGAGCATAAAGCTCGCCGAACGAGATTCCGGCGTCGTCGATAATCAAGGCCGGCGACTCTGTGGCCGTGATCGCGTGATCGGCGATATTCACCAGCGGATGCCTCGGACCGGCCTACGTGGCGACGGCACCGTCGGTCGGTGCGGCCGCCGCGGCCGCCTGGCGCCGGGCCTGTTCGGACGGCAGCACCTTGTCCTTGAACACCGTCTGAATCAGCTCCTGCACATCCTTGCTGACTGACGCCAGCGCGACCAGGTCATTGGAGGTCTGCCAGTGCACCCGCATCCCCATCAGCTCCCATGCTCGCTTCAGGTTGGCCTTGGTGAGCATCAGCGTCGTCAACGGTGCCTGGGCAATGTGGCGGGCGATCGCGTCCACGCGGTCGTCCAGGTCCTCCCGCTTGACCACCTCGTTGACGAGCCCAACCTCCAGCGCCTTCTTGGCGTCGATCACCTCGGCGGTGAACAGATAGTAGGCGGCACGGCGCCAGTTCATGAATACCCAAGGCTCGATGGAACATTCACCCGATGGCATGCCGAACCCCTGCAGGGGCGGGTAAGAGAAGTAGGCGTCCTCAGAGGCGATGACGATGTCGGTCGTCAGGCCCATATGCGTGCCACCGCCGACACAGTAGCCGTGCACCTGCGCGATGGTGGGCTTGGAGAACTCCCACAGATTCAGGGTTGGCTTGACGAAGAGATCCGATTGCGCCTTCCACGGGTTGCCTGTCACCATGGCGTTCTCAACGAACGCTGGATAGTCGACCGCGTTATTGCCAATGGCATGGCCAGAGCAGAATCCTTTGCCATTCGCCTTCAGCACCAAAACCTTGATGTCGTAGTCGCGGTCGGCATCCAGCAATGCGGCGTCGACTTCTTCGGCCAGCTTCTGGTCTTGGGCGTTCGCCTTCTCCGGCCAGTTCAGCGTGATCTTCGCGATCGCCCCATCTTTCTGGTAGATGATCCGCTCGCGAGTCTCGTTGAGATCCATACCTGCTTACCCTTTCGTTATGAAGTGATGATGCCGATTTCGGTGCCGATGTCGTAAGTGGTCCCGACCTGCCCCGTCCACTGCACGGTGCCCGAGGCGCCGGCTTCGATTTCCTGTTCCACCTTCTCGGTGGCGATCGCGTAGATCGGCGTGCCCTCCTCGACATGCGCGCCCGCGTCGACGAGAAGGTCGGTAAGTTCGGCCTCCGAGACGGCCACCGACACGCGGGGAATACGAATGATGAAGTCAGCCATGGGCTCCCGCCCTCTGGGCCTTTTCAAACGTGCGCTGGGCTGCCTCCACGATGCGCGCCGGCGACGGGTACACCTGCGCCTCGAGCGCCGCCGCGGCCGGGCTGGGGACAAACCGGGCGCCCAATCGTTCGATGGGTGCAGCCAACTCGCCGAACAATTCGGACTGCAGGATCGCCGCAACCTCGGCGCCCGGCCCCGCGAATTGAACCGCGTCGTGCACGATCACGACTCGTCTTGTGCGACGGCAGGATTCGACGATTGTCTCGACGTCCAGCGGGACCAGCGTGCGCAGATCGACGACCTCGGCGCTGACACCCTGTTCTGCTAAGGTGGTCGCCGCTGCGAGCGCGTCGTGCACGCTGCGTCCATAGCTGATCAGTGTTACGTCGTCGCCCGGCCGCTTGATGTCGGCGTGGCCCAGGGGAATTGAGAACCCCGGCTCGACGGGCACCGGTCCTTTCTTACCCTGCAAGCGAATCGTTTCGATGAATAGGCAGGGGTCTTCATCGAAGATCGCCGTCGTCAGGAGACCTTTGCCATCCCGCGGGGTAGAGGGCACGATGACCTTCATCCCGGGGATATGCATGAACCACGCCTCGAGGCTCTGGGAGTGGGTGGCGCCGGTGGCCAGTCCCGCGTAAACCTGGGTGCGGATGGTGATCGGTGCCGTCGTGCGCCCAGCGGTCATGAACCGCAGCTTGGCCGCGTTATTGATCAGCTGGTCCGCGGCGATGCCGATGAAATCCATGATCATGATCTCGGCCACCGGCAGCATCCCATCGATGGCGGCGCCGATCGCCGCGCCGACGATGGCGGCTTCCGAAATCGGGGTGTCCAGCACCCGGTCGTGGCCGTACTTCGTCGACAAACCCGCCGTCGGTCCGGACGCGCCCGGATCGGCGATGTCCTCACCGAGCAGAAACACCCGGTCGTCGGCCGCCAGCGCCTCGTCAAGCGCGAGGTTCAGCGCCTCACGCATCGTCATCTCTATTTCTTCCATTCGCTCTTGTGGCCTTTCTTGGGGCCTCACACCGGGAACTTGATCGGGGTTGCATACACGTCGCGGTCGAGTTCATCGATTGAAGTGGAATCCGCGCTCATAACGACGCCCAACGCAGTCTCCACCGTCGCCAGCGCCTCGTCGTCGATGCGGTCGAGCTCGTCGGATGTGCAGGTGCCCGTCGCGATGAGGTGGTCGCGGAACTTGGGCACCGGGTCGGCCGCCATCGCCGCCTCCAACTGCGCCTTGGGGATATACGGCATCCGGTCGCCGAAGTAGTGGCCGCGGAAGCGGAATGTCACGCATTCCAGGAAGGTGGGGCCGCCACCGGTGCGCGCCCGCTGCAGCGCCTCGTCAAGCGCCGATTTCACCGCCAGCGGGTCGTTGCCGTCCACCCGGACACCCGGCATGCCGTATCCGGCGGCCCTTTCGGCGACGTGTTCAAGTTTCATGGTGTCCGAAGTCGGCGTCATCTCGGCGTACAAATTGTTCTGGCATAACAGGACCAGCGGCAGGTCCCACAGCGCGGCCATGTTGGCCGCCTCGTGAAAGGAGCCGGTGTTGGTGGCGCCGTCGCCGAAACTGACGACCGTGACGCGATCCAGCCCTTTGCGCTTTGCCGCCATCGCCAGTCCCACCGCCACCGGCGGTCCGGCCCCGACGATCCCGGTGGAAAGCATGACGCCCTTGCCGGGGTTGGCGATGTGCATGGTGCCGCCCTTGCCACGGCTCGCGCCGACGGTGCGCCCCATCATCTCGCCGTAGATCTCCTCGAGCGGAACCCCCTTGCCGATCAGATCGTGCAGCCCGCGATAGGTCGTCACCAGCTGGTCGTCCGGTCGCAGCGACACCCCCATCGCGGCGGCGATGGCCTCCTGGCCCCGCGACGGCCAGTACACGCACATGAACTCGCCGGTGCCGATGCCTTTGGAGAGCCGGTCGTCGGCCGCCTTCATCAGCACCATCAACGCGTAGATACGACGTTTGGTCTCCGTCGAGTCGTGATCGGTCATTGCGGTTCTCCGCTGGTCACGCCCAACTTTCCAATTCTTTTGCAGGGAGGTCCGATTAAGGTCATCGCGGTCATGCACCCGACCATGGTTTGACCTTGAGGAAGCCGCCTCCATCGACGCGCAGCTGCTGGCCGGTGATGTAGCGTGCCGCGTCCGACGCCAGGAACAGCACGGCCTCGCTGATGTCCTCGGGTTCGACATAGGGGATAGGCATTGCCTGAACTAGCGGAAAGACCGGTTCGGCGTCCTCGCGTGTTGGGTTCTTCAGATCGGGCCGGAACGCCCTGTACATCGGCGCACTGTGCAACATGTCGGTGTTGACGTTCGTCGGGTGCACCGCGTTCATCCGGATGGAGAAGGGAGCCAGGGCGCGGGCGAAGTCGTTGACATAGTGCGCGGCAGCCAGTTTCGCGAACGCGTATCCGGCTCCTCCGGTGCCGCCGTCGATGCCGGTGGTGTTCATCGATGACATGAATGCCGCGTTCGATCCGATAACGATGATCGATGCACCGGCCTGCAGATGTTTGAGGCTCGCGTGCACGAGGTTCAGCACCCCGACCAGGTCGACGTCCACCGCGTCGGCGAAGGCCTGCGGCGGGAGGCCTGCGGTCAGCGGACAGATGCCGGCATTGGCGATCACGATGTCGAGGTGCCCGAGTTCGGCGACGCCCTCGTCGATCGCCGCGGAAAGGGCCGCCCGGTCACGAACGTCGGCAATCGCGGTGAACGCCCGCTGGCCTTCCTTTTCGACGAGTCGCGCTGTCTCGTCCAGATCCTCCGGGCGGGCCAGCGGATACTCATTGGTTTCGATGTCCGCGCAAAGATCGACCGCGATGATGTCCGCGCCCTCTGCGGCAAGCATCCGCGCGTGCGAACGTCCTTGACCGCGCGCGGCTCCGCTGACCACGGCCACTTTGCCTGTCACCCTGCTCATCGCCCGTCCTATCGCCTGTCGCCTGTCGCAATCTCTATATCGGCACCCCGAATTGGCACCCAAAGTCGGTCGTTACCAATGCCGTCGGCGCATCGTTTGAGTGACGCGAGGGGTCTGCGGAAGGAAGACGTGAGTCTGCCGATGCGGCATGACGCGCGGGGATGATATGTACGAACAGCATTTCGCGGCGGTTGGTCTGCGCGCCGGTCGGCTCCATCGCATCTCTCCCACGAAACGCTGCCACCAGAAACCCGCAGTGGCTGCAGCCGGGCTATCAATATCCCTTACGGTAGCTAGAATATCTAAAATAGCAAGAAAGACATCGGACGAGGGGTCGGCAGGAAAATGGAAGGGTCAGGCGTCCACCAAGGCAGCCACCAAGGCATCCTCCAAGGCGTCCGGGTCGTGGAGTTGGCGTCGTGGACCTACGTTCCGTCGGCCGGCGCCGCTCTGTCGGACTGGGGCGCCGACGTAATAAAGGTTGAAAGCGTCGCTTCGGGTGATCCCGGACGTGCGTTGGTTGTCGGTCCTTTCACCCGCGAGGCGGCCCGTCCCGACGCGGATTTCATCCTCGAATTGGGCAACCGCGGCAAGCGCAGCATCGCTATTGACGTGAAATCCGAGGCGGGTCGGGAACTGTTCGGCCGCCTGTTGGCCAGTGCCGATGTCTTCCTGACCAATTGGCTACCCGGTGCACTCGAGCGGGCCCGGCTCACCGTCGAGGACGTCCGTTCGTTCAACCCAAAGATCATCATCGCGCGCGGTACGGGCTTGGGGGTGCGCGGCCCGGATCGCGACCGTGGCGGGTTCGACGCCGCCACGTACCTGGCGCGGGGCGGTGTCGCGTATACGCTGACGCCGTTCGGGACGGAGACGCCGGCTGTCCAGGGCCCGGGCTTCGGCGACCTGCAGGCCGGGGCGACGCTGGCCGGCGGGGTGTGCGCAGCGCTTTTCCACCGGGAGAAGACCGGTGAGCCGAGCATCGTCGATTCCTCGTTGCTGGCCCAGGCGATGTGGGCGATCGCACCGTCGATTTGTGCTGCCGATTTCTTTGACATCGATGGCATTCCGGGTGCTCCACCCGGATTGGCCATGAATCCTCTGGTGAACCGGTACAAGACCAAGGACGGCAGATGGATTCAGCTGGTCTTCTTGCAGCCCGACAAATTCTGGGCCGGCTTCTGCGAGCGGATGGGCTTGGCGGAATTGGCCGACGACGAGCGATTCGTGCCGTCGAGCAACCTGATAATCAACGCCGCCGAGGCCACTGAGATCTTCGCGAACGTGTTCGCCGGCCATGACCTCGCGCACTGGCAGAAGGTCCTTCAGGACGAACCTGGCGTGTGGGGCGCGCTGGCGACCCCGCGGGAGACGCTCAATGACCCGCAAGTAGAACCCAATGGCTACGTGGTGACGAACGTCGACGATCACGGCGAAAAATACCGGATCGTTGCCGCGCCGGTTCAATTCAACGAAACTCCGCCAGCCCCCGCGCGTGCGCCAGAACACGGCCAGCACACCGAAGAGATTCTGCTCGAGCTCGATGTCGACTGGGACGACATCGCTAGAGCGAAGGACCTCAAGGCCATACTGTGAACCGTTCATCGGATCTTTCGCTCCAGTGACGAATGGCACCACTTATAGGGACCAAAGTCATTGTCTGCCAATAATCTGCTCACCTTTGCCACAAAGAGTCGTAGGTTTGTGCCGAGAGCACACATATGACTGAATTTATGCGCAACAGCGACGCCTTCACCTGGGCGATGGAAAGTGATCCACGACTGCGATCAACTGTGGTCAGCGTGGTGCTGCTGGATCGATCCCCGGACTGGGACGAGGTGCGCGAGCGATTCGAGCTGATCAGCAGGAAACTGCCGATGTTTCGGCAGCGGGTGGTGGAGTCGCCGCAGCCGGCCCCGCCGCGCTGGGAGTATGTCCGGGATTTCGACCTGGATTATCACGTCCGGCGAGCGGCCGCCCCCGGGGCCGGCACGCTCGACGATGTACTCGAGATGGCCCGATTGGCCGAGATGCAGGATTTCGATCGGGCCCGACCGCTTTGGGAGACGACCCTGATCGACGGTCTGGAAAACGGTGGCGCGGCGATGCTCTGCAAGTTCCACCATGCCCTCACCGACGGAATCGGCGGCGTCCAGATCGCCATGAGCCTGTTCAACCTTTCTGAAGATCTGCATGAGCATGAAGTTTTGCCGCCTACGCCAGAGGTAACCAAGCGATCGCCCCTCAGCGGTTACCGCGACACGTTGCGCTACGACACTGGCTTGCTCGGTAACGCGTTGACGGGTGCGGTCAAATGGGCACCTCGCCTGGTGTCTGCGAGCGTTAGGCGGCCAGTTACGACGATCCGATCGGTTGCTGCCATCGCAGCGTCGGTCTACCGGACGGTTCGGCCGATAACCCGACCCGGATCTGCGCTGGTGACGGAACGTGGGCTGATCCGGCGTCTCGGGGTGCACCAGGTTCCGATGCCGCAACTGCGAGAAGCGGCGCATCGGAGCGGTGGGGCGTTGAACGACGCGTTTGTGGCAGGCGTGGCCGGCGGTTTACGCCGATACCACGAGAAACACGGCGTCGAGGTCGGCGACCTACACCTCACGATGCCGATCAGCCTACGGACAGAAGCCGACGGCATTGGAGGAAACCGGATCACGGTGATGCGATTCGATGTGCCGGTCGGCGAGGCCGATCCGGCAGCACGTATCAAGTTAATCCACCAGCGCACCGGCGCGGTACGCGATGAAAGATCGCTGCCCTACACGCAGTTGATTGCCGGCGCTCTAAACCTGATGCCGCGGTGGTACATCGGTTCGGTGTTGCGCCACGTGGATTTTCTGGCCAGCGACGTTCCGGGTATCCCGGTGCCAGTCTTCCTAGGCGGCGCACCGGTGGTCGCGCAGTACGCTTTCGGCCCCACGATCGGCGCGTCAGTCAACGTCACGCTGCTGACTTACGTCGACACCTGCGCTCTGGGCATCAACGTTGATACCACTGCGATACCCGACTACGACGTCTTCTATGACGCTATCATTGCCAGTTTCGACGAATTATTAGCGCTTGCAGGCTGATTCATGGCCTAATCGCCCCGCATCCGACGCGGGCGAACTCGGCTCGGTTGCCGCCCGCCCAACGCGCCGGCTCCGACCGAAATCGTCGCAGATGCGTTTGAAGGCCCGTAACACATCGGGTCGATATCGACACGATTACAAGCACATTGCAATTCCGCCGTTGTTATGGCACACGGGGATCAAATGATAAATCCTGGCACAGGGCGTCTTTGGCGTCGCGGTCGCGGGTAACGCGTACTCGCACCGGATTCTGCTTCCGCAACGTCCGCGGCGGATTTGGTTAGCGTGCAACAGGAGGGTATCGACAACATGGCAGCGAACTGGGTTCCCGCTCAGACTTCGTGCGGCCCGAACTCTGGTCGCATCCTCGACACCGCACGGGGCATTCTCATTGGCCTTCGCCGATGCGGTTCAGACACGGCTTTCGATGAATTGCATCGCGCGGCGATACGTCACAAGGTGCCCGTGTTCGCGATGGCGTGGGGTTTGGTCCACTTGGCGGGCAATGGCGAGATGACATCGAGCTTTCTCGATGTGCAGTCAGCCGCGCGGGACGAGTGGGGCCAGCTGTTCGCCGGGTCTGCCGTGGTGGCCTGTTGAGAAGCGGCTAGCTAGCCGCCGCTCTTCGGGGCCGGGCCCTGGTTCACTCCACTGATGGTTTTGGGGCAGTACGCGCTGGCTGCGATCGCCGTGAATTTCGCGGCGCCGTCGCCCTCGAACGCCGGGTTGAGCTCTTGTAGGTTCTTGACGATTTCCACGCCGGGCATTCCCCCGTCGACCAGGTTGCACACCGCTTTGCCAGCGCTTATCGCGTGATCGGGATCCTCATAGGTCAGCCCGGCCGCTTTGAGTGCGGCGAGGAAGACTTGATCATTGCCATCGATATCGGCGCGGGCCGGGGGGGCCGTGCCGACCACAGCGGCGACACATGCCAGCGCCAAGACGAGTCTCATAACCCGGTGATTCTCCCAAATCAGTGGTGCGCACGCATCCGCTGCCGCCAACGCGACTTTAACGACAACTGACCAACCACTGCCCAGATGATGAAGTCCCGGTCTCTCACCTCGTCCAGGCCGAAGATTCCGCCGCGGTGCGCAGCGCCGCGATGATTTGCTGTTTCTTTTCAATGAAGCGTTCGGTGGGCGCCGGCACCGAGATAGCAACGATGTTATCGCTTCCGGATCGTCGGGCGATGGCCGCCGCGGAGATCCCTGGGGTGTGTTCGCCGTTGTCGAAAGCGATTCCGGTGCGTCGGATCTCGGCAATCTGACGGCGTAGTGACTCGGCGAGCGCGGGGTTGGACCGGGAGATCGCGGCTCGGGCATCGGGATCGGCAAGGACCGCGAGTGCCGCTTTTCCGTTCGCGGTGACGTCCAACGGAAATCGGATTCCGATGGCCGAAACCGCTCTGAGACGGTGCGACGATTCGATCTGGTCGACGAACCACATCCGCTGCCCACGAAGTATCGACAGGTCGACGGTCTCGCCGTCCGTGGCGCGCGCCACTCGCTCTATCGTCGGCCGAAAGATCGCCGAGATGTGCGCTGCGGCGGCGCTGCCGAATCCCAGCAGGCGCTCGCCGAGTGAGAAACGGCCGCGCGTGTCGACACTCGCCAACCCAACCTCGACCAATCCCATCATTAAGCGGCGTGCGGTCGACTTCGCCAGGCCAAGACGATCACCGAGGTCGACGAGCCGTAGCTGTCCGGGGTCGGCCGCGATTTCATCCAGCGCGGCGGCGGCTCGGCGCAGCACCTGAATGCCGTCGTCGCGAATACTTGGTGAATCCCGTTCCGCGGGGCTCATCACCCCACTATAGTGATCCGCACAACGGATCATCAAGATCCTTAATGCGGCTCAGGAGTTCAGATGAGTGTGTTACCGGCGGGCCGGCATTTCTTCCGTGGCGATGACGACTACGAAACGGCCCGCTGCGGTACCGTTTGGAACCAGCGCGTGCCCGAGCGCTACCCCGACGTCATCGTCCAGGCGGTCGACGGCGACGACGTCGTCGCCGCCCTGCGTTACGCCAAGGCCAACGGGCACAAGGTCAGCATCCGATCCGGTGGCCACAGTTGGGCGGCCAACCATCTGCGCGACGGCGCCCTGCTGCTCGACATGAACCGCATCGATCACGCAACCATCGACACCGAAAAGAAGGTCGCAGTCGTCGGGCCCGGAAAGGGCGGCAGTGTGCTCATCGCGGAACTCGAGGCACAGAACCTGTTCTTCCCGGCCGGTCACTGCAAGGGCGTCTGTGTCGGCGGTTACCTGCTACAAGGCGGGTACGGCTGGAACAGCCGGATCTACGGCCTGGCTTGCGAGAGCGTCACCGGTCTCGATGTGGTCACTGCTGACGGTGAGAAGATCCACTGCGACGAAAACAACCACCCCGATCTCTACTGGGCCGCACGCGGATCCGGTCCCGGGTTCTTCGGTGTCGTCACATCGTTCTACCTCAAGCTGTACCCGCGGCCGGCCGCCTGCGGGACCAGCGTCTATGTCTATCCCATAGAGTTCGCCGACGAGATCTACACCTGGGCCCGCAACATCAGCGCCGAGGTTGACCGCCGCGTCGAAATGCAGATCGTCGCAAGCCGCAGCGTCCCGAGCATGGGAATCGACGGCCCCGCCATCGTGTTCGCATCGCCGGCGTTCGCTGACTCCGAAAAGGAGGCCGAGGACGCGCTCGCGATTTTCGGCACCTGCCCCGTTGCTGACAAAGCGATCGTCAAAGTTCCCTATCTGCCAACCGATTTACCCACCTGGTTCACCGCAGTGATGAGCAACTACCTGGACGACCATCGCTAC
>Ga0302320_10018761_pt1 | contig 13932 bp, 6 predicted proteins | sample Bog_T0_3_FD_202130 | JGI IMG/M metagenome (GOLD analysis project Ga0302320, IMG submission 202130) | Peat permafrost microbial communities from Stordalen Mire near Abisko, Sweden - Bog_T0_3 | ecosystem: Environmental > Terrestrial > Soil > Wetlands > Peat | place: Sweden: Abisko, Stordalen Mire... | reverse complement strand
ATCTTGCTTCATCGATCTCGGCTTTGACCCTCGTCGAAGGTGGTGCCAGCGGATCGAGCACCATCACAGTGACTGAGTTGAACGGATTTAACAGCCCTGTGGCTTTGACCGCATCCGGCTTGCCGTCGGGTGTCACTGCGACATTCAGTCCCGCAAGCACCACCTCTCAGAGTGTCTTGACAGTAGGTGCATCAACCAGCGCTACGCCAGGCACCTACACGGCGACGGTCACCGGAACAGCCGGCCCCACTTCGACGACGGTGAATATTCAGCTCACGATACCCACACCCAGCTTCACACTCTCAAGCTCGCCGAACAGCCTTTCGCTTGGCGCGGGTTCGAGTTCATCTTCCACAATTTCCGTAGTCCCCGTGAACGGCTTCAATAGCAGCGTGGCTTTGACTGCCTCAGGACTTCCTTCAGGACTTACAGCATCTTTTAGTCCGACAAATACATCCGGATCGAGTATCTTGACGCTCACTTCATCGACGAGTGCTCCCGCGGGAACCTACCCCATCGTTATCAACGCAACATCGGGCAGCCTAAGCACATCGACAACACTTCAGGTCACGATATTGTCACCCAGCTTTAGCCTCTCTTCCTCCTCAAGCAGTGTCAGGCTTGCGGTCGGCGGAGCCAGCTCAACAGTGACCATTGGCCTGGTCAGCCCCGCAAACCTGGCAGGCTCTGTGGTGTTGAACATTTCGGGATTGCCGGCAGGCATCACAGCATCGTTTAGCCCGGTAAGCACCACCAGCACCAGCGCGCTGACACTGACACCGTCAAACTCGGCTATTCCCGGAGTGTATGGCCTCACAGTGCAGGGAGTTTCCGGCTCTGTCTCTGCAATCACAACGATACAATTGACGGTTCCGACTCCGACATTTGGACTCACCACTTCCGCTGGCACCGTCACACTCTTAGATGGCGGCTCCGGCGCCAGTACGACCGTGAATGTAGTAGGGCAGAATGGATTTAACAGCAGCGTAGCTCTAACAGCATCGGGCGCGCCTTCGGGCGTCACTGCCGCGTTTAGTTCAACAAACACGAGTACAGCCAGCGGACTAACCTTCACTCCGTCTGCGAGTGTTGTCCCTGGTATCTACCCAATTAGCATCAGCGGAATTTCCGGAAGCGAGACCGCATCAACCACCGTCCTGCTCTCAATCCCGATGCCCACTTTCAGCCTATCTACATCACCAACTGCATTGACTCTTCAGGTCGGAGGTGCGGCTGGAAGTTCCACAGTTAACATTGCGGCCCAAAATGGATACAGCAACGTGGTGCTCTCGACCTCTGGACTGCCCGGCGGACTTACGGCTTCATTCACTCCTTCGAGCGCAACCAGAAGCAGCCAGATAACCCTCTCACCAACAGCAAGTGTCGCTCCGGGCGTTTACACCGTCGCCATCATCGGAACTTCCGCAAGTTCTTCCGCGTCGACCTCGCTCCAGGTCACTGTCCCAGCTCCGAGCTTTACGCTTTCGGTGCAAGCCACTAACCTCACGGTCCCTGCCGGGTCAAGCAGTAGCGATTTGATCACGGTATCGCCCTTGAATGGCTTCACTGCTAACGTCGCCCTGTCAATCAGCGGCCTCCCTGCCGGAGTGACAGCATCTTTCACGCCAGCCACAATCTCAAAGACCGGTTCTTTATCACTTGCAGTCGGATCGGCCACTGCATCTGGAACATATCCTCTGACAATCAAGGGCACTTCCGGCAGCCTGTCCTCGACGGTTACGTTGCAATTGACCATACCTGCGCCGAGTTTCACTCTCTCGTCTGCAAAGAGCAGTATGACTTTGCTTGTCGGCGGCAGTAGTGGGACAACTGTGCTCACGCTGGTAAGACCTGTGAATCTCCCCTCAGCAGTGGCCTTGTCCGTAACTGGTTTGCCAATTGGGATCAGTAGCGCTTTCAGCCCATCCAGCACCACTTCCACAAGTACGCTGACACTGACTCCGACGGTAAATGCAGTCCCGGGAACCTATACCGTCACTGCAAAAGGCAGTTCCGGTTCCACGACTTCTTCCGTAAACATTCTGCTCACGGTGCCTGCCCCAAGCTTCACGTTGTCATCCTCAAGCAGCAGCCTGTCTATGCAGGTGAGCGGAGCGACAGTGGCCAGCACCATCACTATCGTGAAGCCGTTGAATCTCGCAAACGCAGTTGCTCTAACAATAGCGGGAGTACCGCACGGAATTACGGCCGCATTCAGTCCTTCATCTACAAGCTCGACAAGCATTTTGACATTTACCCCTTCAGCAAGTGCAGTCCCTGGTGTCTACAGCGTCAAGGTCACGGGCACCTCCGCTGGCATAGCGGCGAGTGCAACAATCTTGCTAAACATTCCAGCGCCGAATTTCGCGCTCACCGCGGCGAGCGAGCCAACATTGCACGTTGGCGGATCCGCAGCAACATCCACAGTTTCAGTGGTCGATCAAAATGGATTTTCAGGGATTGTCAGTCTGACGGTTTCTGGGTTGCCCGCCGGTATAACAGCTTCTTTTAGCCCGGCATCAACTTCGTCGACTAGCAAATTAGCGCTCACTCCATCGTTAAAAGCTCTAGTCGGTTCTTATTCAGCCACGGTTAAGGGAATCTCGGGAACCATTACATCCTCGATAACCGTGCCCTTCACAGTATCGAAGTAATATCGTCAGGACAATTCGGACTCATAGCGCTTTCTGCGTAGACCTTTGCTTGACGATTCTGACCTCTTTGATGAACTTTCGAATCGGATTGCCACGGCACCCCAACCGATCTGGCGGTCGCGAGTGCCAATGTGGCGCGGATCCGATGACCATGCCATGCACGCTATGGGACGGACTTCAGCCCAAACCAGATATTTCAGTGGTTCGCCAACCGGCTATTCATAGCCAAGATAGTGATGTTCCTCCGTAGTCGGGCACACGGCCGGTACACCCGTTTGGAGTGGAGCCTTCACGATGAAGCTCTCAAACTCAGGCGGCAACCGGTTCTTTCGTGCCAGAGGTGAACTCCAAACACTTGAATGCTTCTCCTTTGTTGCCCAAAGACAAACCGACATTTGCAATTATTAGCGCAAGCGCTGATCTTGCCGCAGGTCCCGTTGTCTTCATCATCAGTTTTCTCCTGAGCAGCTGATGGCCGTCAACCTGGCGATGTTCCTTAATCATGCAAAGAGAACTCTTGCCTGCTGAGCGGCTGCTTGCTTTCTCGCTGACTTCGGCTGGTTGGCCATGGGGATCGAATGGATTCTTTATCTATTGCGCGATAAGAGGGAACCCGTCTCTTCCAATCAAATCGCCTCTGCCGGATTCCAGGAAATATGGATGTTTAGACGATCAGAAGTAGCCCGCCAGAATGATTGGGTGAATTTCTGCGGCCCGCAAGGTTCCCGTTCCTTGTCTATTCCTAACTCTTGCTGGTGTGGCAAAAGATCATCGGCGTTAATCTTCGAGCCGCAATCGCCGATATCACCGTATCGCAAACGAATTTAGAAGCAGTCTCTTCGTCGCCTCTTAAGCTTCCCTCGTCCCTTTTTTGACATTCAACGCGTTGCCTGACGTGATTCGTGGGGTTTCCACGCCGTATGAGGTAGACGATTTTCTATTTTGAAAATCTCTACCGATCCAGACCGCCTGGGCAAATCTTCTTTGTGCGAAACAACTGTCTCAACGTGCCTTTTCAAGCGGAGAACCTCGCCGGGACGGGGATGAACAGCGCGTGTACGCACTGAAAGTGCGTACACGCATCGGGCAAATGGAAGCGTGCCAAATGTTGTGTGGGCATTTGAGCTCTTCCTTCGGCATTCGCGCGATTCAAATGAATCGACCGAGGAGTTGATGAATAAAGGCCCGGCGATCCAGCCCAAATCGCCGACCTTCGGGAAGAGTTCAACCACCGATGAATGGAGCGTTGAAGCTGATGAAACCTGATATTTCTCGTTGCCGTACGATAAGTCTCATTGCAAACGTTGGCTGCTTCAACAGCCCGAACGGAAACTCTTCCGAGCATCGCGCAGGTACGCATTGTTCGCTGCTCCTTCGGATTTCGACAGGGATCCTGCTGCTTTGCTTGTGTTCGGCAGGGAGCGGGCAGATTAGTCATCAGGGAGCGAGTTCGGGGAAGTTTGCGCCCGCGGTTGAGCGCGCTGCGCCTGGCCTGCCGCTCGTCAAAGGACGCTCGGTTCCCGCGCATTTCTCGGGCGCCAACCTGGCTGCTGATGCGGACCCGGTTTCTCTTGCTTCGGGCGACTTCGACGGCGACGGGGTTCCTGATCTCGTGAGCGGGTTTGGCGTTTCCGGCGGAGGCAGAATCAGCATTCATCGCGGGAACATCAACGCGCTCTGGCCATACGGTGCTGCTCTGCGCGACGGTCCACCGCCTGAGTTTTTGCCCGATGCGCGGGTATTCGCTGTGCCTGAATCTCCGGAGTTTCTGGTTACCGGCGACTTCGACGCGGACGGCCATTTGGACATGGTCACTGCGGCGCGGGGGAGCAACGCTCTTTACTTCCTCCGTGGTGACGGACACGGTGGATTCGCTGCGTCGCGACGCCTTCCCCTTGCCGGAACGATTACAGCGCTGGCTTCCGGTGATGTCAATCGTCGCGACGGTCTTACCGACCTGATTGTTGCCGTCAACAGCGCGATTGGTCCGCAATTGCTCGTGTTGGAGTCTCCGAATGGCGCGATCCGAGCTGTGCCGGAGTCCTTCCGCTTGCCGGCTTCAGCGACATCCATCACCCTGGGGCAGTTGAGCCTGGGCCCGTGGAATGATATAGCGGTCGCAGCCGGAAACAATTTGGTGACGATTCACGCGCGGGATCGCAAACTCTCTTTGAGCCAGGCACAGCGTACTGCTGTTGCGCCGGCCAAAGTGACCATTCAGCATTTTTCCTATTCCATTGCTGCGATTGTGTATGGAGACTTTACCGGCGCCGGCCCGGGCGTTGCGGCTATCGGTGACGATGGCAGTCTGCACATCCTGGAACACTCCATTTCGTCAGAGGAATTCGAACAATCGTGGATGAGTAAAGCCGATACTGCACAGGGGCTTCAACTCTTCGCCGAAAAAATGCAAACGACTCGGGCAATCTTTGGAAGCAAACTCGGCTCAGGCATGGCGCGCAGAATTGCGTCCCTTCGGCAATCGATTCTGGAGGCAGAGAACGCGAACGTCGAGTGGATGGAGCGAGGTGCAGTTCCGCTGCCTTCAGGCTTCAGCCAGCGCATTCCCAGTCTGGTTGCGGCACGCATCAGCGCCTCTCCTCAGCAGGATGTGCTTGCAATCGACTCTGGCAACTCGCAGGTCCACTTATTCTCTACATGCCCAGCGCCACGAATGTCGTTGAGAGCAGAAGCGGACGGTGGATCAATTCCTCTGAGTCATCCTCCAATGAAGCTCGCGGCCTCACTGCACGCCAATCGCACGCCACGAGCCGCTCTCCCCATGCGTCTGAATCAACACCCGTTCCAGAGCCTGGTGATGACTGAAGCCAACGATACGTTGCCAATTGCAATGGACACCCAACCCACCTTCGTTTACGCAGTCTCAACCACGCAGGATGCGGCGCCGCCCAACTTCGTTATCGGCTCGCTACGTGCGGCAATTACGAGCGCGAGCGAGGATTCAGCCCTTGGCGAATCGGGCTATTACAGCATTGTCTTCAATATCCCCGGCACCGATCCCGGTTGCAATGCGAGCACCGGCGTATGCCTGCTTCAGCCCGTGTCTGAGAACCTGGGCGCGGGTGATTTCAATGCGTTGCCGCCAATAGATGCGAACGTGACAGTCGATGGATATACCCAACCCGGCGCAAGTCCCAACACGTTGGCCAATGGAGACAATGCAAAGATCCTCATTCAGATAGATGGCGGAATGGCCTCGATTCCGGGAGGCAATGGCTTGGAAACCAACGATACGATTGGCGTCGTGATTCGTGGGTTTGATTTTACGGGCTGGAATACCCCAGCACCTCCCAGCGCAATTGCTCCCGCTGGGGGCGGAGGATTTGGCCTGGGAGGAATGGGCTTCTCGTCGTATATCGAAGGAAACTTCGTCGGGATAGACACTACCGGCAAGACAGTGAAGGCAAACAACACAGGCGTTGCAGGCAATGGCGAATTGTTCAAAGGCTACTTAGTGGGAAATGTAATTGGGGGCACCACGCCTCAGGCGCGCAACGTTATCTCGGGCAACGCTGAAGGCGGAATCACGTCACAAGGCGCAAGCAATCTCAGCATCGAGGGCAACTACATTGGAACCGACGCGTCAGGCACGAAGGTGATTGCAAATTTTGATTCCGTGACAGAGTTCGGGCCGGGGATTTCACTTTTAGCTGGAGGCGTCACCGTGGGGGGAACGCTGCCGGGGACAGGCAACCTCATTGACGGAGGGACCCCGGACGGAGTGCAGATTAATAACCTGGCGGGGAACGGTATAGCCGGCGGAAACCTCGTGCAAGGGAATCGCATCGGGACCAATGTTACGGGGACCCTCGCCCTGCCCGTGGCCCAGGGTGACGCGATATCGATCGTGTCCGCTACAAACTCAAACACGATTGGAGGGACGACGCCGACTGCGCGCAACATCATCTCCGGCAATGAGGCCGGCGGCATATTGCTGGCGAACAGCACGTCTGACAACCTGGTGCAGGGCAATTACATCGGTCTTGATATCAGCGGAACAATCCTGGTTCCCAATGAGAACTTCGGTGTTCGCAGCGCTCCGGTGGACCTCCCCAACAATCCCGATACAGGGCAACCAACTCCGGGAAACAATACCGGCACTGCCAATAACACCGTTGGCGGATCCATTGCCGGCGCAGGCAACGTGATTTCTGCGAACGCGGGCGACGGTATCGAATTCGAAGGCGCCACAACTGTCGATGTGAACAACAACGAGGTGCTCCAGGGTAACTACGTCCAGGGGAATCTGATTGGGACCGACCCAACCGGCATCAAGTCATTTGCAAACCTCGGAAACGGCGTCTACCTGTCTTCAGGGGCCACCAACAATAGCATCGGCGGGACAGATCCCGGCGAAGGAAATCTGATTGCCAATAACGCCTTCGATGGCGTGCACATCGATCCGGGCGCGCCACCTTCTACCGGCCAAAGCCAGGGAAACAACACTGTCGGCAACACAATTTTGTCGAATTCGGGAGCAGGCGTGCGCGTCAATAGCGGCATTGACAACTTGATCAGCCGCAACTCCATCTTCAAGAACGGCGGTCTGGGTATTGTGCTTGGGACCGCTGGACCGAACCTGAATACTCCCTGTAACGCTACAAACACGGGCGCCAACGACTCGCAGAACGCACCGGTTCTCACTGCTGGAACGGGTGGGAGCGCCTTCATCACAGCAACCGCTACCGACCCGAATAACAACACATCGCAATTCTCCAACGCCGTTGCCGAGTCGCTCAGCGGAAATGTTCTCAGTCTCCTGGGAAACTTCAATAGCCTGCCAAATACTACCTACACCATTGAATTCTTCTCAAGCCCGTCCCCCGATCCGTCGGGCTTCGGCCAGGGGCAAACCTACCTCGGGTCGACAACCGTAACCACTGCCGCCAACTGCGGTGACTCGATCAATAATCCTGTGAACCTCACGGGGGCAGACATGAGCGTAACGCTCTCGTCCAATCCTTCCGCACTGATTGTCGGCCCGGATCAAGGTCTTGAAGGGGAAGGCAGGACCAACACGCTGCCTAATACCTCATTCACAAGTGTGGTCGAGAATAACGGACCGGCGACCGCGCACAATGTGGTCTACACGGACGCCCTGCCGACCGGCCTTCAGGTCAACACGCTTTATTGCACCGTTGGTCAATGTCAGTCTCCCATCACCACATCGCTAGGGAGTTGCAGCGTAAGCGGAAACACGGTCACATGCAATCTAGGCACCATGGCTCCCGGGGCCACGGCGACAATCAACATCCCTGTCGAAGCTACCGCTACCGGAAACATTACCAACACAGTAACTGTGGCTGCCACTGAAGCGGACCCCAACCTCGCCAATAACACTGCCAGCGCGACTTTGAACAGCACCAACCCCATCCCATTCATCGACCACCTCAGCGCGTCTGCCGTGCTGGTTGGCAACACGGGCAATGGTGGAGCGCCGTTTACGCTTACCATTTTTGGGCTCGGGTTTTTGCCCACCTCGACAGTATCGTTTGGTGGCACCACGCTGCCGGCAACACTTCTTGACAACCAAATATGCGGACAGAATTTTGGCGATTCCTCTGAAATCATGTGCCGCGGACTCGCGGTGCAGGTCCCGGTCTCTTTGTTAGCCACTGCCGGCACACCCGATGTCTCGGTGACCACGCCAGGCCCCGGAGGAGGCTCCGCCGATGAGACAGACCTACTGCCCAGCGACAGATTTACTGTAGTGGCCTCCTGCAGCTACAGCTTTCCGACTCTTGCAGCTTCCACCGAAATCGTCAACACGGGAACGTTCCCAGGAGACGAAGAGTTCGCCGAGGTCGTCACCAACGACCAGACCTGTCCCTGGACAGCAACATCCTCAGTTCCCTGGATTCAAGTCGTCAATGGACCCATCGCTGGGTCAGCGACCGGCAACGGACTTGTTGAGATGGCGATCGCTCCGAACACCGGTTCAGCCTCCCGCACCGGAACAGTCACAATAGCCGGCCAGACTTTTTCATTTAACGAGGACCCATCGTCTCCCTGCAATACCACGCTAGCTTCTTCCTCGGCGAGCGCTCCTGCGGGCGGCGGTCCGGGGAGTATCGGCGTCACGTATACAGGCGACCCTGGTGATTGCGCCACCGAATCCACGTCGGGATCCCTGGCTCCCTGGATCACAATTACTCCAGACCAAACCATCCAGCCTCCGTCAGTGGGTTACACCGTTGCCTCCAACCCTGGTGGGCCGCGCAGTGGCGCGATCGAGGTTGGTGGAGTTGCGCTCATCGTTCATCAGGCTGCGCAGGGCTGCTTCTTTACGCTGAGCTCGAACTCCGGTAGTTTCCCAACAACCGCCAGCACCGGATCTTTTGGGGTCACCGCCAGCGATCAGAGTTGCCCGTGGACGGCAACCTCGAGTGCCCCAACCCAGGTGGCAATTACTTCCGGAGGCTCCGGAACAGGCAATGGCACGGTCAACTTCTCTGTCGCCGCGAACTCCACCGGACCACAAACTCCCACGATTACGGTTGGAAACCAAACGGCGAATGCGACCTACACAGTCAACCAGGCATCCGCTGTTGTTTGTTCCTACGCTCTGAGCGCGAATTCAGTGAAAGGTGCGTTCATTCCGTTCGTGGTTCAACCGGGTGCGAACGCTGTGAGTGTTCCAAGCGCAGGTGGTAACGGAACATTCGTTGTTGTGATTTCGAACTACGCCTGCCAGTGGACGGCTACCTCCAATAGCCCGGGCATCGTGAATTTGACCGGCGCTACCAGCGGAACCGGCAACGGTGAAGTGGCGTATTCCGTGGCGCCCAACAGCGGCGGCCCGCGCACGCTAACCGTCACCGCGGGCTGCGAAACGTTCACTATAAACCAGGACGGTGCGCAGCTCTCAGCTCCATCTTTGACCATCACGTCGGTTTCGCCACCTTCCATTGCAGCCGCTTCACCTTCGTTTGCAATGACTGTGACTGGGACGAACTTCGTCAGCGGCGCGGCAGTTAATTTCAATGGCAGTCCCGTAACCACGACGTTCGTGAGTGCAACCCAGCTTACAGCCACTATCCCGGCTAGCGATGTCCTCACTGCCGGAACTGCGTTGATCACCGTAACCGATCCTGATCAGCAAACATCGAACGCGATCGCTTTTTCCATCACGGGATCCAATAATCCTGCGCCGATCATTACTTCGCTGCAGCCAAGCACTGCTGTTGCGGGGTCTCCGCAATTTACTCTCACCGTGAACGGAACGGGCTTCATCAGCAGCTCGGTTGTTTTCTTTGCATCCAACGCGCGTGCCACTACGTTCGTCAGCTCTACCCAGCTAACGGCTACCATTCTGTCCGGCGACATTGCAGCTCCGGGAACGCCATCGGTTGTCGTCATTACACCCGCGCCCGGGGGAGGGAACTCCGATCCGGCTACCTTTACCGTAACGGCAGCCGCCGCGCCGGCAGCAACGCTCACTCCAGGCACATTGACATTCACATCGACTAAGAGCACCACCAGCTCTGCCCAGATGGTCACGCTGAAGAATACAGGCAATGCTGCACTGACCATTAGCGGCATCACCATCGGTGGCGCGGGCGCAAGTGCCTTTGCCGAGACAAATACATGCGGCAGTTCGCTGGCCGCTGGGGCGAGTTGCGCGATCTCGGTGACATTTACTCCATCCTCTGTGACCAGCTTCTCGGCGACCCTGTCGGTTGCGGATAATGCAACCGGTTCACCGCAGACCGCAACGCTGAGTGGAACGGGCACCGCGGCCGCTGCACCAGGGGCTTCGCTGACTCCCGGCACCCTGACGTTCAGCTCGACGATCGGGACAACAAGCGCGGCGCAGAAAGCAACGCTGATGAACACAGGCAATGCTGCACTGACTATTAGCGGCATCACGATTGGCGGCGCGGGAGCAAGCGCGTTTGCCGAAACCAATACCTGCGGCAGTTCGCTGGCTGCGGAAGCAAGCTGCGCGATCTCGGTGACATTTACTCCCTCGTCTGCGACCAGCTTCTCCGCGACTCTGTCGATTGCGGATAATGCAACCGGTTCGCCTCAAACCGTCAAGCTGAATGGTACAGGCACGGTCGCGGCCATTCCTGCGGTCTCGCTCGCACCGGCCACGCTCACCTTCGCATCTACGACCGTGGGCACAACCACAGCAGCGCAGACGGCAACACTGATGAACACCGGGAACGCAACGCTCTCAATCACCGGCATCACCATCACCGGCGCCAACCCGACCGACTTCGCCGAGACCAACACCTGCGGCAGTTCGCTTGCGGCGGGTTCAAGCTGCGCCGTCTCGGTGACCTTCACACCGGTCTCAGCAGCAAGCTTCGCGGCCACGCTCTCGATCGCCGACAACGCAACAGGCTCACCGCAAACAGTAGCACTGAGCGGAACCGGCACGGCACCCGCAGCGCCAGGAGTCTCGTTCTCGCCGGCCACCGTTGCCTTCTCATCGGTTGTCGGAACAACCAGTGCCGCGCAATCCACAACGCTGATGAACACCGGCAACGCCACGCTCTCGATCGCCGGTATCTCCATCGCAGGAACCAACTCGAGCGACTTTGCTGAAACCAACACCTGCGGCGAAACGCTCGCCGACGGAGCAAGCTGCACCATCTCCGTTACCTTCACGCCAGCCTCGGCGACCAGCTTCACGGCTACAGTTTCAGTGGCAGACAACGCCAGCGGCTCGCCGCAGACGGTAACGCTGAACGGAACCGGCAACCCGGCACCGAGCTTTACTGTAAGCTCGTCCACTCCATCGCAGACCGTCATCCCCGGCGGCACGGCCACCTACTCCATCACCGTCACGCCGCAGAACGGAGCCTTCACGAGCGCGGTCTCGCTCGCCGCCAGCGGCTTGCCAACAGGCGCAACGGCGACCTTCGCGCCGTCGAGTGTTACGCCGGGCAGCGCAGCCGCAAGCTCTACGCTCACCATCCAGACTGCGGCAAGCACCGCGACGGCGAGCAACCTCGTCTGGCCGCTTGCCGCGCCTGCTCTGGCTGCGCTCGGTCTGTTCTTCCTGCCTGGCAAGCGCCGCAGACGTTGGATAACTCTCTGCCGGCTTCTCTTCGCATCGCTTGACGCGCTCACCGCGCTCAGCGGATGTGGCGGCGGCTTCGCGAACCCCGCTCCATCCAATGCGAACTACAACGTGACCATCACGGCCACCAGCGGCAGCGAATCACAAACCACCACCGTTGTCCTCACAGTGCAATAAAGGAGACCTCGTGCGAATCAGGATCATCGCTCAAATTGCATCTATCTTGACCGTCGCCGTGGTCTCCACGTGTTCGGCATCAGCGTACGCAAAGGACGCACCCGCCAACGATTCCGCAGGACGCCCGGAGATAGCACTCGACTACTCCTACCTGCGCTCAAATGCTCCGCCGGCGGGTTGCACCTGTTTCAACCTCTTCGGCGGAAGCGCCACGTTTACGTGGCCACTCAAACTCGACAAGGGCCAGTTCGCCCTGGTCGGCGACATCACCGCCGCGCACGCCAATGGCATCTCCAGCGGCGGCTACAGTCTCACGCTGAGTTCCTATACCGTAGGTGCACGCTATCTGCCCCACGTCGGTCGATCGCCGCTGCAACCATTTGGACAGGTTCTTGTCGGCATGGTTCATTCCAGCGGCTCGCTGGTCAACGGGGGCTCGGCCGACGTTCCAAACGCCAACGCCGCCTTCGCCACCAACCTCGGCGCCGGTGTAGACATTAAAACCGGCAACCACATTAAACTGCGTCTGCTCGAAGCCGACTACCTGCTCACCACCGTCGACAACGGAAAGAACAACATCCAGAACAACCTGCGCTTAAGCGGCGGCGTCGTGATTCGCTTCTAAGCGCGGCAAAATCTTGCACGCCCTGAAAGTGGAGGTCACCTCCCACTCGCGACATGACAAGAGGTAGAACAGAAGAACCGTCGGCAATAAGGTAGAAATAGCAAGGAAGGATGGAAAGAAACTCTGGCAAAAGTGCTAGCTGTTCCCTAAATCGCCTACGCGTTTGAAAAGAATGGTCGGCCCTAGCAAACGATTTTAGAACTTTTCTGCTCGGCGCGGCATGTTCTTCAAATACTGTCTGCGGAAATGCCGAGCGGAGCAATTGTTTGCAGTGGGAACATCCCGTCTGTCCCCTGGTTCCGACTTCGCGGTACTGATCATATCGAGCGAGTATCCTATGGACGTTATAGGAGCAAGCGGAGAGCCACAGGAGGGGCTGTGAATTGAACAAGTGGCTCGAAGCATCACTGTGCGTTTGGATGATGCTCGTCGTCGCAGGGACGACTTCGTCTGCGCAGCAATCAACTCCGCCACCGGACACAACACCGTTCTCCAAGGCAGCGGCTGCGGTTGCCGATGCGCGGAAGATCGTTACTCCGCAGGGACTTGAAGAAAACCGGGCGATACCAATCAATGGCATCCAGCAGTGGATCAGTGTACGCGGCAAAGATCGCCGAAACCCCATTTTGCTTGTTCTGCACGGCGGCCCTGGCTCGGCGGAAATGCCCGACGACTGGACGTTCCAGACGCCGTGGGAAGACTATTTCACTGTCGTCGAGTGGGACCAGCGCGGCGCTGGCAAGACGTACGCAATGAATGATCCGAAAGCCGTCGCGCCCACCATGACGGTTCCACAAATGGTGAGCGACACAGAACAGATTATCCAGTATCTTCGGCGCGCCTATGGCAAGCAGAAGATTATCCTGCTTGGCCATTCATGGGGAACCGTGCTCGGCGTCATGATCGCGCAGAAACATCCGGAGTGGCTCTACGCCTACGTCGGCGTTGGCCAGTGGGTTAACACGCAGAGAAGCGAGCGAGAAGGCTATGACTTCGTTCTGTCACAGGCTAGGACTCAGCACAATAGTGCAGCGGTGAGGGAACTGGAGGCGCTTGCGCCGTATCCCGGAGACGGTGCCGCGTTCACCCTCGACAAGGTGAACACGGAGCGCAAATGGGTCATGTTCTACGGTGGCCTCGCATGGGGCCGTAAAGACTACAAGTGGGATGTGAATGCCTGGGACCTGTCGCCGGACTACACACAAAGCGAACTCGATGCCGTCTCTGACGGAACAGGCTATTCGATCTCACATCTGCTGCCCATGCTAACGAACATCGACTTCGACAAAACCACCACTTTCCACTGTCCCGTATTTCTCTTTATGGGCCGGCACGATTACACAACTTCACACACAGTCGCCGAAATATGGTTCCACACCGTCAAGGCACCAAAGAAAGAGTTCATTCGCTTCGATGATGCAGCC
>Ga0302320_10018760_pt1 | contig 13932 bp, 10 predicted proteins | sample Bog_T0_3_FD_202130 | JGI IMG/M metagenome (GOLD analysis project Ga0302320, IMG submission 202130) | Peat permafrost microbial communities from Stordalen Mire near Abisko, Sweden - Bog_T0_3 | ecosystem: Environmental > Terrestrial > Soil > Wetlands > Peat | place: Sweden: Abisko, Stordalen Mire... | reverse complement strand
GGAATTGAAGGCTGCCGTGTCGGGCTCACCCAAGTTGCGAGCGGCGATCAAGGCGTAGTTGGGCTCCGGGGACCGAACCGCACGAAGAAAAGCAGGCCTCCGACTGTCGCTGCGGTGCTAGAATCAAGGTCTCCTATCCCACCGAGAAGGATTGCCCTCATGCCAGAAGCTACTGCACAAACCGCCGCTCCCGCTCCTTTGGTTGCGCTTACCGACGATGAAATTCTCTTCCGTGATACCGTCCGTCAATTTGCCGACGAAAGCCTGCGTCCGCATGTGAAGGAGATGGACGAGAAAGGCGTGTTCGAAAAATCGCTTATCGAGCAGTTCTTCGAGTTGGGGCTGATGGGCATCGAGGTACCGGAGCAATACGGCGGAGGAGCGGGCACGTTCTTCGAGGCCATCCTCGCCGTCGAAGAGTTGTCGCGCGTCGATCCCTCGGCGGGAGTTATCGTCGATGTGCAAAACACGCTGGTCAACAACGCCCTGCTGCACTGGACGACAGAAGACCAGAAGAAGCGCTATCTGCCGCGCATGTGCAAGGACACCGTCGGCGCCTACGCTTTGAGCGAAGCCGGCTCGGGCTCCGACGCTTTCGCCCTGCAGACGCGCGCCGAACTGAAGGGCAGCGAATATGTGCTTAACGGCCAGAAGCTGTGGATCACGAATGCCAAAGAGGCGGACGTATTTATCCTGCTGGCCACGGTCGATCTGTCAGCCGGATACAAGGGCATAACCGCCTTCATCGTGGAAAAAAGCTTTCCCGGCTTCACCGTCGGCAAGAAAGAAGACAAGCTGGGGATTCGCGCCTCCAGTACTTGCGAACTGATCCTCGATGACTGCCGAGTGCCCAAGGAAAATGTGCTGGGCGAAGTTGGTAAAGGATACAAGATCGCTATCGAGACCTTGAACGAAGGCCGCATCGGCATTGGCGCACAGATGCTCGGGCTGGCGCGCGGCGCTTGGGAGTTTGCGGTGAAGTACGCGCGCGAGCGTAAGCAATTTGGCCGCGCCATCGCCGAGTTCCAGGGAATCCAGTTCCAGATCGCGCAGATGGCGACCGAGATCGAAGCGGCCCGCATGCTGCTTTACAACTGCGCCCGCATGAAAGACGCCGGCATGAGCTTCCTCAAAGAAGCGGCGATGACCAAGCTCTACAGCTCGCAGGTGGCCGAGCGCGTGGCCTCGTTGTGCGTCGAAATCTACGGCGGCTACGGATTCACCAAGGATTACCCGGTGGAGAAATTCTTCCGCGACTCCAAGATCGGCAAGATCTACGAAGGCACGTCGAACATGCAGCTGCAAACGATTGCCAAGCTGGTGATGAAGTAGTGGATGGTGGATAGCGGATAGGACAGACGCACGCCACGACCCTACCAGCAAGTAAGTTGAGCTGAGCGGTACCCCACGCCTCCCTTAAGTTGTCATCCTGAGGGAAGCGCATGTGGCGAATTAGCGCTTGTCAGGTCTTATTCGTTTCAGCTTGCGCAAGATTTCCGGGAAGTTCACCTCCAAGAACTTGAAGCTATGTCTCTTGACTGACACCAATTCTCCTACCAGCGGCTCGGAGTCCTCCGGCTCCAGTACCGTCGCACGATTAGGAAGGAATGTCCTCAAGTCCACTTTCTCTTTTAGTGCATCGATTAGCGCATCTTTAGCTTCAATCGTCGCGTTCTTTAGCTGGAGTACTGACTTAGCCATCATGAGTTGCGATTGCAGGTGCAGGACATTAGCCTGCAATTGGGTCACGGCTGGGTCAAGGTATTGAGCCGCAACCGCCCCGAAGTCAGGAGCGGATGGCATTTGAAGGTAGACCTCCAATGCTTCCTTTATCTGGCTAAGTGCCTGTTCTTGATCAGACGGGCGTTACACTAAATAAGACTCGTCCTGCTTCCTCCTTGAGTTCTGCCTCCGCTTCGATGCCAAGATCTCTCAAGAACTGAGCAAAGTAGAGTAAGTACTGTTCACAGGCGCTCTTTATCGGGGCCGGAAATTCGAAGACGGCTGTAACAGCGGAGGGCCCGCCAGATAGAAGTGCCTGCTCCACCTCACGGCTGAGAACAGCCAATTCATTTCTCAGGGCGATTAGTTCAGCGAGTCGCGTATTTTCCTGAGGCTGAACGGCTACCCCAAATCCTCGTAAAATTGCCTGGTCTGTACGCTGCCAGTAGATGAAACCGAGCTCCGGATGTTTCTCAACATACTCTCGGATGGCAAAGGCAAGATTGGATAATCCGTACGGTTGAGCCCAAGTCTCAACATTGAACTTTGCCGGATAGGCTGCTTGGTGTGGGGCGAGCGAAAGGTTGATCTCGAGAGGCTCGAAGCTCCAGCCCGTCAGCTTCTCGCGTCCCTGTTCCTCTGTACCGTCGCTGTCTACGTTGAGCTGCGCAAAATGTGCGTGCAATTCCGATATCGTTGCATTTTCGAGACGACCCACGCTAGCACCCCATACATTCGCATATATTCGCGAGTATGGGTTTCGGTAGGATAGCTCCCAACTTCGCGATTCCGGCAGGACCCGTCCATCCACAACAAGCTTCTGATCCTGCAACGATCCTCCGGAGAGTGCAACGGTTTTCATGTTCTTGCAACGTCCCTTCACTAAGAAGCTGGCTGCCGTGACTGACCCAAGCGTGGCTCGTTTAAAGCTTCCTGAGATTGCAGCTACGTGGAAGGCTACAAACCTGGCTAGCGGCATGGCTAGTATACGAAGAGGTTCACAATTCTCAATAGTCTGCTCGACAGAGGCGTGCTACGCAACCGAGCGGTAGCACAGAAATTGAATGGGTTAGCGGAATAGATGCGGCGGTGATATGCTTCCACCTAACCAGGCTGACTGTGGGGAATTCAAGCGAAGGAGCATCACCATGCACCGGAGATCCCTGCCTCTGCTTTTCCTGGTTGCAACCTTTCTATTCCTCACCAGTCTCGCATCGGCCCAAGCCAATCCTTGCGGCAAACTCGCTCTGGGGCAGGAAGGAAGTTTCAACGGATTCGTTCCCTTCCCATCGAATAGCCTGTGGAACACCAACATCGCGAACGCGCAGGTCGATCCCAACTCTGCTGCCATCATCAATTTCATCGGCAGTAGCCAGCCGTTGCATCCCGACTTTGGCTCCGGATTGTACGACGGCCAAACCATTGGCATCCCCTACATTGTGGTACCAGCCTCGCAGCCGCTAGTAAATATCAATTTCACCGCCTACGGCGACGAAAGCGATCCCGGACCGATGCCAATTCCCTTCAACGCGCCAATTGAGGGCTATCCCAACCCGGGCGACAGAGACCGTCATGTACTGGTGATCGATAAAGGGAACTGCTGGCTGTACGAACTCTATGGCGCCTATGAGCAGAATCCGGGCCTTTGGAACGCTGCCTCGGGCGCGGTGTGGGACCTGACGGCCAATGAGCAGCGGCCGTATACTTGGACTTCGGCCGACGCAGCCGGGCTACCGATTCTGCCGGGACTGGCGCGCTACGATGAAGTAGCCGCGGGCGCAATCAAACATGCCATTCGCTTCACGCTGCAATACAGCCAACAGGCGTTTACACCGCCAGCGTCGCATTGGGCCCCGAATTCCAACAACCCGCTGGCCGCGCCCATGGGCATGCGTCTGCGGCTAAAGGCGAGCTTCGATATTTCCGGCTACTCGCAGACCAACCAGATCATTCTGACCGCACTCAAGCAGTACGGCATGATCATGGCCGACAACGGCAGCTCGCTCTTCATTACTGGCACGCCCGACTCGCGCTGGAACAATGACGATCTTGGAAACCTGCATCAGGTAACGGCTTCCGACTTTGACGTGCTGCTCATTTCGCCGCTCTACACCCCGCAGAATGTGCCGACCGGCCCGAACCCTACGATCAACAGCTTCACGGCAACTTCGTCGAATGGGCCCGGACAACCGGTTACGTTGAGTTGGAATGTGACTAATGGTGAGTACTTCATTGTTTCACCGTCGGTGGGAGCGATGCGCGGCACATCCGTCGTGGTGAATCCGACGGTGACGACGACCTACACGCTCTACGCGACCAACCAGTATGGCCGCAGCACGGCGCAAGTCACGGTGACGGTGCCGTAAAAGGGCTCTTGCCTTACTCGACCTCGTGCTTCGCGGTGTAGCCGTCGCGCGCGACGATGGTGTACTTAATGTCTTTGTTCTTCTCGTCCTTGACGACGAGCGGCTTATCGTCCGGGCCTACCAGTTCCACCTTCAGCTTGCGATAGGTCCCGTCTTGTTTGGTATTGGTGGGCTTGTAAGTGATGGTGTACTGATCGCGGATCGCTTGCGCGACTTCGCGAAAGATGTCGGGCAATTCGCCCATCATGCGCGGGGCATAAGAACGCCCGCCGGTCATTCTGGCGAAGGCCCCCATCTGATTCTTGGCTTGGATGTAATCCATCATTGCCGCGGAGGTATTGGGATTGCCTCCAGACATTGCGTCAACCCGCTCCAGGAAAGCTTCGCCAGTGCAGATGGTATAGATGGTTACGTTGGGCGTGGCCTTGATCTTCTTCAGGGTCTTGTCCAGCGTGAGCTTGCTGAAGGTATCGCGGCCGCTGGCGACCACGACCAGTTCTTTTCGCCCCGGGACGCGGTCAATACGATCAAGCGTGTCGAAGAGTGCGTCGAAGATATTGGTCTCGGCGAATCCGGGAACGCGCAACTGGTTCAGAGCGCCGAAAATGGCCTGCTTGTCCTGGGTGAAGTCCACCAGGATGTGGGTCTTCATGTCGAACTCAACTACCGCAACCCAGTCTTGCGGCTGCAGGTTTGAGGCGAAGGCGTAAGACGCGTTCAGCGCGTCATACATAAAGTTGTAATTGGTGGAAGCGAACTCGACCAGCAGCACGGCCGTAATCGGAGCTTTGCTGATAGTGACACTCTGAATCTTCTGCGGCACGCCATCTTCCCAAATCTTGAAGTGCTCTTTGGCCACATCGACCGGCAACGACAACGGACGCCCGTCTTTCTGCAGCACATGAGCATCGACCGTCACCACAGGAACGTCCACGTGCAACGAGTACTCGGGATTGTCGGTAGCCTTGGGCTTGGGCAGCGGAGGCGCTTCTTCCGAGTCACCCTTCTTGGGAACGGCAATCGGGCCCGAATCGCCTGCCGGTCCGCCCGCGGCTGCTGGCATCTGGTCTTGCTGACTCTTGCTCGGCTGAGATTGACTCTGCGACGAGCTTTGGTCACTGCTGCCAGACTGCGCGTGGCTCGGCACGGCGCACAAAACGACGGTCACCGCCAAAGCAATCAGCCCCACTTTGACAGAACAAGAAGCCACAGATGAATTACCCGGGCATTTAAAGTGTTTCTCACAATACATCGGGATGCCCCTTAGGCCAGACTGTCTGGTAGTATAAATGCAATTTCATCCTCTCTGTTTCGGTGTGGGGCCTGCAGAAAAATCTGCTGTTGCTTAGACGTACGTGTCACCACATTGAAATACCTTGGGGAGCGGCGATTTCTGGCTGCGTAGCTGGGCGTCACCGCAAGGAACAACTAGATGCTTCGCCGCGCGATTTCGTCAGCCATAGTGTGCCTCGCGTCTCTCTCCGCCTTCAGCGTCGAGCCCACTGCCAAAGTTCAAGTCATGCCGGAAGACCAGGTCAAGGCCGGCATGCACGGCGTTGCTTACACCGTATTTGAAGGGGTGACGCCGGAAGCGATGGACGTGGAAATTCTCGGGGTGTTGCGCGACATGGCTGGGCCACAGGCCGACGTTATCCTGGCGCGCTTGCATGGCAAGAAGGTCGAATACACGGGCGTGGTCGCGGGAATGAGTGGCAGCCCAGTTTATATCGACGGCAAGCTCGTCGGCGCCATCGCGTATCGTATCGGCGAGTTCTCTAAAGAGCCGATCGCCGGAATTACTCCCGCGGCTTCCATGCTCGAGATCGATGCCATGGACAAAACGCCTGAGGCTGATGTCGCGCAGGGCTCCAGTCGCCAGAAGCAGCAGGTCAGCCGTGCCTCCGGACCTGGCTTGTCCGGTGGGCCAAGTGAGCAGTCCGGATATGCCAACCTCCTCAAGCCAATCGAGACTCCTCTGGTCTTCAGCGGATTCAGTCAAGAAACCTTGCAACTGTTCTCCAAGGATTTCGCTTCGGCCGGGGTCGTTCCGGTGATGGGCGCCGGCTCGGTCAGCAACGACAAGCAGCCTGAGCCGTTGCAGCCCGGGTCGGCGGTCAGCGCGATCTTGGTTCGCGGCGATATGAACATTGCGGGCACCTGCACCGTCACGTATCTCGACGACTCGCATCTGCTGGCTTGCGGGCATCCCTTGCTGCAATCGGGCAGCGTCGATATGCCGATGACTAAGGCAACGGTGTTGGCCACGCTGGCTTCGCCGGAGAACTCCTTCAAGATCGTTAACACGACGGAACCGGTTGGCGCGTTCGTGCAAGACCGCCGCGCAGGCATCATGGGCCGCTTCGATCGCCAGCCGCACATGATTCCGGTAACGCTGACCTTTCATGGCGTCTCGCATCCCAAGCAGTTCCACTACGAAGTGCTGAACAATGCCAAGATCACGCCGGCCGCAATGATGGCCACCGTCTTCAACGCCATCCAGGGAATGAACGAGTACGGCGAAGACACCACGTATCGCCTGGCCGGTGACATCGCCGTGCTTGGCTATCCCAAACTCAGCGTGAACGATATGTACGCGCCGCTGGACGGCTCGACTCCCACCGCTTACGGAATCGCGTTGTCCATTGGCGAGCGCTTCAGCCGAATCTACGAGAATCCCTACGACACGCCGAAGATCGAAGGCGTGGAGCTGAACTTCGATCTGGTGCCTGACCGGCGCACAGCACGGCTGGAGACGGCGCGCACCGACGTGACCGAAGCTCGTCCGGGTGACGAGATCACCATCGAAGCTCTGCTGCGTCCGTATCGCGGGGAGAGCATTCTGCGCCAGATTCCGGTGAAGATTCCCACCTCGACGCCGAAAGGCACGCTGCGCATCTTGATCAGCGACGGCGACACGCTCGACAAGATGCATCGCGTCACCGGCCCGATGAGCCATCACCTCGACCTGGGCTCGACCATCGCCATGCTCAACAAGGAGCACACTAACTCCGAGATCTACGTCTCGCTGCTCGAGGCCAATCCATCGGCCATGGTCGAAGACAAGGTGATGCCGACGTTGCCGCTATCGGTGATGAACGTGATGGACGGATTGCGCGGCACACAGGACATGATCGTGGTCGGCGAGTCGGCCGTGGATGGGGCCGCGACTCCCGTCGACTACGTCGTCTCCGGTTCACAGATCATCACCCTGACGATCAAATAGGCGGAACGCTTTTCGCTTTTCGGCTTGGCTACTAGCTCTTAGCCTTGAGCTCTTAGTCAGCGGCTATCGCTCCGTCCCTTTATGACTTGTCATCACGAGGAGGCCTTCAGAGACTGTGTCGCGACTGAAAAAGAAAGTTTGTGGTGGAACAAGGTGCTAGAAAAACTCAATAAACTAGCCGCGCAGCGGCGGCTATGAAGTTAGCCCGGCGCGTGAGCGCCGGGTAAAGTGGGAATAATCCCGAGCCGCATAGCGGCGACAGGGGTTGCGACACAGTCTCTTCAGGCGGAGGGGGGATTCCTGCTTTAGCTGTGGTACGCTCTTCTTATTCCCTGCCAATCGGCCGAATCAGGAACATGATGAAAGTTTTTCGACTGGCGCTCTTGTGCCCTTTGCTGGCTGCAATCTGCTGGGCGCAAGCCACGCGCACCTGGGAACAAACCAAGTACGACGACTTCGAGAAGGGCACAGCGCACGGCGTCGCCATCAGCAGCGATGGCAATCTCACGCTGGCCCCGGCGTTCAGCGCGCTCGACACCACGCCTTCCACCTATCTGTGGGACATTGCTTCCGACAACCAAGGCAACGCCTATGCCGCGGCCGGATCGCCGGCGCGTGTCTACAAGCTCACTCCCGATGGCAAGGCGCGCATCGTTTTTGCGCCGCAAGAGCTGCAAGTGCAGGCGCTGGTGGTCGATAACAATTCCGGAGCCATCTACGCCGCCACCTCTCCCGACGGCAAGGTGTACAAGATCGTGCATGGCGGTCCCTCTCCAGGCAAGACTCCAGAGGGACACACCACGGCAGAAGTTGCCGCCGCGCAGGAAGGCGCCAACCTCGGTTCAACCGGGGAGAATCCCGCTTCGTCGGTGGCCGTGGATTCCAGCTACAGCGCCAGCGTCGTCTTTGATCCTAAGAGGAAGTACATCTGGGCGCTGGCACTCGATCGCCAGGGACAGCTTTACATCGGTACCGGCGATCGCGGCGAGATCTTTCGTGTTGATCGCAACGGTAATGGCAACCTCTTCTTTAAGAGCGACGAGGCGCAGATTCGCACTCTGGCTTTCGACAATCAAGGTAATCTCATCGCCGGCACCGATGGCAGTGGGCTGATTTATCGCATCTCGCCCCAAGGTGAGGGCTTCGTGCTGTACAGCGCACCCAAGAAAGAAATCACGGCCCTGGCCGTGGATCGCGTGGGAAATATCTTCGCTGCCGGAGCGGGCGAGAAGCGCGGTGCAGCGCCGCTTCCGGGCGCGATCCCTGTTCCGACAGTCGGAACCGTAGTTACCGCTCCGCCCATCACGATTGGCCCGCAAACCGGTTCCTCCAGCTCGTCGGCGGCAACTTCTTCATCGACCTTCACGTCGATTCCCTATCCCAACGTCACCAACGTCGGGGGCTCGGAGGTTTACCGCCTTGCGGCAGACGGCTCGCCGAAAACCATTTGGTCGTCGCGCGAAGATCTGGTCTACGCCCTCGCCTTCGACCATGAGGGACGTCTACTGGCGGGAAGCGGAAATCGCGGAAGGATTTACGTCATCCTGGGTAGCAACCAGTACACCGACCTGGTTGAGGCTAGCGCTAACCAGGTAACGGCGTTCGCTCCCGCGCCGAACGGCGGCCTCTACGCTGCCACCAGCAATTTGGGCAAGGTCTTTCTCCTCGGCCCCAATGCAGTGAACGAGGGCACTTACGAGAGCGATGTCTTCGATGCCAAGAACTTCTCCCGCTGGGGACGGGCCGAGGTCCGCGGCAACGGCAACTTCGCGCTGTTGGCGCGTAGCGGTAACGTCGACAATCCCGACCGCAACTGGAGTGCGTGGAAGAAAATCGATTTGCAGAAGGACCTGCCGATCGATGCTCCGGCGGCGCGGTTTATCCAGTGGAAAGCGGTGCTGCAGCCGGGCAGCCCCATGCCTGTGATCGACAGCGTCATCATTAACTATCTGCCGAAAAATGTGGCGCCTGAAGTCGAGGATGTGACCGTCGTGGTCGGGTCCCGTGTCCCTTCCGGCGCTCACGGCGAGCCGGAGAACGCAGCTACCACCGGCTACGAATTGCCGCTTCCTACTATTAAGGACAAACATTCCATCGCCGTGAAGTGGAAGGCCCATGACGACAACGATGACACACTGGCGTACGACGTCTACTACCGCGGCGATGGCGAAACCCGTTGGAAGCTGCTGCGAGTGGAGGTTGACGAACGCTTCGTGAATCTCGAATCCGATCTCTTCCCCGACGGCGGCTACACCATTCGCGTCGTCGCTTCCGATTCGCCGTCGCGTTCCGCCGACGACACCCTCACTGGCGAGGCGGTGAGCCCGCGCTTCGAAGTGGATAACACGCCGCCACGTATCGACCAGCTGAATGCGAAGGTCGAGGGCGATCAGATTCGCCTCACCTTCCGCGCGGTCGACAGCTTTTCGCCGATTAGCCACGCCGAATATACAATCGACGCAGACGATTGGCAGTTGGTCGATCCTGTAGGCCAGATCTCGGACTCGAAGACAGAGAGCTACGATTTCGCTGTGCCAATTCCTTCCGCCAATAGCGAAGCGGAAGATTCGACGGAAGCTGCTGCGGGCGAGCGCACTTCTGCTGCTGCTGCCGGCTCTGGCGAGCACACTATCGTGGTGCGCGTGTACGACCGCTTCGAAAACATGGGGATCGGTAAGGTAGTGGTGAATGTGCCGGCGGGTCGATGAGCTTGCATGACGGTGCGCTCCATGCTCGACATCCTCGCCATGCTGGTCTGCTCGGTCTACGGCACCATTCCGCTCTTCTGGCTGGTGGTGCATCCCTTCATCGACCGATGGCGCAAACGTGGCCGCCGCGCCTACGCGTTGATCCTGCCGGTGTGGGGATTTCTCATTGTCATCACTTTTCTGATTGTGTGGCCACATCGTTTCGAACACCTCTACACAAACAGGTTTGCCTGGGTGCCGGCGGTAACCCTCTTCTACATCGGCTTCTCCGTTTATTCTGAAGCGTTCCAAAACTTCGATCGTGCGCAGGTCTCGGGGCTGGCCGAGTTGGAACCGAGTCGGCATCGTCAGGAACTTGTCACTACAGGCATTCGCTCGCGGGTCAGGCATCCGATCTATCTCGGACATCTGTGCGAGATTCTGGGCTGGTGCCTGGGGGCTGGATTGCTTGCCCTTTACGGGTTAGCAGCATTCGCCATCGTCACTGGTTGGGTGATGATCAGAATTGAAGATCGCGAGCTCGAAGCGCGCTTCGGAGAGAGCTATCGCCAGTATCGGCAATGCGTTCCGGCGGTGATCCCGCGCTTCAATCGCTGACTTGCATTGTCGTCCCGAGCAAGCCTCTCTTGCGCTCTGAGGGATCTAGGCGTGCCGATGCGCTCCGATGCGCGAAAGGCACGCATCCTATTTCGCTACAATGAGCTTTCGCTGAGACTCTTCAGGATGCAATTTGAACTCTTTGTAGCGGCGCGTTATCTGCGGGCCAAGCGGCGCCAGGCCGTCATTGGCGTCATCACCGTTATCTCCATCATCGGAGTGGCGGCGGGCGTGGCCTCGCTCATCGTCGCGCTGGCCATCAACAACGGCTTCCGCCAGGACTTGCAGGACCGGCTGCTGGGCTCGACCTCGCATATCAACCTGCTGCGCATCGCAAGCGACGGAATCCGCAACTGGCAGCCTCTGCTCGAACGATTGGAGAAACAGCCACACGTCGTCGCCGGCGCGCCCGCCATTTACGAACAGGTGCTGATCTCGCGCGGTGCGCGCGCGCAAGGCGCGGTGCTGAAGGGCATCCTTCCCCAGGACGAACGCAAGGTCAGCGCCATTCTCGATTCCATTAAGCAAGGCTCCGCCGCCTCGCTGGACGAAACTCCGCCCGAATCGCCGACCACCGTAACTGATGACGAGTCCGACTCGGCGTCCGCTCGCACTGCTTCCCTGCCTCCCATCATTCTCGGCAAAGATCTGGCTGATGAACTGGGAGCAACTGTGGGCTCGCTGGTGACCGTCACCAGCCCGCAAGGCGAGCTGACTCCGTTCGGCATCGTTCCCAAGTACAAGCGATTCAAAGTGACGGGCGTCTTCGCCTCCGGGTTCTTCGACTACGACAACACCTGGGCATTCATTCGCCTGTCCGATGCGCAGCGGCTCTTTGATCTCACGGACGTCGTTTCAGTGCTCGAATTCAAAGTGGACGACATCTACCAGGCCGGCGTCATCAGCCAAAAGCTCGAAGCCGAAGCCGGCAAGGGCTTCATGTCGACCAACTGGATGGAGCAGAATCGCGCGCTGTTTCACGCTCTGCGCCTGGAGCGAGTCGTGACTTTCATCACCATCGGCTTGATCGTCTTCGTCGCCGCGCTCAATATCCTCATCTCGCTGATCATGATGGTGATGGAAAAGACGCGCGACATCGCCGTGCTGGTCTCGATGGGAGCGAAGCGACGGCAGATTCGCCGTATCTTTATGTATCAGGGAATTCTGATCGGCGTGATTGGCACCGCGCTGGGACTGATAGCCGGTTTCGCCTTGTCATGGGCGGGCGGTCACTATCATCTCTTCTCGCTCTCCGCCGAAGTCTACTCCATCGACTACGTGCCCTTTGCGCCGCGACCGATGGACGGCCTGCTGGTGGCACTGGTTGCTATCGGAGTGTCGTTCATCGCGACGCTTTATCCGTCGTGGTCTGCCGCCAGTGTTCTTCCTGCCGAGGCGCTGCGGTACGAATGAGCCGTCACGGCAGCAGGCACAACAAAACATCCCAACGCAAACCCCGTTGTCACGTCAAATCGGTCATGCCTCCCGTGACAGAAGTCGCTGACTTCCAGCATTGGTGCCCACCCTCTCGCCAACAGCGGGCGAGAAGAGCCTGTCCCGAGCGAAGCCGAAGGATGGGCTCGCCAGGGTCAAAGTTATCGGCGAAGCGGTTGGCCACCAGTCGGAAGACAGCCAACGCCCGATATCTTCCACACGACACCGTACCCATCTGTTCCGCCTTCGGAGGCCGTCCCGTAGAGGTTTCCGGCCGAGTCGCATATTGCATTGCTAACGGGATAGGCGCCGTCGCTGCCGTCCGTGAAGTCGTAAAGATCCGTGTAGGTCCAGCCGCCGTTGGATGGCTTCAATTCGAAAACGCTCCCATAATGGTGAGTGCCGTCAGCGCAGGTCGTGCCATAGAGATTTCCTGCACTGTCCATGGTAAGCTGCGCCCACGGGCCCGGCCCGGCAATACCGAACACGCACTCCTCGCTTCCGCTGAAGCTGAAGCTGTAGATTGGAGTAAAGGTCGTCCACGTGCCCGGAGGTGAGAGTTCAAAGATCGTACCCCCGCCCCCCGCGCCTGCGTTCGTGGCCGCACCATAAAGATTGCCGGACGCGTCGAACACTAATCCGCCAACGGGAAGACTGCCATCGTTTCCGCCCGTGAAGTTGTGGAGGACGTTCTCCGTCCAACTCCCGGCCGATTCGACCAACTGGTAGACCACACCGTCACGATTGGCGCCGCCCAAGAACGTCGTCCCGTAGAGATTGCCCGAACTATCGAAGATCACGCCACCGTAAGCGTACTCCCCGTTCCCAACTGTAAAGCTGTTGAGCAAGGTTTCCGTATTCCAGGTGCCCGGCGGCGTCAGCTCCCAAACGGCGCCGGCTCCGTCAGCACCTCCTAAGGCAGTAGTGCCGTACATATTACCGGCGGCATCGAATATGACATCGCCAAACTCCGGCCCGGCGTCAATCGCCGGAAAGGTGTACAGCACCGTCTCCCTCCAGGCACAGAGTACAGTTACACAGGCCGCGGGTTGGGGCTGGAGTTTAAAAACCACACCGTTATTGTTCCCACCCTCAGACGTAGTACCGTACAGAACGCCGTCTGGGCCGAAAACAACCCTGGCGAGTGGGTAGAACCCGTCAGCTCCGCGGGTAAACTCGTAGAGCGGATTGACGGTGTAACTGCCATTGCGGAGCTTCAGCTGGTAGACGGCCCCGTAATCGCGCCCGCCCTCGTAGGTCGTACCGTAGAGGTTGCCCGCCCGATCGATCGTGACGCCTGCGTATGGCACGGCGCCGTCGCTCCCGGCGGTAAAGTTGTGGATTACGCTGTAGGTCTGCGCGCGCAATGACTGCATGGGGAGAAGTGAAAGCGCAAGAACCATCGCAAATGGCATCGCGATTTTGCTTACGCTGGAAAAGTTGTTGAAATGGAATTTCCCGAGAGAAAGGGTTTGCTGTTGCATCGGTCATCTTCTTAGACGTGTAGTTGCCGGAAATGGCCTCCCGGGTTCCGCGCAGTCTATCCCGGACCAAAATATGCGTCAATTCAAATCGGCTCTCTGCGAGAATTTTCACACTTCGTTTGCTAACCAGCACGCAGTGCTATGCAGGCGTCGCGTTGATTGCTCATTACCCGGGCATGAGATTCCCTTGACTCGGGCTGGCCTTCTTCGAATCAGCCGTTCGATTGTGCGTCAAACAACGACGCGTTTTCCTCAGGGCTGACCGGGTTTTTCCTCAAGCCTGAATCACTTTCCCCCATCTTCATACTTCAATGTCGCTGACTTCTCTGTCCGAACATGTTCTAATTCTTCAGGCCTGTACTGGGCGCGTTATTCCCGAAAGGGACTTGATTCCAACG
>Ga0302320_10018754_pt1 | contig 13935 bp, 10 predicted proteins | sample Bog_T0_3_FD_202130 | JGI IMG/M metagenome (GOLD analysis project Ga0302320, IMG submission 202130) | Peat permafrost microbial communities from Stordalen Mire near Abisko, Sweden - Bog_T0_3 | ecosystem: Environmental > Terrestrial > Soil > Wetlands > Peat | place: Sweden: Abisko, Stordalen Mire... | reverse complement strand
AGCTACGACCTGCACCTTGAGCTTTCGGTAGGTGCCGTCCAGTTTGGCATTCGTGGGGTGGTAGGCGAGCGAATACTGATTGCGGATGTCGTTCGAGATCTCGAGAAAGTCCTCGCCGTACTCTGCCTCAAAGCGCGGGAAGTAGGCGCGTCCACCGGTCATGGCGGCGAAGTTGCGCATTTCGTTATCGGCCTGCAGGTAGTCCATGTTGCTGACCGGAATACCCATCCCGTGCGGCGCGTGCCCGCCACGCGCTTCATACATTTCCCGGAGAATCCATCCCACGCTGACCGGGAAGATGGTTACGTCTTTCGTTTCCTTGATCTTCTTGGTGATCTTGTCGAGCGTCATCTTGCTGAAGGTATCGACTCCCGTGGTGATGAGAATGATGTACTTTTTTCCTTCCACCCGGTCCATACGATCCAGCGTGTCGTATAACGCGTCGAACAGATTGGTCTCGGCGAATCCCGGAATGCGCAGCTGGTTCAGAGCTCCGTAGACCGCTTTCTTGTCCTGAGTGAAATCCACCAGGATGTGCGGCTGCATATCGTAGTAGGCAACGGCGATCCAGTCGTCCTTTCTGAGCGTGTTGGCGAAGGCATAGGAGGCTTGCAGCGCGTCGCGCAAGAACACATAGTTGGTGGAGGCGAATTCCACGAGCAACACGGCGGTGATGGGGGCTTTCGAGACTTCGAAATTTGCGACCTGCTGCGCGGCTCCGTCTTCAAAGAGACGGAAATTATCGGCTTTCAGGCCGGGGACAAACTGGCCGGTTTTGGTGGTGACCAGCACATCCACGTTCACCAGGGGCACGTTCACCTTAATGGAATAGTCAGGCAGGCCCTCGACTTTCTTGGCGGTGGGCGGCGGAGGCGGTGGGGGTTCCTCGGCGGATTTCTTCGGCACGGCGTATGGGCCGATATCGCCGCCCGGGCCCCCGGCTTCTGGTGGAGCTTCCTGTTTGGGCTTGCCGTTGTCTTGATTCTGCGGCGGCGGAGCCTGCTGGTCCTGAGCAGATGCGGGAACGACTGCGGACAGCAGGACCAGCGAGACGGACAGCGCCAGCATCCACCTGGTGAAATTCTGGAAGCGCGAGCGCCGGTTCGGAACCATATATTTGGTGAGCAAATTGGCGGATACATTAGCAAACATGGCAAACCCCTGAGTAGATAGAGACTCCGTGGGAGCGGAAATCCCTGTGCTAGTATAGACGCAGGGATTCGCGATTGGGATGTTTTGCCCGGCTCCCGTTCTTCCCCTCCTGGCAACGACTTACAATCTGGCGGAGTCTAATCGAGTAAGGTAAGGCTTACGTTCTGCCGGGCGTCCTTCATGAAAAAATTAGCTTTCGCGTTCTTCGTCGCTTGCCTGTCTTTCTCCTCCTTTACGTCTGCACAGGCCTCCCCTGGCACGCAAACTGCGCAAAACCCTCAGACCATTGCCGTTAGCGAGATTCACGCCGGCATGCGGGGCGTGGCCTACACGGTATTTCAGGGCGTGAAGCCTGAGGCCATGGAAGTGGAAGTACTCGGCGTGCTGCACAACGTGAATGGGCCCAAGGGAGACATTATTCTTGTCCGACTGCACGGGCAGAAAGTGGAATACACGGGGGTGGTGGCGGGCATGAGCGGCAGTCCGGTTTATCTTGATGGCAAACTCGCCGGAGCGCTCGCCTTCCGCATCGGAGAATTCTCCAAAGAACCGATCGCCGGGGTTACGCCCATCGCCGATATGCTGGAGATCAGCGCGCTGGATCGCTCGCCAGCGGAAGAGACTTCCGCTGCCAAGCCCGTGGTAAACAGGGTCGCGGGTAAGACTGCCGCGCCGGGTGAGTCAACCACACTTCCGGGCTCGGCCCAGGATTCGAACGGTTACGCGAATTACCTGAAGCCTATTGAGACTCCGCTGGTCTTCAACGGATTCTCCGAGCAAGCCATTCATCTTTTCGCAGGGCAGTTCGCGTCCGCAGGAATCGTGCCGGTGATGGGCGCGGGCTCGGTCAGCGACGATAAACAACCCGAACCGCTCGAAGCTGGATCCGCTGTGAGCGCCATCCTGGTGCGCGGCGACATGGACATCGAGGCCACCTGCACCGTGACCTACGTCGATGCGCAGCGCCTGCTGGCCTGCGGACATCCGCTGCTGCAGTTCGGCGAGGTCGACTTGCCCATGAATAAGGCCGAGGTATTGGCCACGCTGCCTTCACCGCTGAACGCGTTTAAGATTGTGAACACGACGGAGCCCGTGGGCACGTTCGTCCAGGATCGCCACACCGGCATCATGGGGGTGTTCGACCGGCAGCCGGAAATGATTCCGGTCACGTTGAGCATCCACAGCAGCACGGGAGTGAAGCAATTCCATTACGAAGTGCTGAACAATGCGAAGCTGACGCCGGTCGCTCTGATGGTGACGGTCTTCAACGCGCTGCACGGCGTGAACGAGTTCGGCGAGGAAATAACCTACCGGCTCACGGGCAGCATTGGCGTAAAAGGATTTCCGGACGTGACCATGCGCAACATGTTCGCTCCGGCGGAGAACGCGCAGCCCGCGGCCATGCAGGCTGCGATCTCGCTAGGTGAGCGATTCGGCCGCATCTACGACAATCCTTATAATGCTCCCGCCATCGCGGGCGTGAAGCTGGATTTCGACCTGGTCCGCGAACGGCGCTGGGCGCGCCTGGAGAGCGCCCGCACCGATGTTACGGAAGCTCGGCCCGGAGACGAGATTATGCTGGAAACCGTGCTGGCTCCTTATCGCGGCGAGCGCATCGTGCGGCAGATTCCAGTGAAGATTCCCACCTCGGCGAGCAAGGGAATTTTGCGCATCCTGGTCAGCGACGGCGATACTCTCGACCGCATCGGACACACGAACCCGGCCTTCGGGCGCAAACTTGATCTCGCTTCCACCATCGCGGTGCTCAACAAAGAGCATTCGAACAACCGGGTCTACGTTTCGCTGCTCGAGGCCGACCCCGAAGCCCGCGTTGCCGACAAGGTGATGCCCACGCTGCCCATCTCGATCATGAATGTGATGGATGGCATGCGCGGCAACCAGGAAATGATCGTAAGCGGCGAGTCGAACGTGGATGAAACGGCAACCGCCCCGCTGGATTACGTGGTGTCGGGAGCGCAGTTGCTGACGGTTACAGTGAAGTAAGTACCGAGTACCCAGTACCGAGTTCCTCTTCCTTCTGCGCCTGTTTCCTATTCTTCATTCTCGCCCATCTGTTGCGTCAGATAGCGCTCGTAACCTAGCTCTTTGATCTGGTGCATTTGAGCTTCGAGGAAGTCGACGTGCTCTTCTTCGTCCTTGAGCAGTATCACGAACAGATCACGCGATCCATTGTCGCCTTCGTGCGTGGCGATGGCGATGGCGTTGTTGTATTGCTTGACGGCGCCAACTTCCAGGGCCAGGTCGCTTTCGAGCATGGACTTCACCGTCCCGCCAACCTTTAATTCCAGCGGCATCATGGACGGGCTGCCATCGAGAAACAGGATGCGTTCGATGAGCACTTCGGCGTGCTTCATTTCGCCGATGGATTGTTTCTTGATGAAGTCGGAGAGCTTGTGGTACCCCCAGTTTTCGCACATCTCAGCGTGCAGAAAATACTGGTTGATGGCAGTCAGCTCTTCACGGAGGGCTTTATTGAGTTCAACGAGGACCTTAGGATTACCTTTCATTTAGACTTCCTTTCTGAGCGAACCGAGTATAAACCAAGATTGGACGAGAATGTGGCGCGGGTGCCGGGAATCCCGAAGATCTGAATGTGGAGACGCAGCTGTTCTCCTGATTAGATTTCGCGGGCAGGAGTGCCCGCGCCACACAATCGGCCATCACCCAGTCAGAACAACAGCACGCCTGCTTTCTCCATGTGGCGGAAGCCGTCGGTGGCTACCGCGGCCAGGACCATGAGCGTGCCGTTGTAGCCCACGTGCGCCAGAAAGCTTGACGCCACTGATTTCGTGAGCGCGCGCACCGTGGTGAGCACCACGCCGACCAGAATGATGATCAGCACGGCTGACCAGGAGCGATACTGCAGGTAATGCATCAGGCCGAAGGGAAGTGCAGTGAGAAGGATTCCCCAGAACGCGCCCAGTCGCCGCGCCACCACGGGATAAAGAAATCCGCGAAAGAAAAGTTCTTCCATCAAGGGACCGAGGGTAATGGCGAAGGCGACGGTGAGATAGGCATCCAGGGGACGGTCGAAGAACTGATCGAAAGGAGTGGTCTTGGGCATGGGCAGAAATCGTCCCAGGAAGTCGAGGCCGAGCATGAGAACTCCCACGCCCACCAGGCTGAGGCCGGCGAGCCCCGGCCAATTCCAGCGAATGGCGGCCCAGAAGCGTGTGTGATACTTGCCCTCGACCAGCAGGATCATGTAAACCGCGACGACGCCGTAAGCCAGCAACTCGGAGAGCAGCGCCAGCACAGGCTTCTGCGCCACGTCGACCCAATTCTCGTGGCGATAGACGAAGCGCAGTCCCACCAGGATGAGGATCAGTTGAATCAGAAAAATCGTGGCTAGAGTGAGCGCGGCGATCAGCAGCACGTCCCATCCGCTCCACACGGGGTTCTCGCCGGCGTGGGGCGCAGGCGGGGTTGGCGCTAGAACCGGCGGGGGAACTGGATCGAGAACCAGCGGGACCGCTGGCTGCAGATCGCTAGTCAGCGCTGTAGGGTCAAGCTGCGGATTATCGGGTGACGACAAGAGTTTCTCTTTTACTTAGTCCCAGAACACAAGATTAGCATTGTTATTGTTGGAGTACCGATTGGTGGCTCAGGACTTCTTGCGGATTCCCGACACAATTTTCCAAACCTCTCCCATGTCAGCGTCCGTCGCCATGATCCTCATCTGAAGCCAGCCTGAAGACCAGCATTCCCATGTGTTCGGATCACTTTCGAAGAACTCCGGAGATTTCAGCAACTGCTCAAAACTTCCACCGCCCACACACGACAGAGTCTCACCGTCGAAATCGAAAGTTCGGGCCACGGGATCAACGCCTTCCTTCTTTAACATGGACGATCGGACATCCATCCTTCCGTCTTCATCAAAGGGTGAGTGGACAACGTAATAATTGCGTGGGCCCTCCTTTTCCTGTCGCGTCTGGGGTCACCTGTCCGATCTTGTGTGTCCAGCCGAATCAATGTGTGGATCTGTGCATCGGAGTCCTCCACATACCAGTTCGAGGGCACAGGCACTATGTATTTTGCAAATACATCGGACTGTCCATGCCTGAGATGCCAAATCCAAGTTTCAATGCGGATGCGATAGCTGAACGCTAGCCACCCAAACATTGGCACGAGGAGGTAGACGATGATCCTCGCGGCCGTTGATCGCTTCACGGAAGTCCCTTCCGGCGGCAGTATAAACTAGCCGTTCACCACTTTCTTCCCGTTCGCAAAATACCCCACCAGCGCCTGCCCCGTATACGACTTCTTCACCCGCGCCACCTGTTCCGGCGTGCCTTGGGCTACGATGCGGCCGCCTTCTTCGCCGCCTTCGGGGCCGAGGTCGATGAGCCAGTCGGCGTTGCGGATCACGTCCAGGTTGTGTTCGATGATGATGATCGAGTTGCCCAGATCGGTGAGGCGGTGCAGCACGTCGAGCAACTTCTTTACGTCGTCGAAGTGCAGGCCGGTGGTGGGCTCGTCGAGCAGGTAAAGAGTCTTGCCGGTCTGGCGCTTGCTCAATTCGCGGGCCAGCTTGATGCGTTGCGCCTCGCCGCCGGAGAGCGTGACCGCGGATTGACCGAGATGAATATAGCCGAGGCCGACATCGACCAGCGTTTGCAGCTTCTGCTTCACCTGCGGAATGTTTTCGAGAATCGGCAGTGCGTCGGAAACCGGCATCTCCAGCAGGTCGGCGATGGAGTTGCCGTTGTACTTCACGGCCAGGGTTTCGTGATTGTAGCGGCGTCCGCCGCAGACTTCGCAGAGCACGTAAACATCGGGCAGAAAATTCATCTCGATGCGGCGCTGGCCTTCGCCCTGGCAGGCTTCGCAACGGCCGCCGGAAACGTTGAAGGAAAAGCGTCCGGCTTTGTAGCCGCGCTCACGCGACTCGGGCAGCATGGCGTAGATGTCGCGAATCGCCGTGAACACACCGGTATAAGTCGCGGGATTCGAGCGCGGGGTGCGTCCGATCGGCGATTGATCGATGCGAATGACTTTGTCGATGTTCTCCGCGCCCACGATGGCCTTGTGCTCGCCGGCTTTCTCCCGCGATCGGTAAAGCTGGCGCGCCAAGGCACGATAGAGAATGTCATTCACCAGCGTGGATTTGCCCGAGCCGGAGACGCCGGTCACCACCGTCATCACGCCGAGCGGGAAAGTTACGTCGAGATTCTTGAGATTATTTTCCTTCGCGCCCAGAATCGTCAGCGCCGCGCCGTTTTTCTGCCGCCGCTCGGCGCGCATCTCGATCTGCACTCTGCCGGAGATGTAGGCCCCCGTCAGCGAGTTCGGCTCGCGCATGATTTCGTCGGGAGTTCCGTGCGCCACCAGGCTTCCGCCGTGGCGTCCGGCGCCAGGGCCAAGGTCGATTACATAATCCGCGCGGCGGATAGTTTCTTCGTCGTGTTCGACCACGAGCACGGTGTTGCCCAGGTCGCGCAGGTTTTCGAGCGCGGTGAGTAGACGGCCGTTGTCGCGATGATGCAGGCCGATGGAAGGCTCGTCGAGCACGTAGAGCACGCCGCGCAGCTTCGAGCCAATCTGCGTGGCGAGGCGGATGCGCTGACCTTCGCCGCCCGATAGCGTCGCGGCGGACCGGTCGAGAGAAATGTAGTTGAGCCCCACGGCGTTCAGGAATTGCAGACGCTCAACCACTTCGTGCATGACGCGGCCGGCAATCTTCTCCTCGCGGCCCGCCAGCTTAATGCTTTGCGCCACTTCCAGTGCCTTCGAAATCGGCAACGCCGTGAAGTCGGCAATCGACATGCGGTTCACCTTCACGGCCAAGCTTTCCGGCCGCAGCCGCTTGCCTTGACATGCCGGGCACTCCGTTGCCGACATGTGATCCATCAGCCAGTCGCGATAGCCCTCCGAAGTGGACTCCTCGAGATTCTGTTTCAAGTAGCCGAAAATTCCGCGGAAACCGGTCTTGCCGCGCCCTGACTCGCCGTTCAACAGCAGGTCCTGGATTTTGTCGGGGAACTTCTCAAACGGCGTATTCAGATCGATGCCATGCGCGGCTGCTGTCACCTGCAATGCGTGAATCAAACCTTGTGACGCCGAACCCGGTCCCAGTCCGCCATCGAGCAGCGGCTTCGACCAGTCGGTAATCACCTTCGCGGGATCGAAGTCGTAGCGGCTGCCGAGGCCGTGGCACTCGGGACACGCTCCGTACATGCTGTTGAACGAAAACGAGCGCGGCTCCAGTTGCGGCACGCTGATGCCGCAATCGGGACAGGCGAGCTTCTCGGAATAAAGCTGCTCATCACCGCCAACCACGGACACCTGCACCAAGCCTCCAGCCAACTTCATCGCGAGACCAACAGACATTTCGAGGCGATGCTCGATGCCCGGCTTCACCAGCAGCCGGTCAATCATCACCTCGATGGTGTGGTTCTTGCGCTTGTCGAGCGCAAGGTCGTCATCCAGATTCACCAGTTCGCCATCGACGCGGGCGCGGGTGTAGCCGTGCTTGAGCAGCGTCTCCATCTCTTTCTTGAATTCGCCTTTGCGTCCGCGGACGATTGGCGCCAGAACCATTACACGGTCCTCAGGAGAGAGCGCCATCACTCGTTGCACGATCTGCTCGGCCGACTGGCGGCTGATGGGGCGTCCGCATTTGGGACAATGGGGCACTCCGATCGAAGCGAACAGCAGGCGAAGGTAATCGTAAATCTCGGTGATGGTGCCCACGGTCGAGCGCGGGCTGCGGCTGGTGGTCTTCTGCTCGATCGAGATGGATGGGCTAAGTCCATCAATTGCATCAACATCCGGGCGTTCCATCTGGTCCAGAAACTGCCGCGCATAGGTCGACAAAGTCTCCACGTAGCGGCGCTGGCCCTCGGCGTAAATCGTGTCGAAAGCGAGCGAGGACTTACCCGAACCGCTCAGTCCGGTCACCACGGTAAGGGTGTTACGCGGAATCTCAACGTCGATGTTCTTGAGGTTATGCTGGCGCGCCCCGCGCACCGAAATCTTTGTAATCGCCATGTAGTCTGGGAGGATTGCCCTTCCGTAATGTCGACAGGTCCACAGATTTGTTCGACAGTAGGAATTGCACAGCTCTACTCCGTATTTTACTACGGTAGGGCTGGCTACGGCGCATCCGGGTCGTCACTAGCGGCGAGCCGCAACGCAAGTAGTTTGAAGATGGCGTGTAGACGAAAGTTGAGCTGGCGGCATCTGAATACTGCACTTTATTTTCAGCAATTTAGACAGGGTGGTTGAACCGTGATTTCGCTTTTCATGCCTCTGATTCTATGCGTTACTGTAGCTGTGTCCGTTGGGATTGGCGTCCTCGCCGCATATGTGACCGTGATCGGCATCCTTGAAATGTGTGGCCGCGCGTCGCAGCCACAGCCTGCCGCGGAAGCAAGACATCGACTGGTTCTCGTGCCCACGCAGAACCACGCCAGCGGCGACTAAGAACCCATTCACAAACGTGTTCGAGAAGGGCATGACCTCAGTCGTGCCCATGAAGCCAAACAGGAATGCCGGGCTTTAGCCTCCTGCTTTCACGGGCGTCCCTAGCGGCCCGATTTCAATGCGATGGTCTCCAGGTTGTGAACCCAGCGCGCGGGACGCTTGTCATCCGGCACGATCAGTTGGAACGGGCCGGATTTCCCCAGCGGCTGGCCGTCGCGAGTGTCGGCCACGATTACCTGACCTTCATGAAAGCTAGGGTCAACCTCGGCGAGAGAAAGCACGACCGAATATCCGTCGGAGCCGGTGGCGACGAGGTAGCTCGTCATCGCCTCCCCGTGAAGCTCCTTACCGATGGGCGCGTTCACCTTGGCTAGCAGGGTGGCCAGCGGAACCCCTGAGTAAGTCTCTGAAGCGCTCGTGTGGCCATTGTGTACAGTGATGGTGACGTGTGGCAGGGCGCGAAACTCCGCGGGCGTAAAAGTGAGCGAAGCATGCTCGGAGCGAAGAACGAGTGAACCTTGCGGCGTGGCGGCAGTCGACGGTTTCTCATCCTGCGCAAGCAGTACGCCGTAAGCGGACAACGCCACGCCGAACAGACCAATCATTATTCGGGCAATCGGGGTTCGGCCAATCATAGTTCGCGTGCGCACGGTCCGAGGATATCGCAAGGGCCGCCAACCTTAGAACGGAAATCGTATCGATACAATTGGAAGGATCAGAAACTGAAACGACCACCGATTGCCGGCGCACAGTTGTTGTTGTAGTTATAGGGGACGCCGGGACCATGAGGAATGGCAATGGCCAGACCGCCGCTAACCCAGGAATACGCAATTCCGACAAAGCCGTCGAAACGCTTGGTGAAGTGATGATCCACATAGAGCGACCCCTCGTTGAGGGTGCCCGCGCAGGAAGCGCGGAAACCGGCTGAGAGCGAGCAGGTCTGCGGAACACGGAAGTCGTTCTGCCGCTGTTGATACCAGGAGAAGGTGAAGTCGGTCTTGCTGCGGTAGGTGTACTTCACGCCCGTCCACCAGACATTCACCAACTTTTCAGAATCGAGGTTGTTGTCTTCGACCCCGCTCAGAAAATAGCCGCCCTGGTCCGATGCGCCAACGCCCAATGGGTCGCGCGGGTTGTTCTGCCAGATGTATTCGTAGCCGGCAAAAAACTTGAATGGGTCCCGCATATACTTCGCGGCGAACATAACTGCGTTGTTGTCAGTCACGATGCCATATACGGTGTTGTCTGTCGAGATCAGATTAGGGCCGAGGCCGTCGCCGCCATTGATGGGGGTTGTATCGATGCTGTCAGTGAGCGACTGTGTAAACCCCAGATGCGGCGTCGCCGGACTCTGCGGCCCGAGCAAGGGGTTCAACACGCTGATCGCCTGGTTGTAATGTTGGAAGACGACGTCGGCGGAGAACTTACCTTTGTCTGGGCCTATGGTTCCGCCGAGATCGAATCCGTAGGCGTTGTTGTGTGCCGATTGCGGCGTGCAGGAGGTCGCGGTCCAGGTGGCCCCCGTGGCTGCCGCGGGGTCGTAACAGCCGCCAGAACCATCGGCGAATTTATACATCGCGCCGAAATGGACCGGGCCATAGGCGAGGCGATACTTCACGGCGTCGTCCCAACGGGAGTCCTCGGTGTCGCCGCCGCCGGCCATCGTGCCGTTATACCCGATGTAGGAAAAGGCATAGGCGCCGCTGGCCGGATCGTAAAGCAGCATGGCATCGGTACCGAGAGAGCGCTGACGACCGAAGGTTAGCTCGCCGAAGTGCGTGGACGAAATGCCGCCGTAGTATTGGTCATTGAAAGGCTGGCCCGCGCGCGCGCCGTCGATGGCTATCGAATAGCTGCTCCGGGGAAGACCGTTGTTGATGGTGTCGGTGGCTGAGGCATTGGCAAGCAGGCCGGACTGCGGATTGATGCCAGTGGAAGCGTTGAACACAACGGACCAGCCTGGCCGAAACTCTTCCTTGCCCCGGATGCCCAGACCCGTCTGCGACAGGTTGTTCGGCGCGACGAGGAATCGATGTTCATAGCCGTTTCGGTTCACCAGAGATTCGCCTTCATAGTTGTAGCCGTTTTCCGGTAAGCCGTGGCTGACGTAGCCGACGCCAACGTCATACGCACCGTACAGCGTGATGCCGTGCCAGGTCAGCGTGCAATCGGTGGTCGCGAACTCGTGGCCACTCGCGCAGGGGTCGGGGGTCCCCTGTGCCGAGGAGAAGGTCGACGAAAAACCGAGAACGAGCAGGGCGAGAAATGTAGCAACTCCACGCATTGCGGCCTCCAGACTCCGGTAATTGAGACAAAGAAGCAGAAGTGTACAGCAACTATGGTTCTTGTGTCCAAATGTATACAGATCAAAACGTATCTGGCGCGGTTGACCCCGCTCCGCGCTAACGGTAGGATTTCGTTCCGATGCGGAAGCGCAGCCAACCCGGGCACAATCAGGACGAGTTAGTCAAACTGCGTGACGCAGCTTTGCAACTGGGGGTCAGCTTTCCGACGGTTAAGCAGTGGATTTACAAAAAGAAAATTCGGAGCGTCCAGACCGTCGGCGGCCATCACCGCATCCCGCAAAGTGAGCTGGACCGGCTGCTCTTCCGAACCAGGGGAAAAACGGTTGCGGAGCGAGACCGAGCGGTGCGTCGAGTCAGTGGACGGAATCAATTGGTGGGCCGCATCGATCAGGTGCGCATCAGCGGCCTAATGGCGGAAGTGAAGATTTCCATCGGAGAGCAGCAGATCACTTCCATCATTACCGCGACCTCAGCCCGTGAAATGCAGCTCAAGCCCGGCCAGACCGCCGTGGCTTTGATCAAGGCTACGGAGGTGATGATCCTTCGGGTGGGAGATTGATAGCCCGAAATCGTGCCCGGTCCTCGTGCTAGCATTTCACTAGTTCTCCTCTCCCACGGCGGAACGCGCATGGCCCGCATTCGTCCCATCTCGAGTTCATTGCTTCCAGCGGTCCTTCTGGGCATTCTTCTGTCCACATCCGCACTTGCGACCGAGCAGTCTCCCTGGCTTGAGATCCACTCCACCCATTTCACCGTCGTCACCGACGCTGGCGAGAAAAGAGGGAAGGAAGTCGCGCTGCGGTTTGAGCAGATGCGGGCCGTGTTCGCCATCCTGCTGATGAAAGAGCGGCTCAACGAGCCGCTGCCGCTTACCATCCTTGCCTTCAAGAACGACAGGGACTACTACAAGAGCGCGCCGCTGCGGCAGGGACAGCCCATCGGCGTTCCCGGCTTCTTTCTGCCGGGGGAAGACCAGAACTTTGTCGTGCTGAATTTGTTCGAGGAGGAATCCTGGCGCGCCGTTGCCCATGATCTTGCCCACTTGTGGCTTAACTACAACTATCCTCCAGTGCAGGGATGGTTCGACGAAGGCATGGCGGAATACTTCAGCGCCATCCGCGTCGACGACAAAAAGTATGAGATCGGCGGCGATCCTGAGTTGCAATCGGCTTTCACCGAAGACCTGCTGCAGAACCAGACCCAGGTGCGCAATCTGCCGAAGTCTCTGACCGAACTGCTCGGCGGCCAGGTCTGGCTCACATTGCCCGATCTGCTCACCATGAAGCACGACACGTCCACATACGCCGAAAGCACGCACCGCACGCTGTTCTACGCGCAGTCGTGGATGGTAATGCATTACCTGCTCCACGAGAAAAAGCTGCCGGAGACCGGAACTTATTTTGATCTGGTGCAAAACCAGCACCTGCCGGTGGAGGAGGCTATCCAAAAGGCCTTCGGGGTGACAGCAACTCAGTTCGACCAAGCGGTGAAAGATTACTTCCATTCGCTCACGCCACTATTCGTCGCGCTTGACGCTTCCAAGCAGGCTGGTCCACTGAGGAACGCGCCACAGGTCTACCAGTTCTCCGTGCCGGTAGGTCCGAACGACAGCGTGATCACAGCGAAAGCGATGCGCGAAAGCGATGCCGGCGCGTTAGAGGCTGAAGTGAAGACAAGAATTCCCGACCGCCGCGATGCCGGTCTGCTGGAATTGAAGGCGCTGGCCTCGGCTCCCGATCCAACGAGCCCCAAAGCCACCACTCGGAACGATAAAGCCGGAAAGCAAACCGACACTCTGGTCACGGCTGAAGGGAACGAAGTCGCCCACCGGGCGCTGGCCTGGGATCACCTGCAGCGCGCCGAGTTCGATGCCGCAGCCGAAGAACTGGGCGATGCCGTCGCGCTCAGCCCGGGCGATATGTGGATTCGCTACTATCTTTCCGTTCTGAAGTATCGCGTATCGCAGACCAAGCACGCCGATATTCAGGGTTTGCCGAACATGATGCAAGATCTGCGCGCCGTGCTCGACTGGTATCCCGAATTCGCCAACGCCTATGACCTGATGGCCATGGCGCGCCTGGAAGGCGGCGGCCCGGTGGCGGCCATGCAGGCCGAACACGCGGCCATACAGCTCAGCCCGCGCAACCAGGAGTACGTCTATCATCTGGCGGAAATCTACATTGCAGACAAGAAGTGGGAGGCTGCGAAGACCTTGCTGGAACACTTGAAGAGCGGCAGCGATGCGCGGGTCGCGGCCCAGGCCCGCGACCAGTTGGAGCGGCTCCCGACCGAGCAGAAGTACGGCATCTCGTCGGCCTCGGCGACGGCGGCTCAGAAGCTTTCTCCCCAACGCTCCCCCTTTGACGTACTGGAGCAGGATGCAGCCAAGCGGGCCGCGGCACAGTCCGCTCAAACCGCTGGCCCGGGGGACAAGCGGGCGGCCAAGTTTCTCCAGGGAAGGCTGGTGGGCGTGGACTGCACTCAGTCCCCGGCCGCCGTTCTTACCGTGGCTGCGGGAGGAGTTGTTCTGAAACTGCGCACCGCCGATTACAAGTCGCTGCTGCTCATCGGAACCGACACCTTCTCCTGTGAATGGAATAATCGCGCGGTCTCGGTGAACTACAAGCCCGGCGGCCTGTCGGATGGAGATTTAGTGTCGGTCGAGGTGCGGTGAAGCGGGCTTCAGCTTTCGGGCTTTGGGCAGCGAGACGGGTATACGCAATTGACAATTTGCGGGATTGCTGGCCACGGGTTCTCCCGCGCACACGGAAGGGACGGGCCACTCAAGATCAAGTGCGGCAATAGTAAACCCTCCCGCTGGGAACGGGAGGGTTGGCAATCAAACATGATTGCGGTTAGGCGCGGACTACGTTGCCCGCCTGAAAGCCTTTGGGGCCTTTCAGCAGATCGAACTCCACGGTCTCACCCTCGTTGAGCGAGCGGTAGCCGTTCTCCTGAATGGCGGAGAAATGCACGAAAACGTCTTCCCCCGTGGAGCGCTGGATAAATCCATATCCCTTCGCCCCGTTGA
>Ga0302320_10018753_pt1 | contig 13935 bp, 14 predicted proteins | sample Bog_T0_3_FD_202130 | JGI IMG/M metagenome (GOLD analysis project Ga0302320, IMG submission 202130) | Peat permafrost microbial communities from Stordalen Mire near Abisko, Sweden - Bog_T0_3 | ecosystem: Environmental > Terrestrial > Soil > Wetlands > Peat | place: Sweden: Abisko, Stordalen Mire... | reverse complement strand
CGAGCGTGTCTAACTCGTTGGAGAACTGATCGGCGCTGCGGGTCTGGGTGCCTTTGCGCAGTAATTCGGCCGCGATAGAGGAAACGCCGGACATGCCTACAGGCTCCGACTCCTTGCCACCCTTGACGATGACGCGGAAATTGACCAGCGGCACCCCGGTCTTCGGAATCAAATACACAACAATTCCGTTGGGCAAGGTTTCGCGTGTATAAGGCGGCAGCCTTACATCGGCCGCCAACATGGTGGTTAGCAGGAACAGCAACGCGGCCGCTTTCACTTGGTCACCTCCGGAATCAAAGTCGCGACAGTGCGGTTTTTCTCAACGAGATATTTCTTGGCGACACGCGCGACGTCGTCTACCGTTACCGCTTCGATGTCGCGGTCGATTGTATAGAGCTTGTTGTAATCGCCATAGAACACTTCGTACGTCCCGAGTAGATTGGCGCGGCCGGCGATGGTTTTCAGTTGGCGGTAGTGCTGGGCGAGCAATTGGTTCTTGGCCTTGCGCAGCTCTTCGGCGGGGACGGCGGAACTTTGCAGTTTGGCGATTTCTTCATAGAGCACTTTCTCTGTCTGCGCGGGATCGATACCGGCGCGCGGTGTCAGCGAAAATATGTAGAGACCTGGGTCGAGTGAATGTTCCGTGAACGCGCTCACACGCAACGCAATCTGATCTTGATCAACCATGCGTTTGTAGAGGCGCGAACTTTCGCCTTCGGTTAGCAATGCATCGATCACTTCTAATACTGTGTTGTCGGGATTCTTCGCTTCCGGCGCGTGATAGGCCACCAGTTGAATGGGAAGCTGCGCGGCCTTCTTGACTACCACGCGCCGCTCGCCATTTTGCTGTGGTTCTTTGGTGCGGATTGCCGGCGGCGGCGCTTGCGAAGGAATCGGCTCAATGTACTTCTTGGCCAGCGCCATCACTTGGTCACTCTGCACATCGCCGACAACGACCATCACACAATTGTTGGGGGCGTAACCCATCTTGTAATGGGCTCGCAGGTCATCCATCGTCCAAGCTTCAATATCGGAAGGCCAACCCACCACCGGCCAGTGATAGGGATGCGCGATGAAGGCGGCGGCTCTGAGTTGTTCGAATAGAATGCCCGCGTTATTGTTATCCACACTGGTGCGGCGCTCCGAATACACCACGCCACGCTCAGACTCAATGATCTTGGGATTAAAAGCCAAGTTCTGCATGCGGTCGGCTTCCATATCGAACATCAATTCCAGGGCGGTATTCGGAAACCAGTCGGTATAGACCGTTACATCTTCGGACGTGTAGGCATTGTTATTGCCGCCGGCTTTTTCCATCTCGTTATCGAACTGTTTAGGGCCGTACTTTTGTGCGCCGTTGAACATCATGTGTTCGAAGAAATGGGAAATGCCGGTGATGCCTGGCCGTTCATTGCGCGAGCCGATTCGATAGAAGAGATAAAGCGCCACGTTCGGGATGTTGTGATCCTCTTGAATGAGCACCTTTAGGCCATTTGTGAGGGTTTCCGATTTGACCGCAGGCGTTTCGGCATGAACGGCAGCGGCAACGAACGCTATTAGAAACAACGTCTTCATAGGTTATTAGTCTGACACAGAGAGCGAAAGTCAGTCCGCGCGGTCGAGTTGCTTTACGCCGCCTGGAATGCCGATAAAAACGTGCGAGGCGATGCCGATAAAGAGACCATGCTCAACGACCCCGACTACGCTGTCCAACTCCTTTTCGAGAGTGGCTGGGGACCCTATGGGTCCGAAGGCGCAATCGAGGATGTAGTTGCCTCCATCGGTAATAAAAGGCTGGCCGTCAGGGCGCAAGCGAAGGCCGGGATTGGCCGCTAGTTTCGCCAGACTCCTGCTTGTGGCCTGCCAGCCGAATTGAGCCACTTCCACGGGCACTTTGGCGTGCGTTCCCAGTTGTTGAACCAGCTTGGTTTCATCGACAATGATGACCAAACGCGAACTCGCCACGGCCACAATCTTTTCGCGCAACTGGTTTCCACCGCCGCCCTTGATCAGATTCAAGGTGCCAAGTTCCACTTCATCCGCGCCATCAATGGTGACATCGATTTGTTGGTATTCGCCGAGAGTGGAAAGCGCAATGCCGAGGCTCTTCGCTTGGTCGGCTGTCTGCTCAGAAGTCGGAATGCCAATAATGCGAAGCCCTTCATGAACGCGCTTTCCAATGGCTGCGACCGCGAGCTTGGCTGTGCTTCCAGAGCCTAAACCGACAATCATGCCGTCATGAAGTTGGGCGGCAGCGGCGTTGGCGGCGGCTTGTTTGAGTTGGTCTATTTCTTTTGAACTCGGGGCTGGCGTCATATGGGGCGATCCGTGTGGCGATCAGGCTCCATTATCGCTCGAATCGGGTCTTATGATGATGGGTATGGATATCATCGCGCCGCCCTTCACGAGAGAAACAGCCATTCGCAAGGTGCGCGCGGCCGAAGACGGTTGGAACTCCCGCGACCCGCAGCGAGTTTCTCTCGCCTATTCGCCTGATAGCCGCTGGCGCAACCGTTCTGAGTTCATAAATGGCCGAGTGGAGATTGTAGCGTTTCTGACCAGGAAGTGGGCCAGTGAGTTGGAATACCGGCTCATCAAACAAATGTGGTGCTTTGATGAAAATAAGATCGCGGTTCGGTTTGCGTATGAATCGCACGATCCTGCGGGTGAGTGGAAGCGCTCCTACGGCAACGAGAATTGGGAGTTTGACGAAAACGGATTGATGACCCGCCGTCACGCCAGTATTAACGATCTCCCCATTAGCGAGAGCGGGCGTCTATTTCACTGGCCACTCGGCCGCCGTCCGGATGATCATGCGAGCTTAAGCGACCTTGGATTGTAGAGAAGTCGCAATCAGCTCCTTTGCGAGTTCTAGTTCTTCTACAGTGACGGTATGGCCACGGCCTGGGTAACGCCGAGTGGTTACGACGCCGCCCATCGCTTTGATGATTTCCGCTGATTGCTGAACGCGCTGCCAAGGCACGTGCGGATCAGGATCTCCAGACGCAAACAAAGCGGGCGTTCCTAACAAGTCGCCCTGATGCGACAAATCCGCGTCGGGTGGCCCGATGAGTCCTCCCGTGAAAGCAATCAACCCGGCATAGCGTTGCGGGTGAGTTGCAACGAATTCCGTGGCAAGACAAGCACCTTGGGAGAAACCGCCCACGACAATTCGGTCGGCGCTAATGCCTGCATCGATTGCCGTTTGCACCGCCGCCTCAATCTTGCGCAACGCGGAAGTGAGGTACGGTTCGTTCTCTGCGCGCGGCGCCAAAAAGGACAGCGGGTACCAGGTGTGCCCACAAGCCTCCGGCGCAATAAAAGCGAGACCATGCATATTCAAGCTTGGCGCGAGCGACAGAATGTCACCGGCAGTGCCGCCTCGTCCATGCACAAGGACCACCACGCCCGTGGCCTCACTGAGCGGGGTCCCTAAAATTTCTACCGGACTGCCTCGATGCGGATCGTTATTGCTCATATACTCCTCCCCTGTTCTGTCAGAAGCTCAACCGGTGGAACGCTTTTATGCAAAGTGATTGGCGCCAGCCGCGCCTCAATGCTTTTGCGTTGCGGTTCTAACCAGCGAGGAATGCGAAGTCCTTCGCCTAGGGATTCGACAGGCTCGTCGAGTGCAAAACCAGGCGGGTCTGTCGCCAGTTCGAACAGCACTCCTCCGGGCTCACGAAAATAAATGGAATGGAAATAGGTGCGGTCCATGATCGGCGTTACGTCCAGGTGTTGAGCGATTTCTTCACGCCACTCTTTCTGGGCTGCATCGTCTTTGGCGCGAAAGGCAATGTGATGGACCGAGCCCGCGCCGGAACGGGCATGGGGAGCGTCGGGTTCAATCAAGAGATCGATGTGATTGCCAAGCGCCGATCCTTTCGCGGAAAAGCGCAAGCGGTTGCCCTCTGCGGCGACGCGCTCGAATCCCATCAGGTTCAAGATTGCGGCTGTCTTCTCCGGGCTCCGTTCCAGCAAGGTGACGCCAAAAAATCCGCGGATCGCATGTTCAGGTGGAACTGAGGCATAACGCGGAGCTTTCCCTTCGCTGGCATCGGCATGAAAGACAAGCTCTATCTGCATGCCGTCAGGATCTGAGAATGTCAGCACCTGCTCTTGGAATCGTTTGACAGGTTTTTCTAATGCGATGCCGCTATCTTTGAGCCGTTCTTGCCAATAGGTCAGAGACGTTTGCGGCAGGCTAAATGCGGTCTTTGCAACCTCACCAGCGCCCGCTTTGCCTTTGGCGGCGCCAGGCCATGGGAAGAACGTGAGGATGGTGCCGGGAGAACCGGTATCATCGCCAAAATAGAAATGATAAGTTCCCGGGTCATCGAAATTGACAGTGCGCTTGACGAAGCGCAAGCCGAGGATGCCGGTGTAGAAATCTAGGTTCGTCTGAGGATCGGAAGCGATGGAAGTAACGTGATGGAGACCAACTATGGGGCTTCGCATGGTGAAGTACTTTTCTCAAGTGAGATGATTGAAGTGTAAGAAAAGATTCAGGGCAGGGAAGCGAGGGGCGGAACTGGGCCGCCTGGATCACGGAATGGAGCACGGCATGGTAGAGCGGGTATGCTGCCGTGGTGAGCAGCCCATCACGCGGCGGAATGCTTTACCGAATGCGCTTTCCGACTCGTAGCCGAGCGACTGCGCGATGGCGGAGAGGCCATCAGAGGAGTTCTTGAGGCGGTCGGCAGCCAGCAGCATGCGCCAGCGCGTGAGGTACTCCATGGGCGTGGCGCCGACGGTCTCACGAAAATGCAGGGCGAAAACCGAGCGCGACATGCCGACGCGTTCAGCCAGCGACTGCAGCGTCCATGGATATCCTGGGTCGTTGTGCATGCTCGTGATCGCGAGGCTCATGTGCTTATCAGCCAGCGCGGAAAGCCAGCCGCGGCCAGCGCTCGCGGCGTCGGCCAAATGCAGGCGCAGCGCCTGGATGAGCATCGTGTAGGCGAGTTGCTGCGCGATCAGCGAACCGCCGGGCTGTGGGTCGCGAAGCTCTTCGCGCATGCGCTCTAGCGACCAGCGCATGGCGGCTTTGTCCGACTCGCGGCGGATGTGGACAATCGGCGGCAGCGACTGAAGGATCATCTCCGCGTGGCCGCCAGTCAGGCCGAAGTGACCGCCGGCCATATACCGCGCGCCTTCCGAAACTCTCAGCGCATCGCTGTTTATGCCGAATCGCGCGAAGGCTTCGGAATAGAGAATGGGTTCCAGCGAAAGATCGGTGGAGAGCTGGAACGGAAGTCCGCGTGGGAGAAGAAAGCAGTCTCCGGCGTTGAGCAGTACAGGCTGGGGCACGCCTTCGACGACCAACCAGCACTGGCCGGCGAGCATGGCGTAGCACTTGATTCCGCAGTGTTTCGGAAAGTGAATGGCCATGTCGCCCGGCACCGCAAAGCCGCCGGAGGCAGAAACCTGCGGCTTCATGAGGGAAAGAACCTCGGAGAGCGGGTCCATGCGCTGACCGGATCCCGGACCCTCGCGTTCCTTAGGCTGCGGGACGATTGAACCGATCATACGGACTTTCAGTATAGGTCGTCCGCCATGCAAGAAACATCTAGTGATTGGCGGCGTAGAACAGCCGCGCATTCAGAGACTTAAGGAGACATCATCATGCGTATCTTTGTGACCGGGGCGACGGGTTTCATTGGCTCAGCGCTTGTGGCCGATCTTATTCAGGTAGGACATCAGGTGCTGGGACTGACTCGATCGGAGGACGGCGCCGAAGCTTTGCGAAAGGCCGGTGCCGAGGTCAAGCATGGCAACATTGAAGACCTGGATAGCCTGCGCGAGGGAGCGGCCCAATCGGACGGCGTCGTTCACCTGGCATTCAACCACGACTTTTCGAAGTTCCAGAAAAACGCTGAGGATGACGGCAAAGCGATCAAGGCGATGGGCGAGGTGCTGCTGGGGTCAAAACGGCCGTTTGTTGTTACCTCGGGCACGGCCATCGCGGCCAATGTGGACGGCAAGCCATCAACGGAGGACAGCCCCACCTTGTCGTGGAACCCGCGTGCGGCTTCGGAAGTGGCGGTGAAAGAGTTAACGGCGCGCGGTGTGAACACGTCAGTGGTAAGGCTGCCGCAGGTTCACGATACACGTAAGCAAGGGCTGGTGCCCTATCTTCTCGCCGTGGCGCGCGAAAAGGGCGTCTCGGCGTACATCGGCGACGGTGGCAATCGTTGGCCAGCCGCCCACGTCTCCGCCGTGGCGCGGCTTTATCGGCTGGCTTTTGAGAAGGCGGAACCGGGCGCGATCTACCACGCTGTGGACGAGGAGGGCGTGACGATGAAGGCTATTTGTGAGGCGCACGGGCGCGGGCTCAAGGTGCCGGTGGTGAGCATCAAGCCGGAAGAGGCGGAGGCACACTTCGGTTGGCTGGCGATGTTCGCCGTGCATGATATGCCGTCTTCGAGTGCTATTACGCAACAGAAACTGGGCTGGAAGCCAACGGGGCCGGGGCTGATCGCGGATCTGGACGCTATGGACTATAAGCAAGGCTGAGTGGGCCGCGGGCGCGCGGGACTGCCTATAGGCAATCGCGTTTGGGGCGTCATCGCACGGCGCGGCTACCACTCTGGCCGCCTACCGCTCGCAAAGCCAATATTTCTATAACAAGAAGCCCCACGACGTCCGAGCTTCGTCGCAGCTCTTCGCGCTGCTGCGGCAGTCTTCCATGCAGGAGTTTCTTTCGCGGAGCTACAAGGGTGGTACTCACCGCAAACAGCTATGCAACACCAACGTTATTGGAACGCGCGCGGCTCCAGGGTACAAAGCGATCGCCATAGGAAGATGGTGAGCGTTGGCTCACAACAAAGCTCAATGCTCTTACAACACAAGGGTCAGTTCAATTTCACTTCCGACCTGGGGTATGGAGTGCAAACGGAATCCGGCGTCCAACTCAAGTGCGCGATACTGAAGGCCCTTGAGTCCGCGGCCAACGTGGGGCTGCTGGGGATCAAAGCCACACCCGTTATCTCGAATAAATAATCGGAGGCAACCCCGAGCGGCTGTGAGTTCAACGCGGACCGCCGTAGCGCCTGAATGCCGCACGACATTTGTGACCGCCTCTTTAAAGAAAAGGAGCAAATGGCGGCGCACATCGGGCAGCAGTTCGATCTCAATTTGTTGGTCCCCTTGCGCGATGAACTCGAGCGTTCGTTCCTCATTTTCGATCATCGTGAACGCTACCTCTCGCAAGTGCTGCACCAAGTCAGTTAGGTTGTTATCACGCGGGTCTACCGTCCAAACGATATCGCTTAGAGCCTCGCGCAAAGCGCGCGCTCGGCTTGCAATGGTGTGAAGCGAGGCTGTTGTCGCCATACGCTCCTGCCGCTTAGCGACCTCGCTTAGGATGGCGATTTCGGCTAGCCCTGCTCCTAAATCATCATGTAGATCTGTCGCTAACCGTGTGCGCATCCTTTCCAAGGTCAGCAGATGATTCAGGCGATAGCGATGAAAGTAGACTGCTGCGCTCAAAATGGCCAACAGCATTAGGCTCAAGAACCATGTTCGCCGCCAAAAGACGGGTAATACCTGAAACGTCAGAGTCGCCTGCCCACGGCTGATTTGCCCGGATTCGGTAACGCTGCGGACTGAGAAACGGTAATTGCCCGGCGCGAGGCCGACATAGTGGACCTCCCTTTCATAAGAGGGCTCGCTCCACTCAGTGTCAGAATCCTCCAAACGGTACTGATACCGAAGTCCCTCACCGATATCGAAGTGCAACGCTCGGAATTCGATATCTAAACCGTTATGTCCGGATTTTAGATTCTGGCCCGTCACAACTTGTTCGCCGGTCTCCGCAATCGGATAGGGGACATCGCCCAAACGGAGTGCGCGAAACAGGGGTGTCGGCGCTTCAGAAACCCGGTCCGGTTCGGGCCGGTAGCGGACGAGGCCATAGAACGAGGAGAACCAGATGTCTCCTTCGTGGTCACGGAAAAGAAACTGTGTTTCGCCCGGAGGCAGACCGTTTGAAGGATTGAAGTGTCGAACCGTTGTGGCCTTGGGGTCCAACCGATCCACGCCCCGCCCACCCGCTACATAGATCCGGCCTGCCTTGTCCTCAGCAAGGGAAAAGACGTGTTCACTGGAGAGGCCCTGCGGCAGACCGTAGCGCGATATCTCGGGTTGGGGCGCTGCGGGATTGTCCATTCGCCCGACACCACCTTGGCTAGATCCGATCCACAGTCTTCCTTGGCTATCGGAAAGGAGCGAGTTGATTGCGCCTTGGGGAACGGAATGCGTCAGAAGTTCGTGGCTCAATCCGCGAAAACGAACCAGACCATTGGGAAACAGGCCCGCCCAAACGTTTCCTGAACTGTCTTCGGCGAATGAGTGCACGGCGGCCGTGGCGCTAGAACCAGGAACCAAATCGGCGGTTTGGAAGGCTTTCCACTTGCCGGTCTTGCAACTCAGATAGCCTACGCCATCGGCCGTGCCGGCCCAAATGCCGCCACGAGAATCCTGAAAAACTCGCAGGACAATGGGACTGGGCAGGCCATCGCGGACCGAGTAGATCCGCTCCGGAGATTTTCCTTTGAGATCGCGAGCATTGGCGCCGATACGATAACGCGCAACGCCAACGCCGCTTGCCGCCCACCAAGCGCCGTCGCGATCCTGGACAACAGTTTGGCCGAGCCCCCAAGTAAACGAGTGTGCGGGCAGTCGGAGAGGAATCGGCGCGAATCGTCCGCTACGAAATTCGTTGAGCGTCCACTGGCCGGTCAAGGCGTAAACCGTTCCGTGCAAACCCTCCACGACACCGTGGATTTCGGCTGATTCGAGACCGTCGTCTCTACTGAATGACTCAGTCGAACCCGGTGCAATCCGGACCACTCCGCGCGTTCCGATTCCGGCCCAGAGGTTGTGCCGGACGTCGAGCGCGATGGATCCTGTCTGTTGGACGGGAAATGCCTCAGAAGGCTTATAGACGAGGCTGTCACGCGAAGGAGCCTCCGGATAGAATCGCATTAAGCCCGCGCTTCCGCCAACCCACACCTCGCCGTGGTCACCTAGGTAGAGCACGCTAATTTCACCTGTTGTTTTGGGAATGTCTTGCGGTGGCAGCATCCGAGGCGGCTCCGCTTTAGCGTCAATGCCCGCCAAGCCGTATCCGCCAATCCACAGCCGATCGTCTGCATCGACCAGTAAGGAGTTTATGCGCTGGGCCGGCAGAGGTATCAAGGTGGTGCGGATCGACGTAATTTCTCCATTGGGTCGACGACGAACTAAGGCATTTGAGACGCCCACCCACAGGTTTCGGTGCGAATCTTCGGCCAGCGCGCGCACTTCCGACGGAGGAAAACCATTCAGGGGCACGAGGTTTGGATGAAGGGGTATATCGTTTGGCCGGAAGGTGTACAGACCGGCGCTTGTACCGCACCAGATCGTTCCGTCGTAACCCTGATAGAGGACCTCCACGATATTAGACTCCGCGGAATCACCTATGCGAAACGTATCGAACGCGCGGTTGTTCTTATGATTTCTATGAAACTTTGCTAAGCCGGCTTCGGTGGCAAACCATAAGTCTCCGTTTGTTGTTTCGAGCATGTCGAGCACCAGGCGGCTCGGAAGGCCATCGGCGGTGGAGAAGTTCGTGAATTGGTAGCCATCGAAAAGTGAGACGCCCTCGACAGTGCAAAACCAGAGATAACCCTGGGAATCCCGATGGATCTTCGTGACCCAATTGCGCACTAACCCGTCTTGTGTCGTAAAAATGCGGAATGAGGGGGGCGGAGTTCCAAGCAATGGAATAGCCGTCAAGGCGAGAAGTAGGCGGAGGCAAGCCAAGGTAGGCTTCAGAATACTGCAAAATGATGGGAGGGCGGTGCACCCCTATGATTTATCGCCCCGGAGAAGGCCGCCTTGCAGCGCCTTCCATACGGCTTCGGAGCGCGAATGTACGTGCAGGCGTTCGTAGATTTTACGCACATGAGAACGGACCGTGTCCATGCCAATCTCAAGCTTTGCGGCGCAGGCTTTGTAACTATGACCCTCCGCGAGGAGCCGCAAAATTTCTGCCTGCCGCAGCGAGAGCGGACCGCCCTCCGGCTCAGCCGGGGCGATTTTCTGAAACATGAGCACCACCTTGCGTGCAATGGATGGCGACATGGGAGCGCCGCCCTCATGCAATTCGCGGATGGCTTCCAGCAACCTGGCCGGCGGAGTTTCCTTGAGCAGATAGCCACAGGCGCCCGCACACACCGCGCTAAACACGGAGTCGCTGTCGCCATGGACAGTCAGCATCAGAACGGGCAATTCCGGTAACAAGCTGTGGATGCGGCGCACACCCTCAATCCCGGACATGCCCGGAAGACCAATATCCGCGAGCAGTACATGCGGCGCGACGTTGTGGATCTGTTCGAGAGCGTCTTCCATTGAGGCGAATAGACCGCAGATCTGAAATCCCGGCGAGTCGGAAATTAGCAGGCTTAACCCTTCACGGGTAGCGGCCTGATCCTCCACCAGCGCGACGCGAATGGGTTGTAGCACGTCTGAAGTGTAGACTGCGCGGGGCATTCGAGGCAACAGCATCTTTATGCGGCTTCCAGGAGACTCCCTCGCAGAGTGGCTTCAACGTCGATGCGGCGCAGGACGTTGTGCCTGACAACAAGTAGCCAAAACCGCGACACCGCGCGCCCGAATTCACGTGGAGGATAGGACTCTCTACCCGGAGAGACCGGCCCTGTCAAAGGCAACTCGCATCTTTATGCGACTTCCATTCGATGCCTTTGCCCTTTACAGTTGCAGTGACCCGCCATGAAGGTGGCTGGAGGAAGTCTATCTAAAGGAGAAATCATGGAAAAGGCCAAGCAGCCTGTTACAGTACACGTGCCGGCAAACTTAAACCTAGAGCAGGCGCAACGTGTTCTAGCGGCTGTGATGCACAAAGTCGGTTGCCCTACCTGTATGTCGGGACAAAGCATCAGCTTCGTCAACGCTATTGACCCAAGCCCCCTCGTTCTGCACGTCGAGGAAGGTAGCCTAAAGGTCACTTAGTTGGCGACGAAGTTCTTTACTCCGCCGCGTCTCTTTCAACTATCCGCATTGACATCGGCGTTGACCATGTTCCGTTTGTGCGGGTAGGTGAATGTAACTTTAGAGACCGGAAGGGCGCGTACCCACCTTTTTATGCGACTACCATTTAGTGGATTTGCCAGGTACAGTGACAACTTGATGAGCGCGAGAACAACATGACCGGGACAACCGCAGACCCCAAACACTCCACGTCGACGCTGGATCTTGTGAAACTGGCGTCGCTGATGACTTTAACCCGCGGATCTTCGCAAATCAGGATCGGCCTGATTGACGGCCCGGTGGACCTCAATCATTCAGACTTTGCAGTAAGCCGCATCGAGACGATCACGATTAAGAAGGACGCCGCTTGCCTGAATTCCAAAAGCCACGCTTGCGCGCACGGGACCTTTGTCGCGGGAATGTTATCCGCGATGCCCGGCGCTGCCGCGCCTGCGATTTGTCCCGGCTGCGTTTTGCTGGTCCGGCCCATCTTCTTCGACACCATTGGCGGCACAAACGAGCAACCCAGCGCCAATCCCGCCGAGTTGGGAGCGGCCATCTTTGATTGCATTCGAGCCGGCGCTCGCGTTATCAATTTAAGTTTGGCTTTAGTTCGACGCTCCCCGAGGGTTGAAAGTATTTTGAAATCGGCCCTGGACGAAGCCATGATGCGCGGGGTAGTTATCGTTGCCGCGGCTGGAAATCAAAGTAGTATCGGGAGCGGTGAAATTACCGGCCATCCCTGGGTCATTCCGGTGGCGGCATGCGATGGAAACGGGCTTCCTTATTCTTACTCAAATTGTGGACTTTCGATCGGCGGACGTGGGCTGAGCGCACCGGGCAATGGCGTAGCCAGTTCGGGAATGGGAACTCAAACGCGGGCGTTGGGCGGAACCAGCATCTCGGCCCCATTCGTGACTGGGACGGTGGCATTGCTCTGGTCTATGTTCCCTTCTGCCACGGGCCAAGAAGTTAGGTCTGCCGTCACTTTGGCTGGCGTGCAGCGGCGGGTCAGCATCGTTCCCCCGCTGCTTGATGCATGGACCGCCTATCAAGTTCTAGCCAATCAATTCGGGGGAGAAAGAGTGCAATGAACGCAAACGACATAAGAAAAACAGAATCTCGTCGAGTAAGGCTGCCGGGATTTTTGAACGAAGACGATATCGGCCTGGGCGACGTGGTCAAGCGTGCCACTTCTTATGTAGGCATGGCCCCATGCGGAAGCTGCCACGGCCGTGCAGCCACTTTAAACCGCTGGCTCGTCTTTTCAGGAACCTCTCGAAACAAGAACACCTCGCTTCTCTCCAAATAAGGACTTACCGTGGACACTATCGAAACGAACGAGCAATCGGCATCAGGAGCAAAAGATCATGGCAATTCGGGGAGAACTAACTCTAGTCGACCCGAAACGACGCTGGCGCCGCAGGCGTGCACAAGTTGTCAAAGCGGAGGCCAGTCCGATGCAGATGTTCAAGAGCCGGATCGCGCATTCGTGTATGCCCTTGGGCGGGTGGAGGCTCGCTTTCCGCGGGTGTCGGTGGAAAAGGAATTCGCGCAAGCTGCTGCGCGAGTTGAGACCACCGGCCAAACGGATCGCGAAGTGTTTCACGCGGTCTTATCGCAGCGCGAGAACCGCTATCTGGTGCGTCAGATGTGCTGGGTACTGACCATACAAGGGTTGGACACGTATCTCTTGCAGCCCAGAGATCCGGCCGACTACGATTTGCTGCAATCGGCTTTTCGCGCTGCGCCAAATGCCAATGACATCGACGTAGTGGTCGGCGTGCGGGGCCCGATTGCCGGACCAGACGTTTGTAACGGCCTCATGATACCGATCGTGGTTTTCGATCAGATCTATTCGTTCGGGCGCGATGCCCTTATCAGTTCTATTCCAAGACCAGAGAAGGCCGCCAAAGGATTCGAAGCGGCGGCGCAAGAAGTTTTTAATCGGGTGATGCAACTCACCGACAACGCAGGTTCCGACGACGAGCACCGCGCCTTGAACTACTTAGTGATGCGTTATCCCGCCATCTACGCTACGGTGGCCGATGGTCACGCGAGGAACGCCTCTCTGACGAGTGTGGATGTTCTCCCGTCGCGACTCAGCGGCACTCGAAAGATTGTCGAGGTGGTTCTATCACTTACAAATCGAAACAACGAGTTCAAAGAGAAGCACTTTACACGGGTAGACGTCAGCGATGAGTTCCCGTTCCTTGTGACAAGAATGTCTCCATATTACGACCGCTAAGAAGGAGTTGAAAAAATGAATAAACGTAGAGTGCCAGGGTTCACCGCCGAGTATTCGACTAGCTCGGTGAGTAGCGATTTTCATGCCGCTTTCGTCGCGGCTTCTACCGCGACACGGAACGGGGTTAGGCTGCAGATGAGGATCTGCGCGGGTAATGAATGAAGATTCGTGGAGCCCCGAGGTTGCCTGCCGGGCCCATTGCTATGTAACGAAGAGGGGCGCCGCGTTGCGGGCGTGCTTGAACGAATGTTGAGTTTAACGAAGCGAGGGGTTGAAATAAACATGATGACAAAGACACCAGGCTTTACTGCCGAAGCCGCTTTATTTGGCAGAGGTGGCAACTATCGGCTAACCGGGAGGAGTGCGGACACGGATAGGACGATTCGGCCGGCCGCCTTCATGGGCGGATTGCCTTGCCTAAAATTCATATTCAAATGCACAGCTCCGAACAAATGCGGCTGGCATACGATGGTCGGACATGTAAATCCAATGACGGGGCGCTGCGACTAAGGCCGCACAAAGCGAATAACCAAATCACTGCTGTCCGGCTATAAGTTGAACAGATTCAACTGGTTGGAGTTATCGAGTAGATCCTCTTGGGAGTCGGAGGGCTGGAGAGCCTGTAAAATGGGTGTTTTCTCAAAAAGCGTGAC
>Ga0302320_10018752_pt1 | contig 13936 bp, 9 predicted proteins | sample Bog_T0_3_FD_202130 | JGI IMG/M metagenome (GOLD analysis project Ga0302320, IMG submission 202130) | Peat permafrost microbial communities from Stordalen Mire near Abisko, Sweden - Bog_T0_3 | ecosystem: Environmental > Terrestrial > Soil > Wetlands > Peat | place: Sweden: Abisko, Stordalen Mire... | reverse complement strand
CCGTCGAAGGTCTCGGCGGCGAAGGCGACCAAGTCAAAGTCCGCGCCGGCTACGCGCGCAATTATCTGCTGCTGCGCGGAATCGCCGTGCCGGTGACCACCGCCAACCGGAAGCAGATCGAATCCCTCAAGCGCCGCCGCGGCGAGAGGGAAGCCCAGGAGCTCAACGGAGCCCAGGAGCTCGCGCGCAAGCTCGAGAAGGCGGCCCTCGCCTTTGCCGTGAAGACGGGCGAGGGCGGGAAGATGTTCGGCGCCGTGACCGGGGCCGACATCCACGACAAGCTCGTCGCCGCAGGCTTCACGATCGACAAGCGTAAGATCCAGCTGTTCTCGCCGGTGAAGACCCTCGGCCGCCACGAGGTGAAGATAAAGCTTCACGCCGACGTCTCCGTCGACATCCCCTTCGACGTCGTTTCCGAGAATCCGATCGTTGAGGCGCCCGCTGCCGCGCCCGCCCCCGAGCGCCGGGGCGACGAGCGCAATTTTGGCGACAGAAGGCCTGACCGGTACTCCGAACCGAGGAGGTTCACCGAGCGGAATCCGTCCGGACGGAAGACCGACACGAGAAAATGATAGGAGAAGGGGGCACCGGATCCTCCGGTCCTGTCAGCGGAGTTCCGGCTGCGGTGCCCGGCCGGTCTCCCCCGCATAGCGCGGAAGCGGAGGAATACCTCCTCGGCTGCTGCCTGCTGGACGGGGCGGACACGATCGCCCGCTGCCTGGAGGCCCGTCTGCCTGCCGAGGCGTTCTATTCGTCTCCCAACCGGATAATCTACGAGAAGATCTGCGAACTGTACCAGAAGAGCCCGCCGGTGGACGTCGCGGTCCTGGCCGAGGAGCTGAAAACCGCCCGCCAGCTCGATGCCGCCGGCGGCTACCAGTACTTGGCGCAGTTGAGCAGCCGCATCCCGACGACCGCCCAGGCGCAGTATTTCATAGAGAAGGTCCGGGAACTGCACCTGCTGCGCGAGCTGATCAAGGTGTCGACCCTCACGGTCGAAAACTGCCTGAGTTTCCAAGGAGGGCTTGAGGAGTTCATCGACGGGGTGGAGCAGAGCATCTTCCGGGTCACCCAGGCCCGCATATCCGACGCCGCGAAGGCGATGAAGGAGCCTACCCAGGAGGCCATGCGCGTCATCCAGAAGATGATGATGAAGAAAGGGGACCTGACCGGGGTCAGTTCGGGCTTCAAGGACCTCGACAACCTGACCTGGGGTTTTCAGCGCTCGGAGATGATCGTTCTGGCGGCCCGGCCTGCGATGGGAAAGACATCGCTTGCCCTCAATTTTGCGGAATCAGCCGCCCTGCCAAAGCGCGGCGAACCGGTGCCCACGCTGGTCTTCTCCCTGGAGATGAGCGCCGCCCAGCTCGCCCTGCGCATGCTCTGTTCCCGCGCCCGCGTGAATTTGAAGCTCCTGCGCGAGGGTCTCCTTGCCAAGAATGGCGACGACAACACCCGGCTGGTCGCCGTCGCCGACGAGTTCTCAAAGGCCCCGATCTATATAGATGATTCCAGCCATCTATCAATCATGGAGTTGCGTGCAAAGGCGCGACGGCTGAGCGCGCGCCGCAAGCTCGGGCTGGTGATCGTGGACTACCTGCAGCTGCTCAATCCGACGGACTCCACGGTGCCCCGCGAGCAGCAGGTGGCGGAGGCTTCCCGCGGGTTAAAAGCATTGGCGAAGGAACTTGATGTTCCAGTCATTGTATTAAGTCAACTTAACCGCTCGTCAGAAAAAGAGAACCGCGCCCCTAGGCTCGCCGATTTGCGCGAATCTGGATCTATCGAGCAGGATGCAGACGTAGTCCTCATGCTAGCCCGACCCAAAGACGCCGACGAAAAATTCCAAGTGGCCGCTGATTCCGCCGAGTTAATCGTTGCCAAGCAGCGCAACGGACCGGTAGGAGAATTGAAGCTCACCTTCTTACGAGACATCACACGCTTTGAAAACTACACCCAGTAACCCGCTGCTACGGGTCACCCTCGTATTGTCGGCTGTTGGTATCTCGCTTCTTGCAGGATCGGTTGGGGTGTGGGCGCAGGAGGGGCAGCTGCCTCCTGGCCAGACGGCCAATCCGGCCAACCAGGCGCCTGGGTCGGGCTACAAGGTCGGGACGGTCACGGTCAAGTTTGTCGGGACTGCAAACGTGGACGAGCAGTACGTCCGCGTTAACATGCAGCTTCACGAGGGCGGCGACCTGGACGACACGATCCTGGATCGCGACATCCGCAACCTTTACAAGACGGGGCTGTTCGAGTTTGTGCAGACGAAATGGGAGCCGGCCGGTCCGCGCACCTACAACCTGGTCGTCGAGGTGACCCCCAAGTACCGCGTTCTGGCGGTTCGCTACGAGGGCAACAAGAAGGTCTCGACTAGCAAGCTCGAGAAGCAGACCAAAACGCGCGCGAATACGGCTCTGGATGAGCGCCAGGTGAAGGATGACCAGGAGAAGATCCACGACTACTATCAGAAGGAGGGCTACAACCAGGCCACGGTGACCTACAAGGTCGACCGTGACCGGACAACGGGCTTCGGAACGGTGGTGTTCCAGATTCGCGAGGGCAACCGGGTGAAGATCGGCGACGTGCGGTTTACAGGCAACCAGCACATCAAATCGAAAGCACTTCGCGGCCAGATGGATACGAAGCGCTGGTGGATGTTTTCGTGGCTGACGGGATCCGGCCGGTTCGAGGATGACACCTTTGACGACGACCTGGGCAAGCTCCGGGACTTCTACCGCGAGGAGGGCTACCTGGATGTGGAAATCACCGAGGACCGCGTGGTGTTCCAATATCCGAAGCCGGACAAGCTCGTCCTCGTGATCTCCGTCAGCGAGGGACGCCGCTACTACATAGGCCAGATCAGCTTTTCGGGGAACAAGCTCCACTCCTCCGCCCTCCTGCGCCGCGTTGTCAGGCAGAAGCCGGGGGCAGTCTTTGCCCCCTCCAAGCTCGACAAGGACCGCGAGCGCCTCGAGGACTTCTACGGCAAGGACGGGTACATTGAGACGCGGGTGAACATGATCCGGAAGCCCAACATCGTCTCGGGCAACATCGACCTCGAGTACCAGGTTGACGAGGGCGACAAGTACAACGTCGAGTCCATCGAGATCGAGGGAAACACGAAGACCAAGAGCACGGTGATCCTGCGCGAACTCGTGATGGGACCCGGGGACGTCTTCGACACCGTGCGGATGAAGATCAGCAAGATGCGGCTGGACAACACCCGCTTCTTTGACGACGTGAACATCACCCAGCAGAGCACGAACCTTCCCGGCCGCGAGGACATGAGGGTGGCCATCAAGGAGGGACGCACGGGGGCCCTGACGTTCGGCGCGGGCTACAGCTCGCTTGAGAAGGCGACCGTGTTTGCCGAGGTTTCCCAGTCCAATTTCGATCTTTTCAACGCCCGCTCGCTCTTCCAGGGCGACGGCCAGAAGTTCCGCATCCGGGTCCAGCTCGGCCAGCTTTCGAACGAGGCCATCCTCCAGTTTGAGGAGCCGTATCTGATGCAGAAGGCCCTGGCCCTCGGCTTCAGCCTATACCGCACGGGCATCGACTATGAGAGCACGTACTACAACGAGGTGGATCTCGGCGCCACGGTCTATGTGCGCAAGCACCTTTTCGAGCTGATCCAGGCCCAGCTCGGCTACACCTACCAGGTGACCGAGATCGACAACGTCCAGGCGAACGCCTCGCCGATCATCCAGGCGGCGGCGGGCAAGAACTCCGAATCCAGGGTGACCCTCGAGTTCACCCGCGACACGCGGGACAAGATCATCAACACCACGAGCGGCAATTACATGCAGTTCGACGAGACGTTTGTCGGCGGACCCTTGGGGGGGTCGGCCAATTACATCAAGACCGATTTTCGGGGATCCCAGTTCTTCGAGCTTTTCGAGACGCAGGCCCAGGTGATCTCGATCATCGCCCGCGCCGGGGCAATCCAGACCTACGGCAGCACCACCACGATACCCTTCTACGACGCCTACTACCTGGGGGGCCCCGACGACCTGCGCGGCTTCGAGTACCGTTATGTGAGCCCGCGCGACATCTACGGCGAGCCGATCGGCGGCAAGACCAACGGCATGGCGACACTCGAGTATTCGCTCGATATCGTGAGCCCGGTCCGCTTTGCCTTCTTTTACGACATCGGGTTCGTAAACCCCGGATCCTACGACTTTAGCGTTGGCAATTACCAGGACGATTTCGGCGTCGGACTGCGCCTTTCCGTCATGGGTTCGCCCCTGAGTCTCGACTACGGCATCCCGATTCGCGGCGACCTGCACTACCCGAACAAGACCGGAAATCAGTTCAATTTTTCCTTTGGCACCCGGTTCTGATTCTGCTCTAGTCAAACTTTCATACCGCAAAAAGACTCATGAAGAAACCCATCCACACACTGCTATCCCTAGGGGCCTTCGGCGCGGCAGCCGTCATCGCCCAGGCGCAACCGGCGCCGAAAATTGTCGTCGTCGATATGGCGAAGATCTTTGACACGCACTACGAGACCCAGGCCGAAAAGGCCAAGCTTGATGATGCGACGAAGAAGGCCCAGGACCAGATCGACCAGATGAACAAGGACGGCGACGCCCTCGTCGCCCAGTACAAGGAGCTCGACGAACAGGCGAAAAATCCCGTTTCGACTCCGGACGCAAAGTCCAAGGCCGTGGCGGACGCCCAGAAGAAGGGCCAGGAGATCCAGACCAAGCTGGCCGACCGCAACAAGTTCGCACAAGACTCAAGGGCCGTGCTTCAGGATCGCATCCAGAAGTTCCGCAGCCTGATGCTCGAGGAAATCTCGAAGGTCGTCGTCACGGTGGCCAAGCGCAAGGGAGCGAGCCTGGTCCTGGACAAGTCCGGACCCTCGCTGCTCGGCGTTCCCTCTGTCATTTACTACGATCCCGCCTACGAGATCACCGACGATGTCATTGCCGAGATCAACCAGAACCGCCCCGCGGGAACCCCGGCCGCTTCGGCGAGCCCGGCGCCGTCGACTGCGCCTGCTGCCGGTGTCAGCGTGCCGGCGATCACGGTTCCCGGCGTGACACCCTCGAAGTAAGACTTCCCGATTTTTCCAAAGGCCCGCTCTTCTCGGAGCGGGCTTTTTTGTAGGACGACCTCAGGCCTCCAGTGTTGAAATCCGGCAGCCGGATTTCAACACTGGAGGCTGAGGTCTTGCACCCTGCTTTCCGACTCGGAAGGGCGAAGGCGAGTTCAGTTTCCTGCTCTTGCACCCGGCCCGAAATTTTTCACGCTGTGCTCCATGCAGGTTGCCTTCTCCCCGGATGAGATCGTCGCCACCGTCAAACCGAGCGAGGTGCGAGGTTCCACAACGGAGACGATCGGCGGCATTGCCTCGCTCGCGACGGCAGTCCCCGGGGACCTGTCGTTTCTGGGCAATTCGAAGTACCGGTCGGAGGTTCCGGCGACGCGTGCCTCCGTCGTTCTCGTGCCCCGGGGCTACAAGGGGGAGCCCAGGCCGAACCAGCTCCTCCTGCTCGTCGACAACCCCTCGATTGCGCTGGCGCGCCTCTGTTCGCGGCTCGAGCAGGCGCTTTGGCCCAAGCCTCTTCCCGGCGTGCACCCGAGCGCATGCGTGGCGCGCGGGGCCTCGGTTGCGGCGAGCGCCACCGTGGGTCCGCTGTGCGTCATCGAAGAGGGGGCCGAGGTGGGCGAGGGCAGCCATTTGCAGGCGCAGGTGTTCGTTGGCCGGGGGGCCAGAATCGGCGCGGACTGCTGGCTCATGCCGGGCGTAATCGTCGCGTCCGAATGCATCCTCAAGAACCGTGTCCGCCTTCAGCCCGGCGTGGTCGTGGGTTCGGATGGCTTCGGCTACGAGTTTGAGAAGGGCCGCCACGAGAAGGTGCCCCAGATCGGGACGGTGACGATCGAAGACGACGTGGAAATCGGCGCGAACACGACGCTGGACCGCGCCCGCTTCAGCAGCACGATTGTCGGGGAGGGCACCAAGATCGACAACCTGGTCCAGGTGGCCCACAACGTGGTCATCGGCAGGCACTGCCTGATTTGCGCACAGACCGGGATCTCGGGAAGCACGACCCTCGAGGACTACGTCGTGCTCGGGGGCCAGGTCGGAATCGTCGGCCACGTGAAGCTTGGGAAAGGCGCGAAGGTCGGCGCGCAGGCGGGCATCAACGGGGATTTGGCGCCTGGCGTGTCGGTCTGGGGAACCCCGCACAGGCCGTACATCTTCGAGCTGAAGCTGCAGGTGCTTCGGGACCGCCTCCCGGAATTGTTCAAGCGGGTCTCAGCCCTGGAGGAGCGCGGCGGCGGCACCGGAAGCGGGGCAGGGGAGTGACGACCGCCTTCCCGGAGCGCCTCTGCCGCCTTGCCATTATTCCCGATTTCGCGTGCGTTTCCCCCGCTGAGAACCGGCGTCGCTTTCCCTTTCGCTGATCGTGCTGCAGTCCCTTCGCATCCGCAATCTAGCCCTTCTTGAGGCGGTGGATCTCGAATTCGAGCCCGGTTTCACCGTCGTCACCGGAGAGACCGGGGCGGGCAAGAGCATCCTTCTCGGGGCCCTGAGCCTTCTCGCCGGGGAGCGCGCCGACAGGACCGTGATCCGCCAGGGTGCCGCCGCATGCGAGGTGGAGGCCTCGCTGCATTTTTCGAAGCCCGGCGGGATCGACGCGGTCTTGGAGGAACTGGGGCTGCCCGCCTGCGAGGAGGGGGTTCTGATCCTGAAGCGCAGCGTGCCCCTGGAGAAGGCCCCGCGCATCGCGGTCAACGGGAGCCTGGCGACACTGGCCGCGCTGCAGAGGCTCGGTGCGCATTGGATCGATTTCCACGGGCCGGGCGAACCCCGGCGGCTGCTGCGGGAGGACTGCCAGCTGGACCTGCTCGATGTGTTTGCCCGGAACGCGGAGGCGCTCGCCCAGTACCGGAAGCGATACGGGGCCTGGCAGGACAAGCGCAGGGAGAGGGAGCGCCTCGAGGGGGAGGCGAGCCTTCCTCAGGACCAGCTGGATTTCCTCAAAAAACAGCTCTCGCGGATGGACGCCCTGGACCTGACCCCCGAGGCGATCGAGACCCTCGAACGCGATTTTGCGCGCACAAGCCGGGCCCAGGAGCTTCTCGAGCTTGCCCGGGTGCTGGCCGACGGACTCACGGGCGACGAAGGCTTGCAGGGACGTCTGGCGGCGCTTCTGCGCGAGGCGCGCCGCCTGGAACTGCTCGATCCGGCGGGCAAGCCCCTGGCCGGGCGCCTGGCGGCGGCGGTCGTCGAACTCAACGATTTGGCCGCCGAGTTTTCAGCGCTGGGCCGGGAGCTTCAGTTTGAGCCGTCCCAGGTGGAGGCGCTTGAGATGCGCATGAACGCCTGGCTGGAGCTCAAGCGCAGGCACGGGGCCGATCCACGGGCGGTCGCCGCCGCACGGGACGCCCTTCGCAGGAAAGTGGAGGCGCAGGCGGACCTGGCCGGGACGCTGGCAGCGCTGGATGCCGAGATCGCAGAGGCCGCCGCAGCGGTGCGGACGGAGGCGGCTGCCCTGCGCGCCCGCCGCGAGAAAGGGGCCCGCGACCTGGCAAAGATTGCCGCGGCAAACATTGCCGAAATCGGTTTCGCGAAGGCCGATTTCAAGATCCGCCTGGTCCCCCTGGCCGAGCCCGGGCCGTCCGGCGATTGCGGATGCGAGTTTCTCTTTTCGCCAAACGTGGGCGAGGATGCCAGGCCACTGGCCCGGATCGCCTCGGGCGGCGAACTCGCCCGGGTCATGCTGGCCCTGAAGGCGGTGCTCGCCGAACTCGACGATGTTTCGGTGCTCGTTTTTGACGAGGTCGATGCGAACGTCGGCGGGGAAATCGGGCGGGTGGTCGGGGAGAAGATGGCGAGGATCGGGAAGAGCCGCCAGGTGTTCTGCGTCACCCATCTGCCGCAGGTGGCCGCACAGGCTGCCTCGCACCTTGTCGTCACAAAGGACCAGTCCAGGGAAAGGGCGGCCGTTCAGATCACCCCGATTCAGGCGGCTCGCAAGGCGCGCGTGAGCGAGCTCGCCCGGATGCTCGGCGATCGCAATGCGAAGAGCGCCCTCGCCCACGCCGAGCAGCTGCTCGGATGAAGGCTGAAAGACCTCAGGCCTCCAGTATTGAATTCCATTCAATACTGGAGGCCTGAGGTCTTTGCTCCGAGGTCATTCAATACTGGAGGCCTGAGGTCTTTGCTCCGAGGTCTTTGCTCCGCCACTTCGACAGCGGGATATTTCCCAGGGCGATGAAGCCCAGCTGGAGCACGACAAAGATCGAGAGCGACCAGAACGCGGCCTCCGTGAAGCCGTAGCTGTGGAGCCCGACGCCGAGCATGTTGGTGCCGAACCAGCTCCAGCCCGTGACGATGTTGCCGAAGACGGCCAGGCACATGAGGCCCCGCTGGCGGACGAGCCCTCCCCAGCGCGCGTGCAGGATAAGCGCGTTCCAAAGGACTATGATCAGGGCTCCGTTTTCCTTCGGATCCCAGCCCCAGAACCGCCCCCACGACTGGTCCGCCCAGATTCCGCCGAGGACCGTGCCCACAAAGCTGAACAGGGTGGCAAAGCAGACTATCCCGTAGACCATGCGCGCAAGGGCGCCGGCGGTTGCGCGGTCCAGCGAACGGGTGATGACGCCGCGGATTATGTAGATCAGCGCCAGGAACCCCGCGAGAAAAGTCGAGGCATAGCCCGTCGTGACGACGACAACGTGGGTCGCGAGCCAGAAGTTCGAATCGAGGACGGCGCGCATCATCTCGAGCGTGTCCCCGCTCAGGGCAAGCTGGTGGGCGATCAGCAGCGTCCCAAAGCCGATCAGGCCGGCGGCCACGCTTCCGATCGCGTTCCGGTAGACGGATTCCAAAACCAGGCAAAGCCCGACAGATCCCCAGCCGACGAAAAGGGCCGACGAATACAGATTGGTGACCGGAGGCCTGCCCTCGAGCCACATGCGCGTGGCGATCCCCGCCGTGGCCACGACCCAGGCGAGGACGACAAGCCAGAACGCGGCCCGGCCCAGCGCCTCCGGCCATTTGAGCCAGGAAAACACGGCGAGAAAGAAGGCGGCCACGTACAGGTTCATGCTGAGATAGAAGGGCTCGGCCGCGTTGAAGCGCGTTTCGGCGTCGCTTTTCCGCAATTCCGGCGCGAACCGGCCCGCCAAGTCGGCCCGGTAGAGCGAAACCAGCCTGTTGAACGATTCCGGAGTGCCTGCGCGCCAGGCATGGCCGAGTCCCGCATAGGCGAGAGCCCCCGGCGCAACCCTCCCGCTCCCGAATGATTCGAGGATCGCCTGGCCCGCGGTCCGCCACGCGCGGGGATCGGTGGCATCCTGATCGGGCGGGATGGCCAGGATGCGGGTCGCCTGGGCAAGCTCCATGTACCGCCTGCCGAACACGACCATGGCCATGGCCTTGCCTTCGTCGTGGGGCTCGGCCGCCTCCTTGGCCCTCACCGCGGCGACCCCTTCCGGGAGGGCATCCTGGAAGCGGAGAAGTTCGCCGAGAAAGTCATTGGAACCCGGGACCTCGAGAGTGTGCTCGAGTCCCTGGTAAAGGATCAGGTTCGCCTTCAGCTGGAGGACCGCGCGCTGGAACGGGGTGCGGGCCTTGTCGTCCACGGGATCCGCAAGCCTCGCCTGGCCGTCGATCGCCGCCAGATGGGGCGAAATATCCCGGTAGCTGAACCGGCGGTAGCGCGATGGGAGAAAGCCGACCAGGGCCATCGCCTGGCGAACGGGATCCTGGTACCTGATCGCGAGGTCGGCGTCGGTCTTGCCAATCAGGCTCAGGACCTCGGGGTCGTCGATCAAAAACGTGCGGTATTCGTCCGCCTTTTCCTGCCTGAAGAAAACGTCGAGGAGCCATTCGCCAGGGCTGATTTCCGAGCCGTCCGGCAAAACGACCCGCTGGCGCCCCTGGAGCTGGAGAAGCGAGCTTCGGGCGACGGTATCCATCGGCTTGATTCGTCCGTCCGCCAGGACCGGCAGGCGGCCGAAGCCCGTCACGTCGAACGCCCCGGGGTTGCCCTTTGGAAGAAGGCCGGCGGCGACGAAGGCCATGCCGAGAACGGGGGCTGCCAGGGGTGCGAAACTTTGCCGCCGCAGGCGGGGCGCTGGGCGCGCCCCGCGGCGGGGGCCGGCAAAACCGGCCAGGTGGAGGCCGAACTGGAGGACGAGGCCGAGCGCCATCAGGGAGCAGGCGATGTAGGGCAGGGTCCAGCCGGGGTTTCGCACGACCTGCAGGATCGTGACGGTGTCCTTTTCCGGGTCGTAGCCGCTCTGGTAGAAGGTCAGCCCGTCGTGCCGGAGCGGATTGTTCATGTAGATCAGGACGTCGCGGCCCGGCGCCGAACCCTCGCCGCCGAGCCGGACAAGGCTTGAGAAGTTCTTCGGGATGTCGGTCCCCGGGTAGAGGTCATGGCTGAACTTGAGCAGCGTCAGCGAAAACGGCAGGTAGTTGCGCTTGACGCGCAGAGCGATATTCCACGTGCGCCCGGCATACGAGAAGGACTGGGACGGCATCGGGCGGAGGTTTTTCGCGGCCAGCCAGTTCGTTGAAACCAGCCAGGTGCCGAGGGACCCTTCGGGTCCGATCAATTCCACGCACGCGGCGGGAAGATTGCGCTCGCCCTCCTTGGCGGTCGGCGGCTGGGGCGTGATCGAGGCCTGGGGGCCGATGCCCTGGTCGGCGGGAGTGGCGGGAGCGTCGGGGGCATCCTGGCGCGGCTGAACGATCGCGTTCGGGTAGTAAAGTCTCGGCACGATCCGGAAGGGCAGATTGGGGTGCTGGATCGCCTTGTTCGCGGCGATCGCCTCCTCCGGGATGGCCACCACCTCGTCGAAACTGGCGCCGGTCGTGTCGGTGATCGCCAATTCGTCGCAACGCTCGCTTTCCGAGTAGTTCCTGGTCTGTCCCGTATCGAGCACCATGCTGTCGTCGCGCTGGAGTATCCCGCTCAGCAGTTCCCCGAGAAGGAGGAGGATGATGCCGGCGTGGGTCAGCCAGATGCCGGCCTTGCGCCACGTGAGGCGGAAACGGGTGATCTGGGCCGCCAGAAGATTGGCGAAGAGAAGGCCTCCTATCAGATACCCTCCGGGGAAGACCGGAATCGGGAAGTCCGAACCGGGGACCCTCTCCAGGACGAAAAGGCTGTGGAAGAACTTCTGCTGGACTCCCCAAACGCCGAGATCGGCCTGGGCAAGGGTCGCCCAGAATATGAGGACGATCGAAGCGGCCAGCAGCGCCACCGTGAGGCGCAGCGAGACAAAGAAGGCGCGGAACTGGAGGGCAATCCCAATCATGGGTGGTTAGCAGGCATCTGCTTTGGATACGAATCGGCGGAAACCTCAAATTAATCCATTGAAATTGCGATTTGGGCAAACCTAAGCGGGGTGACTTCGAAATCGCTTCCGGCGCCGACAGGCCTTTTGCTTCTTGCCATGAGGGTGCGCATCAAACGGAAGGGGCCGGTCTTTTCGCCGCTGGGCGACAGCGCCCTGGTGGTGACCCTGGGGCCGGACGCCGACCGGGATGTCCTCTCGCGGGCGCGCTCGACGGCGACGGCGCTGGAGAAACTCCTGCGCCCGGCTGTCCGGGATGCCGTTCCCGCCTACGGGACAGTCGCCGTATTCTATGACCCCGCGCGCGTTGCCGCCGGGCCGGGCTCCCCTTTTGAGAGGATGTGCCGGGCGATCGAACCCCACTGTTTGCGCGCCCCCGGGGTCGCTAGCCGCCGCCTGCGCCGGTTGTCCGCGGCCGGGCGGAAGGTGGAGATCCCGGTTTGCTACGGAGGCGAGATGGGCCCCGACCTGGAGGCCGTCGCCGCGCGCGCCGGCCTGTCGCCCGAGGCGGCCGTCGCCCTGTACGGAGCCGCGGAGTACGTGGTCCAGGCGATCGGGTTTTCGCCGGGGTTTCCCTACCTTGCGGGGCTGCCGAAGAAACTGCACACCCCGCGCAAGGACACGCCCCGCGAAAGCGTTCCCGCCGGCTCGGTCGGAATCGGCGGAGCGCAGGCGGGCGTCTATCCGATCGCCACGCCGGGGGGATGGAATCTTATCGGGCGGACGCCCCTGAGGCTTTTCCGGGCCGAGGAGACTCCGCCCGCGCTGCTTCAAACGGGCGATCAGGTGCGTTTCAGGGCGATCACCCCGGAGGAGTTTGCGGCATGGAAATGAAGATCTTCCGCGCGGGCATGATGACAACCGTGCAGGATGCAGGCCGGACTGGCTTCCGCGCCTCGGGCGTTCCATTGAGCGGACCGATGGATCCTTTTGCCTTAAGGGTCGCCAACATGCTGGCGGGCAATCCCGAGGATATGGCCGCACTTGAGATAACCCTGTCGGGGCCGGAGATCGAATTTGCGCGGGATGTGCGGATTGCCATTTGCGGCGCCGAGTTCTCCGGCCTGCCCTCGTGGAGGCCTCTTCTGGCGAGAGCGGGCGAGCGGGTGCGCTTCGGCGAGTGCCGCAAGGGCTGCCGCGCCTATCTCGCGGTCGCCGGCGGGATATCCGTCCCGCAGGTCCTGGGAAGCCGGAGCACGTACCTGCGCGGAGGTATCGGAGGCTTCCATGGGCGCGCACTTCGCGACGGAGACATCCTGGAGGAGGGAAGCGACCCGGCCGCGCCTGCCCCGAGGAGACTCGAGGTGTCGTTCTTCGTCTCTCCGTCCCTCATGCCGGCGTACTCCGCCTCGCCGACCATCCGGGTGGTGCGCGGGGCCCAGGCTGGAGAGTTTTTCGAGGCGCTGTGCGCGGGACAATTCCAAGTGACGGCCCGCTCGGATCGGATGGGCCTGCGGCTGGGCGGCGGGGCGATCGGACGGCATCCGGGCGGCGAACTCGCATCGTCGGCGGTCGCGCCGGGCACGATCCAGGTGCCTCCCGACGGCCAGCCGATCGTGCTCATGGCCGACGCGCAGTCGATAGGGGGCTACCCGCAGGTGGCGCACGTCATAACGGTCGATTTGCCAATGCTGGCGCAGCTGCGTCCGGTGGATGCCCTGCGGTTTCGCGAGGTGCCGCTGGACGAGGCCCAGCACGAGCTTCTCAAGCGCGAACGCGAACTGGCGGTCCTGCGCGAGGGCGTGCGGCAGCGCCTATTCTCATGAAAATGCCGGCCCCGGGGCTTCCACAATGACAACGATCGATCTCAACTGCGACCTGGGTGAGGGCGCCGGCCACGATGCGGAGCTGATGCCGCTGATCACCTCTGCCAACATAGCCTGCGGCGTCCACGCCGGCGACCACTCGACCATGATCGAAACGATTGACATGGCCGCCGACGCCGGCGTGGCGATCGGGGCGCATCCCGGCCTGAATGACCGGCTGGGCATGGGCCGGCGCGATCTGCCGTTGTCCCCGTCGGCCGCGGCCGATCTTGTCGCGGTGCAGGTGGGCGAACTGGTCCAGCTGGCCCAGCTGCGCGGGGCCAGCGTGACCCATGTGAAGCCGCATGGGGCGTTGTACAACCGGGCGGCAAGGGACTACGAGATCGCGGATGCGATCGCGAAGGCGGTGCGCTCAATCGACCCCTCGCTTGCCCTGATCGGGCTTGCCGGAGGCGAGCTGCTCCGCGCCGGGCGCGCGAGGGGCCTGCGGGTCGCCTCGGAGGTCTTCGCCGACCGGACCTACCAGCCCGACGGATCGCTGACGCCGCGCGGAGCCGCCGACGCGTTCATCACCGACGAGGCCGAAGCCGTGGGCCAGGTCATGCGGATCGTGCAGGACGGCATCATCCGCGCGACCGACGGCTCGGAATTTCAGATCGCCGCCGACACGATCTGCCTCCATGGCGACGGGCCGCAGGCCCTTGCGTTTGCGTGGAGGCTCCGCGCCGAGCTCGGCACGGCGGGCATCGCCGTGAAGGCGTTCACCGCCTGCTAGGGCGCGAAGCGGAAAAGGGCCACGTCGCCGTCCCGAAGGGCGTATTCCCTTCCCTCGAGCCGGTAAT
>Ga0302320_10018751_pt1 | contig 13936 bp, 8 predicted proteins | sample Bog_T0_3_FD_202130 | JGI IMG/M metagenome (GOLD analysis project Ga0302320, IMG submission 202130) | Peat permafrost microbial communities from Stordalen Mire near Abisko, Sweden - Bog_T0_3 | ecosystem: Environmental > Terrestrial > Soil > Wetlands > Peat | place: Sweden: Abisko, Stordalen Mire... | reverse complement strand
CAAGCCAAGATCCCTCACGCCGTTGAGGTACAGAGACTGGTGGTAGCCGAGGCCGGCGTAGGAAACGAGTCGCGCCACCCACAAGCCGATAGCGGTCGGAGGATCAATCCAGGACCTGACCGTCCCCGGGTTGCTCAGCGCGGATACCCAGCCCCATCCGAGGCCGACCATTTGCGAGACCGCTGTCATAAGTACCAAGGCGAAGGCAGTCGCGGTGATCGTCGGCCGTACCCGGGACCTCCAGGGCGCCTCGTCACCGAGCCAGCCCCAACCTATATAGACGACTCCGATGAAGGCAGGGATCTTGATCATCGCCCCGACGGTGCACAACACCACGCCGAGCCCAGGGCGGCCTTCGCGCGCCAAGGCCAAGCCCGCCACGAGGCATCCGATCATCAAAGCGTCGTTGTGCGCCCCGGCCACGAGGTGGATAAGCACAACAGGGTTGAGCACAGCGAGGGTAAAGGCGACAGAAGGGTCGCGGCCGTAGGAGCGGGCAAGGCGGGGGACGAAGACGGCGATCAGCAGGACCCCCACGACCGCCAGCACGCGAAAGCCGACGACAGCGAGAAGTTCGTTGTGGTGGACCACCGTCGCGTTCATCCCGGCTAGCCATAAGAACAGTGGCCCATAGGGTGATGTGACATTCGCCCAAAGCTTGTCTACGAGCCCTGAGAAAGCATTGACCCCAAGCACCGCTGGGCCGAATAGATAAGGACTGATCCCTCGGCTCATCATCTCGCCTTGGGCGGCATAGCTGTAGGCATCGCGGCTGAAAAGGGGTGCCACCACACAAAGCGGCAGCGTCCAGGCTGCAAAGACTGCGCCGAAAAAGCGCACGGGCAGGCCGCGGTTGCGACGGGCGACCCTTATAAGGGCGATCCAGGATTGCATCAACAAGACCATGCCCCCATAGACCGCCACGAGGCCTATGAATAGGTTCTTGTCCGCGGGCAAGGGCGCGCCGGTGATTACGGGCGGTGCTGGTATCCCGAAAAACCACGGGTGACAGACGGTGACTGAGCCGGGGAAGATGCCTGTACAGCTCTTCCAGGTGAACGGCGAGCTCGGTTGGGAGGCACCCCAGGTAATTGCCACCGCGCTGAGGAAGCCGAAGAACGCGGGCACCGCCAACGAGCGTGCCACCTGGGTGTCGCCAGGCACGTAGGTCCGTACCTCGCCGAGAGGTGTGCGCATGCGGGCAAGGAACCCGACAGCACGGTCGACATAGCGGCGGGCCTCGTCGATCCGCCTGCTCATCCAGGCAACTAGAGCCTTGCCGTGCGCCGGGGCGGGGCCTGATACCCCAGGCCCACCCTCAAAGGGCGTCGACGCCGTCATCGCGTCCTCTTGGTGTCCTATGCGCCGATCCTAGCTATCAGCTCTGACGACGGCCGCCCGAGACTCTCTCCCACCGGCGCAATAGGGCATCCTCCGCCCGCCCGACGAGCGGGCTGTGGCCAGTGAGACCATCTCCCGGCGGGCAACGGCGGTCCAGGCTGATTACGGGCCCAAATGGTCTGCCGCCGAGCAGGCCTCGGCCATGGGGATCGACCAAGCCCGAGAGGTCGGGGCCGAGGAGGACGATGCCGGTCGGGTTGATGTCACGGTGGCGCTTTATGTGGTCGAGGTGGCCACCGCGAGCACCGAAAATGGGCGCAGCTTCGCAAGCCGGACTCTCACAACGCGCGCCAGAGCGAGTCCCGCACCAGGGCACCTTTTCTGCCGGGGCCCTGCAACTTTGACGGTGGGCCGGGAAGGATTCGAACCTTCGAAGGCGTTGCCAGCAGATTTACAGTCTGCCCCCGTTGGCCACTTGGGTACCGACCCGTCGGCGGACACGATAGTGGTCCCGCCCGAAGTCTTCCAAGACGGCTGCCAGCCCGCCTTGCTAGCGTGCTTTCGTGCCGAGTTTCGATGTCACTTCCGAGGTCGACCTGCAAGAGGTTCGCAACGCCGTCGACCAGGCAAGCCGCGAGGTAGCAACCCGCTTCGACTTCAAGAACACCGGGGCAAGCGTCGAGCTCAAGGGCAACGAGATCGAGCTGAATGCACCGACAGAAGACCGCCGCCGGGCACTGGCCCAGGTCCTCGAGGAAAAGCTCGTCCGCCGCCAGGTGTCCTTGAAGGCCGTCTCTTACGGCAAGATCGAGGAGGCCTCCAAAGGGGCCCTCCGCCAGATCCTCACCCTCAATGCGGGCATCTCGTCGGATCACGCCAAAAAGATCAACAAGACCATCAAGGACCTCGCCCTAAAAGGAGTCCAGTCCCAGACCCAAGGAGACCAGGTCCGTGTCACCGGGAAGAAGCGCGACGACCTACAGGCGGTGATCGCGGCGCTCAAGGAGGAGGACCTCGACATTCCTCTGCAGTTCGGCAACTTTCGCGACTGACGGACCGAGGCTGAGGCTTACTCCTCGGCCCCCGCCGATGCCCTACGACGCAGCTCGGCGACGATGGCGGGGTCAGCCAGTGTCGTCGTGTCGCCCACGTCCCGGCCCTCGGCCACGTCGCGCAACAGCCGGCGCATGATCTTGCCCGAGCGTGTCTTCGGCAGGTCGTCTGTAAAGATGATCACCCTCGGCCGGGCGATGGCGCCGATCTTCTGAGCAACGTGGCCCCGCAGCAGCTCCCCGTGCTCGGCGCCCACCTCGAAGCCTTGGCGCAAGGTGACAAAGGCGACGATCGACTGTCCGGTCGTGGCGTCGCTAGCTCCGATGACGGCCGCTTCGGCCACGCTCGGGTGGTCGACGAGGGCTGACTCGACTTCGGTCGTCGAGACCCGATGGCCGGAAACGTTCATGACGTCGTCGACCCGCCCGAGCAGCCAAAAGTAGCCGTCCTCGTCGAGCTTGGCCCCGTCGCCGGCGAAGTAGCGACCCGGGAAACGGCTCCAGTAGGTCTGCTTGTAGCGGTCCGGATCGCCATAGATGCCGCGCAGCATCGACGGCCACGGCCGCGTAAGGGTCAGGTAGCCGCCGCCCCGCTCGAGCGTCTCGCCGGCGTCGTCGACCACCTCGGCGCCGATCCCCGGCAGGGGGAATGTGGCGCTTCCCGGCTTGAGCGTGGTCAGTGCTGGCAAGGGAGAGATCATGATCGCTCCCGTCTCTGTTTGCCACCAGGTGTCGACGATCGGGCAACGGCCGCCGCCTATTTCCTTCCAGTACCAGATCCATGCCTCGGGATTGATGGGCTCCCCGACAGAGCCGAGCAGGCGCAGGGTGGAGAGGTCATGCTTGGCCGGGTACTCAGCCCCCCACTTCATGAAGGTGCGGATCGCCGTCGGGGCGGTGTAGAGGGTGGTCACGCCGTAGCGCTCGATGATCGACCACCAACGGTCCCGGTCGGGGAAGTCAGGCGTCCCCTCGTAGATGACGCTCGTGGCCCCGTTGGCAAGGGGGCCGTAGACGATGTAGCTGTGGCCGGTCACCCACCCGATGTCCGCCGCGCACCAGTACACGTCGCTCTCGGGCTTTAGGTCGAATACCGCCTTGTGGGTAAAGGCGACCTGGGTGAGGTAGCCGCCGGTCGTGTGCATGATCCCCTTCGGGCGGGCGGTCGTGCCCGATGTGTAGAGCAAGAAGAGAAGGTCCTCTGCTTCCATCGCCTCCGGGGGGCTGTGCGGATGCTGGCTTGCGACGAGCTCGTGCCACCAGTGGTCCCGGCCCTTGCGCATGGAGATATTCTTGGCGGCCTCGCCGAGGCGCTTGACGACGAGCACGTTCTCGATCGAGGCCGCACCTTCCGCAAGGGCGTGGTCGGCGTTGGGCTTGAGCTCGACGGCGTGGCCGCGTCTCCAGCCGCCATCGGCCGTGATGAGCAGGCGCGCACTCGCGTCCTCGATCCGGTCGCGAAGCGCGTCGGCGGAAAATCCGCCGAACACGACCGAGTGCGGGGCGCCGATCCGGGCACAGGCCAACATGGCGACGGCAAGCTCGGGGATCATCGGCATGTAGATGGCGACGCGGTCGCCTCGCTCGATCCCGAGGAAGCGTAGGGCGTTGGCACACCGACCGACCTCGTCGAGAAGCTCTGCGTAAGTGATTGTGCGGCGGTCGCCGGGCTCGCCTTCGAAGTAGAACGCCACCTTGTCACCGCGACCGGCCTCCACGTGGCGGTCGAGGCAGTTGAAGGCGACGTTTATCCGGCCGCCGAGGAACCAGCTCGCGAAGGGAAGCTGCCAATCGAGGACCTTCTCGAAAGGCTCGAACCAACTGAGCTCTCTCGCCTGTTCGGCCCAGAACGCCTCAGGATCGGCTTCAGCCTGCTCGAACATCGCCCGGTCACCGATGACCGCGGAGCGGGCGAATCCCTCCGGGGGGGCAAAGGTCCTCAACTCGGCCAGGTAGTCCTCAATCGCGGCCCCATGTACGTGTACACCGTCTCCGGCCCCGTCGCTCATGTTCCCCTCCGTCATCGCTCGTGGCCCAAGGCCCTCGGTCCCCAGGTGTAGGCCTCGTGGTTACAGTGTTACAACTGGCTCACGCTACCGACCCGTGGGCCTGGGTGACTGTCACAATGGGGAACACATGCCCGAATACGCCCCCGTCGCCTGTTTGGAGGTACCAGTCGGGTGGCGGGTAATCGTCGTAAGCGACCTCTTCCTCGGCGCCAAACGGACAGAGGCCTCCGCGGCAGCCTCCCAAGCTCTCGCCAAGGCGCTCGACCTCGCAGACGGCCCGGGCGCCCTCGTCGTCGCTGGCAACGCCTTCGACCTGCTCGTGCCACCTGGTGGTGACCCAGCGGCCGCTCTCGGGGCCCACGAAGAGCTGCGCCAGGCCATAACCAACTACCTGTCCGCCGAATGCGGCCGGCGCGCCATCTTGCTCCCAGGCAACCGTGACCGGGCCATCTTGTACGACGAGGCAACTAACGCGGCGGTCCTCAGCGCAGGATTCGAGGTAGCGCTTCGCGCCAAACTGCAGGTCGCCACGGCGTCAGGACCAAAGCAGGTGTGTGTCGAGCCCGGATGGCGCTACGACGAGCGCAACGCCTTCGTCGACCCTGCCGACGCCCGCGACACCCCGCTCGGCCACCACTCGGTCGCCGAGATCCTCCCGGCCATTGCCAAGGCGGGCTCTCCATGGCTCGAGGGGATGGACCGCTTGGCGGATCCCTCGGGGCTGCCACGGTTCGTAGCCTCACGCCTTACCTATCGACGCGTGGTGCGGTGGCTGTGGTGGCTCCTGGTCCCGATCGCGGTCGCCTTGTTGGCGAGGCTCCCCGACTATTGGTTCTTCGGGGTGCCGCGCAAGCTGGAGCCTTTCTCGTCGCGGCTTTTGGGGATCGGGCTGACCGTCGTCGCCGAGGTGGTCGTCGCCGCCGTCGTTCTCGGTGTCGTCAACCACCGGATCTGGCACTCTGCCGGCCGCTCACTGCTTGGTCCACCGGCGCACCTGGCAAACGACGAGGCGCGCGAGGCGGCCCGGCCCATCCTGGATGCGGGCGGTATGGGCCTTGTCACCGGCCACACCTTCCAAGCCGAGCTGGCAAGGGTCGGCACCGGCTTTTACGCCAATTCGGGCGCCTGCGGCGAGGTCGTAGAAGAGCGAGACTCCCGGCTCGGCCTACCGCCGGTGTTCGTCCACGTCCAGCAGGTCTCCTGGGTCGAAATCGAGGGGGGCGCAGAGGTACACGCGAGGCTCCTCCTCGCCCGCACCTATCTACGGCCCGCGACCGTGCTCGAGCGCTTCGCGGCCGGGCGCCTACCTCGGGGCAGTGCCGCCCCCGTGGTCGTCGCCTCCTTCCCTGGCGGTCATATCTGGCCGCGCGTCAGCGATCCGGCGAGAAACTTGCGCCGGGTGCGGCGCCTGGCGGCGGCCGGCATCGCTGTGTTGGGCCTCGCCGATCTCGTCTCGGCCGTGGTGCCCCCCCAGGTTCGGGGCCGGCTCCACCCTCTCCTCGGCTACATCCCCCTCGGAGTGAGCGAGGCCGCGGGCGCCCTCGTCGCTTTGGCTGGCGTCGGGCTGCTGGCGGTAGCCCGCGGTGTGCGGCGTGGCCAACGCTCGGCGTGGCTCGTCTCGGTCCTCCTGCTGGCGGGCACCGTGGCCCTTCATCTGATCAGGCACGGCGACGTCGTCCAGTCGATCGCCGCCCTCGTCCTTGTGAGCGTCCTCTGGCTCGTGCGCAAGTCCTTCCGGGCGCGCTTCGACCTGCCTTCGCTGCGCACTGGCCTCACCACATTGGCCGTTGGGGTGCTCGGAATCAGCTTCATCGGGGCAACGGTGATCTGGACCGTGGTGCCGGCCCATCGCGGCCACCAGCCCATTTCCTGGTCGCAGGCCTGGTGGGCCACGGCCGGGCGACTCGTCGGCATCCACACCGTGGCACTGAACCCCCGCGTGGACGCCTTTTTGAACCCGGCGCTGCTCGCCATCGGGCTCGGGCTCGCCTTTGTCGCCCTCGTGCTGTTATTCCGCCCCGTGGTCGACCGTCACCGCTCAAGCCGTCACAGCGCAACCACCGAACGGGCAGATGACGTCGTGCGCCGCCGGGGCATGGGGACGCTCGACTACTTCGCCCTGCGCAGCGACAAGCAGGCCTTCTTGGAGCGCGATGGCCTCGTCGCCTACGCCATCTACGGCGGCATCTGCCTCGTGTCGCCAGACCCGATCTGTGCCCCCGAGGAACGTGACGAGCTCTGGTCGAGCTTTCGTCGCTTCGCCGACGACCACGGCTGGTCGGTCGCCGTGCTCGGCGCAGGAGAGGAATGGTTGGGTGCCTACCGGCGCTCGGGCATGCACGAGCGCTACATCGGCGACGAGGGCGTCGTCGATGTGCGCACTTTTTCTCTAGATGGTGGCGCACGCAAGGGCCTGCGCCAGGCGGTCAACCGGATCGCCAAGTACGGGTACACGATCTCGTTCCACGACCCGACCAAGGTCGACGACACCTTGAAGGACGCCGTACGGGCGATCCTCGTCAAAAAGCGCCGCGGAGAGGTCGAGCGCGGATTCTCGATGACGCTCGGGCGCATCTTCGATTCTCGTGACGAGGGCCTCTTGCTGGCTGTCGCCCACGGTCCCGACGGCGTCCCGGTGGCCTTTTGCCAGTTCGTGCCCGCTCCGGGCATCTGCGGCTATTCGCTCGACCTCATGCGCCGAGATGACGCAGAGCACCCGAACGGACTGCTCGACTTCATTCTCGTGCGAACGATCGAACGGCTGAAGGCCGCAGGTGACGAGCACCTCGGACTCAACTTCGCCGCCATGCGGGCCGTGCTAGCCGGCGAAGAGGGCGGCGGCATCCAGCGCTGGCTGCTCAGGCGGATGTCCGACTCGATGCAGATCGAGTCGCTCTGGCGCTTCAACGCCAAGTTCGGCCCGGAATGGCTGCCCCGTTACGTCGTTTGGGACGCGGCCGAGAACACTTTGCCCATGGCCGTCGCCATCGCCCGCGCGGAGTCTTTCTGGGAGCTGCCCTTGATCGGGAGGTTCTTCCAGCCCGCCGACACCGCCGACGGTTTCGGCGAGACCAGTGTGCCTTCGCCAGCGCCTACGCGCCCGACCCAATCAGCAGGGCACCGCTCGGCCTGAGCTCGAGGCTCAAAAGAGGAAGCCCGCCGCCTTCACGAAGTCGATCAGCGGTGCCGGCCAGAGGCCGAACACGACCGTGACGGCCACGGTGACGAAGATGGCTACTGCTGTCGGGGCCGGGACGGCCACCCGCCCGAGGCTCCGCGGCGGCGCCGTGCCGTCGGCACCGCCGTCATCTACATCCTCGCTTGAAATCGGCAGGGACAACGAGCCCTCGTCGCCTTTGGTGCCGGCAGGCAAGCGCACGCCGTACATGAGGAACACGACGCGCAGGTAGAAGGCGGCCGCTATGGCCGCCGAGAGCATGGCGATGATGGCGAGCGCGTAAGAGTGAGCCCTCACCGCTGCAGAGATGACGTAGAACTTGGCGAGGAACCCGGTCGTGAACGGGACGCCCGTCTGACCAAGGAGCAAGATGGCGAAGGCGAGCGCCAGGGCGGGCTGGCGGCGCCCGAGGCCGCGATAGGCGTCGAGGCCGTGGTTGCGGTCGCCCAAGCCCCCCACCAAGGTGATGACTGCGAAGCTGCCCAGCACCAATAGGGCGTAGACGAAGACGTAGTAGACGCTCCCGGAGATACCTTCGCTCGTCGCGGCCGCCAAGCCGACGAGGATGAAGCCGGCGTGGTTGATCGATGAGTAGGCGAGCATCCTCTTCACGTCGCGCTGCACGAGGCCGAGCACGGCGCCGAGCACAAGAGTGAGGATGGCCATCACCCACAAAATGGGCTGCCAGTCCGTGCGCAGCGTCCCGAAGGTGGAGAAGAAGACCCGTAGCAAGGCGGCGAAGCCCCCGGCCTTGGCTAGGGACGCCATGAAGCCCGTCACCGGTGTCGGCGAGCCCTGGTAGACGTCCGGTGTCCACGTGTGGAACGGGACGGCGGACACCTTGAAGCCAAACCCGACGAGCATTAGGCCGAGCCCGGCCAAAAGCACGCCGTTAGAGGTGACGTAGTTGTTCGCCAGGTAGCTCGCGATCTGGGGGAGGTTCGTCGAGCCCGTTGCCCCGTAGACCAGGGCGATGCCATAGACGAAGATGGCCGAAGAGAAGGCCCCGAGGACGAAGTACTTCATGGCCGCCTCGCCCGAGGCTCGCCGGCGCAGGTCCATGCCGGCAAGCACATAGAGCGGGATCGACATGATCTCGAGGGCGACAAAGATCAAGATCAGATCGTTGGCCGATGCCATCAGCATCGCCCCTGAGCCCGCCAGGAGGGCCAGTACGTGGTACTCGGGCCCCTCCATCTTCTCGCGCCGCAAGAAGTCGTTCCCGACAGCAGCGGCGATGATCAAGATGCACGAGACGAGGACGAGGAACACGATCGCGAAGCCGTCGACCGCGACCGAGTCGGCTACGGCGGTAAATGGTCCGCGGGCCTGCACGTCGTGCCACAGCACGAGTGAGGCGACAAGGGAGGCCGTCGCGACCATCGCCGTCCCGACCGAGTAGAAGGCCACAGACACCTTGGAGAACACGAGCTGGCCGCACACAAGCAGCACGAGCGCTCCCCCGATGAGAATCAGCTCAGGGAGGATCGCGACGTAGTTCACCTGCGGGGTGACGAAGCTGGTGGCGAGGATGCCGGCAATAAGGTTCATGGCTTTGCCCCCGGGCCCTGTCGCAGAGCCACTCCGGGCGCGCCGACTTGCGGCGGGCGCTGGTGGGCGACCAACTCCACATGGTTGACAACCTGACTCACCGACGGGCCGATGCGATCCAAAAGCGGCCCGGGGAAGATGCCGAGGAGCACGATCAAGATCACGAGCGGGGCGAGTACGAGACCCTCACGCCAGCTCAAGTCCGAAATGGCGCCCGGCTCGATCTTGGGCTTGCCGTGGAAAGCCTGCTGATAGGCCCAGAGTAGGTAGACCGCTGAGAGTACGACGCCGCCTGTGGCCACCACGGCCCACCAGCGATGGGTGAGGAAGGTGCCGGCGAGGATCAAGAACTCGCCCACGAACCCGTTGAGGCCCGGGACACCGATCGAGGCGAGCATGACGACGGTGAATACGCCGGCCAGTATCGGCACACGCCGCTGCAGTCCTCGCATCTCGCGCACCGAGAACGTCCCGAGACGGCGGTAGATGATCGCGATGAGAATGAACAAGGCGGCGGTGTAAAGGCCGTGGTTGACCATCTGCAGCACGGCTCCGGTGAGCGACTCGCGCGTGAGGGCGAAGGCGCCGATGACGATGAAGCCGAGGTGGGCGAGCGAGGAATAAGCGACGAGGCGCTTAAGGTCCCGCTCGACTGCTGCCACGATCGCCCCGTAGATGATCCCGATCGCGCCCAAGGTCAACAAGAGGGGCGCCAGGGTGACGACGGCCCGGGGGAACAAGGCGAGGTCGAAGCGGATGATGCCGTAGGTGCCGAGCTTGGCCATGACCCCGGCCAGAAGCATGGAGCCAGCCGCGGGTGCCTCCCGATAGGCGTCGGGTGACCAGGTATGGAAGGGGAAGATCGGCGTCTTGACGGCGAAGGCGGCCGTGAAAGCGAGAAAGAGGAGAACACCGGCGGTTCCCGACAAGTGCGTGTTGGCCAGCGCCCGCACGTCGAAGGTCGTGACGCCGGTCTGCGAGGCGTGGATCGACACGAGCGCGAGGATTCCGACGAACAAGAAAGCGGAGGCGCCGAGGGTGTAGAGGAAGAATTTGCCCGCCGCGTATCCCCGCCGTTCGTGGCCCCAACCGGATATCAAAAAGTACACCGGGACCAAGGTCAGCTCGAAGAAGATGAAGAACAAGAGCAGGTCCAAAGCGAGGAAGCTACCGATGCAACCGGCCTCTAAGAGGAGGATCCAGGCGACAAAGGACTTGTCCCCGGCGCGGTCGCCCGAGGCGCCGAGCGCGATTGGGAACAGCAAGGCCGTCATCAAGACGAGGAAGAGCGAGATGCCGTCCATGCCGAGGCTCCACGAGATACCGAAGGCGGAGATCCAAGGGTGGACCGAGACGAACTGGTAGCCCCCGTCGCCGACGGTGAAAGCCACCGTGGCCGCGGCGGCGATGCCCAGCACGGCGAGGCTCGAAATGAGACCGACCACTTGCACTACGCGGCGTTGGGCGCCCGGGATGGCGGCGACGACCACTGCCGCCCCGGCCGGAACGAGGACGAGCGCCGTGAGATAGGGAAACGTGTTCGTCATGAGGCCCTCGTCAATACATAGGCGAGAACCACCACGAGACCGGCGGCAAAGCCTAGGGCGTAATTGCGGACGTAGCCGGTCTGGACCTTGCGGAGCTGGCGACCCCCGGCGCGAACAAGGAAGGCAAAGCCGTTCACGGCCCCGTCGATACCTTCTGTCTCGACCACAGCCGAGGTCTCGACGGCTAGCTCGGTCGAGCTCCGGGCGATGAAACGGTCATAGGCCCAGTCGATGTACCAGGCGCGGCGCAAAAACACCGGTTCGAGGGTGGGCCGCTTTGAGGTGCGACCCCACATCGCCACGGCCAGGCCTATTCCGAGCAAGGCGAGGGCGGCGTCAATGAGGGCGAAAGTCCAGACGCCCCCGAGACCCCACTGATGGGCGAAAAGCCGCGAGGCGAACACCGGGCTCAGCCAGCGATCCAGGAAATCGAAATCGGGATGGATAGGCAAGTTGATAAGCCCGCCCACAGCGGAAAGGCACCCGAGCACCACGAGCGGCAGTGACATCACCCAGGACGGATCGTGGGGATGCAACGCAGGCTTAGCGGCAACGACGACCTCTTGGCCGCTTGACTTCGCCGCGGCCGCCTTGGCCTTGGCGCTGAGCGGCTTGGGCTTGGCACCCGCTGGCTTGGCTTCGACCCAACGCTGCTCTCCACGAAACACCAGCAGGTAGGCGCGCCCGAGGTAGTACGCCGTGAGCATGGCCGTCACTGCCCCTACGGCCCACAAAGCCGGGCTGAAGGCGAAGCTGTTCAAGAGAATGTCGCCTTTTGACCAAAAGCCCGACAGCAGAGGGAACCCGCCGATCGAGAGCCAGCCGATGAGGAAGGTCACCGCCGTGATCGGCATCACCCGTGCGAGGGCACCCATCGACTTGACGTCCTGCTCGTCGTTCATGGCGTGGATCACCGAGCCGGCGCCGAGGAACAAAAGGGCCTTGTAGAAAGCGTGGGTGAGCATCAAGAAAATGGCGGCGTCGTAGGCGCCGATGCCGACCGCGAGGAACATGTAGCCGAGTTGGGAGATCGTCGAATAGGCGAGGATCTTCTTGATGTCGTTCTGGGCACAGGCGATCGTGGCGCCGAGTAGCGCCGTGGCCGCCCCCACGATCGCTATGACATGGGCCGCGTCCGGGGCTCGATAGAGGATCGGGTTGATCCGGCACATGAGGTACACACCGGCGGTGACCATGGTTGCGGCGTGGATGAGGGCCGAAACGGGAGTTGGGCCCTCCATGGCGTCCGCCAGCCAAGGGAAGAGAGGGATCTGAGCCGACTTGCCCGCGGCACCGCCGAACAGCAAGAGCGCGATCGCCACGAGTGAAGGCTCACCGACAGAGGAGAGGTGAGAGAAGACGGTGCGGTACTCGAGGCTGCCCGTGCGCTCGTAGATGAGGAACAGGGCGATAAGGAAAGCGGCATCGCCGATGCGGTTGAAGATCATCGCCTTCTTCGCCGCGCTCGAGGCGCTGTCGCGCTCGAACCAGAAGCCGATGAGGAAGTATGAGCAGACGCCCACGCCCTCCCATCCGAGGAAGAGCAGGAGGAAGTTGTCCGCCAGCACGAGGATCAACATGGCGGCGACAAACAGGTTCAAGTAGAGGAAGAACTTGGGGAAGTCCTCGTCGTGCTCCATGTAGCCGATCGAGTAGAGGTGAATGAGGGCGCTCACCCCGGTCACAAAGGCCGCCATCGTCATCGAGAGCGGGTCGATCAATAGGCCCATGTCCACATGCAGGTGCCCCGAGGAGATCCAGGTGAACCAGGTCTGGGTGTAAGAGCGGCCGGCGACGGGCAACCGGAACAGACCGGCGAAAACGATGACAGTGACGACAAAAGACGCCGCCACCATGAACGTGGCGAGCCAGCCGGCGAGCGGGTTGCCGAGCTTGCGGCCCGAGGCCAAGAGGAGCACGAAGCCCGCAAGCGGGAGCAACGGCACGAGGAAGGCGATTCGAAGCACGGTCTCAGCCCTTCAGCTCGTGCACGTCGTCCGCCGTCGCTCCTAGGCGGCGGCGGTAGATAGACACGATGATCCCGAGGCCGACAACGACCTCGGCGGCGGCCACGACGAGGACAAAGAAGACTGCCGTCTGGCCGGCAATGTCATTAAGCTTGCGGGCAAAGGTCACAAATGTGAGGTTCGCCGCGTTCAACATGAGCTCGACGCACATGAACATCACGAGCACGTTGCGGCGGATGAGCAAGCCGACGGCACCGATGGTGAACAAGACGGCGGCAAGGGTCAGGTACCAGGAAGCAGAGATGCTCACGGGCTCGGCACCTCCGACTCGGCAAGCTCGCCTTCCGGCTCGACAACCAGGCGATCACCGTCGGGTTCGCCGTCACCAAGAGAGGCGTCGAAGAGCTCGGCTTTGCCGGGTTCAGGACCTGCGTCGACCGCGTCATCGGGATCGAGGTCAGCTCCGGCAGCTTTCTCGAGCGGTCCCGGCATACCGCGGGGCCGGCGCGCCAGCACGACGGCGCCTACCACTGCTACCACGAGCAGGGCGGAAGTCACTTCGAAGGCGAGCAGGTAAGTGGTGAAGATCGACTTGCCTATCTGCTGCACATTGCTAGCTGGGCTGCCGATAGTCCCGCTCACCGAATGTGCCCCCGTCGACCACTTGCCATGCGCAAGGAGCAGGACTTCGGCAAGGGCAAGGATCCCGAGACAGATGGCGACGGGTCGCTGCCCAGGCAGAGACTCTTTTGCGATGACCTCGTTCCGGTCGACGCCAAGCAGCATGATGACGAACAAGAAGAGCACGACAATCGCGCCGGCATAGACGATCACCTGCACGGCGGCGAGGAATTGGGCGTTCTCCTCGATGAAGAGGACGGCCACGCCGAAAAGCGTCATGACGAGCATGAGTGCCGAGTGGACGGGATTGCGGGCAAGCACCACACCGAGGGCGCCCACGACGCAGATCAACGCCGCGAGGACAAAGGTGATGGCGTCGGGGATCGTGGCGGCAAGCAGCAGGTTCGTCATGTGCCGCGCACCGTTCCACCGAAACGGCGCGAGATCTTGTCGCGCTCCACGGTGCGCACCGAGATGTTCCCCGTGGCGACGTCGTTGCGAGATTCGCTTTGGCCGCCCTCGGCTGGGCGGACCCCGTAGCCGAGCTCGCCGGACCACTGCGTCGTGCCCTCGTACTCGACCGCGCCGGAGGGTGACGTCGCCCTCATCCAGCCGGAGCTGTGCTGGTCCTCACCAGGCCGCCAGTCCTCCCAAGCCAGGTGCTGCGGCA